>VFQP010000291.1_pt1 | contig 117356 bp, 82 predicted proteins | sample 3512351 | NCBI WGS metagenome assembly VFQP01 (sample SAMN10412372, study PRJNA504923) | tailings metagenome | isolation source: Relicate 1 Philex TSF1 revegetated site | place: Philippines: Tuba, Benguet | collected 2017-08-29
AGCGGTTCTTATCTCCGGAACGAAACGATGCTTTTTCGTCTTCGGGATTCAGGTAATACGAACATTGCGCCGGTGCGGTACGGGGCGGGGTGTGGGAATGGGCGGTGTGATGGTGGGAGGGCGGGGGCGGAAGCGGGGAAGTTTCTCGTTGGCATTGGCGGGGGGATGGTGAGGTTGGGGGCCGCGCTTTTTGCTGATGAATCGCACCGACCGCCTTGTCGCCATGGTCATGTACCTTCAGGGCCGCCGCCTCGTGCGGGCCGAGGAGCTGGCGCGGCATTTCGAGATCAGCGTGCGCACCGTCTACCGCGATGTCGCCGCGTTGGGTGAGGCCGGGGTGCCGGTCACCGGCGAGGCCGGCGTGGGCTACAGCCTGGTCAAGGGTTACCACCTGCCGCCGGTCATGTTCACTACCGAGGAGGCCATGGCGCTCGCCGTCGGCGAGGACCTCGTGAAACAATTCACGGACCGCTCCCTCGCCGCCCCCATGGCCTCGGCGTTGCTCAAGATCCGTTCCGTGCTGCCGCGCCCGTGTCAGGACGATCTCGACCGGCTGGCCTCCTCGATTGCGGTCGAGGGGCGGCCGCGGCTGCCCGACGAGCTGGATCGACGCATCCAGCTACCCTTGCAGCAGGCCATCGTGGCCCGCCAGGTCGTGCGGCTGCGCTACTGCGATCGTGCGTCCAGCCACACCGACCGGCTGGTCGAGCCGCTGGGCGTCGTGCGCTACGCGGATGCCTGGTATCTGGTCGCGTGGTGCCGGCTCAGGAAGGACTATCGCCACTTCAAACTCGACCGGGTCGCGGGACTGGACGTGTTGGCCGAGCGATTTGCGCCGCGCCCTGATTTCTCGCTGCGCAAACATTTGGAGGAGGGCTTGGATCGGGAGGCGTGGGTGCCGGTGCGGGTGTGGTTTGCGCAAGACCGTCTGGAACGTGTCCGCCGCGAATGCTTTTGCGTGCCGGAGGACGAGCGTCCCCGCGACGGCGGTGTGGAGCTGACCTTGCGCACGCACTCGCTCGACTGGTTTGCCCGCTGGTTGCTGTCGTTCGGCGCCGACGCCGAGGTATGCGGCCCCGACGCCCTGCGGCAGGCGCTGCACGACCTCGCAGCCGAGGTGGCCGCGCGGTATGCGCCGGAGCCGGACGGGGTGCGCTGAAGGCGTCGCGTCTAGCGACGCACGTCGTCGCCCGCGAGCGGGCGGTCGGCGAAGCCCGGTCCGCTCCAGGTGAACGCCAACCGGGCCGCGGCCGGGGCCGGGTGCCGGCTGAGCATCGTCACCGGGTGGAGGCCGGCCTTGAGCGCGATCGTCGTGGTTCGGACCTCGCCGGCGCGATAACCGCGGTCGCAATCGAACAGCACGGCCTGATGCAGGCGCACGACGGCGCCGGTGTCCGTGGCAAAGGTGAAGGTGTAAACCCCGTCCGCCGGGACGCGCAGATAGCCGGTGAACGCAAGCACGGAGGGGCCGTTGGCGCCGGCGAGTGCGGCGGCGGGCGTGAAACCGGAGGCATGCCCCGCAGCGTCGGCCGGATGTGCCGGCAGCGCGGGCACCCAGGCTGGATCGGCGGCAAACCGTTGCCAGGTCACGCCGGACTGGGTCGCCGTGAGCTCAACGCCTGGGACGAGGGCCTGGTCGTACGGGCGGGCCGCGGTGGGTTCGGGACGTCGAGATTGCAACGTGAGTGCCTGCAGCCGTGCGGACCAGCCCGCGTAGGCGGGGTCGTTGGCGAGGTTGCGCGTTTGCTTGGGATCCGCGACCACATCGTAGAGCTGAAACGGGTCGTCGGCCGAGGTGACGTTGTAACGCAAGCCCATCAGTGAACCGACCCGCATCGCCTGCATTTCCCGGCGCGCGCCGCCGCGACGGGAGGCCTCGAAGGCGGGGAAATCCGGGGTTCGGGTGGTGTTGAAATATTCGAAGTACAGCGGCGCCGCCCCGCGGGAGAAGGCCCGGCCTTCGAGGGCCGGCAGGAGCGAAACGCCATCCGCGAGAGCCGGGGCGGGCACGCCCGCGAGTTCGGCGAAGGTGGGCAGCCAGTCCCATTGGGCGCCCGGTTCGGTGACGACGAGGCCGGAGGGAATGCGGCTGGGCCAGTAGGCGATCGTCGGGGTGCGGATACCGCCTTCCCAGAGGTCACGCTTGATGCCGTCGAACGGCCCGAAGCCGGTGAAGAACTCCGGGCTGTAGGGCTCCGTCAAATACGATTCGACGGATGGACCGTTGTCGGAGGAGAAGACGATCAGGGTATTCTCCGCGATGCCGAGATCGCGCAGCAGCAGGGCGAGGTCGGCGACGGCGTCGTCGATCCGGCGCACGCTGGTGGCGTAACGCCGATAGACATCGGGCCAGGCGATCTCCGCGGTCGCCGGATTGGCGTCGTGGTCGTAGGTGGCGTCGGCGAAATCGGGGTGCATCCAGCCGTTGACCGTGCCGCCTGCGGTGTTGATGGCCCGGCCGGGCTCGCCCGTCCATTGCAGGCCGCCGTTCAGGCCGCCGCCGGCCGGGAAGGCCATGGTGGGAATCTCGATCGCGGCGTGGGGTGTGGCGAGGGACAGGAAGGCGAAGAACGGCTGGTCCGGGCGGGCACGCCGGTGGTCGATGATCCACTGTTTGGTGCGCGCCGCGAAAAGGTCGGTGGTGTAGCACTTGTCCAGCGTATCCGAGATTTCGCGACGATTCTCCCAGACCTCCTTGCCGAAGATGGCCGGGTTGACGTCGTTGTCCTCGCCATGCAGGGGCGAGCGCTGCCGGGGCGGGCTGTTGTCGCGGTTGCGGATCGGTGCCTCCTTGGGGTACTGCTCGTGGCCGTCAACGTGCCGGATGTAGCCGAAGTAGAAGTCGAAGCCGCGGTTGAGCGGATGCGCGGCCCAATTGGGCGTGCCGCCCTCGGCATAGCCCTGCAGACCCCACTTGCCGATCAGCGCGGTGGCGTAGCCGGCCTGGCGGAGCACGGTGCCGACCGTGTGGTTGTCGGCGAGGGCCTTGTCGAACTGGTTGTTGCGGATATTGGCGTGGCCCTGATGGCGGCCGGAGTAGAGGGAGGCCCGGGCGGGAGCGCAGACCGGAGCGGCGGTGTAGTGGTGGGTCAGGCGGGCGCCGCTGGCGGCGAGGCGGTCGAGTTGCGGAGTCATCTGGCCCCCGCGCGGCCCCGAGGGACGCGGTCCCGCGTAGAAGCTGCCGACATCGCCGTACCCGAGGTCGTCGGTGTAGATGAACAGGATGTTGGGCTGAGCGGCGGCGCGAACCAGAGGTGCGAGCAGCAGCAACAGCGGCAGGAAAAGGGACAGCAGGGCAGGGGAGCGCATGGCAGGGAGACGTTACAGGTCGGGGACAGGATCGGCGCGGCGGACGGTGAGTCCTTCCCACGTGGCCTCATCGGTGGCGGGATCGTAGGTGAGGACGCGTTGAGCGGATCCTCGTGCCGGCGCGGCGTCAAGGCGGGGCAGCCAGCGGCGATGTTCGGCCAGAATGGACGAGAACTGCGGATCGGCGGCGAGGTTGGTCCACTCGTTGCGGTCGCTGCGATGATCGTAGAGTTCCTCGGTGCCGTCGGCGTAGCGGATGTAGCGCCAGTGCTCGCTCCGGACGGAATGGTTACCCTGGTTGTGGGAGGTAAGGGCCGGTCGGGCGCGCACGGCGGAGGCATCGCGCATCTGCGGCGCAAGACTGAGTCCCTCGAGATCGTCGCGGGACGTCAGGCCGCAGAGCTCGATCAGCGTCGGATATAGATCGAGCAACTCGGCCGGAGCGTTCACGCGTCCGCCCGCCGCGATGCCGGGGCCGGCAAAGAGCAGCGGAACGCGCGTGGAGCGTTCCCACAGGGTGTTTTTTCCGGTGATGGCTTTCTCGCCCAGGTGATAACCGTGATCGCTCCAGACCACGACCACGGTGTTGTCGGCGTGTCCGGACGCTTCCAGTTGGTCGAGCAGGCGCCCGATCTGCGCGTCGATGAAGCTCGTCGAAGCGAGGTAGGAGCGGACGAGGTTTTCCCATTGGCGGTTTTCCTTCATCCAGCGCAGCCGCGGTTCCGGCAGGCCCCAGTGCAGGTACCAGGCGAAATGCGGTGTGTCGGCGCGGTCGTCGTCCCGCACGGCGGGCAGCAGGGCTTCGTCGCCGGCGTAGAGATCGTACCAAGGTTGCGTGACGTAGGCGGGCACGTGGGGCAGGAAGAGTCCCACGGCGAGGAAGAAAGGCTGGTCCTTGCCAGCCTGAGCAATCTGGTTGGCCGCCCAGCTGGTGGCGAGGTAGTCGCCCTTGTCCTCATCGCGGTGGGGAAACACGCCCCAGTCCATCAGGGGATGATTGCCGCCGGGGGTGGGCGGAATGAGCTTGGCGGGCGGGCGCACGCCGACGCCGCCGGCCGGTCCCCAGACATCGAACTCGCGCGCCCGGGCGTCGGCGTTCCCGATCCCGCCATGGTAAATCTTGCCCGTGGTGAGCGTGCGGTAGCCGTGGGCCTTGAAGTGTTGCGGCAGCGACACGCGGTCGCGCCAGCCTTCGAGGGTGCGAATCCACGGGGCGAGCCCGTAGATGCCCGTGGTGCTGGGACGCAGGCTGAACATCAGGCTTGTGCGGGACGGGTTGCACAATGGGGCCTGGCAATGCGCGTTGAGAAACGTTGTGCCGCGCGCGGCGAGACGATCGAGGTGCGGCGTGCGCACGCGCGGGTGGCCGCCGAGCGGTCCGACCCAGTCGTTCTGATCGTCGATCGCGATGAAAAGCACGTTCGGCAGCCGGGGTGTGCCGGCGGCGGGGACGAACGGCGCGGACGCGAGGAGAAGGGCGAGCGACGCGAGAAGGGAAAAGCGACACATGGGCGGGGGAAGGGGCGCTGCGTAGCCAAGCAACGGGAACCGACGCAGGGCAAGGCACGGCGCGCCGCAGATTCGCTGATCCCGTTGAATCGGGCGCGTCGCCAACGGTTGGCTGAGTTTTCGTTCGCGATCCGCTGCGCGCCGGCCTGAACTCCCGGCATGCCTCTTCTACCCCGACTGGTCCGTGGGTGGGTCCGTTTCCCCACGCTGTCCACCGCCTTGCTCACCGTCGTCGCCTGCATCGCCGCGGTGTCGGCTGCGGCCCGTCCGGAGCGGCCCAACGTGATTGTGATCATGGCCGATGATCTCGGTTACGGCGACGTCTCCAGCTATGGCGGCACGGTGCTGAAGACGCCGAATCTTGACCGGATGGCGGCCGAAGGCCGGCGATTCACCAGTGGCTACACCTCGGCGTCGACCTGCACGCCGACGCGGTATTCGTTCCTCACGGGCGAGTACGCCTTTCGCCGTCCGGGTACGGGGATCGCGCCGCCGAACGGTCCCTTGGTCGTTCCGGCCGAGGCGGTCACGCTGCCGGATCTGCTCAAATCCGTCGGTTACCGCACCGCTGTGATCGGAAAGTGGCATCTGGGTCTCGGTGGTCCGGGCGGACCGAATTGGAACGGCGAGATCCGTCCCGGCCCGCTCGACCTCGGCTTCGATTATGCGTTTCTGCTGCCTACGACCAACGATCGCGTGCCTCAGGTGTACCTGGAGGACCGGCGCGTGGTGAACCTCGACCCGGCCGATCCGCTCTGGGTGGGTGACCGCAAGCCGGCCGAGGATCATCCGACGGGCATCACCCACCGGAAGGAGCTCCGGATGGACTGGTCGCACGGGCACAACGGGACGATTCACAACGGGATCAGCCGCATCGGCTTCTACACTGGCGGACAGGCCGCGCGTTTTCGCGACGAGGATCTGGCCGACACCTGGGTGCAAAAGTCGGTCGCCTGGATCGAAGCCCAGCGCGAGACGCCGTTCTTTCTCTTCCTGGCGTCGCACGATCCGCATGTGCCGCGCATGCCGCATGAACGGTTTCAGGGCGTGACCGGCCTGGGCTGGCGCGGCGATGCGATCGCGCAATTCGACTGGTGCGTCGGCGAGTTGCTCTCCGCCCTCGACCGGTTTGGGCTGGCGGAGAAGACACTCGTGATCGTGTGCTCCGACAACGGACCGGTGATGGACGACGGTTACCAGGATCTCGCGTTGGAGAAGCTCGGTTCGCACCGCGCGGCCGGTCCGTATCGCGGTGGCAAATACAGCGTTTACGAAGGCGGCACGCGCACGCCGTTCATCGCCCGGTGGCGGGGCCGGATCACGCCCGGGGTGTCCGATGAGATCGTGTCGACCATCGATCTTGCCGCCAGCCTCGCGTCCCTGACCGGCGCGACGGTGCCTGCCGGCGCCTGTGGCGACAGTTTCGACGTGTCGGGCGTGTTGCTGGGCGAACCGGGGGCACGCGGTCGGGACCATCTTATCGTGCAGGACAACGGCCAGGCGGGGGTCTTCGGGCTGCGCGAGGGCAAGTGGAAGCTGCTGCGACACGACTCGCTGCAGGCGCGCAATGTGACCGTGGAAACCAAGCTGGCGAACACGCCGGTACCGCGCTTCCAGCTGTTCGACCTCGAGCGGGATCCCGGAGAAACCACCGACCTGCTCGCTGCCGAACCCGCGGTGGCCGCCCGCCTCCAGCAGCGTCTCGAGACCATCATCGCCCAGGGGCGGAGCCGCCCCTAGGGCGGGGCGGCCGCGCCGTCGGCGGCGGTCCGGATCACGGAGGGGCAGGGCGGATATCGACGCGGGGCTGGGAGTCGGGATCCAGCCGTCTCACCGCCATGCTCTGGTCACGAAACTGCAGGATGACGTTGCCGATTTCCGTCACTCTTGTGCCGCGCTGCAACACGAGGTCACCGGCGACGATGGTGTGGGCCCGGTTGGACACGAGCAGCCCTCGGGCTGAGAATGCGATTATTCCGTTGGGCAGTTGAATTTGGGTTCCAGCCGGGTGCACCACGTAGTCCTCCGCTGGTCCGAGTTTCAGCAGGGACTCCGGAAGCGTGACGTGTGGACGGGGGCGAAAGCCGGTCGGAAGGGCAAGCACTACGATCCGATCCTCGATCCGCACGGACAACGTTTCCTTCGCGACGTCGAAGTCGATGAGTGTGACGTTCTGCCATGTCTCTCCGAGGGTGAGCCAACGTGATTCCTGCCCTTCCGATGTGCGCAGCAGAAATCGGCTTTCGGCGCCGAGCTGGAAATGGCCGGCAAACCCGAGGGCGGTTGCCGGCGGTTCGGCATGCAGGGCTGAGACCAACCCCACCACCGTTGGCCACATCACCAGCCGGAGGATCCTGAATGCACCGCATTGCGACCAGGCCTTCATGAGGAAGAAGGCTTAGGCGACGGACCGCCGGTGTCGGGTGTTGAGGTGCGGCGCTCCTTACGGCCGACCAGCGCGGCAATGCGGCCGTCGTCCATTGTGACGATCCGGTCGGCCCGCTCGACGATCTGGGCGTCGTGGGTGGCGCAGATCACGGTCACACCCTGCTCGCGGTGAAGCTCGTGCAGGAGTCCGACCACCTCGCCGGCGGTCTGCCCGTCGAGGTTGGCGGTCGGCTCGTCCGCGAGCAGCAGGGCCGGACGGTGGGCGAGGGCGCGGGCGAGGGCCACGCGCTGTTGCTGTCCGGCGGACAGCTCGGCAGGCGTGTGCAGGAGACGGTCAGCGAGGCCGACGCGCGCGAGGACCTCGGCGGCGCGATCGCGGGCCTCGTCGGAGGGCTGTCCGGCGAAACGCAGCGGCAGGCATACGTTGTCGAGCGCCGACATGGTGTTCACCAGATTATAGCTCTGGAAGACGTACCCGACCTTGCGGCAGCGCAGCCAGGCCAGCTCCTGCGCGTCGAGTTGGGCAATGTCGACCTCGTCGATGAAGACGCTGCCCGCGTCGGGCCTGAGCAGACCGCCGAGCACGTTGAACAACGAGGTCTTGCCCGAACCCGAACGTCCCATGATCGCCACGAACTCGCCCGCAGTGACGGCGAGGTCGATTCCGGCCAGCGCCGTGACGCGTTCGCTGCCGCGCACGTAGGCCAGCGACACCTGGCGCGCGAGGACCGACCATTCGACGGCGGCCGGGGCAATGGATTCAGGAGGGAGAGGAGCGGACACGGACGGGGCGGGGAGACGAACGACCCGGAGAGCCAAGCGGACCCGGTGGGGAACGTCGAGCGTGCGTCGCGCCCGGTCCCGTCGCGCGTGGCTTGGGCTTTCGCCGGCAACGCGTTCAGTCATTCCGGCTCTCGCGCAACGCCTGCAAGGGCGTGAGCCGGGCGGCGAGCGCGGCAGGGATGAGGGCGCCCGTCAGGGCGAGCGCGAGGCAGAGTCCGGTGGCGATCAGGAATGCCCGCGGGGCCTGGGCAAGTGCGAGGTGGGGCACGATCGCTTCGCCCGGTTGCAGGAGGGCCAGCACGAGTGCCAGGACGGCCCCGGCGACGGCGCCGAGGAGGGCGCCGGCGACGCCGAGCACCGCGGCCTCCGTCAGGATGGCGAGCAGGATGTAGGCATCAGGCGCGCCGAGGCACTTCATCGTGCCGATCTCACGGGTGCGTTGCTGGACCGACGTCAGCAGGGTGTTGAGGACGCCGGCCGTGCTCACGAGCACCGCAAGGGCGAGGAGCAGCCGCCAGGCGTTGCGATCCGCGGCGGTCGCGCCTGGCGGTTGCAGCAGCACGTGAACGACGAAGGCGGTCGTCGTAGCGAGCGTGAGCACGGTCAGGACCGAGCGGGTCTGGCGCAGGCGCAGGCTGCCCCGGGCGAGCGTCCAGATGAGGGCCGGCCGGGGATGCAGACGGTCCAGCTCCCAGCGGGCCGGCGGCGGAGGGGATGACGGGGGCGAATTCATCTCAGGTGCCGGCGCCGATGGCGGTCCAGAGAAAGTTGAGGGCGATCGCCGTCATGCCGACGAGACCAAGCCCGGCCGCGAAACCGACGGTCAGGATCGGCGCATAGTTGAGCCACGCCTCGCGTCCGAAACGCGGGGCGAGCACGAACCGGCCGAGGCAGGCGCCGAGGAAGATCATCAGGGCGTAGTGCGGATACCCGTTCATTGCGCCGATGCCGCCGTAGAGGTACTGCGCGCTGATGCCGAATCCGGCGAAGATGCCGAACAACGCGAGCGCGCCGGCGAAGAACGTGGCGATCACGCCCGGCTTGATCGCGTCGGCGAGCAGGTTCTGTCCGTCCTGCATCGACGAGGCCCAGAGCGCCTTCATCTGGGCGAACTGCGGCCAGAACGCCTGGGCGTAGGGGAATTTCTCCGAGGGAATCGGGCCGAGGCCGATGAGGTAGCTCCAGAACACGAACGATGCGACGAGCATCAGCGGGAAGACGAGCAGCTCCGCCTTGAGCAGGGAGGTGAAGCGCGTGCGGGTCAGCTGCGTCTCCTTGAAGAGATCGGCCATCTGGCCGTAGTTGGCGAGGGGCAGGGGCGCGAACCAGACGTTCACGCCGCGGTGGCCGCTCAGGAAGATTGCGCCTTCGTTGACGTAGGGCACGCCGGCCTGCTGCCCGGCGATTCCGCTCAGGCGCGCGTTGATGTAGGTGTTGAGGGGCGTCCAGACGAAGGCGAAGGCCACGAGCCAGCCGACATGGAACCGTTCGTCCGGCGGGACGCCGCCGTTGATCAGGCGATCCGAGAAGATCACGTAGCCGAGCGAGGCGAGCAGCCAGACGGCAATGGGCAGCCAGGTCGGCGGGTCGCCCCGTTCGCGGTCGCGGCGCCAGAAGGCGGAGAGGTCGAGCGTGACGGCGCCAGCGTACGGCGTGCGTCGTGCCCGCACGGCGCGCAACAATCCACCAAGGCCGATCGCGAGCACGGCGAGGGCGGTGCCGATGCCGGCGGAGAGATAGAGATCGAGCGTCGTGGCCACGTGGGTCTCGATCGCATCCTTGCCCGGGGCCCAGCTCGGCAGGTAGCCGAGGCGCTGGAGCAGCGGGTTGAGGCCGAGCTGGAACGTCAGCGTGGTGACCACCATGCCGACGCACACGCGCCAGGGGAGCACGAAGCCGAAGCAGAGCAGGCCGAGATTCAGGCTCAGACCGAAGGTGGCGCCGGGCAGCCAGGTTTCGAGCCGCGTGGTCAAGTCGAGGAAGGGCAGGGGCAGGAGCGTGAGCGGGCGCTCGAAGAAGGCGGCGGTCAACGTGGGGATGGCGACGTAGACGAGGCCGAAGGCGGCGCCGAGCACGACCCCGGTGGAGAAGCAGGCCTGCCGGTAACTACGGCCGGGCCGGCCTTCGCTGGTCTCGGCCAGTGCAATCGCGCCCTCGGCGTGGATGGGTGCGAGCGGAAAGGGCAGCTTCTCGACGTCGGCCGTCGCCTTGAAGGCGAGGTAGCCGAGCGACAGCTGGGTCAATTTCGACAACACCATCGAGAGCAGGGCCACGCCGATCGCCGGCCACCAGACCGAGGAGACAAAGGGCGCATAGGCGGCATCGCCCGGAGGCGCCACCCAGTCCGGCACCTGGTGCGCGATGCCGAAGGCGTCGAAGGTTTCGCTCGTGCGCAGGTAGCGTTGCCAGACAAGCCAGGCGAACAGGCCGCCGCCGAGGGACAGGCCGCCCGCCACGTGCGTGAGCTGCGAGGCGGTGTACTTGAGCACGTAGAGCTCCTGTTTGCGCAAGGTGACGAAGGAGCGCCGGGCGATCTCGACGAAGAGAATGATCGTCACCCATTCGATCGCGGTGCCGAGATCCTGCCCAATCATGAGGCCCATGAAGATGAGGCCGGGCATCATGACGAAGGCGATGAAGAGCGCGCCCACCACGGTGCGCCACGTGAAGCCGGATTCATACGGCTCGTGCTGGATCGACTCGATGCTCAGACGGGCATCGTAGAACGATTCACGGGGAGGACGTGGGGTCGGCTCGGCCATGGCTCAGGCGGAGGTCGATGCGGCGGGGGCGCGTCCTTCCGCGGCGAAGCGCGCGCGCACGGCGGGGGGCAGGTTGCGCCACTGGAGGAATTGGGCGCGCACGAGGTGAAGGAACGCGTAGGTCGTCCGCAGCCAGGCTTCCTCGGTGCCGGAACGGCGCACCAGCTCGAGGGTCACGCGGTCCAGGCCAGGCGTGGCCGAGGGCGACACCACCAGGGAAAACTCCATCGCGACATCGAGGTCGTAAGGCGCGAGCCAGAGTGAGCACGCGAGTGCGGTCCGGTCGTCGGTTGCCGTCAGTTGGACGTGACGGCAGGTAAATTCCGCACTGGTCGGCTCGCTGTGTTGCGCAAAGAAGGCGCGCAGAAACGCCATGATGCCCGCGCGGTGGTCGCGCGTGAGAGTGAAGGGAAGGTCGAACCGGATGCGGCCGTCCGCATCGCCGGCCGGCAGCACCCAGGCCTCGAGTCCGCTGGGCGTCGCCTGCGTCGCGGCCCGGCGCGCGGGAATCCACGTGGCCGCGAGCACGACGGCTCCCGTCACACCGGCGAGGGCGAGGGCGGTGAACGAAGCGAAGTTGAGCGAGAGTCCGGTGAAGAGCGTGAGTCCGTACCCCTCGAGCCAGGGCACCGCGTTGGCGAGGCCGAGTCCGGCGAATAGGCCCAGGATGAGGCCGAGCACGGCGAAGACCGAGGCCTCGCTGAGCAGCAGCAGGGCGATCTGGCGGGGCGAGAGGCCGATGGCCGCGAGCATGCCGACCTCGCCGCGGCGTTCGTCCACCGCCGCCATCATGGTGTTGAGCACGACCAGCACGCAGAGCAGCACCGGCACGATCACGCGGGCGAGCCCGGCCAGGTCGCGCTGCTCGGTCGGAGCGAGCAGGCCAAGTCGCCCGCCCGCGTGCACGAAGAAACTTTGGTTGAGCCGGAGCGCGAGATCATCGAGCAGGCGGGCAGTGTCGCTGCCGTCGGCAAACCGCACCGCCAGCGCACGGGGCTTGGCTTGGATGTCGCCGGCCGCCCGCTGCGGCACCAGGAGCAGACGGCTCCAGCTGAAATGTACCGACGGCGACTCGGTGAGCGGGGAGTCACCGGTGGCGTTGCGTGCCATCGCACTGCGCAGGTGGTCGACCAAGGCGAGGGACTTGCCGTTCACATCCCGGATGCGGTCGGCGTGGGCGGTGTCGAGCAGACCGATGACGCGCCAGGTGTGATTTAGAAACTGGACCGTCGGCAGCTGGTCGTCCGGCCGGCGGCGTCCGGAGGGATCGAGCAGGTCGTCGCGCGTGATGCCGAGCTCGCGGGCGGCGGACTCGGGCAAAATGACATGGAAGCGGTCGCCGGGTTCGAACCAGGTGCGCCCGGACACGGCACGGTCGAGTCCGGAGAACCGCGGCTCGTTCGGCTCGAAGGTCATGACGGCCGTCTGCACCACGGTGCGGCCGTCGCGCGCGACTGGCAGTTGGTTGACACCCTCGCGGTCGGCTGCCGTGCCGCCCTCGACCTCGACGTAGAAGCCGCGGGTCGTGGTCTCGTGCGGGGCGGGAAACTCGCTCCGCATGGTGGCGAAATCCTGCGTGCCGTACTCGTACCAGTTGAACTTGCGGAACAGCACCCCTTCGTAGGCCGGCGGCTCGGGCGTGACCAGGCGGCCTTCGATCTCCGGGTCGAGCGGCTCGGCGCGGAACCGCCAGGCATCACGCCGCGTGATCGAAACGAACGAGACCGTGGCGAACGTGAGCGTGGCGACGGTCAGGGTGGTCAAGGCGGTGCGCACCGGGCGCCGGCGCAGGTTGGCGAGCGCGAGACTGAGGGCGGTCTTGACGGAACCGACCTGCCCGGCGGACTCGGCCCGGTACTCGCCCTGGCTGCGCCGCAGGGCGCCGAGCAACTGCTCGAACCGCCGATAGCAGAGCACCAGCACGAGTCCGGACATCAGGATCATCGTGAAGGCGATGACGACGATGAAGGGCGAGACCGCGACGCGGAAGGCGGGATGGAAGGCGTTGAGGAAGACGGTGCCGGCGGTGAAGCACAGCGTGATGCCGAGCAGCCGCGGGACGAGTCCGCGTCCGCCCAGGACGAGGCGCTCGAAGAAGACGCAGGCCGGCAGGAGCAGCGCCATGAGCAGCACGACCGAGAGCACGGACTCACGGCCGAGCCAGAGCAGGCGGGGGTAGGCCTTGATCATCATGCCCCAGGCCTCACGGGCATGGCCGGTGGCGGCGGCCCAGTCGCGATCGGCCGCGGCCTGCTCGGCCGCCGCGACCTTGGCGGCGGCGCGCTCGAGACTGGCATCGAGGGGGCGCGAGGTGATGCCGTGGCGCGCGAACAGGTCGAGGCGGTGCCGCGCCATCGCGACAAAATCGCGGGCGGTGTGCAGGGGCGTGAGCGGCAGCGCGATATTGCGCTCACCGCCCGGTCCGGGGCCGACGCGGTAGCCGGCGCCGACTCCGTCGGTCACCGGGCCGGTCAGGAGCAGTTTGAACAGCGCCTTCTCCTCGACCACCACGCGGAGGGAGCGGCCGGGCGGGGCGTAGACGATCGTGCTCGCGAGGTCGCGTTCGTTGTAATGGAGCGAGGGATTGTCGACGGCGAAGTGGGCCGGTTCGCCCTGCAGCACGGCATCGATCAGGCGGAAGCTCTGGCGCAGCTTGCGTTCGCGTTCGCCTCCGATCACGCGATGGCTGAAGGGATCGGTGTCGGCGAAGATCACGAGCGGATGCAGGTCGGCGAGCACGAGGTTCTTCTCCGTCTCCCGGTCGGGTTGGAGCGAGAACGTGATGTCCTGGCGGCGCGTCCCGACCTGGCCGTGGTTCAGCACCTGGGTGAAGTGGCCGCGGGCACGGTCGAGCCGGTAGGCGCCGAGGTGGTTGAGGGTGCGGAAGAGGGTGTTCTCGAGCGGGAGACGGTAGACGCCGTCGGCGGTGGTGAGCCGCGCGAGTCCCCGGCGGGCGCCCCGGTAAGTCGAGGTGTTGTGCGGGCTGGCGGATTCGTTGAGTTTGCCCGCCGGGGTGTAGACGAGGGCCTGGGGCACGGGTTCGGAGGCGTCGATGCCGGAGCGCAGGTTGAAGCGGAGGGCGCGGCCGGCGAGCCGGCCGTAGCGCGGACGCTGCAGGCGGGTCGGCGCGGGCGAATCGGCCGGCCGCTCCAGCCCGGTCTGCAGCACCACGAAGGCGGTGCGGGCCTGGGTCGCGAGGCGGGCGAAGTCGGTGTGCTCCGGCACATCGCGCGGTGTATCCAGACGGGTAAGACGGTCATTGAGCGTGCCGAGGGGAAGGACGGCGAGATCGGCGGCGGCCCAGAGATCGGCGTAGGTCAGGGGCGGGAGCACGGGCAGCTGGGGAAACTCGCGCCGGTCCGCCTCGGTGGCGAAAGTCCACGGCTCGGTCCAACCCGCCCGGATCGTCGCGGCGGCGGCCAGCTGGCGGAACCGTGACTCAAGCAGTCCGAGCGTGGCCGGATTGGCTGCGGCGGGCGACGGCGTGCGGGCGTCCGCCCCCCGGGCGTGGGTGATCCCCAGCGTGGCCGAGCCGTCGCTGAGGTCGAGGTACCAGGTGAGGCGGGGGGCCGTTGCCCCCGTGGCATAGCCCGGATGCAGGCGCACGAGGACGGAGCGCACCACCCGCAGGTTGTTCTCATGGTCGGCGCGACGGCGTTCGGCCTCGGCATGTTCCTGGGCGAGCCGACGGGCGAGTCCGTCCCAGGTGACGCCCAAGGTGTCGAGGGTGTCGGGGTTGCCTGGCGCGGTGAGGGCGTCGCGGAAGCGCGCCAGCCGTTCCGGCCAGGGCAAGCCGGGCGCGGCCAAGGTGGCATCGCGCAGGGCCAGCAGGCGGCGCAGGCGGGCGTCGGCGTGGTCGACCGCCTGCGTGGCGTAGGGCAGGGCTTCGGGGTCGGTCTGCTGGCGCAGCCGGGCGGAGGCGGCGATGCGCGCCTCGACGAGCTCCAGCCGCCGTTCTTCCACCCGGGGGGAGAGCCAGTCGTGCCCGAGCCACGCGGCGTGGGCCGGGGGCAGGAGGCGCAAACGGTCGCGGGCTTCCGCAGCGGAGGCGGCGGCAAACCACGCCAGCGCGCGTTCCCGCTGGGGCAGGTCGTCGCGCGCGTCGAAGCGGTCGAGCGGGGTGAAACGTTCCTGCGCCCGCAGAGCGTATTCGGCGAACGTGCGCGCGCCTTCGCCGCCGAGAGTGTCGGCATCGGCAAACACCAGCAGCAGCCCTTTGCGTCGGGGGGCGCGGCTGGCGCGCGCCAGATGCTCAAGCCAACGCAGGGTGGCGGCGAGGTTGGCCGCCCGCAGAGCGCCGTGGGGCAGGTCGGGCACGACGCTCATCGCGTCAATCGGCACGATCACCACGAGGGGTTCCTCCACCGCCGGCAGGGTGAGTTTGGTGCCGGGGGGAAGATCGACGGGGGCGTCGGGATTCGCCGCGCGCAACGCCCCGGGAGTCAGGCCGTGCGCCGCGGCAATCCGTTCCCAGAGATCGAGCGGACGCACCTCGTAACGGGCCTCGCTTGACGGTACGGCGAGGATCGTGCCGGGCGCCAGGGGCGCCGCAGGATCGGCGAGACGGGAGGCGGAGGCGAGTTGGGCGGCGGTCAGCCCGTAGTCGGAGGCAACGCGTTCGAGCAACTCGCCGGCGGCCACGGTGTGCACCTCCGGAGCGGTGGGAGGCAGGTAGGCGAAGTGGGTTTCCCACGGGCGGTTTTCGAAGACGGCGCCGCCGGTCACGGTGACCTGCGGGGGTGCCTCGGCGGCGGCGAGCGCAGCCCGGAGTCGCCGGCCGGTGACGCGGTCGACGTAGTAGCGCGGACACGGAATCGGCGTGTGGGCAAACAGCCGTTCGGCTGCCTCGCGGGAGACAATCTCGTCCTCGACCACGATCACCGCGAGGGCGCCGAGCGAGAACAGCCGCTCCCAATTGCGGGCCCCGCGGAAATCCATCAGCGCAATCGCGCCCGCGAGAGGCAGGCCGTGCAACGCTTCCCAGGTGCCGTCGCCGGCGTCGACCAGCGGACCCACGAGTCCTCCCGACGGGGCAATCGACGGCATGGGACCGTTGGGCCAGAGGGGATCGAGCCGCACTGTCTCGTCGCCGAGGCGCAGGGTGGCGGCGGCCTCACGGTGCACGGGGTCGCGGCGTCGGTGCAACGCGACCGGGACCGGGGCTTCGCCCCGCAGAGCTCCGAGCCACTCGACTCCATCCGGCGCGAGGTCCTGAAGGCGGCGAAGCAATTCCCGGTGCAAGGCACTGCGTCCGTCCGCATCGAGGTCGCGGGCGGCGGGATTGAGCACTGCAGCCGAGAGCAACGCCCGCGTGTCGCGTTCGAGTTCGTCCGGCGCGGCGACGCGATGGAGGCGTTCGAGTTCGTCCGGCGCGAGCGTGGCGATGGTCTCGAGCTGGTTGCGTTCGCCGGTGCTCAACTCGGCGAGAATGCGGGCCGGCTGGCCCTGCACCGTCGCGATCCCGGCCGGCAGCCAGACGCCGGCCAGCCCCAAGAGTAGGGCGGCGGCACGGCGCAGCGGGCGAAAACGGGACGACGTCATCAGTAGAAGCGCGGGCTGTAAGGCGGCCGGTCCTGGAACGGTTTCATCAGCCCCGGTGGATCGTCGGCGAGCGAGGCGGCCAGATCGGCCATGTTCCAGGCAAAGACGGCGAACACGGCGCCGGCGACGAGGCCGATGAACAGCGGCTTGGCACGTTTGTAGGCGTTCATGCCGCCGTACTTCACGATCAGGCTCTTGGCCAGCCACGCCACCAACGCGCCGCCCCAGAGGTAGGTGGTTTCGGGGTGATCGGCCTCGGTCAGTCCGCCGCCGCGCGCGTAGGGCGAGACCCAGAGAAAGAAGATGCCGAGGAGGGTCAGCAGGTAGCCGATGGGATGAAGGGGAAAACCGAGGAAGCGCCGGCGCAGCAGGGTCAACGCGAGCACCAGGCCGGCCCCCAGCCCCGCGAAGGCGAGGCGGATGCCGTGCACGCGGTCGAACTGGTCGAGTCCGGCCTCGCCGAGAAAGTGCGACACCCAGAGCGGGTAATGGGCGATCTGGAGGTTGTTCGCGTCACCTTGGCCTGGATACACCTGGGCGCCGGTGAACCGGTCACCGAAGGCGTAGGCATGGAGCAGACCGCTCACCGCGCCCCAGGCGAGCGCCGTCAGGAAGGCGGCGAGGGTGGCCAGGGCGACGAGGCGGTAGGACAACCGGTGGCGGCGGGCGAGTTCGAGGTTCTCCAACTGCTGCGGCAGGGTGCGGAAGAGCAGGGTGACGGGCAGAAAGGCGAGGGTGATGAAGCGCGTGTAGACCGTCGCGCCGATCTGGCCGGTGAGGCCGAAGATGAGGGGCAGCTTGGCAAACTCGTACGTGGTATGGTGGGTGGGCAGGCCGGTCTCCGCGCGCACCCGGGCCGCGGCGATGGTGAGGCCGAGGGCGCAGAGGCAGATGAAGAACACGAACGGCAGGTGTGTGAGGCCGAAGTCCCAGAGCAGTGCGACCACCAGCAGCGGCAGGACGACGAGGCCGAGGCGCATCGCGCGCGGCGGCAGGTAGGTGGCCGCCGGATGGCCCGGATCGTCCCGGCGCGCTCCGCGCCAGGTCTGCACGACGACGATCAGGGCGAACGCGAGGGCGGCGCCGAGCAGTTGCTCCATCGCGAAGGGAAAGAAACGTCCGCCGCCCCAGCCGGTGTAGATGGGGTCCGCGGGCAAGGTGGGCAGCGAGATGCGGAAGAACCAGACCGTGGCGGCATACGCGAGGTAGGTGACCCAGATGGAGAAGCTGATCTCGAGGCTTACGAGAAAGAGCAGGCCCACGATGATGGGCGAGATCACGAAGTGCAGGCCGACGAACTCCTGGAGGGGACCGGCGGAGAACAGCTCTTTCGACAGGTTGAACTCGAGCGCGAAGGTGCCGGCGGTAAAACCGTAGTGACCGAGCGCCTCGAGCGAGAGCAGGCCGAAGCCGCCGATGAGTCCGGCCGTGAAGAGGGGATAGAACCGGCGCCGCCGCGGCTCAGGGTGGCAGGGATCTTCCGCGAGCTCGAGCCGGGCATCGTGGCGGATCGCGCCGTCGATCATCTCCACGAGCGGAAAGGCGAGGTGTTCCCGGTCGACCCACTTGCGCCGCAGCCACTCGGCGAGACACATGAGGAAAAGGAAGATGGCGGATAGCAGCACGCCCCAGTGCAGCAACGGCGGCAGCCACACCGCCCAGGGCAGGCGGGTGAAGACGGTCCACGCGTTCTCGGCGAGCGAAGCCCGGTCGCGTGCCTGCTGGGCCGGCAGATCCGTCCACAGGCCTTCAGTCATGGCGGCGAGGTTCTGGTTCGGACCGTCACGGCCATCCTGGCGGAGCAACGCGGCGCGCTCGCTGCGATTGAGCCGGTAGACGTAGCTGTGGCGCTGGGCGGCGCGCGCGCCGGCCGGGAGTGCGGCGAGCCGACGGAGGCCCTCGGCGGCGAGCTCCGCCCGCACCCGCGCCCGGTCGCCGGCCCCGAGGGCGGCCACGAGCGCGCGCAGGTCCTCGTGCACGGCGACATAGCGGGCGAGCGCCTCGTCCTGCGCGTCGCGTTCGTCGGGCGCGAGGCGGTCGACTTCGGTGTCGAGCCGCTGGCGCCCGCTGGCGTCGAGCGCGGCGTAAACCGCCGGGTGACGCGAGGCGATGAACTCGTCGAAGCCCGCGAGGCGGGCGGGCAGGACGGCGGCAGCCGCGGCGCCGGCCTCGCGGGTGGCGCGAACCCGGTCGGCGAGCGCGTTGCGCCACACGGGAGGCGCGCCGGCTCCGGCCAGCGATTCCCAGAGCTGGACGGCCTCGTCGGGACCAAGCCGCGCGACCGGGTCGGGTGCGGGTTCCGCGCCCGACGCCAACGCAGTCTCGAGCAGGCGCCGCGCCGCGTGGCGCTCGCGGTCGAGATCCGGATCGCGCAACAGTCGGAGCAGACGGGCGGCGCGGTCCCAGGCGAGACCCTCGTCGGTGGGCACGACCGGAAACCAGCGCGGGTTGAGCGCGTTGTAGGCCGTGCGGTAGGTGTTGGTGCTTTCGTACTCGCGGATCACCATGGTGCTGGCCAGGAGGTACTGCCGCACCAGCCCGAGGTTCATCAGCGGGGCGGCGATCGTGAGCATGCAGTAGATGAGCACGAGCCTCGCGGGAGCGAAGAGGCGTCGCCGGACCAGGACGAGGAACACCGCATTGGCGAGCACGAGGCTGAAGACCAGCCCGACGGCCCAGCCGACCGGCGAGGCCGTCTCGAGGTCGGCGTTGACCGTCATCAACGTCAGGAACTGCGAGAGCGGGGTGATGATGACGATCAGGACGAGGCCCAGCGCGATGGCGGCGAAGGAGCCCCAGGGGCCGGGGCGCGGCGGACCGGATTCGTTCATCGGTTCAGACCTTCGCGACCGGGCCGGCGGCGCGGGCGGGATCGCCGCGCCGGACTTCGCGTTCGATGCGTCCGTCGCGCAGGCTGATCACGCGATCGGCGACGTCGAGCAGGCGGGGATCGTGGGTGGCGGCGATGATGGTGACGCCCCGCTCGCGACCGAGCGCGGCGAGCAGACCGATGATTTCAAGGGCCGTCCGGGAATCGAGGTTGGCGGTGGGCTCGTCGGCCAGCAGCACTGCGGGGTCGTTGGCGAGGGCGCGCGCGAGCGCGACGCGCTGCTGTTGTCCGCCGGAGAGTTCGGCCGGACGATGGCTGGCGCGGGCGGCGAGGCCCACCCGCTCGAGCAGGGCGTCGGCACGCGCGCCGGCTTCGTCGTCGGTGCGTCCGAGGAACCGTTGCGGCAGCATCACATTCTGCCGGGCGGAAAGGGTCTCGAGCAGGTGGTAGTTCTGGAAAACGTACCCGAGCCGGGCGCACCGCACGTAGGCGAGTTGCGCCGGCGTGAGGGTCTGCAGGTCATGCCCGCCCAGGTACACGCGGCCGCGCGTGGGGTGGTCGAGCGCGCCGATCAGGTTGAACACGGTGGTCTTGCCCGACCCCGACGGTCCCATCAGGGCCACGTAGTCTCCGGCCTGCACCTGCAGGTCGACGCCGCGCAGGGCGTGCACCTCGCCTCCGGGGGACGGGTAGGTGCGCGTGACGGCACGCACGTCGATCAGGAAGTCGGAGTTGGCGAGGGACACAACGGGGTGGCACGAGGCAAAACCAACGCCGGGCGATGGCAAGCCGGGTCGCCGCCGGCTTCTCGCCGTTGAAGCCGTTTAGGGCGTGTCTGGGAATTGCGAGAGCCCAGCGTGGCCGAGAAACCGCGCTCGGCCAAGGCGGCCGAGGCGGAGGCGGGCCAGAGGCCCGTGCCGCCTCGGGCAACGCCGGCCCAGCGCGGTTTCCCGGCCACCCGAAGGGCTGGAGCGGAGCAGGGACCGGGCGGCGTTGGGCGCGAGGGGCAGGGCCTGTAGGCCCAGCTCCCTCGCCCCCGCCTTGCCCACTCCCGGCTGCGCTCTCAGCGCTGGGCTCTCGCAATTCCCAGACACGCCCAAATCCCGTTGCCGCCCGGCCTGCGGGCGTTACCGTTCGGTCGGACCGGTTGATTCGTCCTCGCCATGATGCCTCCCCGCCTGCCCCGCCGCGCCTTCCTTCGTCGTCTCGCCGCCGCCTCGGCCGCCGGCGCCCTTGTCCGCCCGGGCTGGACCGCAAACGCGCCCGCGGCGGCTCCGATCGCCGAACCTCATGCCGGCGGTGAGGAGTGGCGCGGGATGGACGGCGGACCGAGGGCGTTCGACGCAGCGCGGTCGCAGGCCGCCGTGCGGGCGGCGCGGGCGCGCATCCCGGAGGTGCGGCAGCGTCCGTGTGTGGTACGGCTGGTGGATGCGTCCGGTCGACCCCGGGCCGGCGTGAGGGTCGAGGCGGTGCAGGTGCGGCACGCGTTTCCCTTTGGCGACATGGTCTGGCCGCTCGACGCGATGGCCCGCGAGGGGCGCTGGGACAGCCCGCGTGCCCGCGCGTGGCGGCAGCGTTTCGCCGAGATGTTCAACGCCGCGACCCACCTCTGCTACTGGACCGAGCGGCCCCGGCATGATGCATCGAAGACCGAGGAGCGGCAGGGCGAGGTGCGGGTGGAGAACTTTGCCCAGACCGTCGAGTGGTCGCTCGCCCACGGGATGCGCGCGAAGGGACACCCGTTGTTCTGGTCGATTCCCAAGGCCGTGCCCGATTGGGTGCAGCGCTACGATCACGCCACGGCGTGGAAGTTTGCCGAAGTGCGGGTGCGCAGCCTGGTGGCGCGCTTCCGCGGACGCATCCCGGTGTGGGACGCGGTGAACGAGCCGATGTGGGAGGCCGCCTTCAAGAACCTCGCGTCCCGCCAATGGCCGCACCTCGAAACCCTCGACAACCTCGTCGAGTACATCGCGCCGATCCTGCGCTGGGGACGCGAGGAGGATCCGGCTGCGCAGTTTCTGCTCAACGACTATGGCATGGAGACGGATTATCCGAATCCGCTGACCGGCAACGACGGCTCGACCGTCACGGCGGCCTCGCAGCGCAAGCGTTACCTCGCCCTCGTGCGGGCACTGCAGGATGCCGGCGTCGCGCCTGACGGCGTGGGCCTACAGTCGCACACCGGCTGGATCGATCATGCCTGGCAGGCGGAGTTGTACGACGAGATGAGCTCGGCGGGGGTGCCGGTGCATATCACGGAGTTCTGGGCCGACACCAAGGAGCTCCAGGCGAGCGGCCGCTATCCGGCTGAGGAAATCGAAGCGATGCAGGCGGACTACATCGCCGGCTACCTGACCTGCGCCTTCGCGCATCCGTCGGTCGAGGCGTTCTCGTTCTGGGGATTCATGGGCACCGGCATCGTTTGGAACGACGCCGGCAACTCGGGCCACGACCTCAAGCCGGTATGGAACCGTGTGCACGCGCTGATCCACGACGAGTGGCGCACGCGGGAGTCCCTCGTCACCGACGCCGACGGCGTAGTGCGCTTCCGGGGTTTCCTCGGCGAGTACGAGCTGCGGTTTCCTGATCGCACGCCGGCCGAGCGGGCGCGCCGGTTCACGCACACGCGCGAGCAAACCGGCGCCTGGGAATTCGTTGTGGGCTGAAGGTTTTTCGCCGACGTCGAAACGTTGCCCTTGAGGTCGTCTAAGGTGGGCGGGTGCGTCCCTGCACCCGCTCCGCGTACGGACGGCCCGCGCATCCCGTCAACGTGCGACCCGGCACTAATCGCCCGCCGTCTCGCCGCGCCAAGAGATACGGTACGTGTCACGTCCATCGGTGACCGTGAGCACTCCCCCGGCGACGGTAACGTTCGGACCGCGGTACGGATCGGCGGTGAACTGAGTCTCGATCGGTTGCCCGTCGATCATCAGGTACGGCACGCGGCCGTGGCCTTCGCCCGCCGGCCAGGCGGGAAACTCGAAGGGCGGCATCGCCATGATCACCGTCCCACCCACCGGGATCGCGTCGCCGAAGCCCCAGTCGTACTCCGGTTCGACGTAGCTCCCGGACGTGGCATAGGTGAATGCGATCTGTTCGCCCGTGAGGGCCTGCAGGCGCACCTCGCCGCCATGAAGCGAGGGCGGCGCCTCGCGGTCGCGACGCACGATCGCCGTCCGAAAGGCGTCGAGCGTGCCGTGCTCGGTCACGGATCCGGTCTCGACCACAAAGCCGCCAAAGCCGCCGGCAGGAATGACGGCGAGGCCGCTGCCGACGGCGCGCAGGCAGACAAAGGCGCGGCCCAGCTCAGCAAAGACCGGTGAGCCGTCGGCGGGCAGGTCGACGGTGCGTCCGTCGCCAAAGGTCAGGACTGCGCGCCGGTCCGCGATCGCGACCTCGCGGGGTCGCACGGGATTCTCGCGCGCCGTGTCGCCAGGGAAGACGCGGCGCAGGGTTTCGCCCCGGCGCTCGCGCCAGGCGGCAACCCGGGCCATGGCCTCGGCGTGCAAGGCGCCGGCATTGGCCGGCGTGTGCCACACATCGATGAGCACGCCGCGCCATTGTCCAACCTGGCGCCAGGGGTCGCGCCCGCGTCCGCCGTGGAGCACGGCGGCGGTGCCGTCGGTGCCGCGGGCGACCAGCTTCCAGAGCAGATCCTGGCTGTCGCCCCCGGTCCAGCCGCCGGTGGGCCGCGCCACGGCGGCGCCGAGGGTGTAGTCGTGACGCAGATACGTGAGCACGCGGGACTGCTGCCGCACCGAGGCGTCCCCGTGCACCACGTAGCTCGGCTTGGTCTCGAAGTGATGCCGGCCATACGCCGTCGGTGGCAATTCCTTGCGGGCCAGGCGGCCAATGACGTCAGGCGGGCGATAGGACGAAAGCGCAAGGTAGACCAGCTGGCTGTAATCCTGGCCGGTGAAGGCCGGCGCGGCGTCGCCGGGTAGGCCGCCCCACCAAAGCCAGCCCACTTGGTCGAGGTTGCTTTGTCCGCTGCGCACCGGAGCGTTGCTGCGTTGTTCCGCGCCGGCGAAGACCCCGGCGGTGGTGCGCAGGGCCACGGTGGCTGCAATCCAGTCGAGCACGGCGCGGGCGGCGCCGCGAACCTCCGGATCAGCCGCATGGTCGTACATCACCACCCAGCAGGCGACCACGTACGGATAGTAGATTGAGCTGTCCCATTCCCCGAAGCCGGCCTCGTAGGTCGAGCGCGCCGTCTCGATGAAATAGGGCTTCAGCTCGTCCAGCCAGCGCCGGGCCTCGGCGTGGTACGCCCCGGTCACCGGATCGTCCGCACCGCGCGTCACGACGGTTTGGGCGATCAGATACCCGCCAGTTCGGCCCATCAGCATGTGGTTCTCCGTGCCCTGGCCGGTGAGCATGTTGAGGGCGGAAAAACTCGGATCGAAGCGCAGGGACTGCCGAACCAACACGCGCAGATCGTCGTCGCTCACGAGGGCGGGATGGCGCGCCAGCACCGTGCCGAGCCCGACCGGACTGAAATAGAGGTAGCCGACGGCAGGGTTGCGCGGTTCGACCCCGGGACGATCGTCAGGTGCGTTGTGAATCAGGCCGGTGATGAGCTCGAGCACCGTGAAGGACGAGCCGTCGCGCTGGGTGATGCGGCTTGTGCCGGTAGGGTCGCGTTGCAACTCAGCGAAAATGCGCGGCCACCAATGCTTGCCGACATCGTTGACCGCCCGGTTGCGCAGCAGGCCGGAGTCATCGGGCCGCCAGGCGCCCGAGCCGAGGAGGTGCGACCGCACGTGATCGAGTAGGTGCGCGCGGCGCGGGTCGGTTCCGTCGCGGGCGAACGCTTCCCGTACAAGGAGCGAGAGGGCAACTAGGGCGAAGAGTCGAAGCCAGGACATGAGGTGGACGCGCCGGTCCCTCGGCGCGTGGTTGGGAAGCTCAGGGCATGCTCAGACGACGGAAGCGCGCGGAGGGACCCGCGCGCCCACCGGGTGGGGCATCAAGGTGAAGGCGCGGCGCGCCACACCGGTTCCTCACCGGTGTAGTCGACGGTGTAGGCAGCGGCGTCGGTGCGCACGGTCAGGATGCCGTCTTTGATCGTGAGCGGGCCGCTGGCGATGTGGCCGCCTCCGGCCCAGCGGGACCAGTCGACGTCCTGGCCGTTGATGCGGGCGGCCGGCCGGAGTTCGGCCGGCTGGTAGCGCAAGGAGAGCTCATCGCCGGCGAGCGAGCGGTAGGTAGCGGTCAACCCCGAGAGCCGCGGGCGGGCGGCGCGATCGAGCCGCTCGATGGTGGGGAAACTCCGTCGTTCCACCGCCTCGAGGGCGAAGCCGTTGAGGTCACCCGGGAAGACGAGGATCTTGTGGTCCCGCAGACGCTGCAGGTCGGCGGGCAGGCGGTTGCGGGCGAGCCAGCGGCGGTCGGGTGGATCGATCCAGAAGGCCCCCGGCTGCAGCGGGGAAATCACGACCCAGGTGTCAGGCGTTTCGAGGATGTAACGGTCGCCGCGGGCATGGACCACGGCCTCGCGCGGGATCCAGAGCCAGGAGGCAGCCGAGGCCGGTGCGGCGGCGAAGAACGCCTCGAGCGACGGCAGGTCCTGCGTTTCGGGGGCGACCACCGGCGTGCGCGGACCGGAGAAGGCGGCCTGCCGGCTGTAGCCGACCGGTCCTTCAAGGCTGCCCGGCACATAGGCGAGCGGCGCGGGTTCGCCGGGCTTCTTCTCGGTGGGGCCGCTGACAAAGAGCAGGGCGCCGCGCTTTTGCACCCATTGATCGTAGGGACTGTGCCCGCCCGGGGTGAGCCAGCGCGGTTGGCCGCCGCCGAGGATGAGCGAACCCTCGGGGGTGCGCACGTTGAGGGACCACGTGCCCTGTTGGGCGGAATTGTTGACCACGTCGACTTGCACGCTGCCGAGGGCGAAGTGATGGGATGCGTAGAACGTCTCCACGTGGCGCGTCGGCGCGCTCATCGCGTAGTCCGGATAGGCGAGCTCGGCTTCAAACGGCAGCGGCACATCCTTGGCGGCGAGGGCGAGCAGGGCGGGGTTGGGACGATAGGAACTGGTCAGCTGGTGCAAAGACACGTGCGTACGTTCGCGATCGATGCGGGCCGTGGTGTAGCCCGGAGTGCCGCCGGCCCAGAGCCAGAGCATCGTATCCATTTCGCCGAGCACGTTGCCCTCGACCCAGCCGCGACGCTTGGCGCCCGTGTGGACGCCGTTGAAGGTCTTGAGCGCGTAGACGGCGACGTAGTAATCCAGCGCCGCCTTGGCCATGCGGCGGGTGGACGGATCGGGGGAGAAGTCGTACAGGTTGAGCAGCGGCTGGATCGAGTGGGGAAAGTAGATGGTCGACTGGTATTCGCCGTTGCCGATGGAGTGCAGCTTGCGGACGTAGTCGCGGAGCACGCCGCCGGCGATCGCCTTGGTCTGGGCCTGGGAGTGGCCGGAGATGAGCGAACCCTCGGGGAACCACTGCGCGTAGAGCAGGGCCGAGGTGCGGAACATAATCTTGTGATTCTCGGTGCCACCGCCGCCGAGATGCTGGGCAGGATCGCCGACGAGGTTGAGCGGGTTGGCCATCGGGGCGTGTTCGCGCGCCCCGTCGGAGGGTCGGCGTGATTCGGCGTAGGTGGCGACGGCCTGACGGAAGGCATCATGCCATTCCGGCGACATCTGGTCGCCGACGAGCGGCAGAAAGCGCGCCCAATTGGACGCCGCAAAGTGGTACTGCTGGCGCAGGTTGCCCGGGATCGAAAGGTAGGCTTTGACCTCTTCGACCGACACCGGCGCGGGCGTCTGGTCGAGCAGGATGCGGGCGGTGGCCGGCGGCAGGGCGTACTTGAGCGGGTCGCCCCCAAAGGCGGCGATGCGGCCCTCGGCGTCGCGGGACTTCGGTCCGAAGTAGCCGGTGTTGCCCTGGGTGAAGCGGCGGCCGGTGAATGGCGACGTGATCTCCTCGCCCTCGACCGCCCAGGTCGGGAAGAGGATGCCGGTGTCGGGGCAGGTGGCGCGGGCCATGGCGCGCGTAACGATGTCCGGCGTGGCAGCCAGTCGCTCGAGCAACCCGGCCGAGCGGGCGCGAAAGCCAGCTTCGTCGGGATAACTCTCCACGGACCACGGCTCCGCCGCGAAGGCGGCAGCGGAGACAAAGGAGACGGCGAGCAGGCGAAGGACGGACATGGAAGGAAATAAAAAGGGGGTTACCCCGAAAGGTAACCCCCGGAAGCAAAACCGAGGCGGATCAGAAGTCCAGCGAGGCGCTGAACCGGATCGAACGCGGCGCGAAGTAGCGACGCGCGCGGTTCGGCACCTCGACCAGGCGGTCGCCAGGGCGTTCCGTGATACTTACGCTGCCGTTCGCGCCGACGTAGACCTGGGAGGTGTTGAACACCTCGATCTTCTGGTCATCGAGCAGGTTGCTGATGTTCAGCCGGAAGTTCCAGTTCTGGTTTCCGAACTTCTTGCGGTAGCCGAGATTCAGGTTGAACGTCGTGCGCGCATCGAAGTCCGGCGCCGAGCGGGCGATGCGATTGCCACCATTGTTGATGGAGATCACGCTCTGGCGCTCGCCGTCATAGAGGGCGCCGCCGCCCACGCTGAAGCCGCGGAACCGGCCCTCCGTGAAGGAGTAGTTCGTGAACAGACGGAAGGCGTGTTCCGGATCGTCGATGATGCGGACGCCCACGGCCTGCGTACCGAAATAGGTCCGCGGATCGGTCGGGTCCGAGAAGTTGTCCCGGCCGAGCTGCATGACCCAGACATCGTACTCCGTGGCGCGATCCTCACCGGTGAGGTTGAAGCTCTCGGTGATCTCCTGCTGGAGGTTGGTGTAGCTGGTGACGATGGACCAGTTGCGTGCCAACTGGATGTTTAGCTGGAAGTCGATACCCTCGGTGGTGTCGGTGATCGGAACGTCGGAGTTACGATTCTCGGACGGGTTGTTCGAGTTCGTGTTGTTGTAGAGCGAGAAGTCGCGGGCGGCAAAGGCGGCTTCGATCGCGGTGCGGTCAACCGGGCTGTTCGGGAGGTTGTCGTAGATCACGATGCGGCCGCCGCGTGTGACTTCCTCGGGAGTAAGCACCCCTTGCGGATAGTAGCTGGCCGGAACGTAGTAGCTAACCGGTAGGTTGGTCTGGAAGCGGTTCGACGTGATCAGCCCGAGGTTGGTGCCGGTGTCGTTGTTGCGCGACGCCGGGGCGAACGGGTAGTTGAACACGGCGTTGTCGCGATCGATCTTGAAGTAGGAGATCGTTCCCGAAACGCGGCCCTCCAGCATGTCGAGCTTGATGCCGAGCTCCTTGCTCTTGGTCGTTTCGGCCTCGAACGGCGTGGCGTCACCTTGGCGCTGACCCGTGTTCGGGAAGAGCCCGCTGGCAGTAAGGGCGTAGACGCTGAAGCTGTCGTTGACCCGGAAGTTCAAGCCGAGCGTCGGGCTGACCTCACGCTGCACTTTGCCGCCGAATCGGTAACCATCCTTCTTCGGCACATTGCCCGGCGCGGAGTTCGCAGTGGTACCGGCATTCGCTCCGACGTTGTTGAAGATCGGATTCCCGTTGGCGGCAAACCCGATAATGTCGTCATACTGGTCCGGACGGCGCCAGTTGGCCGGATCGGTCGCGGAGCCGTTCGGGTCGATGCGTTGGTAGGTCCAGTTCAGGTCGCGGACCATGTAGCGATCCCAGCGGAGACCGGCGATGGGGAAGAGGCGCTTCTTGAACCATTCGCCAGAGTAAACGAGGTAGTGACCGGTGTTCCACTCCTCGAAGTCCTGGTCGCGGAAACCGCGGTAGGTGTCGCCCTCGTAATTGAACGGGGTGAGGTCGTTGTACGCCTTGTAGAAGGTCGTGGCGGCGGCGAGCTGGTTATTCTCGGTCTTCGACTCGATGTCCTGACGGCCGGCGAGGAAGGTGTGGTTGGCATTGAACAAGTCGAACTTGTAGACCGCTTCGACGCGGGTCTGGAGGCGGTCGACCTCGCCGGGATTGGTATTCCAGCCATAGGAGATCGCTTTGAACGAACCATCGGGCTGGGGTGTGCGGAAGGCGACCGGAACGCTGTTGTTGTTGCGGGTGACGCTCGCTCCACTCGCCTGCAGTTGGGTGTTTTCTTCCGTGCCATAACTGACCCCGGCCTTCACGAGGAGGCGGTCGCCGATCTTCTGAGTCACATCGACAATCAAGTTGTTGCGCTTCGCGCGGGTGAAGCTGTCGTCACCCGACCAGCGGAACTCCGGACCCTGGCCAAAGATGTCGCGGGCTACGTTGATTGACTCATCGTAGATGTTACGATTCGTGCTGATGCCGAATTCGTTGAATGTATTCGGGTTCGTACCGTCCGAGAGATCCTGGAACGCGTTTCCGCTCACCGTCTGGTCGACGAACTCGTAATCGAGCAGCACCTCGGTGCTAGACGTGGGCTTGGCGGCGAACACGGCGTTGAATGCCTTGCGCTCCGTCTCGCGGTAGTCGGTCCAGTCACCGTTGGATTGATAGGCGCCGGCGACGGCGTAGCCGAGGGGCATCTTGCCGCCCACAAGGCCGGCCGGTCCGCTGAAGGTGAACTCACCGCGGTAGAACTCCTCGCTGCCGACAGTGACCTTCGACGTGAATTCGCGTCGTTCCGTCGGGGTGAGGGTGAGCGTGTTCACCACGCCGCCAAGGATCGACACGCCGTACAGCAGCGCGTTCGGGCCGCGCACGACTTCAGCGCGCGATACGTTGTAGGAGTCGGGAATGCCTTGGACAATGAATCCGTTGCGCAGCTGCGTGCGGGTCGAGAAACCGCGGATGCGGACCGTGGGCGACTCCGCCGAGAACGAGCCGGGCGACGGCGAGAACAGGAAGTTGTTGCTCCCTTGGACCGTTTCGAGCGTCACGCCCGCGGAGTACTGGAGGGCTTCCTTCACATCGTTGGCGCCGATATCCTGAATGAAGGTCTTGGTGAGCACCTCGATCGGAATCGCGACGTCGCGAATCTGGGTGTTGAGGCGCGTGCCGGAGATGGAATTGGTCGCGCGGTACCCCCGGTCTTGGGAGGCGTCGACGCGGAATTCATCCAAGGTAACCGTGTTTTCCGCTGCCGGAGCCGGCGGCGTGGCCGGGGCCGGGGCGGTCGGTTGTGCCAGCAGGCCCGGGGCGAGGGAGGCGAGCAGGCTGCCGGCAAGCAGCCGGCGCAGTCGGGTAGGGTGTTGTTTTGGGTTCATGTTGGTTTTGCTGCGGGTGAAAACCGGGTGAGCGTTTGTGAGCTTATTTGACCGAAATCGTCAGTGCCGGGCGGACGAAACCGACGGCATTCGCGGGTGGACGGTGAGGGGTTGAGGTGGTTTTACGTTGCGCCCGCCCCCGGCTCTCGCGAAACCAATTTCGTTAGAATCGTTTAAACGCCGCCCCGATTTACCCATGAAGATGCTGGTCACGATCAAGGATGTCGCCCGCGAGGCCGGAGTCTCGATGGCGACGGTCTCCCTCGTCATGCGTTCCAGCCCGCGCATCCGCCCGGAAACCGCCGCCAAGGTTCGCACCGCCGCCGACCGGCTGGGCTACACCCCGAGCCCGATGGTGTCCGCCCTCATGGCCCGGATCCGCAGCGCCCGGCCGAACTCGGACCATACGACGCTGGCGGTGATCGGCTGGACCCCGCCGCGGGACCCCGGCACGCAGTCCTGGTTTTCCCTGGAGATCGGCCGCGGCATCAAGGCCCGGGCCGACAAGCTGGGATTCGGCCTCCAGTATTTTCCGCTGCCAGCCCGGGGGGGCAACCAAGCCCGTCTCGCCCAGGTTCTGCGCAACACCGGCATTCCGGCGGCCATCGTGCCTCCGCTCGCCGCCGGTGAGACCGACCTCGAACTCGACTTCACCCACCTATCCGCGGTCGCCATTGGTTACACCGTCCGGACGCCCGACCTGCACCGGGTGTGTCCCGACCAATACCAGGGCATGATGCTGATGCTGCGCTCCTTGACTGCACGCGGCTACCGGCGGATCGGGCTCTGTCTCGACCGTGCCACCGATGCGCGGGTGCGCCACAAGTTCACCGCGGCGGTCTGCTGGCACAATCAGATGGTGGCGGGCGCCGATGCCGTGGCCCCGCATTTGCATGATCAATTCGTGGAGGCGGACTTCGCCCGCTGGCTCAAGCGCGCCAAACCGGATGTCGTCATCGCGCCGTCCTGCAAGGTGCTCGTGATGATGCGGTCGCTCGGCTACCGGGTGCCGGATGACATCGGCTTTGCCATCGCGAACCATGCCGATCGCCACGAGGACTGCAGCGGTCTCGACCAGCGGCCGCAGATTTTGGGCGAGAAGGCGGTGGACGCCGTCGTGGCGCAGATCAACCGCAACGAGCGCGGCGCGCCGTCCGTGCCGCTGATCACGTCCGTCGAGGGCGTCTGGGTCGACGACATCACGACGCGGCCGCTGCCAACGGCGTGAGCGCCGCGGTCAGGTCCGTTCCAAGCGGAGCGGTCCGTGAAACCATTTGCCGCGGGCCAGGCGGACGCGAATGTCGCCGATGCCCGCGAGCAGGCCGGCGTCATCGGCCAGCGCTCGCACGGACGGGGCGGTGCCGCGCTGGGCGGTGAAGGCCATAGCGAAGGTCACCTCCCGGCCCTCGGCGGTGGCGGTGAGGTAGCGGGCGCCGGCGTAGGTGCGCTCCGTGCCGTCGCTGAAGCGTCGGTGGGTCGAAGGGCCTTCGTGCACCGCCAGGGTGGCCGTTCCTGGTTGCAGCAAGGTGGCGCGGCACGTCGCACCGCCGTGCGGATCCCGCAGGGTGAAACCCCGGCCGTCGGCGTCGATCCGGCACTCCAGCCGGCGTTCGAAGCAAAGCGACCACGTCCAGGTCGACGGTTCGTCCGCGAGGCATTCGTCGGTCACAACCACGAGGGTGTCGGCTCCGGCCGCACCGGAGAAGTCGACGAGGAAATGCCGGTCGAGGCGGCGGACGCCGGCTGACGGCCCGAGGCGCAGGCTGACACTGCCGCCCGAGCCGTCCGGTCCAGGCGAGAGGTACGAGACCTGGCCGTGGCGACCGGTATTCGGCCGGCCATTACACTGCACCGTACATTGGAAGACGGCCTCCGGTTTGGCCTGGCCGCCGCCCTGGGCCCACGCGGCGCCGAGTCCCTGCCACCGCCACGCCCCGAGGTCCTCGTGGGTGTGGCCGCCGCCGTGGTAGGTTTTCGCGTAGACCCCGACCACGGTATCGTCCGCATCCTGGTACCGGTTGCGAAACAGAACCAGACCGGTGCGCTGGTCGTACACGAAGCGCGGAAGCGGTGCCGGGTGGACGCCGGGCGGAGCCTCGTCCGGCGTGTAGAGCAGCGTCCAGAGCAGGCCAGGGCCGGCTGCGGCGGCCGAGCGGTCCCCGAGAGGACCGTTGAGGCGGTCGAGTTGGCCGCGCAGGGCCGGACGCAGAGCCTCGGGGGTCAGTGCGGCGCACAAGGGGCCGATGCCGCGCGCGGGAAAGCTACCGCCGTCGTCGTTCCAGACCAGCCGGGCTCCGAGGGCGGTGCGCGGGAGTCCGGTCGCGTCGTCAATTTGCGGACGGGCCACCGTCTGGGCGAGCAGGGTGACGCCAAACCACGCGATGCCGGGGGCGAGGGCGCCCGGATCGAACTCCCCGACGTGACGTTCGGCCAGCACGTACGGAGCCCAGTGGGAGAGCGCGTAGCATCCGTAGCCGGTGCCCTCGTAATAATGACCGCGGTCGCCGTAGTTGAGCAGGTGGGTGCGGATGCGGTCGCGCGAGAGGGCGAGCAGCGCGTCAGCGCCCGCGTATTCACCGCGCAGACACAACGCAGCGAGGCCGGCGGCCGCATGGGTGACGCCCCACCAGTTGTTGAAGGGGTTGTCGGGATTGTCCGGCGAGAGGTCGGTGCCGGCGAGCCGGTGGGCGAGGGCGAGCAGGCGGCCGGCGATCGCGTCCTTCTGGTCCCGCGGCCAGGCCTGGGCGCAGAGATCGTATCCGATGACCGCAGCCTGAATCTGGAGGGCACGGCTCAGGTCGCTCGGCGCCTCGCGGTCGAGCAGCACCCTGACCGCGTCGCCGGTGGCCAGCGCCTGGTCGGTGCGCCCGGTGAGGAGATGGCTCACCGCGGAGGCCTCGATCCACGCGGCGAGGCCCTCGAGGGTGGCGGGCGGCGCGGAGGCGGCGGCTTGGAGCGCGGCCTGTCCCACGTCGTGGAGCCAGCCCTGCGCTGCGCGCTGGCGGAGGCGGGGCAGACCGGCGGGGGAGAACCACAGACGGGCAGGCATGGCGGCTCAGGCACGAAAGCCGTAGGTCCGGCCGAGGGCAAGGCACTCGTCGGCGGTAACAACGGCGTCAGAACAGGTCGGGTGACGGAGCGAGGCGGCCGCGGCGCATACGCCCAGCTCGGCGGCGCGCGCGAGGTCCCAGTCCTCGTGCAGGCCGTACAGGACCCCCGAGGCGAAGGCGTCGCCGGCGCCGGCCGTGCCGGCGATGGCGGACGCCGGCAGGCGCACGGACGGCTGCCAGTGGTCGCCGCCGTCGCGCCGGACCAGGTAGGCGCCCTCGGGGAAATGGAGGCAGACGCAATCTTGGACGCCCGCGTCCAGCAGGCGCCGGGCGGCGGTGCGTACGGCGGCGCGGTCGAGGGCCTCGCCGCGGCCCAAGGCGAGGCCGGTGAGTTGCTCCGCTTCGTAGTCATTGACGAACAGCACGTCGACGAGCGGAAGGAGCGGCCGGGCGGTGCCGGTGAAGCGGTCCGCAGCGGCACTCACGAAGTCAATCGCCGTGCGGATCCCGGCCGCTCGGGCCCGCTCCAGCACGGCAGCCGCGCCCGGACGTCCGTCCGAATCGGGCGCGTCGAGTGTATCCAGCAAAAGGATATAACCCAGGTAGAAGTAGCGCGCGGTGGCGCCGGTGAAGTCGAAGTCGTCCGGGGCGAGGCGCGCGTTGGCCCCACGGCAGTGGAAGAACGTGCGCCGGCGCGTGTCGGCCGCCGTCATCACGTCGGTGTAGCTGGTCGCGACCCCCGGCGTCACCCTGAGGCCGCGTGCGTCGATCCGGTGCGCTGCGCAGTCGTCGAGGATGGTGCGCCCGTCCGGATCGTCGCCCACGCGCCCGACGCCCGCGAGCGGGAAGGTGGCGCCAAGGCGGGCGAGGTTCTTGAGCACGTTGTAGGGCCCGCCCCCGTTGCCGTGCGACTGCCCGATGATGTTGGCGAGCGCATCCTGCGCCGGCCACCCGTCGATCAGCTTCACATGGTCGACAATCCAATTGCCCCCGGCGATGACACCGCGCCGGGTGGAGGTAGGAAAGGCAGGTTTTGAAGGGTCTGGTGTAGGCACAGGGGTTTCAGAGAAGACTATTACAGAAGGTCGCAAAGAGCGCAGAGCAGAGACTTAGGAACTCGCCCCGCGCAGGACGAGGCGGGAAGTGCCATCACTCAGGCGCATGGCGTTGAAGTTGAAGAGAAGCCCGATGGGAACATTCATGAGCTTCATATAGCTGAGAAGCTGCGCCTTGTGGATGGGGAGGATGCTTTCGACTGCTTTGATCTCAATCAGCACACAATCTTCCACCAAGAGATCGAATCGAAGAGGTTCGCTGCGAGTGAATCCCTTGTAGCGAATCGTGATCGTCTGTTGCTGGGTGGTCTTGAGTCCGCGTAGGTCGAATTCACGTAGTAGGCACCATTCGTAGATTGATTCGATCAAACCGGGGCCTTTGTCCCGGTGAACTTCGATGGCCGCGCCAATGAGTGCCTGCGTGATCTTGGATGCTTTTTCGTAGTGGGGATGCATGCCGGTACCTCTGCGTACTCAGCGATCTCCTGTAAATATTAATGCGTATTATTGGCGTTAAAGACTGACCACGGTTTGCTCCCGGTGGCTTTGCAGGGCGGCGTGCCAGAGTTCGTGGTGGGCGACGGCTTCGTCGGGGGTCGCGCAGCCGAAGCGGTTGCCGAGCTGGCCGGCGCGTTCGGCGAGGAACGCGGCCCACATCTGCTGGAGGATGTCCGGGAAACCCGGCTCGAAGATGCCGCCGGTGATGGTCTTGAACGGCGTGGCGAAGCCGAGGTCGGTTTTCTCCCACCATTGCTCCTTGTCGCGCCGATAGTGCCAGAGGGTCTTCGGCTCCTTCGTCGAGTACCGCACGCCGCCGTCAGTGCCGAGGATCTCCATCAGCCAGGTGTTGGTCTCGGTCGGCGCCATGCGCTTCATCTCCAGCGTGAGCGGCACTTCCTCGCCGGCCACGACGGACGTCGCATGCAGCACGGCGTTGTCCCATGTGTCGCAGGCCGCCATGCCGCCCCGGCCGTCGGGGCGCTCGGTGTAGACCTTCTGCAGCTGCGCGTAGAGCCGCCTGGGCTTCCAGCCGAGGCGCAACGGCAAATGGGCGACGTGGAGACCGAGGTCGTTCATCACCCCGGGCTCGCCGCAGAATTTCACCTGTCGCTTCCAGTTGATCGGTTTGGTGGGATCGAGATCGCTCGCGTGATGGAAGGCAAAGCGAACACCGAGCGGGCGGCCGAGGCGGCCTTCGCGGGCAAACGCGAGCGCACGCTGGGCGCCGGGCAGGAAGGGGAACTCCGACGATACGCGGACAAACCGCCCGAGCTCGCGTCCGGCATCCCGGATGCGGCGCGCCGCAGCCAGGTCGATGCCGAAGGGTTTCTCCGCGAGCAGATCCTTCCCCGCGCGCAGGGTGTCCAGGTAGATCGCCTCGTGCAGGTGGTGCGGCACGGCCACGTACACGACGTCGATGTCATCGTGAGCCAGCAGCGCTTGATGGTCGGTGCAAAAATGCCGGACCGTCGGAACGCGACGGAACCAGTCGAGGGCGGCGGGCTGGGTGTCGCACACCCCGACGAGCTCCGGGGTGACCGGGCAGTCGAGCAGCGCGAACCAGCGGCCGAAGGCGCTCGCAGCTTCGCGGCCCATGAGGCCGGCACCGATGATGGCGACGCGGACGGGAGACGGGTTCATGCGAGAAGTTTGAGCGCGGATTCGGCCGAGGCGCCGTCATGCACGACGGCCATGAGGGCCCGCGTGATGCGGTCCGGGTGCGGGTGCTGGATGATGTTGCGGCCGTAGACGATGCCAGCCGCGCCCTGCCGGAGCAGCCCTTCGGTGCGGGCAAGGATCTCCGCCTCGGTGGCCTTGCTCCCGCCGCGCACCAGCACAGGGATGCCGCCGGCCGTGACGATGACCTCGCGGTAGAGCGCGACGTCGTCGGTCGGGTCGGCCTTGATGATGTCGGCGCCGAGCTCGACTGCCTGGCGCACGAGCGGGACGATCTTGCGCACGTCACCATCGACCATGTAGCCACCGGCCCGCTCATTCGGCTGGAAGACGAGCGGTTCGATCATGAGCGGCATGCCGTAATGGTCGCACTCCGGCTTCAGCGTAAGGATATTGTTGATACACTGGTCGGTGACCTCCGGCTGGCCCGGGATCTGGAACAGGTTGACCACCACGCAGGCGGCGTCGAGGCGCACGGCCTGGAGCACGGGCTGCTCGATCATGCGCGAGAAGAGCGTGCGCGGCAGCTGGCGGCCGTAGACGTTGGCCACGTCGGTGCGCAGCACGAGGGCGGGCTTGGGGCGGACGGGCAGCCCCTGCAGCAGGCGGGCCTGACCGACGGTGAGCTGGATGGCGTCGGGTGCGGCCTCGACGAGCGTGCGGACGGCGGCAGGCAGGTCCTCGATGCCGGCGAGGAAGGAGCCCTCGTTGAAAAAGCCGTGGTCGACGGCGACATCGAAGCAGCGGCCGGTGCGCGGATTGAAAAGGCGGTGCAGGCGGGCGGTTTTCATGCGGGAAATCAGGAGGCGACGGTGTGGATCTTCACGCCGGCGGCGGTCAGGGCCTCGCGGTCGGCGCGGGCTGGCCGGGCATCGGTGAACCAGTGGTCAAAGTCGTCCCAGGCCGCGAAGGCCACCGCGGCCGTCTGGCCCCACTTCGAGGCGTCCGCGAGCAGGAGAGTGGTCTCGGCGCGGCTGACCGCCTCGCGCTTCACCGCCGCTTCGCCCAGCTCGGTCGTGCTCGCGCCGTCGTCACGGTGCAGCCCCGAGGCGCCAACGGCGGCAAAATCGAACCGCAGCTGCCGCATCCAGCCGAGGGCGAAGCCGCCGACGAGGGCGCGGCTGACCTCGCGCAGCTCGCCGCCGATGCACACCAGCTGGGCCTTGGGACCGGCCCGCTCCTGGAGCAGCGGCGCGGAGTTGGTGTAGAGCACAAGGTCGCCGCGCCGCAGCAGCAGGCGGCCGAGCTCGAGCGTGGACGTGCCGGCGTCGACAAAGACGGTTGCGCCGGGCGGGATAAGCTCGGCCGCAGCCGCGGCGATCTGCCGCTTGGCTTCGACCGCGGCGCGGACCTTGCGCGAAAAGGCCGGCTCCCCGCCGAGAAACTCCGGATGCAACAGGCCGCCGTGGGTGCGGAGCAGCTTGCCCGCCTGCTCCAGTTGGAGCAGATCGCGGCGCAAGGTCGCCGGCGAAACCTTCAGTTCGCGCTCGAGTTCGGACACGCGCAACCGCTTCCTGTTTTCAAGGATTGCAAGAATCTCCTGCTGGCGCTCCTGAGCGAACATGATTGAACCGACTCAAATTCGTCACAAAAAAGCAATCCCATCATGACCCCGCGTGCCGATTTCCTGGCCGATCTGTATGTGTCGCTCAATGACACGCCCATGCAGCGGAAGCTGCGCGCGTTGCGGCCCTGGCCGGTCGGCGTGGTCTTCATCGAGCGCCCGGGCATGACGCTCAACGATATCCGCGGACACTTCCGCCGGATGCGCGAACTGGGGTTCAACTGCCTGAAGCAATGTCAGCTCTGTCCGGGCACGGACTGGCGCCCGGTGTACCACGCTGCGTTGGATGAAGGCATCATCCCATGGTGGTATGGCGAGGCCGGGTGGGAGGATCCGACGCCGGTGCTGCTGCGGTCGCTCGGCCTGCCGGAAGACATCACCCCGGAGGCCTTGCGCGTTCATCCGGTGTGGCTGAAGCGGCAGGATGCCGTGATGCGCGCGCGTATCGACCAGCCGGAGCCGGCCGGTCAGCCGATGGTGAGCCACGAGACCGATGGCGTGCCGGGCACGCTCAAGCGCGACGAGTACGGCGTCGCCCCCGAGGCGACCGACCTGTTTGTGGCGTGGCTGAAGGCGCGCTACGGCACCGTGGACGCCCTCAAGGCGGCGTGGAATTTCCATTACCCGATGGTCAACGCGCGCCCGTGGCGCACCTGGACGCAGGTGCGGAAGGAAGTCGTCGCCTTCGTGACGGCCGAACGGCAGGAGTACCGGCGCATCGTCGACGTGCTGCGGTTTCGCGCCGACATGCATTTGCGCATGATCCGGAGGGCCCGCGATACGCAGCTGCCCAAGGATCGCAATGTGCCCCTGCGCACCGGCGGTGAGATGAGCCTCTTCCTCCCGTTTGCGGCGCGGTCGACCGACATGGAGGGGATCGCCCACGAGATGGCGCTCGGCGGCTCGTTCTATCCCTCGATCCATCCGGGCTGGCATTTCGAGGAGGCTGATTTCGAGTTCACGCGTCCGATCTACATGCAGGCCTCGCTGGCCACCGACTGGTTCAAGGGCGGCTGGGCGGCGACGTGGGAGTCCACCGGCGGTCCGCAGCAGCTGAGCGGCGGCAAGGCGCCGTTTGTGCCCGAAGTGCGGGACAAGGTCGCGGGCTTCACCGTGAACGAGCACACGATCCAGCAGCTCATGCTCTCGTGGATGGCCGGCGGCTTCAAGGGCTTCGGCCTCTGGTGCTGGAACGCGCGCGGCTTTGGCTGGGAGGCGGGCGAGTATGCCCTGACCAACCGTCACATGTTGCCCGGCGCGCGCACGGTGGCGGCGGGCCGGATCGGCCGGGCGGCCTCGCGGCTGCGCGACGAGCTGTGGTCCGCGCGCAAGGAGCCGGTCGTAGGCGTCTATCAAGACTGGGAGAGCGACGCCTTCTGGGCCGCAGTTTCGCTCGCCGGACGCGACATGTACAAACAGTGGCCGGTGCGGGCGCGCATCGGCGTGTCGCGGGCCTTGATCAACGCCAACGTGCCCTGGGAGCATGTGACCGCCCGCAACCTGCACGCCGGCCTGGCCGGCCGTTATCGCGTCATCTACCTCCCGGCGCAGCTGGCGCTGGACGAGGCCGTGCTCGCGCGGCTGCAGACCTTTGTCGAGGCCGGCGGGCGCGTGGTGCTGGACGCTCCGGGCGGCTGGTACGGCTACGACGGGCGGCTGCTGCCGACCGCCGAGGGTTCCGCCTTTGAGCGGCTCTTCGGCGTCCGCATCGACGATTATCAGTATTCACGCCGCAACCACGCCCGCTGGAGCATCGGCGGACAGGAACTCGCCGGCTTCGCCCTCGACCTGCATCCGACGTCGGCGCGCGTGGTGGAACGCTTTGAAGACGGCGGGCCGGCGGTCACCGAGCACCGGCTCGGCCGCGGCACGGCCGTTATCCTCGGTTTCGAGGCGTCGCTCGGGTGCTGGCAGCCTGGCAACGCCTGGTTGGAGGCGCGGCTCGTGCGCCATGCCTTGGGCGCCGTGCGTTCGCCCTATGCTTGCCGGGGTGGCATCGCCTACCGGCTGGCGGCGCCGGCCGCCGACCATTACTTCCTGATGAACGACGAGCCGCGCGCGCGGAAGCTGAAGCTCACGGTGCGCGGCCAACGTTACCGGCGCTGGGAAGATCCGGTCACCGGCCAGACCTTGCGTTCACCGGCCGCGGTCGAAGTCGGGCCGCACGGAGCACGCTGGTTGCGGGCCGTGAAGTAGGACCGCCTGGCCGTCGCTCGGACGTGGCCTTGGCCGCCACGCGCCAGGGGTTCCGGCCTAGGCTCCCACCGGTAACGTGGACTTGCTGCTTCCGGTCCGGCAGGAAACCGAAGCCCGGTTTCGCCTGATCGAACGTCTGGCAACTCTGCGCTCGCGGTCAGGCTGCGCCCAATAATCCTTTCCCCCATGCGCTCGCACCATTCCTTGCTGCAACTGACTCCCTCTCGCGCCGCAGCTGCGCTTGCCCGGCTGCGCCGGGAGACCTGGACCGAGGTCGCCGCGCTGGCGCTGCGCGCAACCCAGGCCTCGCCGCTTCATCGCTCGTTGCAGGAAGCGCGACGCGATCGGCTCAGTCCCGTGAACTTGCCGCAGACTTGGGGGAGGCTCTGGGACCAGCGCTGGTTCCGTCTCGATGTGCCGGCGGAACTGGCCCGACGGAATGATCTCTACCTGGAATGGAACGACCAAGCGGAGGCAACCCTCTATGTCGAGGGATCTCCCCACTATGGGTTCGACGTCGCCCACCGTCGTGCGCCGCTTCCGCGCGGCGCGCGCGAGCTCTGGGTCGAAGGAGTTGTTGCCCAGACCGGCATTTGGCATCCCGAGGCGACAGGGCTGGATCCGGCCGGCTCCCGGCTGGCCGGTGCGCGCGTCGTGGCGCGAAACGACCTTCTTTGGGAACTGTACCACGATCTCCTTGTGCCGTACGAGCTGGCCCTCGATGAGCTGAAGCGCGAGTTCGGCACCGAGGCCGCACGCTTTTCGACCTTCGGCTTCCGGCCGGCGCTGGAGAACGCCTCGCCGCTGCTGCGCCGCCTGCTGCGCGCCCTCGAGGACGGTATCGATGCACTGGAGACGGCGGGGCCGCGGGCGGCGCGCCGGGCGCTCAGGCGCGGGCTGGCGGCGCTGCCGCCCGATCTTTCCGCGCCGCGCGCCGTGCTCACCGGGCACGCGCACATCGACCTCGTCTGGCTCTGGCCGGAGAAGGTGGGCGAGTTCAAGGCGGTGCACACGTTCGCAACGGCGAACCGCCTGATGGATCGCTATCCCGAGTTTCGGTTCGGCTACTCGCAGCCCGCCAGCTACGCGGCCGTGGGGCGACGGTCGCCGGAGATGCTGCGCGCGGCCCGCCGCCGCCTGCGACAGGGACGCTGGGAGGCCACCGGAGCCACCGAGGTCGAATCGGATTGCCTGCTCGCCTGCGGCGAGGCGCTGGCCCGGAGCTTCCTCGTCGGCCAGGAGGGCTTTGCGGAGTTGCGGGGCGAACCGGCCTCCGTCCTCTGGCTCCCGGATGTCTTCGGCTATCCGGCCTGCCTGCCGCAACTCATGCGGGAGGCGGGCGTGGAGTCGTTCTACACCACCAAGCTTTCGTGGAGCGCGGTGACACGCTTCCCCTACAGCAGCTTCGTCTGGCGCGGTCACGACGGCAGCGAGGTGCTCGCGCACCTGACCCACGAGGGCGGCTACAACCAGGAGGCAAAGCCGGAGCAGCTTCGCAACGGCGTCCGCGCCCACCGCCAGGCCGATGTGCACCCCGAGTTCCTCGCCCCCACGGGGTTCGGGGACGGCGGCGGGGGCCCGACCGAGGAGATGTGCGAGCGCGTCCGGCGGCTCTCGCGCCTGGCCGGCGTGCCCCGGCCCGCCTGGGGGCGGATCGAACCCTTCTTTGCGCGGCTCGCCCGCCTCCGCCGGAAGCTGCCGGTGTATCAGGGCGAGCTCTACCTCGAGTATCATCGCGGCACCTACACCACCCACGGCGCGATCAAGGCGGCGATGCGCGGGGCGGAGCGCGCCCTGCAGGCGCTCGAGGCCGTGCGCTGCGCGACGAGCGGACGGCCGGCGCCCCGCGAGGACTGGCGGCGGACGATCTTTGCCCAGTTCCACGACTACGTCACGGGCAGCTCCATCCATGAGGTTTACGCCGAGGGCGGGGCCGAACTCGAGGCGCTCTCCGAGCGGAGCCTGCGCACGGCGGCGGCCGAGCTGGGCGCGAGTCGTGGGGAGTCCGCGTGGTTCAATCCGCTGCCACGCCCGCGCACCGTGGCGCGCAGTGTCGGCAAGGACGGACGCGTGGAGACGGCGGTGTTGCCCCCGCTCTCCGGAGCGCCCGTCGCGGCGCTTGCGGCCGGCCCGGCGCTCACCCCGGTGACGGCCGCCGCCCGACGCCTGGCGAACGGACGCGTCTTGGCTGCGTTCGACGAGCAGGGACGCGTGAGCGCCTTGAGCATCGATGGTGTGTCCGTGGCGCTGGCGGCTCCGCTTGGTGAACTCGTCATTCATCCGGACCGTCCGGCGCTCTTCGAGGCCTGGGACATCGACCGGCCGGCGATGGCCCTGGGCGTGCCGGTGCGTTCCCGCGCGCGCATCGAAGTCGAGCAGACGGACGGACGCAGGGCGTCCCTCGTGTGCCGTCGTTCCCTGGGGAAGGCCGGCGAGGTCACGCTCCGCTACACGCTCGAGGCCGGGGTGCCCGTGCTCGGCCTGACCGTCGAGGTCGACTGGCGCCAGCCCGAAGCCATGCTGAAGGTGCTTTTTCCCACGAAGTATGCGGGCACGAACGCGCGGTTTGCGGCACCCTTCGGGAGCGTGTTGCGCCGGCAGGTCCCGGGCGACGTGGCAAGCGAGGCCCAGTGGGAGGTTCCGGCCAGCCGCTGGGCGGCAGTGAGCGACGATGCGGAACGCGAAGGGCTCTTCGTCGTCACGAAGGACAAGTACGGCTTCTCCTGCCGCGATGGTGTGCTCGGACTCACGTTGTTGCGGAGTGCGGCGATCACCTGCGAGGGTGCGGACACGCATGCGCGGGCCAGTCATCCGCCTTCGCTCCGCCGTACGCGGGCGGCGGCGAAATTCTCGGACCTCGGAAGCCATCGGATCGAGCTGGCGATCGGACGCCACGACGCGGGAGCGCCGCGGGACGAGCAGCCGGCGGCCTGGGCGGACCTGTTGTTCACCCCGGTTCTTCCGTATCGCGGACGTGCGTATGGGGCGGGCTTCCTTGGACTCGAGGGGGGCGAGACGCTGCAGCCGGTGTGGGCCAAGCCCGCCGGACGCGGCCGCTGGGTGTTGCGCCTCAACGAAACGCTCGGGCGCCGCGGCGTCGCCACCCTGCGCCTCGCCCAAGGCTGGCGCGCGCGCCGGGTCAACCTGCGCGAGCAGCCCGTTGGCCCGGCGACGTCGGTGCGGCGCATCGCCTACACCCCTTACGCGCTGGTCAGCCTGCTGATCGAGCGCGTGGGTTGAGCGTGGGGTCGGGTATGCTCAGCTTGTCAGGCGCGGGCGTATCGACTGGAGCAGACGCCTGCGCTGGGCGGCGGTTCCGCGCCACCAGAGATCGCCGAGGTCCACGGCGCTGAGCGTGGCCCCGCGCGGTCCTGCGGCCAGCCAAGGGCGCCCGTTGTCGAGTCGGGCCGTGCGGACGCGACCGACCGGTTCGAGTTCGCGGTAACCCTTGAGCGCAGGGAGTCCCTTGAGGGAGGGCAGCGGGCCGGTGTCGTGCCAGAGCCCGGCTTCCGCGCCGAAGCGCTCCGCGAGCTCCGCAGGCAGGCGTCGCGCCCGCAGTCGGCCGCAATCGTCGGAGAAGGCCGTGTGCGGCCCGGCGAGCAGGGGGCCGCGGTGGCGCGCGAGCCGCGCGACGATCGCGTCGCCCGCGAGCGACGTCAGGGGGACAACCAGCGGGTCTGCCGCGTCCTCCGGCAGTGCGAGCAGCGCCTCGTCGTCGAGAAAGTCCACGCGGAAACCGCAGGCTTCCACCAGGCCGTGCCACCCCACGAACGCACCATCAAAGGACTCCAGCGCGGGCGCGAAACGCGAAAGCCAGCGCAGGCTGTCGCGCGAGTAGTGGATCCAGGCGAGCGGGCGCCGAAGGAAGCGCTTGCGTCGACGGACGAGGTCGCCGGGGCGCTGCGCGAGTTCCCGCACCGTGGCGGTGCGCACCGTATCCGTCCCGTCGAGCGCCTGCACGCCGTTCATGCCCAGTTCCTGTCCGCCGAGGGTCGGCCGCCAGAGGAACCACCACACCTGTTGCGCCCCGCGTTCGGCGTACACGCGGGCCGAGGACTCGAGGTAGTCCGGGCCGAAGGCTTCGCCAGCAAAGCTGTTCGGCCAAGCGCGTTCATGCGGACCGGCCTGGGTTTCACTGATCACGAACGCGGCGCCGGCCGCCTCGGCCGCGCTGCGCATGAGATCGGTGCTGCACGCGAGCCCGGCGAGATCGCGCGCCCTGTCACCGTTGGCCTGATACAGGTCGGTCCCGATCCAATCGAGCCCCCGCGCCTGCGCGAAGTAGTCCTGGCCGATCGCGACGGAAAGCCTGACGCCCGTCTCGGGGATGTTGCAGCCGATCCGCGCGCCCGGGCAGAGCCGGCGCAGGAGCGCCGCCTGCCAGGCGATTTGGTCCGCCTGGTGCTGTTCGCGCCAGCGCAGGAAATCGAGCCAGGCGTGCGGGTTGCCCGGACCGCGGATGACGGCCGTTTCCTCCCACGTGCCGTGCCGTTGCGACCAGAAGTTGCCCCACCAGGCGGCGTTGAGGGCGTCGAGTGAATCGTGGTAACGGCGGCGCAGCCAAGCGACGAAGTCGGCGCGGGCGTGGGGACTGAAATCGTACCAGCGCTGCAGGTCGGCATGGACCTCCTCGGCGTAGTTGGGCTCGTTGTCGATCTGCCAGCCCCACAGGCAGCGGCGTCCGGCGTAGTGGCCCGCGAGGCGGGCGATCGTGCGTTCGGCGTGGGCGCGGCTGGCCGGATGATGCCAGCTCCAGAAATGCCGGTGCGAGAGGCAGCGTCGGCCCTGCATGTCGACCAGGCGTCCGTCCGGGTAGGCCAAGTCGAACCACGGCGGCGGCGTGGCCGTCGGCGTGCACAGGCACAGCTGCAGACCCCGCGCCTCCACCAGGTCGACGAACTGGTCGAAGGCGGCGAAGTCGAACCGCCCCGGCTCCGGTTCATACCACGACCAGCTGAACTCGCCGAAGCGCACGAGCGTGAGTCCGGCGGACTGAATGCGGTCGAGGTCGCGGGCCCAGTCGGATTCGGGCCAGTGATCGGGATAATAGGCGGTGCCAAACGCCGGTGGCAGGGTGGGGAGATGCATGCGGGACGCGTTTCGATGTCAGGCTTCCCCCGCGGCCAGACAAGGCGCATCCCGTCCGATTAAACGATTCCACCAACTCTTCGATTCCGCCACGGGGAGGCGGCTGCCATGCCTCGGTCATCCCCCGATGACCCCGCCGACCGTCCTGTCTCCGCCTGTGTCCGGCCCCGCGGATACGCGATCCGCGAGTCCGTCCGGAGCGGCGGCGGCCGATGTTGCCGGCACCTGGCAGGGATCGGATGTCGTGGTTGAGGCGGTGGCGGACGGCGCGCGGATCCGTTTTCTCCGTCCGCAGGGGCAGATCGAAGCCCCGCCCCGCGAACTCGGCCTGCCCACCGTGTGGACGGCCTACGCGCAGTTGGAACTGCAGGTGGTGGCGCCGGCCCGCGTCACCCTCGACCTCGTGGCGGTGCTGCCGCGCGGCCGCCTCGCGGCGACGCAGCGGCTGGAGCCTGGTGTGCCGGCGACGCTGGTCCTCGACCTGGCGGATCTTCCGCTCGGAGCGGGCACGGGCCGGCTCTACGAACCCGTCGCGGTCCGTCTGGTCGCCGTCTGGGAGGCCGGCGACACTCCCTGTAGTTTATTGATCACTACGCTACGGCTGATGCCGGCAGCGGCACCGCCCGGCCCGGTGGTGGATGCCTTTGGCCAGCGCCTCCACGCGGACTGGCCGGGCAAGGTTAGGACCGCCGAGGAACTGGTGGCCCGCGCGGCGGCGGAGGCGCTCAGCCTCGCGGCGACGCCCTCGACGCTGCCGCCGCGCGACCGCTTTGGTGGCTGGCTCGCCGGGCCGACCTTCGCCCCGACCGGACGATTCCGCGTCGAGCGGGACGGGCGGGGCCGGTGGTGGTTTGTCACCCCGACCGGGCGGGCGTTCTGGTCCTTGGGCACCACGGGTGTGCGGCTCGGAGCGGCCAACGACGCAATGCCGGCGGCGGATCGCCGACACCTGTTCACCGCCCTGCCAGAGGTCGGACATCCGGCGTGGTTTACCGGTCGATATCCGGGGGCGACCGCACCGATCGTGCTCGCTGGAGCGCTGCACGGCTACCGGTGGAACGTGTTGCGCAAGTATGGATCGGTCGAGGCGTGGCGCGAACGGGTGCTCGCCCGCTGGTCCGCGTGGGGCTTCAACTCCTTCGGCGCGTGGTCGGACGAGTTGCTCTGGGGGCAGGAAAGCGTGCCCTACACCCGCAGTCTCGGCACCCGGGGCCTGGCCGGCGTGGAGCCAACCGTGCCGGCGTTCCCCGACGTGTGGGACCCGCGTTGGGAGGCGGCGGTCGATGCGGAGTTTGCCCGTCAAACCGCCGACCAGCGTGCGCAGGCGTGGTTGCTTGGGTACTTCGTGGACAACGAACTCCCGTGGCGGGAGAGCCGCCTGCTCGACGCCGCACCCGGGGCGTGTCTGCGCGAGGCGTGGCTGGCGTTCGTGCGCGCACGGTTTGCGAGCCTCGCGACCTTCAATCGCGAAGCGGGTACCGCCTGTGTCACGTGGGACGACGTGCGGGCCCTGCGTGCGGCGGACCTCGCGTCGGCGGCTCGGCTGACGGAGGCGTTTCTCGTTCACTACGCCGACCGCTACTTTGCAACCGTGGCCCGCCTGCTGCGCAAGCATGCGCCCGATCACCTCTACCTTGGCTGCCGGTTTGTGCGCCTGCCGCCGGCGGACGGCGTGATCGCGGCCGCCGGTCGGCACGTGGACGTATTGAGCGTGAACTGTTACTCGCGCACGCCGGACCCGCAGGCCTTCGCTGACTGGCACCGCTTGAGTGGCGGGCGACCGATCTTGATTGGCGAGTTTCACTTCCCGCTCGCCAGTCCGCGGCAACTACCGCCGCTGTGGGAGCCGTTTCCCGAAGGCGAACGCGAGACGATGTTCACCACCTTCGTCGAACGCTGGGCGCGGCAACCGTGGTCGCTCGGCTGCCACTGGTACCAGCATGCGGATCAACCGGTGCTGGGCCGCTGCACCGACGGCGAGAACCAGACGGTGGGGTTCGTCGATGTGACCGATACGCCCTACGAACACCTGGTGCGCGCCGCGCGCACGGCGGCGGCCAGCATGTACACCTGGCACGCCGCGATGTGAGGCAGGGCGGCGTGGCTGCCACGCCGTCCAGGTTTAGCTGAAGAAGGCCTCGGCCTCGGTCTTGACCGACGCGGGCTTCACCAGAGCGACTCCCTTGGCCTTCGCCTTCGCTTTCGTCACCGCCGCGGCAGGCGACGGGTGGGACGGATGGGGATGGGCGTCGACTTCCTTCGTACGCTGGGCGACCTGGCCGACCAGTGTCTGCAATTCCTGCACGGACTCGCGCATCATCACGGCCTGGGCATTGAGTTCCTCGGCGGCACTGGCGGCCTCCTCGGCACCCGAGGCATTCTTCTGGGTGATCGTATCCATCTGCGACATCGCGGTGGTGACCTGGGAAAGTCCGCGGGTCTGTTCTTCGGACGCGGTTGCGATCTGGGCGATGAGATCGTCGACGCTGCGCGCGTTGGTGACGATGGCCTGCAGGTTCTCGGCCACCTGGGTGCTGATCTGCACGCCGTGCTGGCTGCGGCTAACCGATTCCTCGATACGGGCGGCGGATTCCTTGGCCGACTCGGCGGAGCGCTGGGCGAGGGAGCGGACCTCCTCAGCGACGACGGCGAAACCGGCACCGGCTTCACCGGCGCGCGCGGCTTCGACGGCGGCGTTGAGTGCGAGGATGTTGGTTTGGAAGGCGATCTCGTCGATCGTCTTCACGATCTTGGCGATGCTGGCCGACGATTCCTTGATGCCATCCATCGCGCGGGTCATCTCGGCCATGCTGGCGGAGCCGGCTTCGGCGGCGTGCCGCGTCTGGTTGGCGAGACCCTTGGCCTGGACCGCGGACTCGGCGTTGCGCGACGTCATGCTGGAGATCTCGGCGAGGGCGGCGCTCGTCTCTTCGAGTGAAGCGGCCTGTTCGCTGGCGCCTTCGGCGAGGGTTTGGCTCGAGGCGGAAACCTGGCCGGCGGCGGACGCCGTCTGCGCGGCGCCGAGTTCAAGCTGATGAGCGACGTTGCCCAGCACGTTGTTGGTGCCGCGGATGGTGTAGACCGAGGCGGCAAGCCCGGCAGCGAGGGCCACCGCTGAGAGGACCAGGATGGTCTTGGTCGTGGCGAGGGTGCTCGCCTCGATCTCGGTGCTGAGGGTGTCGCCGTTCTTGGAGTTGTAGTCGAGCAACGCTTCGGCCGCGGAGGCATAGGTGCGATAGGCCGGAAAGACCTTTGCGATGAAGTACGAACCGGCGGAGGCGTCGCTCGCGTCGACAAGCTCGTGATAGCGTTGGCGCAGGGGTCGGTAGGCCTCGCGTGCCTGCTCGACTTGAGCGAACAGGGCGCGGTCCTCTTCGTTTGTAATGGTTTCGCGATAGTGGTCGAAGGCGGCATCCGCCTGTTCGGTGAACTGGGCCATCTCGCGTTTCAGGGCTTCGCGCTCGGCTGCGGTATCGACCTCGCCATAGAGCTGGGTGCGAATCAGGCCCTTCGCGAGGGCGCTGTAGAACGTGCCGCTGTAGATCATACCTGGCATGACATCGACCTTGAGGCTGCGTGCCTCTCCTCGGATACCGCCGAGGCTGTAAATGGCGAGGCCGCCCGTGAGCGTGAGCAACAGGCAGAGCAAGGCCGTCGTTGCTGTAATTCGTTTTCCAATGGTCCAGGTCATATAGGTTCTTTCGAAGTGTGGCTTACCGAAGTCTTAATGAAATGATTCGGCGTGCCTGGACCTGAATTGAGCGGGGAGACTGCCCAGTCCCCTAGGGAATTGCCCCGATGAGGTCCGGAAAAACTCCGGGTGTTCAGCGTGGCGGCGCGGAAACAATGGTGGGTCGTCCGGTGCGAGGCGCGGCCCAGGCTGACGCAGGTCATTCGCGCCCACGCGAGCTCGTGTACCTCCACCGCGAGCGGGTGGGGGTACACGAGGATGCCGTCGATCGACCGCGCGTGAAGCCTGCGTCCTACATCCCCTCCCGTCCCCATCCCATGCCCAATGTTCGTATTACGAACATGAGTTACAGAGCGAAACGGACCCGCAATGTTCGTAATACGAACATTGCGCCGGGGGCGGCGGAGGGTGGGTTATTTGAAGTAGTTGGGCACTTCGAGCAGGAGGCGGCCCTTGGTGGCGGGGAGGATGAAGGCGCCGTCGGGGTCGCGGGGAAGTGGGTCGCCCGAGGGAAACACGCGGACCTCCCGGGCGCCGGCGATGCGCAGGCGTTCGTCGGCGAAGCTCATGCGTTCCTCCAGCACGTCGAGTTCGAGTGCCTTCCGCAGCGGAACGTAGTGCAGCAATGTGACGATCAGATCACGCCGGCGACGGCGGGGCACGCAGAGGATGGTGGTGGGCAGGCCGGCCCCGACCGGCGGAGGACCGATGAGGCGGTCGACCACGCGCCGCCAGACGTCGCGCACGGCGATGTTTCCCACGTCGCGGTACTCGCGGAAGATCGGATCGGCAAAATAGACAAAGCCCTTGCCAGCCACCACCGCCGGATGGCGGTCGACCTTCGCCACCGGCGGAGTCTGGAAGTGCGACGAGAAGGTTAGGTCGGTGCGATTGAAGTACGGCGGCACTCGGTCGATCAAGACCTCCACGCCACGGCCCGCCACGATGTTGGCCCCCTGGGCGTACACCACGCGGTCGCTGGCGCTCAGTTCGGGCCAGAAGCCCGGGCGCGCACGCCAGTACGAAGGGAACCGCTCCGCCTCACCGGCTGGTGTGATCGGCAGGAAGTCGAGCGCCCACGCGCCCTGGGCATCGCGCCCCGCGTGGTGCGAGAGCAGGAGTTTTCCACCCGCGGCGTGAAAGGCCTTCACCTTTCGCCGAAGGACCGGCGTGAGCACGGTCTGGTCAGGCAAAATGAGCAGGGAGAAGCGCGACAGGTCATCGTTCTCGTCGAGCAGGGAGACATCGTAGTGGGTTTCCTCACACATCTGCACCGCACCCTCGTCGCTGCGCGCGGCGCGCGCCGGATCGCGTGCCGGGTGGTTGGCGGAAAGGATGCCCACATGGAGCAGATCCCGGCTGCCGGCATAGAAGGGCTCGGCGGCGGCGCATTGCGCATAGACGGCGCCGATCAGATCGTACGCCGCGGGATCAAGGCGGCCGCGCGGGGGTAGTTGGTCGCCAACAGAATTGGCGCCGCCGAGGGCCTGGGAGCGGAAGCATTCGTATTCCAGGGCCGGCTGGGGTTTGATGCCGCCAAAGTCGCCCCACATCTTCTGAAACCGCCCCGTCATGCCCAGCCAGGGCTTGCCCCAGCGGCCGGCCCCGCGCGCAAGGCGCGGGAAATGGAAGTAACCCCAGAAGCCGGACGGCAGCGATTCGATCTCGATGTGCGAACACTGCGCCGCCCGCACACGTCCGCCGGTGCCGTCGACGAACACGTCGAAACCGGAGTTGTAGAACACGGTGGCCTTCGGCGCCAGGCCCCGGAGCAGGCGGGTGAATCGGCGGGCGAACGCGCCCTGCGCGGCGGACTGAAACCGGAGGAAGGTCTCGTTGCCGTCGTCCTCGAAGCCGTGCTTGCGCCGAAACGCCCGGCAGGCGTCGGAGTGGTGCGCGAGGTGGTCAAAGAAGACGATGTCGTAGAAGATGCCGTCGACATCGTAGGCGGCGCACAGTTCGCGGGTGTGGGCCTCGAGGAAATCCTGATAGTCGGGATTCATCCAGTCGTTGAAGTGCCAGCCGCCGGGGTGCGGCGCCTTGGTGTGGTCGGCGTTCCCGGCCCGGGCGAACCGGCCGTCCGCCTTCATCATGCGCCACGCCGGATGCCGCTGGGCGACATCCTCGTCCCACGCCACCGTGGTATAGATCGGGCAGCGGATGCCTTCCCGGTGCAGGGCCTCGATCATCTCGCCCAGCAGGTCGCGACCGCCCAGCGCGGGATGGACGGTGGCGACCTTGGACGGAAAATAGCACAGGCCGTGATGGCAGCGGGCGAACACCGTCACGCTGTTGACGTGCGCCCGCTTCAGGGTGCGCGCGAAGTCGCGGGCATCGAACTCGACGCCAACGTCCGGGATGTGCGGCGAGGTATGGAAATCGAGGTGGACCTGGCGCTGATGGGTGACGAGGGGTGGGAGCGGCATGGGTCAATCCTATCGGCGGTGCGCGGGTTTGACTATGACGGGAAACACACGGTGTATGTATCTTTTCACCATGCACAGCGGGCAGGAAACAGTGACGCCGGTGGAGGAGATGCTGCAAACGCTGTCGTTACACATAGCGGTGTCCCGCCGGCGGACCCTCGCCGACTGGTCGTACGACCTGTGCAGTCCCTTCTGGCGCCTCTATGCAAATAACCGATCCGGGGCCTTCCTGATCGTCCAGGGCCGGAGGATCGACCTGCGGCCGGACCGGATCTACCTGATTCCGGCCGGGGTAGCGTTTCGCACCGGGCTGGAACGCGAGGTTCGGCACGATTACGTGCATTTCTACCTCAACGGGTTTCCCGCCAGCCTGCATCGCCGCCTGTTTCCAGCGCCACACGCGGTGCCGATCGATGCGATCCTGCGCCCCTTGCTCAGCCGCTGGCGGGCCGGGCTGAAGGCTGGGCCGGCGCGAGACTGGACGGCGTTTGGTTGGGCGTCGGCGCTGGCCCACGCCGCGGTGGCGACCGCTTTCGGGACGCTGCCCTCAGAGGAGCGTGAGGCCTGCCGGCGTTGGCTGACCCAGGCGAACGACGTCCGGCCGGCGTTGCGCGCGCTGGAGGAGGGCCTGGCGCATCCGCCGGACAACGAGACCCTCGCGGCGTTGTGCAGCCTGAGTGCGAACCATTTCATCCGGGTGTTTCGCCGCGCCGTCGGGGTGACGCCGGCGAAGTATGGACTGGAGCGACGGCTCGCGGTGGCGGCCGGCTGGCTGGTGGGATCGCCGCGTCCGATCGAGGCGATCGCCGCCGCCACGGGCTTCACCGACCGCTTTCATTTCTCGCGCAGCTTCAAGGCGCGGTACGGAGTCGCGCCGGCGGCGTACCGTCACCTGCACCATCTCCGAAGTTGAGCAGCCATTGATGGCGGCTGCCCGGCTGGCCGCTTGGATTGGGATCAGAAGGCGCCGGCGGCGAGGCGCAGCAGAACCCAAAAGACGGCGACGATGGTGAGGGAGATGGCGCAGCAGACGAAGAACCCGACCGTGTCTTCGCGGTCCCAGCGGGTGAATTCCCAGCTCGAATGGCGAAAGACCTTGGTGTGATCGAACCGGTCCGGGTGGGCACGGGTTTCGGCGAGGGCCTGTGCCTCGAGCTCCGCCGTGGCGCCCACCGGCGTTTTCATGCGCCCGTAGAACTGGTCAACGCGTTCCTTGGGCGGCGGACGGGTGAAGAGGCTGACGACGATCAGAAAGAGGAACGGGGTGATGACATCGATGAGCATGCGGGTGCCGAAGCGCCCCGCGTTGCTCAACGCCGCCGGGTCGATGCCGACGAGGCGCGCCATGAGCAGTTCGATATGGAGGCGACCGCTGCCGACGAGGGGACTGGTGGCGTCCGTTGGATCGAGGCGGGTGACGTTCTCGAAATAGACGGGCAGGGGATTGCCGGTCGCGCCCTCGACGCGGATGGTGAGCGCGGGGTGCTGTTTGAGCGCATCGATCTGGGCGAAGAGGTAGGGGCCGAGCACGGTGAGCAAGATGCCGAGTAGGATGCCGGTCCACGCGCCCGCGACGGTGAGGCGGCGCCAGAAGAACATGAGCCAGACGGTTGCGCCGAGCGGCACCGAGACGGTTTGGACGAGGATCAGGGCGGTGAAGACATTCGTCATCATCGACGCGGCCACGATGCCGAGACCGAGTGCGACCAGGATGGCGAGGCGGCCGGCGAGAAGGGAGGCGCGTTCGCCGGCGCGGGGGAAGAGCGGTTGGAAGAGATTCCGGACAAACAGGGCGGAGGCGGAGACGGTCTGGGCCGCGACGGTGGACATGTTGGCGGCAAGAACGCCGGTGAGCATGAGGCCAAGCAGGCCGGGGCCGAGCAGTTCGCGGGACATCGTGCCCCACGCGAGATCGGGATCGGAGAGGGCGGTCGGACCCTGGAACAGGGCGATGGCGATGAGCCCGACAAAGGCCCAAAGGATGAACATGATCCGCTTGCCGTAGGTGCCGGCGACGGCGCCGAAGCGGGCCGCGTGCTCATTTACCGCGGAGCCGGAGATGCCCATGTTGCCGATGATGCCGTTGATCTGAACGAGGGCGACGAGGAGCACGGCGCAGAGAGAGAAGACATTGATCTGCCCGTCCCCCTGGGAGCTGAAGAGGCTGAATTTTTCGTAGGGCACGCGTTCCGCGAGCTGGCCGGCGCCGCCGATGGCGGCGAATCCTGCCGGGATGAGCAGAATCGAGAACACGATGATGATCAGGCTCTGGATGATCTCGTTGACAGCCGTAGCGGCCATGCCGCCGAGCACGACATAGATGCCGACCACGAGGGTGTAGCAGAGGTAGAACGTGGTGGGATCAAGGGCGGTGACGAAGCTCTGCAGTTCGCCCCGGGCATTGCGCTCGCGCAGCTCCGTCAGGCGCGCCTGCTGTTCCGGCGCAAGCGGGCCGGTGCGGACCTGTTGGGACAAGGTTTGGAATTCGCGGTAGCCCTCGATTGAGCGACGTTCGGCATCCGTCCAGGCCGACTCCGGTTTCACGATGAGGGCGGAGCTGATCTTGTAGGTGACGAGGTTGCCGAAGCCGACGACGACGAACACGGTCAGGACGATCTGAAACACCGAGTAGAACGTCGCCAGCCCGCGGCTGCCGAGCCGGTCGGCGAAGAGGTCCGCCATGGTGACGAGCCGTACGCGGCGGAACCAGAGGTTCATGAACCAGTAGTAGGGATTCAGGAACACGAGCTGGAATCCGAGCCAGATTCCCGCCACGCCCTGCCGGTAGACCAGGCTTGCGGTGCTGACGGCGCCGTTGGCATCGGTCGCGTTGCCGAAATTGAGGAAGAATTGGTAGACCTTGCCGAGTTTGCGTCCGGCGAGGAAGAACCCCTCCTGGCTCTGCGCCTTCCGCGCTTCCCGCGAGCCCAAGTAGAGCACGAGGACCAGATAGGCGACGACGACTGCGATATCGAGGATGTGAATACCTCCGAAGTTCATGAACAGGGCGGGGTGAAAAGGGCAGGGAGACGCAACCGTGGCGCAGCCGGGGAGCAAGCGAAAGCCTTTCTATCATGCGAACGTTGCGGGGCGGTCGCGGGCTCCCCGGGAGCGGACCCGCCGCCATGCGAACGGTTCGAATGAAGCCGGACTGGCGACGGGCCGGCCGGAGGCGTGAGCGTGAGCGGCGTCATGATTCCGCCGCCGCGCCCGCCCCAGACCTTTGATCCCCGCCACGCCCGGGTGTTTGCCGTCGGCGGCTTCGGAGCCGTCGCGGACGGACAGACGCTCAACACGGCGGCGCTGCAGGCCGCGATCGACGCCGCCCACGCTGCGGGCGGAGGCCGGGTGGTGCTCGGTGCCGGCGTCTATCTGTCCGGCACGCTTTCCTTGCGATCGGGCGTCACGTTGGAGGTGCCTCGGGGAGCGACGCTGCTCGGCAGTCCGCGGTTGGCGGATTATCGCCATGGCAACTGGCCCGCGTTGATCAAGGCCCGCGGGGCGGAGCGGGTCGCCGTGATCGGGGAGGGAACGATCGACGGCCAGGGGGCCTTGGTGGCGGCCGACACCCACCGCATCAACGCCGAGGGACGGTATCTGGATTTCTTCCCGGGGCTGCGTCCCGGGGAGCCGTTCCAGTCGCTGGAGGGGATCGGTCGTTTCGTCGCGATGGATCCGCACGCGTTGCATGCGGCCGGACAGCTGGGCCCCCGGGTCTTCCCGGTGAAACCCAAGGATGACCCGGAGTGGCGGGCCGCCGAGTTTGTGCGGCCGCAGTTGCTGGAGTTCTGGCAATGCCGGCTCGTGCACGTCTCGGGGCTCACGCTGCGCAACGCGACCTGCTGGGTGCAGACCTACCGCGATTGCGACGACGTAGAACTGGTGCGGCTGAAGGTGGAGAGCATGGCGTATTGGAACAATGACGGCATCGACATCGTGGACAGCCGGCGGGTCACCGTGCGCCACTGCGACGTCAACTCGGCGGACGACGGCATCTGCCTGAAATCCGACCAGGTGGAGCTTGGCTGCGAGGATGTCCTGGTGGAATCGTGCCGCGTGCGCACCAGCGCGAGCGCGATCAAGTTTGGCACGGGTTCCTACGGCGGCTTCCGCCGCGTGTGTGTCCGCGACATCGACATCCGGGACACGTTCCGTTCGGCGGTGGCGCTCGAGGCGGTGGATGGCGGTTCGCTCGAGAACGTCGTGATTTCGCGGATACGGGCGCGGAACATGGGCAATGCGTTCTTCCTTCGCATCGGGCACCGCCGGCCAGACCGTCCGCCGGGCCGCCTGCGCGACGTCCTGCTGGAGGACCTCGACATCGAAGTGACCTGCGAGCAGCCCGACGCCGGTTATCCGCATCCGGGCCCCCTGCCGCCGGAGCGAACGAACCTGCTTCCGTCCTCGATCGCCGGCCTGCCTGGTCATCCGGTGGAGAACGTGGAGATCCGGGGCCTGCGGCTGCGCCACGCCGGTGGCGGGCGCGTGGCGGTGGCCTGCGTCGGCGTTCACGAGCTCGACCGTGTGCCGGAGCGGGCGACAAGTTATCCGGAGTTCTCGATGTTTGGCGAACTGCCGGCCTGGGGCGTCTTTGTGCGCGATGCCGCTGCGATCCGCTTCGTCGATGGCGTGCTGGCCGCCGGCGCGCCCGATGAGCGGGTGGCCGTGGCGGCGCACCGCGTGGCGGGACTGCGCCTCGACGGCGTAACGATTGCGGCGACGCCCGCCCGGGCGACCACCATCGCGCTGCGGGACGTGCGCAACCCGGCGATCAACGCCGTGGATCCGATCATGGGTGCGGCCGTGCGGGTGGAGGTGGTCGGGCCAGAGCCGGCAGGTCGCTGAAAATACGCTGCAAATGCCACCGTTTGGCGACGGCGGCGGACCTGGGGTGGCTTTTGCAGGTCGTCTGGGGGAATTCGCTAAAGGGCGGCGCGGGGGAGTCGTTGGAGGAACAAAGCCTCAAGACAGACTCACCATGACGATTTTCTCCGGAACAAGGGTGGCGCGTGCCTGCATGCTGGCGGCCGCCATGGCCGCAACGATTGTGAACGCCGCCGCGGCAACGGTGGAAGAGCAGTTGCGGGCATTGCAGCAGCAGAACCAGACCCTGCTCGGGTTGGTGGAAAAACAGCAGCAGCAAATCGACGCGCTCAACGGCCGGTTGGAGCGGATCGTAGCGGACGAGGCGCCGCCGGCTAGTCGCGCTGCGGCTGCGCCGACGCGGCGTGACGGGCGACTGATCGTCTCAGGCGAGTTCGGGCTGTCCTTTTTTGGCGGCAGTTCCGATGCCCAGTACAGCAACGAGGAGTTTCGGGTCGACGACAGCAACGTGTACCTCGAGGCGGAGCTGGCGCGCGGGCTTTATGCCTTTGGCGAGATCCAGCTCTCGCGCCGCGAGGCGTTGGACGAAGCCTATAAGATCGGCGAGCTGTACCTCGAATGGGAGAACGTACTCGGCCGGTGGACGGCGGAGCGTCTGGTGAACCTGCGCTTTGGCCGGGTCGATGTGCCCTTTGGCGAAGAGTATCTCGTACGTACGCCGCTGAAGAATCCGCTGGTGACGCACTCCTTGGGCGACGTGTGGGGCACGGACGAAGGCCTTGTGGTCTTTGGCGAGGCCGGCCGGTTCGACTATGCGCTCGCGGTGCAGAACGGTGGACAGCAGCTCATGCGCGACTTCGACTCCGACAAGGCGCTCACCGTGCGCGTCGGGCTGAATCCCGCGGACGGCTGGCGTATCAGCGCGAGCGCGTACCGGACGGGAGAACTCAACGCCGCGAGCGAACCGCTCTCCGAGATCTGGATCGGCAACAATGTCTTTCGCTCGATCGGCTCGCCCGGAACGTCGCGCTATGAGGGGTCCCTGTGGCAGCTGGACCTGCGTTATGCCTGGGACGACGGCCACGTGCTCGGCGCCTGGGGCGGGGCGCGTTACGACGACAACGATCCGCTGGCGGACAATGCTCGCCGTTTCACCTCCTTTCACCTCGAGGCGATGCAAGGCTTCGGCCGGCACCTCTATGGTGCGGTGCGTTACAGCCGGCTCGAGGCGGACGAAGGTTACCCCCTCGCGGGACTGGGTAATTTCGGCAAGTATTTCCTCGGCTCGCTTTTCACCGAGGACCTTTGGCGGGCAAGCGCCGGCCTCGGTTACCGATTCAATCCCTCCGCGGTGCTGAAGCTCGAGCTGACGCGCGAGGAGCGCACCCTGACCGGGGGAGCCGATGGCGGTGCGGTCAACCAAGTCTCGGCCCAGGCCGCGCTCGGCTTCTGACGTGCACCGGCCGGTTCCACTGCGTCGCCTCTGGTCCGTCTGCGCTGCTCTAGGCGTAGTCACCGGGTTCGTGGCCGGCGGGGTGGCCGAACTGACGGCCGGGACGGTGACGGGCACGGTGCAGGCGCGCGGGCCGGAGGAAGGTGCGGCCGGCGGCGCGGCGTACCAAAGCCGCCGCCTGAAGTTCTTGGAGAAGATCGATTACTCGGCGTTGCGCGATTTCGTCGTGCACATCGCCGAGGTGACGGTGCCGGTCGATCCGGCGAATCCGCCCAAGGCCACGGTGACGCAGAAAGACGGTGCGTTTGTGCCGCGCATCGTGCCGGTGGTGGCCGGTACGGTGGTGGATTGGCCGAATGCCGACGAAATCTACCACAACGTCTTCTCGATGTCGGAAACGACGCCCTTCGATCTCGGCCTCTACAAACGCGGCGACGATGCGAAGAGCCTGCTCTTCGCCAAACCCGGGCGGATTGACGTGTTCTGTTCGATCCATGCGCAGATGAGCTGCGTGGTGCTGGTGTTGCCGAATCCCTGGTTTGCGGTCACCGACGATCGCGGCCGCTTTGTCATCCGCAACGTTCCCGCAGGAACCTATCAGGTGCGGGCGTGGCACGAGCGGCTCCCGCCTCAGGTGATGACGGTGGTGGTGCCGGCTGAAGGCGAGGTACGGGCCGACTTTGTGCTCGGCATCGGTGGACAGGCGCCGCGATGAAGCTGAGTTTTCAGGCGAAGGTCTTGCTGCCGGTACTGGGTCTGCTGGTGCTGGTGAGCGCCTTCACGCTGGTGGCGGTGAACCGCCAGATCGGCGGACAGATGCAGGCCGAGGCACGCACCACGCTGGCGACGGCGGACGCCGGGTTTCGCAACGCGCTCGAGCTACGCAGCCGCAATCTCGCATCCCGCTACCGCACGCTGGTGAACGAGCCGAGGTTCCGTGCCGTGTCCCGCCTGGGCGATGGCCCGACCATGACCAACCTCCTGCGGGAGTTGCTGGAGGAAGTGGGGGAGGATGTGGAGCTGTTCGGCTTCGCCCACGATCCCGGTGAGTTCCTGGCGGAGGCCCGGCGCGATCCGCGGTTTGAGCTGACGCCGTTTCTGACCGAGGCCGGTGCGCTGATCGATCCTGCGTTCGAGGGTGACACCGCCGTGGGTACGCTCGCGGCGGGCGGCCGGCTGCTCACCGTGGTGGCAGTCCCGGTGGTGTCACACGACCGTCTTTCGCTCGAAGGCGTGTTGGTGATCGCGCACCGCCTGCGCAGCGCCGTGCTGCAGGAATTGAAATCCGTCACGCATACGGAGATCGCCCTTGGGGTCGAAGGCCGGGTGATGGGCGCGACGCTGCCTTTGCCACAGCCGGCTGATCGCGAGGCGCTCGAGCATGTGCTTACCGCCGCGTTGCCGCGCGAGCACTCGCCGGTGAGCGCGTTCGCTACCGTCGACGAGCGGTTTTATGCGTGGTCGGGCCTCTACAGCGAGCAGGGGCGTCCCGTGTTTCGCTACGTGCTGCTCTCCTCCGTGGAAGGCCGGCTCCAGGCGTTGCGCCGGACGCAGGTGGCGCTGGTGGGCATCGGTCTGGGCGGTCTGCTAGGTTGCGGTGTCGTGGTGTGGTGGCTGGTCCGGCACGTCACCCAGCCGCTGCGCGATCTCCGGGATGGCGCCGAGGCGGTCGGTCGGGGGGATTTTTCCCGCCGGATCGAAGCCCGGTCGGAGGACGAATGCGGGGCACTGGCGACGACGTTCAATCGCATGACGGGCAACCTCGAGGAGTCGCGGGCCCGGCTGGAGGACACGGTGTCGGCGCTGCGCCAGACGCAGGGCGAGTTGATCGAACGCGAGCAGCGTCTGCGTGAAAGCGAGGAGGATCTCCGCCTCATCATCGCGAGTGCGCGCGACTACGCCATCTTCACGGTCGGCACCGATGGCGGGATTCTGCGTTGGAATCCGGCGGCGGAGAGCCTACTCGGTTATGCCGGCGTTCAGGCCGAAGGCCTGGCCTACGCCGAGCTCTTTTGTCCGGAAGACCGCTCGGCCGGCCTGCCCGCGACCCTGCTGAAGCAGGCGGCTGCCGAAGGCCGCGCGGCCTACGAAGGCTGGCGGCAGCGCCGGGACGGCACGCGATTCTGGGCGGACATCGCGCTCGCGCCCTTACCCGGGCGTGAGGGGCATGTACGCGGATTCGTGGAGATCACACGCGATGTCACGGTGCGCAAGCAGGCGGAGGAGACGCTGCGGGCGGCCCGCGACGCGGCTGAGGCGGCCAACCGGGCCAAGACGGAATTCCTGGCCAACATGAGTCACGAGCTGCGCACGCCGATGAATGCCATCATCGGTATGTCCAGCCTGCTGCTCGAGGATCCTCTCTCGCCGGAGCACCGCGAGTGCGTGCGCACGATTCGCGGCAGCGGCGATGCGCTGCTCGGGTTGATCGACAGCATCCTCGACCTCGCGTCGATCGAGGCGGGCCGGATTGAATTGAAGGCTCAACCCTTCGTGCTCGCGGAATCCATGGAGCATGCGGTTGTCCCCCTTCTGGACGATTGCGCGCGGCGCGGTCTCGGTTTCGACCTGCGGATCGCGCCCGGCCTGCCCGCGGTTTGGATCGGCGACGGTGCGCGCGTGCGGCAGGTGGTCGGGCATTTGGTGGGCAACGCCGTCAAGTTCACCGAACGTGGCCGAATTGATGTGTCGGTCACCGCCGGGCCGATGGTATCGGGACGGGCGGAATTGAGGATCGCGGTGGAAGACACCGGCATCGGTATTCCACCGGACGCGCTCGAGCGGCTGTTTCAGGTGTTCTCGCCGGTCGACGGGTCGACCAAGCGGCGCCACGGCGGAACGGGACTCGGCCTGGCGATCTGTCAGCGACTGGTCGGCCTGATGAGCGGCCGTATCGACGTGACGAGCACGCCGGGCGTGGGGTCACGATTCGTCGCGACCCTGATGCTCGGGGTGGAGGCGGAGAAGGAGCTCCCGCTCGACCGTTCGTTTGCGGAGTTGCATCCGCTGAAGGTGCTGCTGGTGGAGGACAATCCGGTGAACAGCCGCGTGGCGTGCATGCTGCTCAAGCGGCTCGGCTTCACCCCGCTGGTGGCGGAGAACGGTCGCGAGGCGCTGGAGCGGATCGCGACGGAGGCGGTTGATCTGATCCTGATGGATCTGCGCATGCCAGTGATGGACGGACTCGAGGCAACGGTGGCCCTGCGCCGGGTCGTTCCCGGCGACCGTCCACCCTACATCATGGCGCTGACGGCCAACGCGCTGCCCGAGGATCAGGCGGCCTGCGCGCAGGCGGGCATGCACGACTTCATGAGCAAGCCGGTGCAGTTGGAGAAGCTGGCCGCAGGACTTGCGCGCGGCCATGCGTGGCTGGAGGCGTCGGGACACCGCGCCCTGCCGATCACGAGTCTGACCCGCACGTCCGGTTGAACGTGGGGTCTTGGACTCCGTGTGGGCGTTAGGCGCGACGTCGGACTACGCCGCCGACTCCGCTCAGAATTTGCCCTGCACGCCGATGGCCCACGATTTACCGAGGGTGCTGGAGCTCGTCATGCTCCCGAGCTTGGGGCGGCCCGGCATCTGTTGTTCCCGGATGCGCAGGGCGTTGGACACATTGCCCGCGTTGACGAAGAGTTCGGCCCAGCGGTTGAGCCGGTAGGTGGCCTGCACATCGAAGACGTTCTGCTGCAGCAGCACCTGGCGCCCGACGACGCCTGGCGCGGCGCTGTTGGTGAGTTCTGCGTTCTCGACCATCTCGCCGTTCATCGAGTAGTTGATGCGGGCGGTGAATTTGCGCGACGAGTACGAGAGGTTGGCCGTGCCGCGCCAGGTGCGGTTGCGTCCCAGGCTGCCGGTGTTCGCGCCCTTGCGGTTGGCGTAGGCGAGGGAGCCGCCGAGCGTGAAGCCCTTGGCCCAGCCGGGCAGGAACGCGTCGAGGCGTTGGCGTCCCTCGATGTCTGCGCCTTCAAGCCGGGACGATCCGTCGTTGAACTGGGTGCGGATGGTGTAGCCGACGAGGTTGTCGCCGAGGTCCTTTTCCGGGAAGAGGCGGCGCCATTCCTCCAGGGCTTCGGGAGTCAGCGGCTCCGTGTCGATCTGGCTGATGAAGTCAGTCACGTTGTGCCGGAAGACGCCGAGGGCGATGGTGCCTCCGCTCTGGGTGTAGTACGCGAGGCGCACGTTGTAGACGTCGGCCTCCCAGGGTTTCAGATCCGGATTGGTCAACGTGACCCGGCCGACGGCGCCCTCGCCGTTACCGCTGGTGACGGGATTGTCGGAAATGTCGTCGTTCGGAATGGCGGAGTCCTCCAAGTCCGGTTTCGCCATGGTGAGGGCGTAGGCGGCCTGCAGGACAAGGTTGTCGGTCAGATTGAAGTTCGCATGCAGGCTCGGGAAGTTCTTCTTGCTCTCACCCTCCCCGTAGGCCCCCAGGCGGGTGTACACGGCGTTGGTGTAGAGCAGGCTCGAGCGGCCGAGGTTGGTGTTCGTGTCAGTGGTGCGGCCGGCGGCGCGCATCGCGTTGCCTGCGGCCTGGATCTCCGGGAGGAGAATCGGGGCGCCGCCCCGGACGGCAGGCAGGACGGACGGGGAGAAGTTCAACTGGTAGTTGACGTTGGTCGAGGTACCGCGGTTCGAGACCATGACCTCATTGGCCGGCCCGCGGTCGTTGGCGCGCACGATCGATCCATCGGCATATTTGAGGTACGCCTTGCTGCGATCGGTGAGCAGGCCGCGGCCTTCGAGTGAAATTTCCTCCCGCCGGACACCTCCGGTCAACTGCAGCCGGTTGCGGAACAGCCGGGCCTCGAATTGCACGTAGGGGGCCACGGTCGTCTCGGTGAAACGATAGGCGGCGTTGTTGCGCAAACTCAGGTTGGTGGAGCGCTCTTCGTCGTAGACGAACCACGACGGATGGGCGAGGTAGAGCTCGTAGAGCCGGCTCATGCTCACCCGTTCAGGGGTGGGGTGGCCGTAGTCCGGGTCGGCGCGAGGGCCGGCGGAGAGAAACGTGATCGCGTCGGCCGAATCGTCGGGCGAGTTGGCCACACCGTCGGCCCCGACGTAGTTCCACGCGCGGAAGATGTAGTCGCGGCTGCGGAAACGCTCCACGTAGTCGAGGCCGAGCTGAAGCCGCACGGTGACGTCCCGATTGCCGACGGTGTAGCGGCCGAAGAGCTTGCCGGCGGTCACGATCTCCTTGGCCTCGCCCGGCCGGGAGCTGGCGGCGCCGATCCGCCAGTTGGCGGGATTCTGCCAGTCGACCGGCACGGTGTAGTCGCTCAGGTTCGTGCTCGGCAGTCCGTTGGCGGTGGTGCGGACGTCAACGCGGCCTGCGGTGGCGTAGTAGCCGAGGTCGTAGAAGTCGATGGTGAGCGGAATCGGGTTGGCGGTGCCGGCGCCGATCCCGAGCTGGCCCGCGGTGACGAGACCGTCCACGCCGCTGCCGGAAACGGAGGCGCTCTCGAAGAAGCCGCGATCGGTGTCACGGTAGATGTGCATCGATTTCGCCCAGCTCGCGCGCGCGTTGAGCTCGAGGTTGTTCTTTTTCCACTGGGCGGCGAGCAGGGTGTTGAAGGCCGGGGAGAAGTGGTCGCGCCACTTGATGTTTTCGTGGCGGATGGCACCTCCTCCGACCCGGCCCAGGGTCATGGTCGGATCGTTGTAGCGGGCAGTGTTGCCGCTGCCGGTGGCGGCGGCGTTGAGGCGAAAGCGCGTCTCCTCGATCTCCTCCTTGAAGTTCTTGTTGTAGTTGACGGCCCAGTTCAGGGTCAGCTCGCGGACGGGGCGCCAGTCCACCCGGAAGTTCGCGTAGGTCGATCCGCGGCGGTAGGGTGCGTTGCTGAAGCCGATGTTGGACAGCGCGGGATTATACAGGCTCGGGACCGTCGGCACGGGCTGGCCGGCGGCGATGGCCGCCTCGGCCGCCGCAAAATTGGCGGCGCTGCCCAGGTTCCATCCCGGTGACGACCATCGCACGTTGTTGATCATGTCGGTCTGACCGGTGGTGAGCACGATGCCGAGGTCCTTGGTGATGGGTTCGGTCCAAGTGACGTTCCAGTTGGGACGCCAGCGGCTGAGCAGGCGGTCCTTGGGGCCGTCCATGCGATCGAAGGTCAGACGATCGCCGTCGGAGAGCATGACGGCGCGGTAGCTGATCTCACGGCGGGTCCTTTCGAACGCGGAGCGGCGCACCATGTTGATTGAGCCGCCGATCGAGTTGGAACTGTCCTCGGGCAGCGGGACGCGCCTCACCTCCACGCGGGCGATGTCGGCGGCGGAGGCATGCTGCACCTCGAAACCGCGGCTCGCGTTCTCCGCGTTGGCGCTGGCCGACGGCATGCCGTCAAAGTTCATCTCGGTGTTGGCGGCGCCGAGGCCGCGAACGCTGACGGAGACAATGGTGCCGCCGAAGTACTCGACGTCCATGCCCGGCAGATTCTTCAACAGCTCGCCTGGATTATTGTCGATCACGGTGCCGAACTCTTCCGCCGAAACCACGCTGATGATGTTGCGGGCAAAGCGCTGCTCATTGACCGCAATGCTCGATGCATCGGTTTCCTGTTCGGCTTTCACCTCGAAGGTGTCGAGTTGGACGGTCTCGGTCGATCCGGTGCCGAAGACCGCGACCTTGGTGAGCAGTTGGTCGGCTTCGACCCGCTGACCGGCTTGGACGGTGAGCGTCTTTTCTGCTTCGTCGAGGCCGGTGTAGAAGAAGCGAAGGGTGATTTCGCCGGCCGGCACGTTCGTCAATTGGTAGCGTCCGCCGACGTCGGTCAGGGCGACGAGGCTGCTGCCTTTGACGGAGACGCGGACGTTTTCAAGGGACGCACCGGTGACGGCGTGGAGCACGCGACCCTCGATGGTCGCAGACTGCACCTGGGCGAGCACGGCGGCCGGGACGAGTCCGGCGGCGAGGGCGAGGGCGGGCTGAAGGCGAACGAACGCCGTCAGGGCGGCGAACGCGAAGCGGACCGGGCTGGCCCGGCGCAGACGAGGCAAACGGGGTGAGGTCATGGGGCTGGGGTTAGAGGTTAACCCCAGCACTATATCGCCGGCATCGCGCACCCGTCTTGTCAGTGCAGGCGCCTGACATTGTTCAAACGGGCGACTGCCCGCCGGCGGGTCGACATGGAGCCGATGTCACCGGCCCCCGCGCGGTCAGGCCTGCGGTGCGCGGTAGCCGAAGAGACCGCGCTTCTTGATCGCCTCGGCGACGGGAGCGGGGACCATCTGTTCCCACGTCGGATCGCCGTCGGTGATGCGCTGCAGGACGTCGCGGGAGAAGATGTCGAGGATGGCGGGATCGAACCCGACGATGCAGTCGATGAAGTGATTCTCGAGCAGGTGATCGTAGAGATTGCGGAGGTGTTCTGCGACCTGGAGGTTCCGGGCGTTGATGAGCACGCCGGACGAGAAGGCGTTGGCCGGGGCGCGCGTCGCCGGCGCGTTGGTGGGCGCGGGCTGGCCGTTGGCGAGGTAGCGGTCGAACGCGGCCCGCTGCATCGGGTAGATGTAGAGTTTGACCGAGTTGCGGAAGAGCCGGCCGAAGGCCTCGAGGATGCCGCCTTCGAGGTTCTCGTAGTACCGCTCGTTGAAGATCTCGAGCAGGTTGTTGATGCCCATCGCCACGCCGATCATCTCCTTGGTGTACCGCCGGAAGTAGGACGTGAGGCGGTAGAACTCCGAGTAGTTCGAGATCAGCACGGTGAAGCCAATGTCGGCCAGCAGGTCGACGCGGGAGAGGAAGTCCTGCGCATCGAGTTCACCCGAGGCGAGCAGGTTGTTCATCGTGATCTCCATCAGCACGACGAGCTCCTTGCCCTTCACGGCGGGCTCCTGCATGAACTGGGCGCAGGCGCAGTTGAGCATGTCCACGTTGACATGGGTCACGGGGCGGAAGCTGCCGCGCTCGACGAGAATCGGTTTGCGGTAGAGCACCTCCGACGGCTGCAACACCTCGCCGGTCGCGCCGAACATGATCGCGTTGGTGAGGCCGACGCGCACGAGGTGCAGGGCCATCAGCCGGTTGTCGACGTGGGCAAAGGCGGGGCCGGACATTCGCAGCATGTCCACCTCGATCCGTTCGTTGCCCAGATTGTCCGCCAGCGACTCGACCAGCTTGCGCGGGTTGTCGCGATAATGGAACGCCCCGTAGATAAGATTCACGCCGACGATGCCGAGCGCCTGCTGCTGGAGCAGGTTGTCCTTATCCCACATACGGACGTGGATGATGATCTCGCTCGGCTCCGTCTTGGGCGAGGATTGAAAGCGGATGCCCATCCAGCCGTGACCGTCGTTCGGGCCCTTGTAACTCTTGGTCGCGACGGTGTCGGCGAAAACGAAGAACGCGGTCCGATCGCCGCGCTGGGAGCCCAGCCGCTCGACGAGGAGGGCGTACTCGTGATCCAGCATGGTCGTAAGCCGTTCGCGCGAGACGTAGCGAGGCGCCTTGCCATAGATCGAGTCGCTGAAGGTCATGTCGTAGGCCGACATGGACTTGGCGATGGTGCCGGCCGCACCGCCGGCTTGGAAGAAGATGCGGGCGACCTCCTGACCGGCGCCGATCTCGGCGAAGGTGCCGTACTGCTCCGGGTTCAGGTTGATCGTCAGCGCCTTGCGGTTGGTCGTCAGCAGGTCGGTCGGTTCGCTCATGGTGGAAGCGGGGCCCAGTCCAGCGTGCCGCCGGCCAAAAGGAAAGCGCGCGATTGGAACAATTGGGCGGACGCCGGCTTCCGCCTTTCGACTGGCTGAAACGCCCGATCTGCCTAGGTTGCCGGCAACCTGACTATGAAAACCTTTTTTGCGTCGTTGCTGGGCACCTTCGTGGCGTTGCTGCTCTTTGTGTTCGGGGCGACCGTCCTGCTCTTCGGTTTCGTGGCTGCGATCTCGCTCATGGGCGAAAAGGCGCAGCCGGTGAAGGCCGGTTCGTACCTCGTGGTCGACCTTTCCATCAACCTGACCGACGCACCGGAACCCATCTCCGGCGCCGGGTTGCTGGATGTGCTCGGACGCTCCGGCGAGCCGGGGCGGCTGCAGCTGCGCACCGCGGTGAAGGCGCTGGAGGCGGCGGGGACGGACGACCGCATTGCGGGCCTCGTGCTCGTCGGCGAACTCGCGCCTTCGGGGGTCGGATCCGGATTCGCGGCGTTGAAGGAGTTTCGTCGTGCGCTGCAGACGTACAAGGAGAGTGGCAAGCCGGTGGTGGCCTACCTGGAACAGCCCACGACGCGCGAATACTACCTGGCGTCGGTGGCCGATGAGATCGTGATCGATCCCTACGGCCTGCTCGAAATGCCCGGCCTGGCCGCGCAGCCGATGTTCTTTGCGCAAGCCCTGGAAAAATTTGGGGTCGGCGTGCAGGTCACGCGGGTGGGCAAGTACAAGTCCGCCGTGGAGCCTTTCACCCGGTCTGATCTGAGTCCGGAGAGTCGCGAGCAGTACGTGCAATTGCTCGGCGATGTCTGGAGCGACTTGCTGGCCGACATCGCCGCCAGCCGTCAGCTCGAGCCCGCTGCGGTCCAAGCCGTGGTCGATGCCGAAGGCATCATTCGCCCGGACCGCGCGTTGGCCGCCGGGCTCGTGACGCGCGTTGCCTACCGCGACGAGGTGATTGCCGACCTGAAGGAAGCTACCGGGGTGACCGATCCGACCGAATCCTTCACCCAGATTGCGCTGGACGATTATCTGAACGCACAGGGCCTGGGACCGACCCCGCCGGTGGAAGGCGGCGCCTCCGGGCGCATCGCGGTGATCTATGCCGAGGGCGACATTGTCGACGGCGAGGGCGGCCCCGATCAGGTGGGCGGAACGAGTTTTTCGCGCGAGCTGCGCCGTCTCCGTCAGGACGACGACATCAAGGCGATCGTGGTGCGGGTGAACAGTCCGGGCGGCTCCGCCTCGGCGTCGGAACATATCCAGCGCGAACTGAAACTGGCGCGGGAGTCGAAGCCGGTGATCGTCTCCATGGGTTCCTACGCCGCGTCAGGCGGGTATTGGATCGGCGCCTACGGCGACCGCATCTTTGCCGAACCGAGCACAATCACGGGCTCGATCGGCGTCTTCGGGGTGCATTTCGACGTGCAGGAGCTCGCCAACGAACGGCTGGGGCTGACGTGGGACAGCGTGAAGACCGGACGGTTTGCCGACAGCTTTGGCATCAACCGGCCGAAGACCCCGGAGGAGCTGGCGGTGGTGCAGGGGCTGGTGGACTGGATCTACGACCAGTTCCTCGCCAAGGTGGCCGAGGGCCGGAAGCTTGAGCGCGCGGTGGTGGAGGAAATCGCGCAGGGACGGGTGTGGTCGGGCACGCAGGCCCTGAAACTCGGGCTCGTCGACGAGTTGGGCGGGCTGGAGTCCGCCCTGGACTATGCGGCGGAGCAGGCCGGACTGGGCGCCGGGTACGACATCGTGGAGTACCCGCGCAGCAAACCGCTGGCCGAGGCGCTGGCGGAGTGGCTCGAGGATCTCCATCCGGCGGCCCGCGTTGGAGACGGTCCCGTGCAGGCCTGGCTGGCCCGGCTTCAGGACGATCTGCGCTGGGTGGCCAACCTGAACGATCCGCGCGGCCTCTACGCGCGGCTGCCGGTGGAACTGCGCTTGCGCTGAGCCCGCCCGGCCCGAACGCTCCCGACCGACCTGCCCACAACCCTCGTTTTCCCATGACCCATACGCTTACTCGCGAGGTGCCGGCCACGCTGATCCCGGCCGGCACGCCCCACACACTTCCCGCCGGTGTATCCGTGCAGCTGATGCAGGATCTCGGCGGCAACGTGACCGTGCGCACGGAACAGGGACTTTTCCGCATCGCTCGCGAACACGCCGACGCCATCGCCGGCTACACGCCGTCCGCGGAGGACGCCGCCGGACCGGCGTCGGGTGACTTCGACGAAAGCACGGTCTGGTCCGTGTTGAAGACCTGTTTCGACCCGGAGATCCCGGTCAACATCGTCGATCTCGGTTTGGTCTACGACCTGGCGGTCGAAACGCTGCCGTCGGGCGGCCGGACGGTGGACGTGAAGATGACGCTCACGGCGCCGGGCTGCGGCATGGGGCCGGTCATCGCGGAGGACGCCCGGCAGAAAATCGCAGCGCTGCCCACGGTCGAGTCGGCGAAGGTGCACATCGTCTGGGACCCGCAGTGGACGCCACAGATGATCTCGGCTGAGGGACGCAAGAAACTCGGGATCGAGTGAGCCGTTCCTGCCCCTACACGAGCAGTTCGTCGACGACGGCGAGCAGCTGGGGCAGTTCGAACGGCTTTGCCAAGGTCCGGCGGCAACCCAGCAGCCGGGCCAGCTTGAGATAGCTTTCGGGGCCGCCAATACGGCTCCCGCCCGAGATGGCCAGGATCGCCGTGGCCGGATTAAATGCAGTGAGCTTGATGATCAGGTCGAGGCCGTCCGATTCCGGCATGAAGATGTCCGTGATCACAAGACGGACCGGATTCCGGCGCAGGTAAGCCATGGCTTCGTGACCGTCGCAGCTCCGGCGTACGCGATGTCCCTGTCGTCGGAGGGTGTTCTCGAGCAAGGTGGCGACGGCGGCATCGTCTTCGACCACCAGAATGTCGCAGCGGAGATCGGATCCCGTTGTCTCGGCTGTTGGGATGCGGTCCGGCAGCTCCGGGGCTGGCCCGGAGGCGGGGGCGGAAGGGGCGGCGATCATGCGTCAGAGGCGTCTGCACCCGGCGGCTCCGGCTCGCCATGGCGGGCCGGGATCGGCAGGCGCAGGGCGAATCAGCTGAAGAATGCGGCGTGGTCGGCGGCGTGGTCGGGTGCCTTGGCGGAATGGGGAGAGGGGACCTTCGGCCCCGGGGCGGCCGGTGCCTTGGGTTCGCTCTTGGCGGGGCGGGGCGCCGGCGGGCGTGCGGACACCGCGCGGTCGGCGGGAGCGCTGCCGGACGACCGGCCGTTGACCAGGGCTTCGAGGGCGTTGACGGATTCCCGCACGCGTTCGGCCTGGGCATTGAGCTCCTCCGCGGCGCTGGCGGATTCCTCGGCGCTGGCGGCGTTGGTCTGGGTGACTTTGTCCATCTGTTGCACCGCCGTGGCCACCTGTTCGACGCCGCGGCTCTGCTCGTTCGAGCCCGTGGCGATCTCGGCGACCAGTTCGTCGACGCGGCGGGCCTTCTGGACAATGTCGGCAAAGCTCTGGGAGACTTTCTCGCTGATCTGAACGCCGTAGTCGCTGCGGCTGACGGATTCCTCGATCTTTGACGCGGTTTCCTTGGCGGACTGCGCCGAGCGCTGGGCGAGCGAGCGCACTTCGTCGGCGACCACGGCGAAGCCGGCGCCGGCCTCGCCAGCGCGGGCGGCCTCGACGGCGGCGTTGAGGGCAAGGATGTTGGTCTGGAAGGCGATCTCATCGATCGTCTTCACGATCTTGGCGATGCTGGCCGACGATTCCTTGATCGCGCCCATCGCCTGCTGCATCTCGGCCATGCTGGCCGCGCCGGACTCGGCGGCGCCGCGCGTCTGGTTGGAAAGCTGCTTGGCCTGCGTCGCAGCCTCGGCGTTGCGCTTGGTCATGCTGGCAATCTCCTCTAGCGAGGAACTGGTCTCCTCCAGGGAGGCCGCCTGTTCGCTGGCGCCCTCGGCGAGGGACTGGCTCGCGGACGCCACCTGGTGCGCGGCCGACGACGTCTGCATCGCGCCCCCGACCAGCTGGCGGGCCACCTCGCCCAGGATGCGGTTGGTGCTTCGCACCACGAAGAAGCTGGCGATCATGCCGAGCGCGAGGCCAAGGGCGGACGCCGAGACGATCATGCGATTCGCACCCAGGGCGCTCGCCGCGATCGCAGCTGAAAGGAAGTCACCTTCCTTGGCGTTGTACTGAAGAATGTTTTCCGCGGCGAGGGCGTATGCCCGATAAGCGGGAAAATAGCTGGCGGTGAGGAAGGCATCGGCGTCGCCGGGCTTCCCCTCCGTAACGAGGTTCAGGTACTGTTCGCGGGCGCGGCGGTAGACGGTCTTCGCCTCGTTCATGGTGGCGAAAAGGGCGCGATCCTCGGCCGCGGTCAGATTGGCTTCGTAGGCGGCAATGGCGGTATCGGCCGCCTGGGTGAAGTCCTGCATTTCCTTCATCAGGGCCGCCCGTTCTCCCTCGTCGGTCGACTCCACATAGCGTTGGGTGCGGATGAACCCCTTGGCCAGGTTGCTGTAGAACGCGGCGCTCAGGTTCATTCCCGGGATCACGTTGTCCTTCAGGTGCAGCGATTCGTCCTGAATGGACTGCAGACGGTTCCAAGCGACGCCTCCGATCACAAAGAGCAGCATGCAAAGCAGGCCGCTGGTGACGGTGATACGTTTTCCAATCGTCCAGGTGTTCATGGATGCGGGTGGGATTGGTGAAAATCATCGGGTGTTTCGCCGGCCGGCTTGAGGTGGAACGGCGCCCTCGCCATAAGGAATATCCTTAGCGGGTTTTGGTCGCCCGAAACCGCGCCGAAGATAGTGTTCAGTCATGTCACGGTCCGATCTTCGATCTTGCGGTTCGCTTGCTTTGGATGGGTGCCCGGCGGGTGCGAAAGGAGCGGCCTCATGACCGACCCATCGACGACCGGCGTGATGCCGGCGGCGGCCACGGCGTCGCAGGAACTGCTCAACCTCACCAAGGCGCTCGACGAGCATGCGATCGTGGCGGTGACCGATGCGCGCGGGCGCATCCTGCGGGTCAACGACAAGTTCTGTGCGATCTCGAAGTACAGCCGGGATGAGCTCCTCGGGCAGGATCATCGCATCATCAACTCCCGGCATCATCCTCCGGAATTTTTCCAGGGCCTGTGGCGCACCATCACGCGGGGCGAAGTCTGGAAGGGTGAGATCTGCAACCGGGCGAAGGATGGAGCCCTTTACTGGGTGGATACGACCATCGTGCCGTTTCTCGGTCCGGACGGACGGCCGAAGGAACATATCGCCATCCGCGCCGACATTACGGAGCGCAAGCGGGCGGAGCAACGGCAGGCCGAGTTGATGGCGGAGCTGAAGGAGATCAACCAGGAGTTGAACCAGTTTGCCTACGTGGTCTCGCATGACCTGAAGGCGCCGTTGCGCGCGATCAGTTCCCTGGCAAGCTGGCTGGCGGAGGACTATGCGGAAAAGCTGGGTCCCGACGGGCGCAGCCAACTCGGCCTGCTGCTCGGTCGGGTCAAGCGCATGGATGCCCTGGTCGACGGAATCCTGCGCTACTCCCGCATCGGTCGCGAGCAGGAGGAGGTGGCTGCGATCGACGTCGGCCCGCTGCTGCACGAGATCGTTGAGATGCTGGGGCCGCCCGCCGGCATCCGGGTCGAGATCGGGGCGTCCATGCCCACGGTCTACTGCGAACGGACCCGGCTGACGCAGGTGTTCGAGAACCTGATTTCCAACGCGGTGAAGTACATGGGCCGTCCGGACGGACGGATTTGGATCGGCTGGGCGGAATCGCCGGAGGCGTGGACGTTTCATGTGCGGGACACGGGCCCCGGCATCGATGAACGCTATTTCGAGAAGATTTTTCAGATCTTCCAGACGCTCACTGCCCGTGACGAAGCTGAAAGCACCGGCATCGGTCTCGCCGTGGTGAAAAAGAATGTCGAAGTCTGCGGCGGCCAGGTCTGGGTTGAGTCCAAGCTCGGCGAGGGCAGCACCTTTTCCTTCCGTCTGCCCAAGGCGCCGGTCCGAACCCCCAAAGCCCAACACGCATGAGAAACGCGCTGCCTCTGCTCCTCGTGGAAGACGACCTCGTCGACGTGATGACGGTGAAACGGGCCCTGCGCGAGCTGGGCGCGGTCAATCCGCTGCACGTCGTGCACAACGGCGAGCAGGCGCTGGCGTATCTCCAGGCCGGAGCTCCGGTGTCGCCGGGACTGATTTTACTCGATCTCAATATGCCGCGAATGAACGGCCTTGAGTTCCTCCGCCATGTGAAGGCCGATCCCCAGCTCAGCCGCATTCCCGTCGTGGTTCTCACCACCTCGCGCGAGGAGAAGGACCGCCTCGAGAGTTTCCGCCACAGCGTGGCGGGCTACATGGTGAAGCCGGTCGACTATCCGCAGTTCGTGGAAGTCATGCGCACGATCCAGGCCTACTGGTCGTTGAGCGAGTCCGCCCCATGACTCCAGCTTCACCCGGTTCGACGGTTCCCTTCTTTCCGGCTTCGCCCTCGGCCGCGAGCGAAGGCCTGCGCCTGCTGGTGGTTGAGGATGATGCGGTCGACCGGCGGGCCTTGCAGCGCCATGTGGCGGAGCATCGCCTGCCGTACGCGCTCGTCGAGGCGGTGACGCTCGCCGAGGCGCGCGCGCAGCTTGCGGCCGGATCCTTCGACGCCGTGCTGCTGGATCATCGGCTGCCGGATGGCGAGGGCATCGACCTGCTCGCGGAGCATACCGACGTGCCGAAGGTGCTGGTCTCGGGCATGGACAACCTCGCGCTGGCGGTGCGGGCGTTGAAATCCGGCGCGGCGGATTATCTGCTCAAGGACCTGGACCGGCGTTATCTGCAGATCCTCCCGCACACGCTCGAGCGAGCCGTGGCGGAGCGACGGGCCCGTGAGTGGGTGCGGTGGAGCAATGCGCTGCTGCGCGAAACGATCGAGGCGCTGCCGGCGGCCGTTTTCACCGCCGACCGGGATGGTTGCGTCACATCCTTCAACCGGGAGACGTTGGCCTTGTGGGGACGCGAGCCCCGGATCGGTCGTGATGCGGAGCGGTTGGGCGAGGCGTTTCGTTGCTCGCTTCCGGATGGCACGCCCCTGTCGTTTGCCGCACTGATGGAAGGCGCGATGCCATCCAATCCGCCTCCGCAGGTGGAGCTCGTGGTGGATTTTGGCGACAATCGTCGCCGGCGCGTCCTCGCTTCACGACGGGCCCTGCGTGCTCCAGACGGGGGGACGGCCGGCTGGGTTCACATCTGGATGGACCTGACGGAGACCCGCCGAATCGAACATCGCGAACGGGTGTTGGAGGCGCATTTCAACCATGCGCGCAAGCTTGAGGCGGTTGGCACCCTGGCCGGTGGGGTGGCCCATGAATTCAACAACCAGCTCGCGGCGATCATGGGCAACATCCAGCTCGCTCAACTGGAGATTCCGCCCGGGCACGTGGTGGAGCCATGGTTGCGCGATTCGTTGCAGTCTTGCCGCCGGGCCCGGGACGTCGTGCAACGCATGCTCGAACTCGGGCATGACCCGCAATTTGCCCTCGTCCGGGAATCCCTGCAGCCCATGGTCGATGATCTCGCTGAAATCGCCCGGCCACGGATGCCGGAGGGCGTGCGGTTGGAGATCGAGGTCGACCGCGACTGTCCGGAGGTCAGCTGTTATGTGCCGGAGATCCGGCAGGCGCTGTTGCAGCTGCTGGACAATGCCATCGAGGCGATGACGGGCCGCACCGGCATGATCCGGTTGAGCCTCAGGCATCGGACTCCGTCCGAAACGTTTCGCGAGCGGTATCCGCACATCACCGCCGGCCATACGGTCTGCCTGGCCGTGTCCGACCAAGGCGAAGGCATGAGCGCGGAACGCATCGAGCGGGTGTTCGAGCCCTTTTATACAACCCGTGATCCGGGCAAAGGTCCGGGTCTCGGGCTGGCCGGCGTCTACGGCATCGCCAAACGGCAGGGAGCGGCCACGGTGGTGGAGAGTGCGCTCTTCGAAGGGACCACGGTGAGCATTTTCTTTCTTCCCGCAGGTGGCGGAGAACGCAGCCTCGCGGCCTTCCGCGAAACCTTGCGGCGGCAGCAGGCGCCCGGTGGAGTGGTGTGAGTCATCTGTCCCGGTCTTCACCCATGAATCCGACCGAGCCGCAAACGTCCGCTGAACGCCCGCCCGACGGGTTGCGACGTCCGACTTTGGCTTTGGCGGTGGGTGGCTTGGTGGCGGCGGTGTGGGGCGTGAGCACCTTGACCCCGTCACCGGCAAACATGCCGGGATCACTGGCCGCGGCCGGCGTCGTTGCCGGCACCTTGTTGGTCGTGAGCCGCAGGGCGTGGCCATGGTTTCTCGTCGCCGGTTTCCTGACCTTGGTTATCCAGGCCGGCATGCCCGGCGGCGGCGAGGGGGCCGAAGCAACCCTGACTGCGGCGCTCGGGGCGGTTCAGGCCCTGGCGGTTGCGGCGATGGTTCAGTGGTGGTGCGGTGCCCGGGTAACGTTTGCGCGTGTGCGCGAGGCCTTTGCCCTGCTCGGCGCAACCGCGTTGGCGGCGATGGCGTCGGCCGGCCTGATGGTTGCCGTGGCCGGAGAACGGCTGCCGGCCGATCTGGGCGATCTTGTCCGCAGTCAGATTCTTGGCGGAGTGGTGGCGGGACTCATCTTTGTTCCGCTGATCGTGGGAGTCCGGGACATGTGGCGGAGTGCCGAGACGTGGGGACGCCGGCGTTTGCTCGAGGCCGCCGGTTTGATCGTCGTTGCGTCGTTGCTCGCATGGGTGTCGCACCGTCAGCCCGCTATGGTGGAAAGAGTTCTGCCGGCGCCCTACCTTCTGGTCCTGCCCGTGGTGTTGGGCGGGCTGCGTTTTGGGGTCGCGGGTGCCGCGGTCCTGACCTTGCTGACCCATTTCGCGTTGACCGACATGGCGCAGGTCGAGGGCAGCTGGCCGTCAGGAGGGAACGTGGCGGACCGGCTGGCGGTGGCGTGGGCCTTTGTCGGTGTCGTGGCGTTCACCGGTCTCGTGGTGGCGGCCAGTGCGACGGCGCGCCGTCGGGTCGCCGATGGTCTCAGGCAGAGCGAAGTGCGATGGCGCGCCCTGTTTGAACGTGCCCCGGTGGCGCTCGGCCTTCTGCGTGAGGGTCGGTTTGTCCTGTTGAATCCGATGGCGCAGCACCTGCTGGGCGAGGATCGCGCGCGGTTGTCGGAGATGCGTCTCGCCGATTGCATCGAGCCGGCGGACCAGCCCGCCTTGGCCGCGTGGTTGGAGCGCGTGCCCGAAGCGTCCTCGCCCCCGGCGCCATGCAAGGTCCACCTGCGTCGGCACAGCGGCGCGACAGCGGTGCTCGAAATCCGGTCGGCGGAAATTCCCCTGGAGAAGGGCGTGACGGGCACGTTGGTCTGCCTGGCCGACCTGACGCAGGCGGAGCGGGACGCCGCGGAAATGGTGCGGATCAATCGTATTCTGCGGACCGTCAGCGAATGTAATCACGCCATCGTGGCCGCGACCGGCGAGCAGGCCTTGCTGGCGGAAATCTGCCAGATCTTCGCGTCCAAGGAAGGCTACCGGCTGGTGTGGGTGGGCAGCGTCGAGCATGACGACGCGCGTACCATCCGGCCCGTGGCGTCAGCTGGCTTGGACAACGGTTATCTGAGCCGGCTCGCCTTTTCCTGGGCAGAGGGCCCGACCGGTCAGGGGCCGGCAGGCCGGGCGGTCCGCACCGGACGGGCCGTCGCGTGTCGCGACCTGGAGCAGGACGTGGCTTTTGCCCCTTGGCGGCCCGACGCCCTCGACCGCGGCTTTAGGGCGGTGGTCGCGCTTCCGTTGCGACAAGAGAACCGGGTGTTCGCCGTGCTTTGCCTGTGTTCCGGGCAGGTGCAGGCCTTCGGGGAGGAGGAGGTCGCGTTGCTGCAGGAGATGGCTGACAGCCTCGCGTTTGGCATGACCGGGCTGCGGGTTCGCGAACGGCAGGCCGAGACCGACCGCGAGATGCGGCGCCTGCTGGAGGAAGCCGAACGGGGACGGGCCGCCTTGCTGCAGATCCTCGATGAGCAGCGGGCGGCGGAGCGGGCGCGGATAAAGAGCGAGGAACGTTACCGCGACGCGGTGAAGAACTCGGCGATCGGCATGGCCATCCTGAACCCGGCTGGGCGCTGGCTTGAGGTGAATCCGGCCTTTTGCCGGATGCTCGGGTACAGCCGCGAAGAATTGCTGGCGTTGAAATCCGACGATTTGGCCCATCCCGGTGACAGCGCGTCCGCCCATCAGCGGCGTCGCGACCTCGCCGAGGGGCGGTCTGCGCCGTATGTGGTCGAGAAGCGTTACTTCCACAAATCCGGCCGGATCGTCTGGGTGCAACTCAGCGTCTCCGTGGTCGAGGACGAGGCCGGGGTGCCTTCGGGCAACCTGTTTTGCCAGGCGCAGGACATCACTGCGCGCAAGCTCGCCGAGGAGTCGCTCGCGGCGGTTGCCGAACGGCTCGCACTCGCCCTGCGGGCGTCGAAGCTGGGCGTCTGGCGTTACAACGTCCAGACCGGTGTATCCGAATGGGACGCACGCATGTTTGCGATCTTCGGATACCCGCCCGGTGCCACCGTGCCGCCGCTGGAGGACATCCTGCAGCGCGTGGCCGAGGAGGACCGCGAGGCGGTGCGCACGTCGTGGCAACCCTCGCCCGCCTGCGACCGCACGTATCGGATGCGGTTGAAGGTCAACTGGCGCAACGGGGAACAGCGTCACGTCGACCTGCAGGGGATCGTGCATGACGATTCCCTCGGTCGCCCCGAATGGACGATCGGCGTGGCAGGCGACATCACCGAGATTGTCCGGGCCACGAGCGAGTCGGAGCGGTTACGCGCCCAGTTGATGCAGGCGGGTAAGATGGAGGCGCTCGGAACCCTCGCGGCCGGGGTGGCGCACGACTTCAACAATCTTCTGACCGGGATCAACGGCTTCGTCGAACTCGCGTCGAACCGTCTCTCGCCCAACCACGAGGCCGCCCAGCTCCTGCAGCACGCCCACCAGGGGGCGGTCAGCGCGCGCGATCTGGTGCGGCGCATCCTGAATTTCTCCCGCGGTTCTGAGGAACGGGTGCGGACGGTGCTCGATCTCGCGGCGATCGTGAAGGAGACGCTCCCGCTGGTTCGGGCCGGCCTGCGTTCCTCGGTCAAGGTCACCTTTGAGGCGGAGGAAGGCAGTTACCCGGTGTTGTCCGACACCAGCGAGCTCCAGCAGATCATCATGAATCTCTGCACCAACGCCGGCCATGCCATCGGACCCGGCGGCGGCACCGTTTCGTTGCAGGTGGACGTGTGCACCGTGGGGCCGGGCGCCGGGGAGCAGGACCTTCTGCGCTGCGCAGCCGGCCGCTACGTTCGCCTCACGGTGAAGGACACCGGGTGCGGCATGGACGAGGCGACGCGGCGCCGGCTGTTTCAACCCTTCTTCACCACCAAGCAGAAAGGCGTGGGCACGGGTCTGGGGTTGTCGATCATCCGGGATATCGTGGCCGGCCATGAAGGCGGCGTTGCGGTCGAAACGGCCACCGGTGTCGGCACCACCTTCCGTATCCTGTTGCCGTGGGCCGGGCGCATCATCGAACCGCAGGCGCCGGTCAGGACGCCGACGGGGGCACGCGGTGCGGGGCAGCGCCTGCTCGTGGTCGACGACGAGCCTTCGGTGGCGATGATCATCCGGCTCGCGTTGCAGAAGAACGGCTTCGCCCCCGAGGTCTACACGTCGCCGCAAGAAGCATGGGTTCGCTTTTCCGCAGAGCCGTCGCGCTTCGACCTGCTCGTTATCGACCAGAACATGCCGGAGATCACCGGGCCCGACTTTGTCCTGCGCGCCCGGCAGCTCTCGCCGGACCTGCCGGTCGTGATGATCAGCGGACGCTTCGAGCAGGCAGTCGCCACCGGGCCGGTCGACGCGCAGGGACTCGCGACTCTGCGCAAACCGTTCGAGATTTCCGATCTCATCGACGTCGTGCGCAACGCGCTCGGCAGCCGCGTGAGCCGGACGCCGGTTCGGCCGCCGACCGGGTCAGAGCTGCACCAACCCCTCGCGAATCGCGATGCGGGTCAGGTCGACGACGTTGTTGACGCGTAGCTTGGCGAACAGATGCAGGCGGTGGACCTCGACGGTTTTCGGACTGAGCGAGAGCCGTGAAGCGACCTCCTTGGTGGCAAGCCCCTCCGCCAGCAGGGCGAGCACGTCTCGTTCGCGGGGAGAGAGGACCTGGTCGAGGGTCTGCACCGTCGCACCATTCGCGAGTGGCGCAAGTTCGGGACTCAGCCAGACCTCGCCCCGCCGGGCCGCCATGATGGCATCCACCACCTGGTCGAAGGCGTGATCCTTGTGCACATATGCATTCACCCCGGCTTCGAGCGCTTGGGAAATGAAGCGCCGTTCGTCATGCATCGACAGCATCACCACCGCGCCGCGGTAACCCCCGGCGCGCAATTGGCGGACTGCTTCGATGCCGTTCACGTCCTGCATGGACAGATCGGTGATGACCACGTCGGGCCGGGTCCGGTTGACACCTTCGACCAACGCCCGGCCGGAGGATGCTTCGCCGGCGATGACGAAGCGGCCGTCGCGCTCGATCAGCACCCTCAGGCCATCGCGGATGATCTTGTGGTCGTCGGCGACGAACAGGGAGATGGGGCGGTCGGAAGCGGAGACGGGCATGGCCGGACGGAAAAGCGTGGGGATGAACAGCCGGCGCCGTCAATCCCGCCGCCGCAGGAAGGGGCTCAGGCGCTGATCGAAGCGAGGGAGCAGCCGGCGGCGTCCGGCGTTTCGCAATTTGGCCGCGCGATGACGCCTGGGTAAGGCTCAGGCGCAAAGGGCCGGTCGCCGGCGGCGAGCAGGTGCCGGTCGCACACCGCGAAGAGTTCGTGTTCGCTCTCGGTCCGGCGCATGGCGTGGAGGAAGGCCCCGTCCGCGTCGACGCTCTGGCCGACGAAGTTGAGGTACTTCTTCATCTTGTTCACGTGGGCGCGTTCGGGAATGCCCGGATGCTGCGTGGCGCGGAACAGCCGTTCCACGTAATCGCGCACGTCGGCGAGCGTCACGGCCGTGACCGGACGGCCGGCGAAGGCTTCGCGGCACTGGCGGAAGATCCACGGATTGCGGATGGCGTGGCGGCCGATCATCACGCCGGCGGCGCCGGTTTCGGCGACGATGCGCACGGCCGCGGCAGCGGACGTCACGTTGCCGTTGGCCAGCACCGGGCAACGCACGCGCTTCACGGCGTGGGCGATCCAATCGTAGTGCACCTCGCTGCGGTACATCTCCTTCACCGTGCGGCCGTGCACGCTGAGCAGGTCGACGCGGTGATGGTTGACCAGGTCGAGCACCCGGTCGAAATGGCGGGTATCCTCAAAGCCGATACGCATCTTGACCGTGAACAGCCCGGGCACGGTGGCGCGCAGCACGGCGAGGATCTCGCCGATGCGGTCCGGGTCGCGCAACAGTCCGCCGCCCACGTTCTTCTTGTAGACCTTGGGGGCGGGGCAGCCGAGATTGAGGTCGATGCCGGCGGCCGGATGCTGCAGCAGTTCGGTGGCGGTGCGGGCCAGGTGATGAAGGTCCTCGCCGATCAGCTGCGCGAAGACAGGACGGCCGGTGGTGTTCTCGACCAGGGAGCGGACGATGTGCTTTTCCGGGCGCGACTGGCTGTGCACGCGGAAGAACTCCGTGAAGAAATAGTCCGGGGCGCCGTAGTGCGCGATGACGCGCATGAAGGCGAGGTCGGTGACATCCTGCATCGGGGCCAGCGCGGTCAGGGGCTGGCCCGGCTGCAGGGGCGCGGGCAAGGGGGCGGGCACGGCTTACTTTTCCCCGGATGACGGTTCGTCGTCGTCGTTCTCGTTCTCTTCGGCCTGCTGCTTGAGCACGCGTTCGAGGATTTCGGACATGTCTTCCACGCGTTCGAGCACCTTGCGGGCGGCGTAAATCGGCCGCTTGTGCTGCAGGGCCAGCACGGTCGAGTCGCTCGGGCGGGCGTCGAGCTCGAGGATCTTGCGGCCGAGCTCATTCTCCATGTGCAGGATGATGCGGGCGAAGAAGGTGCCGTCGTTGACGTCGTTGATCACGACGCGGTCGAGCTTGGCGCCGAGCCCCAGCAGGATGTGGCCGATGAGATCGTGGGTCAGCGGACGCTCCTTTTTGACGCCATTGAGTGTCATCTGGATGGCGTTGCCGACCGAATGATCGACGTAGATCACGAAGGTCTTCTCGTCGTTGCCGAGGAAAACGGCGCAGCCGTTGGCAGTGGGCATCACGCCCCGGACGGAGACTTCGACGACGTCGGATTGCATGGGAACAAGGTGAGGCGGGGAAGCGTTTGGCGCAAGCAGGCGGTTCGCGGGGCGGGCCGGGGATTTCCGGAGGGCGCAGCGGATCGCGGCCGGGGCGGGTCAGAAGCCTTTGAGCGCAATACCCCAGGTTTTCGCCTGTGCAATGACCGCGGGTTTGTCCAACAGGATGACCTTGCCCGCCTCGAGCGCGGCGGCGCGCAGGTTGGCCTCACGCATCGTTTCAAGGGTGCGCTGGCCGAAGCATGGGACGTCGAAGCGGTAGTCCTGGTGGGCCTTGACCGTCTTGACGAACAGGGCGCCGTCGGTCTTGAAGCCGCCGGCCCGGCGCAGCATTTCGTCCGTGCCCTCGAACGCCTCGACGGCGAGGACGGTGCCCTTGCGCACGACGCAACCCTGGCCGATGTCGAGGCGCGCACATTCGCGGGCAATCTGCAGGCCGTGGGCCACGTAATCGTCCTCGATTGGAAAGCTGCGGCCCGTCATCACGCCTTCACTGGCGAGCTGGTCGTCGAGGAAGCTGCGCGCATCGAGCAGTTTGATCCCGAGTTTCTCGATCTCCGCGGCGATGGCGCCGAAGATGGTCTCGGCGTTGCGCCGTTTGAGGGAGAACAGGATCCGCGTGGCCTTAAGGTCCGGGTGCAGTCCCTTGAACAGGCGCCGCGGCGTGATCTGGCCCGCCATGATGGCGCTGCCGGAGCCGAACTCCTCGAGGGATCGCAGCATCTTGCCGAGCTGACCGACGAGCAGCATGCGCCGATCCGCCTCGGCGAAGGACGCAAACAGGTCGGGCGGCGTCTCCTCCTCGAAGGCGATCAGGCGCAGAGGCACGCCGGCGCGTCGCACTGCGGCTGCGACCAGCACCGGGTATAGGCCCTGTCCGGCGATCAGCGTCACCGGTTTGGTCGCGTCGAAGTCGGACGGGAGGAAGGCGGAGAGGGCGGGCACGAGAGCGGAAGACGAGGAGCCAGTCTCAGGTCAAAAGTCGGAAGGTCTAACGTCACCGCCGGCCCGCCGGTGCGGGCCATTTGAGGGGCGATCTGCGGAGTCCGTCCAAGTTACCTCAGACAAGAAAGCCCGTGTTACCCTTTTGCGACCGATCATGGATGAGACGGTTTGGGCGGCTGGCGGCATTGAGGAGATCTCAGGCCACGACGATGTTGAGGATCTTGCCGGGAACGAAGACGACCCGCTTGACCGCCTTGCCATCGAGGTGGGGCGCCACGTCGGCGGAGGCCTGGGCGGCGGCGAAGGCGGCATCCTGCGAGGCGTCGACCGCCAGGAGCAGTTCGCCGCGCTTCTTGCCGTTGATCTGAACGATCACCTTTTGCTCGGTGGCGACGAGACGGGCGGGATCGAACACTGGCCACGGCGCATGCATGGCGAGTCCGGTGCCGCCGAGGCGGGCCCAGAGTTCCTCGGCGACGTGCGGCGCGAAGGGGGCGAGCAGCTGGACGAAGGCCTTCATCGTCGCGCGCGAGACCTGCGGAGCCTTCTGGGCCGCGTTGATGAAGATCATCATCTGAGAGATGGCGGTGTTGAGCCGTAGCCCCTCGATGTCCTCGCCGACCTTGCGGATGGTCTCGTGCAGCAGCTTGAGCAGCTCCGGACTGTCGACCGCGGGGTCGTCGGACAGCTTCGGATTCGGTTCGCCCTCGGCAGCGATGCATTCGCGCCAGACCTTTTGCAGGAAACGATGCACGCCCTCGATGCCGCTGGGATTCCACGGCTTCATCGCCTCGAGCGGGCCGAGGAACATCAGGTAGAGGCGGAGCGTGTCAGCGCCGTGGCTGGCGATGAGCGTGTCCGGATTGACCACGTTGCCCCGGCTCTTGGACATCTTTTCGCCGTCCTCGCCGAGGATGATGCCCTGGTGGAACAGCTTGGTGAACGGCTCGTCCTGCGGCACAACGCCGAGGTCGAAGAGCACCTTGTGCCAGAAGCGGGCGTAAAGCAGGTGGAGCACGGCGTGTTCGGCGCCGCCGATGTAGAGATCGGGCACGCCCCAGGTGCGGAGCGCCTCGGGGGAGGCGAAGGCCTGGTCATTCTTCGGGTCGAGGAACCGCAGGTAGTACCAGCAGGAACCGGCCCACTGGGGCATCGTATTCGTTTCGCGGCGACCGCGGACCCACGTGTCGCCCGCGGGTCGCGGTTGGGAGGCGGGCACGGCCTCGCCGGTGCGCAGGTTGCACCAGATCTCCAGCCAGTCGGTTTCGTTGGCGAGCGGGCTTTCGCCGTTGCCGCTGGGCAGGTAGGACTGGACCTCGGGCAGGGTGAGGGGCAGGGCGCCGGCGGGCAGCGGGATGGCGTACCAGGTGGTGTTCGTCGCGCTGTCGCGGTACGTCACGGGCGTGGCCGGCAGGTCAGCGGCGCGGTCGGTCAGCGCGGCCGCGCGCGCATAATCGGCCTCGCTCACCCAAACGATCGGGAAGGGCTCGCCCCAGTAGCGCTGGCGCGAGAACAGCCAGTCGCGGAGCTTGTAGTTTACCGTGGCACGTCCCCGGCCGCGGGCGGCGAGATCGGCGGTGATCTTCTGCTTGGCCTGTTCCCACGGCAGACCGCTGTAGCCGTCGGAGTGCACGAGCACGCCGTCGCCGGTGTACGGCAGCTTCGGCCGGCCCGCACCGTTGCGCGAGTGGTCGGACGGCTCGATGACCTGAATGACGGGCAGTTGGTAGAGTTGGGCGAACTCGAAGTCGCGCGTGTCGTGGGCCGGCACAGCCATGATCGCGCCGGTGCCGTAGCCCATGAGCACGTAGTCCGCGATCCAGATGGGCACGCGGGCGCCGTTGATCGGATTGATCGCAAACGAACCGGTGAAGACGCCGCTCTTGTCCTTCGCGAGGTCAGTGCGCTCGAGATCGCTCTTGGCGGCGGCCTTGCGGCGATAGTCGGCCACGGCCGACTGCTGGGCCGGGGTGGTCAACGCATCGACCAGAGGGTGCTCGGGCGCGATCACCATGTAGGTGCAGCCAAACAGGGTGTCGGGCCGGGTGGTGAAAACCTTCAGGTCGCCCAGCGACGGTTTCTCCAGGGCGAAGAGCAGCTCCGCGCCCTCGCTGCGGCCGATCCACGCCTCCTGCATGCGCTTGGTGGAGTCGGGCCAGTCGACCTGCTTGAGGCCGTCGAGCAGGCGCTCGGCATAGGCGGTGATGCGCAGGACCCACTGGCGCAGGTTGCGACGTTCCACCGGAAAGCCGCCGACCTCGGACTTGCCGTCGACGATCTCCTCGTTGGCCAGCACGGTGCGCAGCTCCGGGCACCACCAGACCGGACGCTCATCGACGTAGGCCAGTCCCTTCTTGAACAGCTGGAGGAAAATCCACTGGGTCCAGCGAAAGTACTTCGGGTCGGTCGTGTCGATCTCGCGGTCCCAGTCGTACGAGAAGCCGAGCGCCTTGATCTGGCGGCGGAAATTGACGATGTTGTTCTGGGTGTTGCTGGCCGGATGGGTACCGGTCTTCACCGCATGCTGTTCGGCGGGCAGGCCGAAGGCGTCCCAGCCGATCGGATGCAGCACCTTGAACCCCTTGGCCCGCTTGTAACGCGCGACGATGTCGCTCGCCGTGTAACCCTCCGGATGGCCGATGTGCAGGCCGGCGCCCGACGGATACGGGAACATGTCGAGCACGTAGTATTTCGGCTTGGACGCGGCGTTGTCCGCTTGGAATGCGCGCTTTTCTTCCCAGACTGTTTGCCAGTGAGGCTCAATCTGGAGAAAGTCGTAGTCTTTGCTATGCGTTGCCATCGGAGGAAACCCGCCACTGTGATGTTTTCACTCTCCCGGTCAATTGCGGTCCTTGTCGCCTTCCTGCCCCTGCTGGGCCTCTTTACCGCTCCGGTCGCGGGCGCCGTATCCCCGGGGTTCACCCGCCTGCTGGATGCCGTGGTGCGGATCGATGTGCGGGAGGCGGCCTATGAGGACGGATACCGACGGTTCACCAGCGGGGTGGGGTCGGGGGTGATTTTGTCCGAGGACGGCCTGATCCTGACCAACGCCCACGTCGCCAGCCTGCGGGCGGTCGAGATCAACGTCACCCTGGCCAGCCTCGAGCGGGTCGGCGCGACGCTGGTCGGATGGGATCATTGGACGGACCTGGCGTTGCTGCGGCTGAATCTCGACGAGGTGAAGCGCAGGCAACTGTCCTTTGCGCATGCGGAGTTTGGCGACTCGGATCGGCTTGAGCCGGGGCAGACAGTGTTCGCCGTGGGTACGCCCCACGGTCTGACGCGAACCGTCACCCGGGGCATCATTTCGAACAATCGCCGTTATTTTCAGAGCAACACGGGCGTGCGCGGTTACGAGACCGGCCTCTTCAACACCTGGCTCCAGACCGACGCGGCGATCAACCCCGGCAATTCCGGCGGTCCCCTGGTTGACGAGGGTGGGCAGGTGGTCGGGATCAATTCGCGCGGCTACATGGGGGCGGACAACCTTGGCTTCGCCATTCCCGCCAACACCGCAAAACGGGTGGTGCATGATCTGAGCACGGCCGGAAAAGTGACGCGCAGTTACATCGGCCTGGTGCCGGGCGCGCTGCGGGACCTGGAGAATTTCTACTCGTTGGAAAGCAACATGGGCATGCTGATCAACAGCGTCGACCCCGGGTCGCCGGCAGCCCGCGCCGGCCTGCGCGGCGGCGACATTCTGCTTTCGATCAACGGCGAAAAGGTCGACGGGCGTTTTCCCGAACAGCTGCCGCCCATCCAGAACCTGATCGCGAGCCAGCCGGTGGGCGCGAAGCTGGCCTTGACGGTCAAGCGGGGCGCGCAGACCGCCGAGTACGAGGTAATGACCGAGGAGTTGGTCAGCCGCGTGGGCGAAGAGTGGGCGCTCGAAAAGTGGGGCCTGAGCGTGCGCAAGGTGTCGCGCACCTACGCGCGGGAGAACCAGCTGACCGACGACACGGGCGTGCTGGTCATCGGTGTGCAGCCGGGCTTTCCGGCCGCAGTTGCCGGGCTGACGCCGGGCGACATCATCTTCCGGGTCAACCAGCAGCCCTTGCTCAGCCTCGATGCGCTCAAGGCCGCCCACGCCGCCTATGAGGCCGAGCCCAAGCCGGTCCTGGTCGAGGCCCGCCGCAATTTCCGCGTCTCCCTCTACGTGCTCAAACCATGAAACGAATCCTCGCCCTTTGCTCGTTTGGACTGGCCGCCGCGCTCCCCGCCTTCGCCGCCGACCTCGTCGGGCTCTGGGCCGAGCGGGTCAACTCGGTCGTCGCCGTCGAGTTCTTCACCGAGACCGAACTGGACCGCCGCCCCTCGTTCTCCTACGGCACGGTGATTGACACCCAGGGCACGGTGATCCTGCCCAGCGCGGCGGTGAATCCCCGCGCGACTCCGGCGCAGCTCAAGGACTTCCGCGTGTACCGGCCCGGCCGGCCGGTCACCGCGTATCACGCCGGCGAATACATTGGCCAGGATCCGCTGACCGACTGGCACTTCATCCGCATCGAGCCGGCGGGCCGGGAGGGCCTGGTGCCGATCACGGCCTACGCGGGTGCGAAGCCCGGCGTGCCCGCCCTGGCGGAGGAGATCTGGGGCATCGGGCTGCGCAAGAAGGACGAGGATTTCGCGCCCTATTTTCTCAACGGACATGTTGCGATGGTGCAGACCATCCCGCGCAAGACGGCCCTGGCCACGATGGATGTAACGGGGCCGGGCTTGCCGGTCTTCAACCGGCAGGGGCAGTTTCTCGGCCTGGGCGCGGTGGGCTTCGGCCAGACCTTTCTCATGTTCTCGGAGCGGATGCGCGGCGGGCAGGGCATCGTGCTGATCGACTCGGAGGAATGCGCCGCCTTCCTGACGGCCGAGGAGATCCTGCCGTACCTTGGCCGGATTCCGACCGAGGTCCACGGCCGGCCGTGGGCATGGCTGGGGGCCAACGGACTCGAGCCGGTGGATCCCGAGGTCGCGCGGTTCCTCAAGATCGAGGCCCAGGCCGGGCTGGTGGTGAGCGAGGTCCTGGAAGGCAGTCCGGCGGAGAAGGCCGGCCTGCAGGAGCGCGACATCCTGCTCGCGCTCGACGGTCAGCCCTTGCCGCGGCTGAAACCCGACGCCGTCGTCGCGGCGTACGTGGACAATGAAATCACGCGCCGCGCGCCCGGCACGACTTTGGGTCTCACGGTGTTGCGCGGGACCGAACGGGTCGAACTGACCGCGACGCTCGAGGACGGTCCGCTGTCACCCCGGGAGGTGGAGCGCCGGTACTTTGAGCAACTCGGGCTGACGATCCGCGCCTTCACCTATGGCGATGGCGTGAACCGCCGGGTCAAGGTAGCAGACCACGCCGGGGTGATCGCGCATTTCGTCAAACCAAACACCCCCATCAGCACCGCTGGCCTGCAGACGGATGACTGGATCAAGGAGATCGACGGTGCGGAGGTGCGCACGTTTGCGGATGCGGCTGAAAAGCTGGCGGCGATTCAGGCCGATGCGGCGCGGAGCGAATTTGTGATGCTGGCGAGCCGGGGCGGCGAAACAGCCGTGTTGCGGGTGAAGCTCAAATAGCCGCGGCGGGCGGACTACTCCGGGCTTCCGTTGTGCACCGGGGTCGCCTTTCATGCGCCTATGTTTACGGGTATCATTGAAGAGACGGGCCGGGTGGAGGCCTTCACTCCCGTTGCCAAGGCGTGGGAGTTGGTGATCTCGGCGCGGGCCGTGCTCGCCGGAGTGGCGTTGGGGGACAGCATTGCGATCAACGGCTGCTGCCTGACGGTCACGCGTTTCGACACCGCCCGGCTCTACTTTGACGTGCTCGAGGAAACCCGGCGCGTGACCAATCTCTCTGCGTTGGCGGTGGGCGCCCTGGTGAACCTCGAGCGCAGCCTCGCCTTTGGCGGCAAGGTGGGCGGTCATTTCGTCACCGGGCACATCGACGGCACCGGGGCGATCGAGGTCTTCGAGCCGCGGGGGCGCGACCATTATCTCGCGGTGCGGACGCCGCCAGGGCTCGGCCGGTATCTCATCCACAAGGGCAGCGTGGCGATTGACGGCATTTCGCTCACCGTGGCGGAGGTCGAGGGCGATCGTTTCGCGGTCTGGCTGATCCCGCATACCTTGAGCGCCACCAACCTCCATGCGCGCAGAGTCGGAGAGAAGGTGAACCTCGAGTTCGATCTGCTGGGCAAGTACGTGGAGAAGTTCACCGCGGCGCACCGGACCGGCTGACATGCGGGCCGCGTTGCATATTCTGGTGGAAGAATTGCGCCGCCTGAAGGCCGAGGGCGTCGCCACCGTGCCGGCGACCGCCGAGGCGCTCACGGCACTTCGGGCTGCGGTGGCCGCTCGACCGGATCCGGTGGTGTCGTCGGTGAGGGCGGCTCCGGCCCGGGAGGAGGCAACCGCTCCCAGCGTGAGCGCCGGGACATCGGCGCGCGTGACTCCGGTGGTCGCGGCCAAGGCGCCGGAACCCAAGCTGCCGCCGGCGCCCGACGTCACGCTGCCGGCGGGCGACAAGGCCGCGCGCTGGGCCTGGTTGCGCGCGCGGGTGGAGCAGGATCCCGTGTGCCTTGCCCGGGTGCGTCCGGGCAAGCGCGTGGTGCTGGGCGTGGGCAGCCTCGAGGCCCGAATCTTTTTCTGCGGCGAGGCGCCGGGAGCCGAGGAGGAGATCCAAGGCGAACCCTTCGTGGGTCCGGCCGGTCAGTTGCTGACGCGCATGATCGAGGCGATGGGACTGCAACGGGCGCAGGTCTACATCGGCAACATCATGAACTGGCGCCCCGACCTGCCGACGCCCCCCGGGGCGGAACAGGTGGGCAACCGGCCGCCCACGCCGGAGGAGATGGCGTACTGCCTGCCGTTCCTGCGGGCGCAGTTGGAAATCGTGCAGCCGGAATTGATCGTGGCCTTGGGCTCAACGGCCGCTCAAGGACTGCTGGGCGTGGGCGCGTTCAAGACCCTGGGGGAGATTCGCGGCCGCTGGCAGACGTTCAACGGGACGCCCCTCATGGTCACCTATCATCCGAGCTACATTCTCCGGAATCCCACCAACAAATCGAAGCGGGCGATCTGGGAGGACCTGTTGCAGGTCATGGAGAAGGCGGCGTTGCCGATTTCAGAGCGTCAGCGCGGCTACTTTCTGGGCAAGTGACCCGGGCGGGGACGAGGAACGGATGCAAGCTCCGGGCCCGCCGCAAAGGATCAGCTCAGGCGATGAGCGCCTCGAGCTCCGTCTTGGCGAGGGTAAACTCGGCTTCGAGCGGCGGGATGAGTCCCGCCACCTGCGCGAGGCCCTCGTGCCGGGCGACCTGTTCCAATTTGGCGGCGGCGGCGCTGACCCGGATCGCGCCGAGATTGCTGGCGCTGCCCTTCAGACTATGCGCGGCGCGGGCAAACCTCGTGACGTCGCCGGCGGCGAGGCTGGTGTGAAGCTCCGCGAGGCGCAACGGCGTGTCCTGGAGGAAGATGCCGACGATTTCGCGGAGGAAGGTGTTGTCGCCTTCCGTGTCGAGGGCACGGAGGTTTTCAATCGCTTCGGGATCGATGGCCGGAGGCTGGGACATGTCGCGCAGCGTGCCGTGAGCCGCCCCGGGCGGTCAAGTGGGGAGGATACGCAGGGCAGAACTACGAAGCCCACTCGAACGAGGTGTTGGCCTCGAGCTCTTCAATAGTGGTCAGGCCCAGCAGCACCTTCTTCAGGCCGTCGTAGCGGAGGGGGCGGTAGCCCACGCGCGCGGCGGCTTGGGTGATGGCCTGCACGCTGGCGCCGGCCGTGATCAGGCTGCGCATCTCCTCGGTGACGAGGACGAGTTCGTGGAAGGCAATGCGACCCTTGTAGCCCGTATTGCGGCAGGCCGAGCAGCCGCGGCCGCGGTAGAAGGGAACCTCGGTGAGACCCTCGTCTTTGAAATAACGGCGGAGCACGTCTTCCGTGGGGATGTAGGCCTCCTTGCAGTTCTCGCAGATGCGGGCGGCAAGGCGCTGGGCGAGCACCCCGATCACCGACGGCGCCACCATGTAGGGTTCCACCCCGATGTCGCGTAGGCGGATGATGGCCTGGGCGGCGGTGTTGGTGTGGAGGGTGGCAAAGACCAGGTGACCGGTAAGCGCCGCCTCGGTCGCGATCTTGGCGGTCTCGAGGTCGCGGATTTCGCCCACGAGCAGCACGTCGGGGTCCTGGCGCAGCAGGGAGCGGAGGATGGTCGAGAACTTGAGGTCGATGTGGCTGTTGACCTGGCTCTGGGTGAGACCCTCCATCTGGATTTCGACCGGATCCTCGATCGTCGAGATGTTGATGTCGGGATGGTTGATCTCGTGCAGCGCCGCGTAGAGCGTGGTCGTCTTGCCGGAGCCGGTGGGGCCGGTGACGAAGATGATGCCGTTGGGATTCTGGATCAGGCGGCGGAACGGCTGCAGCACGGTCTGCGACATCATCATCCGGTCCATGGTGATCATGGACTTCTTGCCGGACATCGCGAGGATGCGGACGACCGCCTTTTCGCCGTACTGTGACGGGATGGTGGAGAGACGGAAGTTGGCGTTGGAGCTGCCGATCGGCATCGAGAACCGGCCGTCCTGGGGAAAGCGGGTCTCCGAGATATTTAGGGCCGAGAGGATCTTGAGGCGCGAGATGAGGGCCTTGTGGATCTTCCGCGAGAACGTGAGCATCTCGCGAAGGCGGCCGTCGACGCGGAAACGGATGCGCGATTGGTTCGCCTGGGGCTCGATATGGATGTCCGTCGCCCGTTCGCGGATGGCGAAGTAGATGATGTCGTCGAGGATCCGGACCAGCGATTCGGACTCGGCGAGCATCGCCAGGCGATCGCTGCCGGTGTCGCCGCTATCGAACAGACTGTCCTTGCCCAGCTCGGCGAGGCTGTCGTCGAGCGATTTTTCGTTCGAGTACTGGATGAGCAGGGAGTCCTCGATGTCGCGCGGCAGGGCGAAGACCGGGCTCACCGGCATCTGCGCGATGTTGCTCAGGCGCTTGACGAGGTCGGCGTCGTCGGGGCGCGTCATCGCGGCCGTGAGCACGCCGTTGAGAATGTAGAGCCCGAGCACGCGGGCCTTCTTGGCAATCTCCGCCGGGATCTTCTCGCAGGCCTCCTCCATCACGATGGAGGCGAAGGGGTCGACGTAGGCGACGCCGAGGGCGTCAGCCCAGAGGCGGCAGGCGGTTTCCTTGTCGGCGAATCGCTGGTTGATCACCGACTGCAGCAGCGCGAGGGTGTTCCCGTGCTGCCGCTCCAGCTGGTCGACCTCGCTGGCGTACTCGAAGTTGGGTCGAGCCTTGAGGCGTTGAACGAACGAGGCGTCCTTACTTAGAGGCTTTTTTTGCACGGCGCTTCTTCTGGGTTTCGAACAACTTGGTGATCTCCGTCTGGTCGAGCTTCTCCATCGAGAATGAGCCGGTGGTGCGGTCGAGCTTCAGCTCGGCAAGGAGTTCGGGCAGCGAATACCGGATTTCGGCGATCGTCTCCCGCGGGGCGGCTGGCTTCGGGTTCATAGGGCAGAGGGGTCAGGGCGAGGCGTCGTCGGAGTATTTCTCCGTGAGCACCTTCACGAGGGCGGCGCCGATTTCGTCCTTGCTGAGATCCTTGCGCAGGTAACCGGCGGCGCCGAGGTGCAAGGCTTCCTCGACCGTTTGGCGGGTCGCGAGCGAGCTGAGCATCACCACGGTGCAGTCCGGATCGACGTCGAAGAGGGCGCGCAGGGTCTCGATGCCGTCCTGCACGGGCATGTTGACGTCGAGGAGGACGAGATCGGGGCGTTCCCGCTGATAGATCTCCACCGCATCTGGCGAGTGATCCACCTCGATGATCGTGGGGGCGCTCAGCACGGAGCGCAGGATCAGGCTGACGAACTTTCGGACGTGGCTTTCGTCGTCGATGACGAGGACTTTTCCTTCGAATTTCATGCGAGAGGCAGACTGACCCGGAATTCGCAGCCGCGATCGGGGAGGTTGTGGGCGTCGATGGTGCCGCGGTGGGCCTCGACGATCTTGTGACAGATGGCGAGACCGAGTCCGGTGCTTTTTTCGCCGCCGGTGGGTTTGGTCGACAGACGGCCGAAGTCCTTGAACAGGCGATGACGCTCGTGCTCGGGAATGCCAGGCCCCTGGTCGAAAACAGAGATGACCGCCTCGCGCTCCGTGGCGCGCAGGCCGAGCCGAACGGTCGAGCCCGGCGGAGAGTACTTGATCGCGTTGCTCAAGAGATTGTCGATCACTTGCTTAATCTTCGCTTCATCGGCCGGAATGGCCGGAAGCTTAGGCAAAGGTTCGATCTGGACAACCGTACCTTTGCGGGCCGCCTCCATGTTGGCGAGGTAGGCGCACTTTTCGATCACTTCGTCAATCCGGCAGGGAGCGAGCTGGATCTTGAGCTCGCCCGCTTCGATGGTCGCCACGTCAAGCAACTCGTTGACGAGCCTTAGCATCGACTGGCTGGTCTCCCGGATGGTCGTGATCAGGTCCTTCTGTTCCGGGTTGAGCGGTCCGATCGAAGGGTCTTCCAGGAACTCGGCGAGGCCGCGGATCGAGGCGAGGGGATTGCGCAGGTCATGGGCGGCCATGCCCAGAAAACGATTCTTTGCCTCGTTGGCCTGGCTCAGTTGTTCCAACAGCAGCCGGCTCTGAAGATGGGTGCGTATCCGCGCCACCACTTCCTTGGCCCGGAAGGGCTTGGGTAGATAATCGACGCCGCCCGCTGAAAGGCCCGCCACAATGTCCTCCGACTCGGCCTTGGCGGTGATGAAGATCACAGGCGCGGCGGCTTCGGCATGACGTTTGCGCAGTTCCACGCAGGTGGCGAAGCCGTCGATGCCGGGAAGAATGACGTCGAGCAGCACCAGGTCGGGCTGGAATTTCTCGTAGACCTCGAGCGCGCCTTCGCCCGATTCGGCGTCGGCCAACAGGTACCCCTCAGGCTGAAGAATGCCCTTCAAAATCCGGATGTTTAACCGGTCGTCGTCCACCACCAGGATCTTGCGTCCCTGCAAATTCAGGGTGCGGGATAGGGTGTGGTTGCTCATGCCGACATGGGTGAAAACGGAGGCGAGGGTAGGGGGTACCCACTATCGCTAGCAAGCTTGTGTACGGGAATTACGTTGATTTTACACGTCATATCATGGAATCCGAATATGTTGATATTTGACTTGCGACGACGGAAAATCGGCGCCTACTGAAGGGCCTCCTTCTTATGGCAAACTCCTTTGTTTTCTCGTCCGAGTCCGTGGGTGAAGGTCACCCCGACAAGGTGTCTGATTTCATCTCCGACAGCGTGCTCGATGCCTGCCTGGCCGTCGATCGCTCGGCGCGTGTCGCCTGTGAGACGTTCGTGAAGTCGAATGTGGTCGTGGTGGGCGGCGAGATCACGATTCCGAAGCTGCAGGACAAAAAGACCGGGCGGACGAAGCCCATCGAAGAGGTGATCAACGTCGGCAAGGTCATCCGGGACGCGATCCGCGAGATCGGTTACGTCAACGATGACGACGTGTTCCACGCTGACACCGTATTCATCAACAATTACCTCACGGCCCAGTCGGCCGACATCGCGCAGGGCGTCGATGCCCGCAAGGCGGAGGGCAAGAAGCACGCCGAGCAGGGCGCCGGCGACCAGGGCCTGATGTTCGGCTTCGCCTGCAACGAGACGCCGGAACTGATGCCGACGCCGATCATTCTCGCCCACAACCTGGGCAAAGTTCTCACCGCGGTGCGCAAGAGCGGCAAGGTCAAGTGGCTCCGCCCCGACGCAAAGTCGCAGGTCTCGATTCGCTATGTTGACGGCAAGCCGGTCGAAGTGGTCAACGTGGTCATCTCGACCCAGCACACCGCCGACGTCCGCCACGCCGAGATCGAGGACTACCTGATCAAGCACATCATCAAGAAGGTCATCCCGGCCTCCCTGCTCACCAAGCGGACCGAGTACCTGATCAATCCGACCGGCCGCTTCGTCATCGGCGGACCGCAGGGCGACTCCGGCCTCACTGGCCGTAAGATCATCGTGGATACCTACGGCGGCTGGGGCCGTCACGGCGGCGGCGCCTTCTCGGGCAAGGATCCGTCGAAGGTGGACCGTTCCGCGGCCTACATGTGCCGCTGGGTCGCCAAGAACATTGTCGCCGCCGGCCTCGCCGACGCGGTCGAACTCCAGGTGGCCTACGCCATCGGTCACCCCGAGCCGGTCAGCGTCTACGTTGACACCAAGGGCACCGGCCGGGTGAGCGATGAGAAGATCTCCGCCGCCGTCACCAAGGTCTTCAGCTTCAAGCCCGCGGCCATCGTGGCCCAGCTCGACCTGCTCCGCCCGATCTACCGCCAGACGACCAACTACGGCCATTTCGGCAAGGCCGGCCTGCCGTGGGAGCAGACCAACAAGGTCGCCGCCCTGCGCGCCGCTGTAAAGTAACCGCCAACCCTCCGCCACTCATCATGTCTACCGCCATCGCCACGGCCGCTCCGGCCCAGGATTACCACGTCAAGGATCTCAGCCTCGCCGACTGGGGCCGAAAAGAAATCTCCATCGCCGAGCACGAAATGCCCGGCCTGATGGCGGTCCGCAAGAAGTTCGGTCCGTCCAAGCCCCTCAAGGGCGTCCGGATCACCGGTTCCTTGCACATGACGATCCAGACGGCGGTGCTGATTGAGACGCTGGTCGAGCTCGGCGCCACGGTGCGCTGGGCCTCGTGCAACATCTTCTCGACCCAGGACCATGCGGCGGCGGCGATCGCCAAGGCCGGCATCCCGGTCTTCGCCTGGAAGGGCGAAACCCTCGAGGAGTACTGGGATCTCACCTGGCGCGCGGTGCTCAGCCCTCAGGGGCAGGGGCCGCAGTTGGTGGTCGATGACGGCGGCGACGTGACGCTGCTCATTCACAAGGGCGTCGAGCTGGAGAACGGGTCCGACTGGGTGAACACGCCCTCCGGTTCGCACGAGGAGTCGGTCATCAAGGCCCTGTTGAAGCGTATCCATGCGTCGGATCCCCTCGTGTTCTCCCGCATCGCGAAGGACTGGCGCGGGGTTTCCGAGGAAACCACCACGGGCGTGCACCGCCTCTATCAGCTGCATGAGCAGGGCAAGCTGCTCGTGCCCGCGATCAACGTGAACGACTCGGTCACCAAGTCGAAGTTCGACAACCTTTACGGCTGCCGCGAGTCCCTCGCCGACGGCCTGAAGCGCGCCACCGACGTGATGATTGCCGGCAAGGTTGCCTGCGTCTGCGGTTACGGCGATGTGGGCAAGGGCTCGGCGCACTCGCTGCGCGGCTTTGGCGCCCGCGTGATCGTGACCGAGATCGACCCGATCAACGCCCTGCAGGCCGCGATGGAAGGCTTCGAGGTCAACACGGTCGAGTCCACCCTCGGCGTGGCCGACATCTACGTCACCACGACGGGCAACAAGGACATCATCACGCTCGAGCACATGCAGCGGATGAAGGACCAGGCCATCGTCTGCAACATCGGCCACTTCGACAACGAGATCCAGGTCGACCGCCTCTACCGCGCGCCGGGCGTGAAACGCATCACGATCAAGCCGCAGTACGACCAGTTCGTCTTCCCTGACGGGCGCAACATTTACCTGCTCGCCGAGGGGCGGCTGGTGAACCTCGGTTGCGCGACCGGCCACCCGTCGTTCGTGATGTCCAACAGCTTCACCAACCAGACGCTCGCCCAGCTCGACCTCTGGAAGAACCGCGATTCGTATGCGGTCGGCGTCTATCGCCTGCCCAAGCACCTCGACGAGGAGGTCGCCCGCCTGCATCTGGAGAAGATCGGCGCGAAGTTGACCAAACTCACGCCTGATCAGGCCAGCTACCTCGGGGTTCCCGTGGAAGGTCCCTACAAGCCCGAGCACTACCGTTATTGATTACCCGGAAGGGTTTATGAAGGCCGGCCTGACGAGGGCCGGCCTTCTTTTTTCCCGAGGCGCAGAGGCGTGGCTGATGGCCCTGCGAGTATCTTTACTAAGTAACCTAAGACACTAAATATCCCTTGAAATTCCCTGCCGGTCGCGGCAGGTTGTCCCCTGCGTCATGATCTCTGATTCCGAGGCTCCGGCCAAACCCCTCAGCGCCAACGAAGGCATCAAGCGTGCCTCCCAGCACCTCCGCGGCACGATCGCGCAGGATTTGGTGGATACGTCCACGGGGGCCATTTCCGAGGATAACTCGCAACTGACGAAGTTCCACGGTCTGTACCTGCAGGATGATCGCGACCTGCGCAACGAGCGGCGCAAGCAGAAGCTCGAGAAGGCCTTTTCGTTCATGCTGCGCGTTCGCCTGCCGGGCGGTCGTTGCACGCCCCGGCAGTGGCTCGTGTTGGACCGCTTGGCGGATGATCGTGCCAACGGTTCGTTGCGCCTGACCACCCGTCAGACCTTCCAGTTTCACGGCATCCTCAAGGGCAACCTGCGCCCCCTGATCAAGGGCATGCACGAGGTGCTGCTCGACTCCATCGCCGCGTGCGGCGACGTGAACCGCAACGTCATGGCCCCGCCGAACCCGGAGCGTTCCGCCGTTCACGGCGTGATGTACGAACACGCCAAGGCCTTCAGCGATTTCGCCCTGCCCAAGACCCGTGCCTACCACGAGATCTGGCTCGAGGACGAATTGGTCGCCGGCGGCGAGCCTGAGGCCGAACCGCTCTACGGCGACACCTACCTGCCGCGCAAGTTCAAGACCGGCTTCGCCATCCCGCCGTCCAACGACGTGGACATCTTTTCCCAGGACCTCGGCTTCATCGGCATCGTCGAGAACGACACGCTGGTGGGCTACAACGTCACGATGGGCGGCGGCCTCGGCATGAGCCATGGCAACGCCGAAACCTTCCCGCGGCTGGCCGATGTCGTCGGCTTCATCACGCCGGACAAGGTCAACGTGGTGGGCGCCGCCGTCATCGCCACCCAGCGCGACCACGGTGACCGTACCAACCGCAAGCACGCGCGCCTCAAGTACACGATCGAGGACCGGGGCATCGCGTGGTTCAAGGCGGAGGTCGAGCGCCGTTCCGGCGTGACGTTCGCCCCGGCCCGTCCCTTCGCCTTCACCACCATCCAGGATCCGCACGGCTGGCATGCCTGCGCCGACGGCACCTGGTTCTACGGTCTGCACATCCTCAGCGGTCGCATCAAGGACGTGCCGGGCTGGCCGATGAAGACGGCGCTGCGCGAGATCGCGGAGATCCACACCGGCGACTTCCGCCTCACGCCCTCTCAGAATGTCACCATCTCCGGGGTCACCGCCGCGCAAAAGCCGGTGATTGAGGCGATCCTGAGCAAGCATGGACTCGACAAGGAGAACAACCGGGGCGGGATGCGGCTGAACGCCCTTTCCTGCGTGGCCCTTCCGACCTGCGGCCTGGCGCTCTCCGAGAGCGAGCGCGCCCTGCCGGAGATGCTCGAGCGGTTCGAAACCATTCTTGAGGAAGCCGGCCTGCGCGACGACGCGATCAGCCTGCGCGTGACCGGCTGCCCGAACGGGTGCGCCCGGCCCTACCTCGCCGAGATCGGCTTCGTGGGCAAGGCCCCGGGCAAGTACGCCTTGTATCTGGGTGCCAAATACAACGGCACTCGCCTCAATCGCCTGTTCGCCCCGAGCGTGACGCTCGACGATGCGCTGGCCCTGCTCACGCCGGTGATCAAGCGGTATGCCCTCGAACGCCAGCCGGGCGAGGAATTCGGCGACTTCTGCCACCGCGTCATCCTGCCGGCGGACGCGACCTTCCACTCCGTCGGCACCAAGGCCTGAGCGGGGTAAAAAGCAAGGCGCCGGACCTGCACAGGTCCGGCGCCTTTTTGTTTTCCGGCGGCGACGGTCGCGGCGTCAGCCGTGGCGGCCCTTGAAGGTGAGTTCGGCCACGCCGGACTTGTCGAGCCCGCCGAGACCGAGCGCGACCAGGCGGTCAAACTGCAGCTTCGTGGCGGCGGCCAGCGGAAGGTTCAGGCCGGACTCGCAGCCAAGCACCCAGGCGATGGTCGAATCCTTGGCCGCGTGCGCGGCGGAGAAATAGCAGTCGTGGGCCCGGTTCTGCATGTCCTCGCCGTCGGTTTTGAGCACCTGGGAGTTCGCGCCGGTCTGGCTGAACACCTCGCGCAACACGTCGAGATCGAGGCCGAGGGCGGCACCGAGCCCGAGACCCTCAGCGAGGGCGGCCGTGTTGATATTCATCACCATGTTCACCAGGGCCTTCACCTGCGCGGCCTGGCCGGTGGTGCCGATGTAGCGCAGGGCGCTGCTGAGCTGCTTCAGCACGGGTTCGATTCGGTCGAAGGTCGGCCGGTCGCCGGCGCACATGAGGTAGAGCGTGCCGTTGCGGGCTTGGGGGATCGATGACGCCATGCAGGCCTCGAGCGAGACGGCGCCGGCGGCGCGGGCCCGGCGTTCGACCTCGACGTGGGTCTTGGGCGTGAGGGTGGCGCAGTTGACGAAGATGCGGCCCTTGGCGCCGACGAGCAGGCTGTCGCCGGATTCGGCGAAGACCTGCAACTGGGCGGCGTCGTCGGTCACGACCGTGAAGATCAGGTCGGCCGCCGCCGTGACCGCGGCCAAGGTGGAGGCGGAAGTGGCGCCGAGCTCTTGGGCGAGCGCGTCGGCGCTGGGGCGGTGGGCGTCATACACCGCGGTGATGGTGTGGCCGCAATCCTTGAGCCGGCGGGCCATGTTGGCGCCCATGCGGCCGACTCCTACGAAGGCAATACGTTGTGACATGATGGTACGGGGTTGAGTGAAAACCAGGCCCTCAGCGGGCGTAGAACGGGTTGTGTTTCTTCTCTTCGGCGAGCGTGGTGAGGGGGCCGTGACCGGGGGCGATCACGGTGTCACGCGGCAGGGTGAAGATCTTGTCGATGTTGTTCCGGTATTGGTCCTGGAAGCGCGTGGGGCTGCCGCCCATCGAACTGGCGAACAGCGAGTCGCCCACGACGGCGAGGGGCCAGCTCAGGCCGGTCACGAAGAACGTGGTCTGACCCGGAGAATGGCCCGGGGTGAAGAGGGTCTTCACGGCCAGCTCGCCGAGATGGAAGTGCGCGTCCTCCTTGAAGGTGCGGGCGCCCGGAAAGTCGACCGGCTCGAGTTCGCTTGCCCACACCTGGGCCTTGGTTTCCTGCACGAGCTTCGGCAGATCGGCGATGTGATCGTCGTGCGTGTGGGTGATGAACACGTAGTTGAGGCGCAGGCCCTCGGCGGCGATCACATCGAGCATGGCCTGGCACGAGGCGCCGGTGTCGAATGCCGCCGCAACGCGGTCGCGCGAATCCCAGACGAGGTAGCTGTTCACCGTCATGTCCTCGAAGGGCGTGTTGAATGCCGCAAACCCCCGCTTGAAGGACTTGAGCGCTGGGTACCAACGCTTGTGCGCGAGCGCCTCGAGGGCGTCGGGGTTGAGTCGCAGGTGCCGCGCCACGCGGCGGATCACGGCGTCGATCGGCGTGCCGGCCTTCACGGCCGCCAAGTCCGCCGCCGAAACCTCGGCGCGCGCGGCGAGATCCTCGTCGCTGACCTTCAGGCCGCGCTGGGCCTTGTTGATGACGTCGTTGAAATTATCCTCGAGCGGAATCCGGGCCATGGGCGCAGATTAACCGCACCCGGTTTTCCGTGCGCAAGCGCAATGGCCTAATTTTCAGTGTTTTCAGGTCACACGAATTCCAGCGGGCGGTACGTGCGACCGAGCACCTGCTCGGTCGGACAGCCGAGCCACTTGTCCAGCACGGTGGCGTAGACCTGGCGGAAGTCGGTCGAGTAGGTGAGGTCCTGATTGCGCTCGAGCGCAAGCGACGGCGGGGTCCCGTGCAGCGTGCCCTTCACGCGGGTGCCCATGACGAACAGCGGTGCGGCCGTGCCGTGGTCGGTGCCGCGGCTCTCGTTTTCGTTCGGCCGGCGGCCGAACTCGGAGAACGTCATGGTGAGCACCTGCTGGTCGAGCCGGTGCGCCTCGAGGTCCTTCTGAAACGCGGCGAGACCCTCGGACAGGGTGCGCAGCAGATTCTGGTGCGCACCGGCCTGGTTGCTGTGCGTGTCGAAGCCGCCGAGGGTGACAAAGTAGACGCGCGTCGGGAAACGGGCGGCCACGAGGGCGGCCACGTTGCGCAACGACTGGGCAAAGGGCGTGCCGGGATAGGTGGCATCGGGACGGTAGCCGCCGAGCACGCCCTGCACGCGTTTTTCGGTGACGAGGGCGTCCATCATCGTTTGCCGGAGAAACCCGTGGTTGCCGTGTTCGCCATCCGCCGCGGGCTGGGCGACCAGCTTCTCCAGCAGCGCGAGATTGTCCTGGCTTTCGCGGCGGTTGCGCTGGTTCGGATTGAGCCCGAAGGTCGGGTGGGCGTTCTGCGCGAGGAAGGATTGCGGCACCTCGTTGCTGACGTGCACGGCAACCGGTCCTTCGTCAGGCGCGCCGGAGCAGGCATTGTCGAGAAAGCGACCAATCCATCCGGAAGAGAGGTACTCGTTGCTCGCGCTGCCCGTCTCCCAGATCTCGGTCGAACGGAAGTGGCTGCGGTTGGGATTTGGGTAGCCGACGTTCTGCACGATGCCGAGCCGGCCCTCCCGATAGAGCGCATGGAGCGGCGCGCAGGCCGGGTGGAGGCCGGCGGTGTCGCCGAGCCGGAGCACCTGATCCTTTGCGACGCCAAGGGTGGGGCGCAGCCGGTAGTAGTTCGCATCCTCGAAGGGGATCACCGTATTCAATCCGTCGTTACCGCCGGCGAGCTGGACCAGCACGAGGATGGAGCGGTCCTTCTCCGGAGCGGGGGCGGCGGCAAGGGTCGATTCGACCAGAAACGAAGGCGCGAACTGACTGAAGGCGAGTAGTCCGATCCCGCGGCCAGAGGTGCGCAGGAATTCGCGGCGGGTAGTCGGGAGGAGATGGGCGGCGTTTTTCATCGGAGACGGCGGTTCAGCACAGTTGGTACTCGGGCGATTGCAGCAGGGTCACGGCGGCGTTGCGCACCCGTTCGAGGCGCGGTCGGCGTCCCTCCGCCTCCTGGGCGAGGAATTGCCGGAGCGCCTCCTGGTAGGGTGCGCCGGGACGGACGGGAAGAAGGTAGTCGACGAACCGGGCGGCGAGGCGCTCGGGATCGAGTTCGAGGTAGGCCTGCAGCGTGTCGCGGTCGACCACGAAGCGGCCCCGACCCTCGGCGCGCGAGGCGGCGATCTCCACGAGTTCATCGGCATTGAGGTTCTCCTCGTTGAAGGGCGAGAACAGGGCCTGCACCAGCTGGCGGCGTGCGCTGAAGGTCGAGGAATTGATCCAAAGCCGGCCGCCGACCCAGCCGCGCACGTTGGGCGGTTGGTACAGGGTCTGGCCCATCTGCCGGAGCGAGTTGATGACGAGGCGGGGGACCGGCGCGACATGCAGATCGAGGTCCTGCAGCAGGCCGAGGTAGAACTGCACGGGACTCTTGATGTAGGTGCCGCGGAAGGACGCGTCGAAAAAGAGCCGGCTGCCGAAGAAGGTCCGCGCGAGGGTGCGCAGGTCGAATCCTGAGGCGCGCCAGACCTCGCCGAGAGCCGCAAGGTGTTCGCGGGGCAGCGCGGCCTCGCTCAGGTAAAAGCGGGCCATTTCGTGCGGAAGGAAGGTGGCGGCGGCCGGCTGCTCGTACGCGAGGTCGATCACGTCGTCGCCGCTGAAACGTCCCTTGCGGCCGAAGACGGTTTTGACGCCGGTGTCCGCCTGGCGCGGGAGCACCTGCGCCTTGCCGAGGACCTGGCGGTAACCGGTGAAGGCGCGCGCGGCTTCCTTGATGTCGGCCTCCGTGTAGTTGCCTTCGCCGAGGGTGAAGAGCTCGAAAAGCTCGCGGGCAAAGTTCTCGTTGGGCGCGGACTTCTGGCTCTGCTGCAGATCGAGGTAGACGATCATGGCCGGCGACCGGGACACGGCCTTGGTCAACGCGGGCGCGCGTCCCAGCCCGTGGCGCAGCAAAATCTCCTGATGATCATAGATCAGGTTGCTTTGCCGCACCTTCTCCTGGCTCACGACATACACGTCGCCGAGAAAGAGCGTCCACTTGGCCACGGCGGATTGGTCGGGCTGCACCGCATATTGCAGCCACTTGATGCTCAGGTCCTGCAGGGCGGCCTGGGAACGTTCGCGCAACTCGCGTTGCAGACGCATGCGCTCCTCGGCTGAGGCTTCACGGGAACGGCGGAGCAGGTCGGGCGCGATTTCCTCGAGGCGCTTGATCGAGCCCGGCTTGGTGAAGGCGGGCGCCTGCGGCGGAAAGAGGCGATCGAGGGTGGCGGGCAGCCCCTCTTGCAAGGCGCGGGCGACATCGTCAGGCCGGGCGGTCCAGCCGGCGCGCCGCATCAGATGGCACGCCGCCGCCTCGTCCCAGGCCGTGGCGGGAAGGGGGGCCCAGGCCTGTTCGGGGGAAAGCGAAAGAGTCATGCCCACCTAGACGCGCCTTCCTCGCGCGGGTTTCGTGCCGGGCGGGCTTTCGGTGGGGGACGTCGGGTGTCCTCCGGCCGAAGCCGTCAGAGTCCGAGCGAGGTCCGGTAGAGCCGGGGCACGCGTTTCGTCACCGAACACAGCGTCTCCCACGGGATCGTGTCGGCCCACCGGCTGAACTCCGCGACGGGGATCTCACCTTCGCCCTGCCGGCCGACCAGCACGACCGGATCCCCGCAGGTCACGCCCGGGAGGTCCGTCACGTCGACGATGGTCTGGTCCATCGTCACCCGTCCGAGCACCGGGCAGCGTCGTCCGCGGATCAGCACCTGGGCGCGATTGCTGGCGGCCCGCGGCAGGCCGTCGCCATAGCCGGCGGTGAGCACGGCCACGCGGGACGGTCGCTTGAGCACGTAGGTGCCGCCATAACTGATACCCGTGCCCGCGGGCAGGTCCTTCACCAGGCCGACGCGGGTGTGAAAACTGAAGACCGGTTCGGTGCGGACTTGGGCGAGGAGGGAGTTCGGGTGGGGCAGCACGCCGAATTGCAGCAGGCCGACCCGGACGGCGTTGAACGGCCCGGCGGTCTCGATCGTCTCGATGCCTGCGCTGTTGTCGGCGTGGACAAACAGCGAGGCCAGATCGAGTCCCGGGCAACGGCCCAGCGCGGTGAGGAACCGGCGTCGCTGCTCGGCGGTGAACGCCGGGTTGTCATCCGGCGAGGCGAAGTGGGTGAACGCACCCGCCAGCCGGAGATGCCGCGTGTCACGAATTTGTTGATACAGCGGTACGGCCTGGTCGTGCCAGACGCCCAGCCGGCCCATGCCGGTGTCGATCTTGAGGTGCACGTCGATCGGCCGTCCGGCGGCGCGGGCCGCGGCTTCGAGCCGTGCGACCTCCTCCGGGGTCGAGACGGTCACGGCCACGTCGTACTCGGCGGCGTAGCGGTCCTCCTCCGGCAGCAGCGGGCTGAGCACGAGGATCGGCCAGCCCGGCCCGAGTTCGCGCAGGGCCGCGGCCTCGCTGAGGTTGGCCACGGCGAAGAGATCGGCGCCGGCGTGCATCAGGCGGGCGGCGGTCTGGTGCAATCCGTGTCCGTAGGCGTCGGCCTTGACCACGGCGACGTAGCGGATGTGGGCGGGCAGGGAGGCCCGGATCAGGCGCAGGTTGCGTTCGAGGGCGGCGAGATCGATCTCGGCCCAGCAGCGCAGCGGAAGTTGCGGCGTAGGGGTCATGGCGCGGACGGCGCTTGGTGCGCCTGCGGGGTCCAGGTGGCGTAGGCCGGTTCCTCGTGCAAGTAGGCATCGGGTTCGGGCGCGGCGTGAAACAGCTCGCACGCCGCCGTGGCGGCCAGCAGCGCGGGCACGTCGTACGGCACGCGTTCGACCGACGAGGCGGGCAATGCCGACCAGTGGCGGAATCCGTCCGGCATCACCAGGCTGCCCGTCAGATCCTGGGCGGCCACGCGGCGCAGCGGCCCCACGGTGCCGTCAGCGCCGACCATGGCGCAATGCCAGGCCTCCCGGCGGGCGTCGACGATGATGCTGACGTTGCGCCGACCGAGCGCGTGCGCCACCAGGGAAAGGCTCGGATAGGCGAAGATTGGACGCGGTTGCAAGGCGGCCCACGTGCGCAGGGCCATCGCGGCGGTGCGAATACCCAAAATCGAACCGGGTCCTTCGCAGAAGGCGAAGGCGGCAGCCCGGCCGGGATCGGCCCCCAGGTCGTCGAGGGCCCGGAAGAGCCCTGTTCCCGCCTCTTCCTCGCGCACCGTCCACCGGGGTTCCCGGCCGGCTTCGAACCAGCCCGCCTGCACCCGCGCGGAGGCGGTGTCGATCAGCAGCAGCGAGGCGTGGCGGGCGAGGAGGTCGCGGAGCGCGGGCATGTCGGTCAGAGGGACCAAACGGCCGGCGGCCGGCCAGGGCAAGCGTGCAGAATCGGGCATTGACCGCGAAAGCGGCCCTCCCGTAGCTTGGCCAATTCTAGCCAAAAGAACCTCTCCGTTCCTTTCACCGTGAACATCGATATTCAGAACATCTCCGATACCCGCAAGAAGTTGGTCGTCACGCTCGACGCGAGCGAAGTCGACGCCGAACACAAGGCCGTGGTGGCCGAGTTTTCCCGCCTTGCGCGCATCCCCGGGTTCCGTCCGGGCAAGGCTCCGGCGGCGATGGTCGTGAAGCGGTTCGCCAAGGACATCGAGGGCGAGTTCAAGCAGAAGGTCACGGCCAAGGCTTACCGTGAAGGACTCGAGCAATCGAAGCTCGACGTGATCAATTTGGTCGACCTCGACGACGGCGCGATCGCCCCGGGTGCCGCCGCGACGCTGGCCTTCACGATGGACCTCCGTCCCGTGTTCGAACTGCCGGAGTACGCCGGTCTGCCCACCGTGGTGGAATCCGTTGACGTGACGGACGCCGAGATCGACCGCGTGGTCGAGAACCTGCGTGGTGAGCGGGCCGACTTCAAGGTCGCCGAACGCCCGGCTGCGAAGGGTGACTACGTGAAGCTCGCCTACACCGGCACGATCGACGGCAAGCCGATCCTGGAGATCGCTCCGGACAAACAGATTTACGGCCAAGTCCCCCAGACCTGGGAGGAAGTGGAAGGCGAGAACGACGGCCTGATCCCCGGCCTGGGCCGGCACCTCGCCGGTCTGAAAGCGGGCGACAAGAAGGACGTGCCTGTGACCTTCCCGGCCGAGTTCACCGCCGTCCCGGCACTGGCCGGCAAGGCCGCCGTGTACGCGGTGGAGGTGCAGGAAGTGCGCGAGCGCGTGCTGCCCGAGCTGAACGAGGAGTTCTTCAAGGCTCATCAGGCGGACAACCTCGAGGGCCTGCGCGCCAGCATCTCGTCCCAGCTGAAGTTCCAGAAGGAAGGCCAGAACCGGTCGGCCCAGCGCCGCCAGGTCACCGAGGCGCTGCTCGCCAAGGTCGACTTCCCGGTGCCGGAGTCGCTCGTCGAGGCCGAGACCCAGGGCGTGCTCCGCCAGTTCATTGAGGAGAACATGCGCCGCGGCGTGCAGGCCGAGCAGTTCGAGAAGGACAAGAAGGAGCTCTACGAGGGCGCGAAGAAGGCGGCGCACGGCCGCGTGAAGTCGCAGCTGCTGCTCGCCAAGATTGCGGAGAAGGAAAAGCTCGAGGTCACGGAACGCGACATCGACGCCTTCATCTACCGCGAAGCCATGCGCACGCAGCAGTCGCCCGACAAGCTGGTCAAGGATCTGTCGAAGAACCGTGAGCAGCTCCGGTCGATCCAGCAGTCGATCATTTTCGACAAGGCCCTTGATTTGCTGGTCTCCAAGGCTACCGTCACCTCAGAACCCGCCAAGGCCTGACCGACGGTCCGCGAGGTTCGCAACCCAGGAGCCACGTGAGCAGCTACTACATTCCCTACGTCATCGAAAACACCGGCCGCGGCGAGCGGTCGATGGACATCTATTCGCGCCTGCTGAAGGATCGGATCATCTTCATCGGCTCACCGATCGATGATGGCGTGGCCAACAGCGTTATCGCCCAGTTGCTCTTCCTGCAGATGGAGGATCCCAAGAAGGACATCCACCTGTACATCAACTCCCCGGGTGGCGTCGTCACCGGCGGCATGGCGATCTACGACACGATCAACTTCCTGCAGTGCGACGTGGTCACCTACTGCATCGGCATGGCCGCCTCGATGGCGACCGTGCTGCTGTCGGCCGGCACGAAGGGCAAACGTTTCGCGCTGCCGAACAGCCGCGTCATGATCCACCAGCCCTCGGGCGGTGCGGGTGGCCAGGCCGCCGACATCGCCATCGCCGCCAAGGAGATCCTCCGCTGGCGCCGCACGCTCAACGAGGTCATCGCCAAGCACACCGGTAAGACGGTGCAGCAGGTCGAAAAGGACTCGGATCGCGATTACTACATGAGCGCGCAGGAGGCCAAGGACTACGGCATCGTGGACCATGTGGTTGTCTCGACGCGCGAGGTGCAGTCCCTCTCCGTCACCCCCGCGGCCTGAAGAGGCTCGGACGGTCCGTAGTTTCCTCCCTCGACAGACGCCGGTCTACGCCGTCATTCTAAACGCATGGCCAAATCGTCGCGCATGACGCTCTGTTCCTTCTGCGGCAAGTCGCAGGCGGAAGTGAAGAAGATCATTGCGGGTCCGGGTGTCTACATCTGCGACTCGTGCGTCAACGTCTGCAAGACGATCATCGACCGCGAGGCGAAGGCGACCCCGGTCGAGTCCCGTCCGGCGATCCGGTTGATCAAGCCGTCGGAGATCAAGCGCACGCTCGACGACTTCGTGATCGGCCAGGACCACGCCAAGAAGGTGCTCTCGGTCGCGGTCTACAACCACTACAAGCGGCTGATGTTCGACTCCGGCCAGAGCGCCAAGGATCCAGCCGCGCTCGCCCCGGAGTTCAACGAGGTCGAGGTCGAGAAGAGCAACATCATGCTCGTCGGGCCCACCGGCTCCGGCAAGACGCTGCTCGCCCGCACGCTCGCCAAGATCCTCGATGTGCCGTTCGCGATCTCGGACGCGACGACGCTGACCGAAGCCGGCTACGTCGGCGAGGACGTCGAGAACGTCGTGCTGCGCCTGCTCCAGGCGGCGAACTACGACGTCAAGAAAGCCGAGTGCGGCATCATCTACATCGACGAGATCGACAAGATCGGACGCAAAACCGAGAACGTGTCCATCACGCGCGACGTGTCGGGCGAAGGCGTGCAGCAGGCGCTGCTCAAGATTCTTGAAGGAACGGTCTGCAACGTGCCGCCGCAGGGCGGGCGCAAGCACCCGAACCAGGAATACGTTCAGATCAACACCCAGAACATCCTCTTCATCTGCGGCGGCGCTTTCGTCGGCCTCGAGGGCATCATCCAGCGCCGGCTCGGCCAGCGCAGCATGGGCTTCGGGGGCGGGCGGGCGGCCCAGGACGGCTCGATGACGCCGGAAGAGATGATGAAGTCCGTCGCCCCTGAGGATTTGATCCGGTTCGGCATGATCCCCGAGTTCATCGGTCGCCTGCCGGTGGTCTCCGTGCTGGATCAGCTGCAGGTGGCGGACCTGGAAAAGATCATGCTGCGCACCAAGAACGCGATGGTGAAGCAGTACTCCAAGCTCTTCGCCATGGACGGGGTCCGGTTGAAGCTCACGGGCGATGCCGTGCGCGCCATCGCCCAGAAGGCGATCGAGCTCAAGACCGGCGCGCGGGCCCTGCGCTCGATCATGGAAAGCCTCATGCTCGAGGTCATGTACGACCTGCCGCAGCGCGACGATGTCGTGGAAGTGGTGATCGATGCCGCGGTCGTGGCCGGTCGCCGCAAGCCGACCTTGCGCCGCTCCAGCAAGAGCGAAACCAAAGACGCGGCCTGAGCTGGGTGCTCCGTCGCTGGTCAAGCCGTCGGGACGGCGAAGGCCGCCTCCGGCCTGCGACCTTAGGCGTGTCACTGGACGCCCCGGCAGCGTCCGCCGATCAGTCGGCCTCGGGCCGGGGGATCGTCATGTCGAACGGCGGCAGGATGACGTGCACGCGTTCGCCCCACTCGTCGACGCCGTGGAAGGATCCGCGCACGCGGGCGTCATGTGCGGTGACGTGGTAGCTGTTGTACGAAAACTGTTCTCCGGGCTCGAGCCGTGGCGTTTCGCCCACGATCTTGTCGCCTTCCACCACCAGTTGGCTGCCATCGGCGTGTTCGATCACCCACTTGCGGCCCAGGAGGGTCACCGTGCGTTCCGAGGCGTTGCGCAACGTGATGAAGTAGACGAAGGCGTGGGGCTTGTCCGGTGGCAGGCTCATGCCGCCGTGGTGATAAACCAACCGATCGAGATGGGCGGTGAGCCCGGGGAGTTCCTTGGAGACCTGCGCCACGTGAGCAAAGAGACGCCGGTTGCGCTGCGGTGCAAGCCGCACGTGGTTCCGGGCGGCGGCCTTTTCGGTTGCGCCGCATCACCGGCCGGCGAAGGTCGCCCTGATGTCGTGGGTTGATCTTGGCGCAGTGTTTCTCCTCGGACTGCTTGGGTCCGGGCACTGCATCGGCATGTGCGGCGCGTTCGCCCTGGCGGTGTCGGCGGGGGCGCCGCGATATTCCACTCTGCTGGCGCGCCACGTCTGCTATCAGCTCGGCAAGGCCACCTCGTACCTGTTCCTCGCCGTGGTCCTGCTCGTCGGCAGCACGTGGCTCGCGGGTTCAAATCCCGTGGGCCCGTTGCAGACGGTGTTGGGGTGGGTGGTCGGGCTGGCGATGATACTGCTCGGCCTGGCCTACGCCCTCGAGTGGCGCGCGCCGGTCACCTGGTCGCAACGGTGGTCCGGTTCGGAGGCCTGCCGCACCTTGGGGGCCCTGTGGCGGTCCCCGTCGCTGCTCAAGAGCGTGCTGGCCGGGTGGGTGAACGGATTCCTGCCCTGCGGGCTGTCGTTGATGGCGATTCTCTACCTCGTGGGCACGAATTCAGCCGGTACCGTCGTGGTCGGGGCGTATGTCTTCGGCCTCGCCACCCTGCCTGGGCTGCTGGCCGTGGGCTGGCTGGGGCAGCGCCTCGGCGGTTCGAGCCGCCGCCGGTGGTTGCGTCTGGGGGGCGTGGCGCTGATCGGGCTGGGCGTCTTGACGCTGGTCCGGGGCGATCCGCGGGTGCACGGCTGGTTTCACGAACATCTGATGCCCGCGACGTCCGGGGCCCCCGGACATCATGGGGCGCCGGGTACGCCGCATCCCTAAACGGACGCGGCCAACGCCGGGCTTGCCACCGCGAACCGAGGGGCGCACAAAGCCCCTTTTATGGAGAAACTGGCCCTTCTTTCCGTCAGCGACAAATCCGGTCTCGTCGAGTTCGCGACCGCCTTGGTCAAGCAGCACGGTTACACGCTGCTCTCGACCGGTGGCACCGCCAAGCTGCTGGCCGACAAGGGACTGCCGGTGACCGAGGTCAGCCAGCACACCGGTTTTCCGGAGATGATGGAAGGGCGGGTCAAGACGCTGCATCCGAAGATCCACGGCGGCCTGCTCTGCCGGCGCGACAAGGCGGACCATCTCGCCGCGGCCAAGGCGCACGGCATCGCCCTGATCGACCTGGTGGTGGTGAACCTTTATCCCTTCGAACAGACGGTGGCGAAGCCGCACGTCGAGTTTGAGGAGGCGATCGAGAACATCGACATCGGCGGTCCCTCGATGCTGCGCAGTGCGGCGAAGAACCACGAGAGCGTGACGGTGGTCTGCGATCCGGCGGACTACCCCGCGGTGCTCGCCGCGTATGCCCAGCCCGCCGACCTGCCCGGCCTGCGCCGCCGGCTGGCGTTGAAGGTTTTCCAGCGCACGGGTGCGTACGACACCGCGATCGCCGCGTACCTCGAACGCCAGGCCGAGACGCCCGATCTGGCCGCGCTCGGCGGTTTTCCGGAGAAGCTCACGTTGACCTACAAGAAGGCGCAGACCCTGCGCTACGGCGAGAACCCGCACCAGCAGGCCGCGTTGTACGGCACCTTCCACGAGCACTTCCAGCAGCTGCAGGGGAAGGAACTCAGCTATAACAACATCCTCGATATCACGTCGGCGACCTACCTGATCGGCGAATTCGAGCGTCCCACGGTGGCGATCCTCAAGCACACCAATCCCTGCGGCGTGGCCAGCGCCGACACGCTCGAGGCGGCGTGGGAGAAGGCCTTTGCCACCGACCGCCAGGCACCCTTTGGCGGCATCATCATTGTCAATCACACGCTCGGCGGCGAACTCGCGCGGACGATCGCGGAGATCTTCACCGAGGTGATCATTGCGCCGCGCTTCAGCGACGAGGCGCTGGCGGTGTTCGCGAAAAAGAAGAACCTGCGCCTGATGATCGCGAAGGAGGGGATCGGCCCGGATTCGCTGCAGGAAGTGCGCTCCGTGATCGGCGGCGTGCTGCTGCAGGACCGCGACAAGGTCCTCGGCGATCCGCGCACGTTCAAGGTCGTGACCAAGCGCGCTCCCACGGAAGAAGAGTGGGCCGGCATGATGTTCGGCTGGAAGGTCGCCAAGCACGTCAAGTCCAACGCCATCGTCTACTGTCGGGGCGAACAGACGCTCGGCGTCGGTGCCGGTCAGATGGCGCGGGTGGACAGCTCCCGCATCGCGGTCTGGAAGGCCGGCGAGGCAAAGCTCGACCTCAAGGGCTCGGTCGTGGCAAGCGAAGCGCTGTTCCCCTTTGCCGACGGCCTGATCGCCGCGGCCGAAGCGGGCGCGACCTGCGCGATTCAGCCCGGCGGCTCCGTGCGTGACGACGAGGTCATCAAGGCGGCCGACGAACGCGGCATGGCGATGGTCTTCACCGGACTGCGTCACTTCAAACACTGACGCCGGCTCAGTCGGCAGCCACGACGACCTCACTGTAGCCGCGACCGTGCCGGTCGCGTGCGTATGCGCCGTGTACGCGCCAATCCGCGCGCGGAGGGACCCGCGCGCCCACCTTGGGTCCGCAACGACCGATTCGGTGGTAGGCATGCGCGCCCCGCGCGCCCGCCGGGCCCGCTCCCGCGGGCCGGTGACGACCTTCGCCTGCGACCTTCGACTTATTTGGCCTTATCGCCGTAGCCGTTCGGATGCGTGGAGTGCCACTTCCACGCCGTCGCCACGATGCCGTCGATGTCCGGGAACTGGACCGTCCACCCGAGTTCGCTCTTCGCCTTGGTCGAGTCAGCGTAGAGCGCCGGGGGATCGCCGGCGCGGCGCGGCGCGAAGGTGTGCGGCACCGGCTTGCCCGTAGCTTTCTCCACCGCGCGAATCACTTCGAGGACGGACGTCGGCTTGCCCGTGCCCAGGTTGTAGAACAGCGCAGCCCCGGGCGTGGCGAGACGGTCGAAGACCGCGATGTGGGCCCGGCTGAGGTCGTCCACGTGCACGTAGTCGCGCAGGCACGTGCCGTCCGGGGTCGGGTAGTCGTTGCCAAACACCTGCAGCGGCGGACGCTGCCCGGTGGCGGCGCCGATGGCCAGCGGGATGAGGTGGCTCTCCGGATCGTGGTCTTCGCCGATGCTGCCGTCCTCGGCTGCGCCGGCGGCGTTGAAGTAGCGGAAGGCCGCGAAACTCAGGCCCTGGGCGGCGGCCAGCGACTTGAGGGCGATTTCGATGTCGAGCTTGGTCTGGCCGTAGGGATTGATCGGCGCCTGCGGCAGGTCCTCGACGATGGGCATGCGCTGCGGCACGCCGAAGGTCGCGCAGGTGGACGAAAAGACGAACTTCTTCACGCCGGACCCGAGCATGCACCGGAGCAAGTGCAAGGTGGCCACCACGTTGTTGAAGTAGTACTTGAGCGGTTCCTTCACGCTCTCGCCCACATAGGCGTAGGCGGCGAAGTGCATCACGAGATCGATCTTCTCCTTGCGGAGGATGCGTCCGACCTCGCTCTCGTTCCCGAGGTTGACGGTGTACAGCGGCACGTCTTCCGGCACGGCGGCGCGATGGCCAAACACCAGGTTGTCGATGACCACCGGCTTGTGCCCAGCTGCGATCAATTGGCGTACACAATGACTGCCGATGTAACCGGCCCCCCCGACGACGAGAACGTTCATGTGGAGGAGGCTTGTATTGCGTTCGGTGAGGGGTTGGCTAGCGGTTTCTTTTTCGATGTCTTCCACGCTTCCTCGCATCGTCATCACCGGGGTCGGTTTGACCGCCCCCAACGGCAACTCGCTCGCCGAGTTCCGGAAGAACCTGCTGACCGGGGTCGCGGGCGTGGAACGCATGGAGGTGCGGTACATGGGCACCTTGCTCGCCGGCGTCTGCCACTACGACGCCCTCAAGTACCAGAAGAAGAAGGAACTGAGGGTCGGTACGCGGGCCGGCTCGATCTCGATCTACTGCGCGCGCGAGGCGCTGGCCGACGCCGGGCTTTCCGTCGACGCGCTGGTCAAGGACCGCACCGGCATTTACATCGGCTGCACCGAGCACGGTAACGTCGAGACGGAAAACGAGATCTACAACATCTCCAAGTTCAATTACGACACCAAGTTCTGGTCGCACTACCACAACCCGCGCACCGTGGCCAACAACCCGGCGGGCGAGACGTCGCTCAACCTCGGTACCACCGGACCGGCCTACACCATCGGCGCGGCCTGCGCAGCGGGCAACATGGGCCTGATCCATGCCACCCAGATGCTGCGCCTCGGCGAGGTCGACCTCGCGATCTGCGGGGGCGTGAGCGAGAGCATCCACACCTTCGGCATCTTTGCCGGCTTCAAGTCCCAGGGGGCCCTGGCCTCGCATGAGGATCCGACCAAGGCTTCCCGCCCGTTCGACAAGGCCCGCAACGGCATCGTCGTCTCCGAGGGTGGGGCGCTTTACACCCTGGAACGCCTCGATGACGCCCTGCGCCGTGGCGCCAAGATCTACGGCGAGATCGCCGGCTACTGCGTCAACAGCGACGCCAGCGATTACGTGCTGCCGAATCCGCAGCGTCAGGCCGAGTGCGTCCGCAAGGCCCTCGCCAACGCCCGCCTGGAAGCCCGGGATATCCACATCGTCAACACCCACGCCACCGCCACGCCGCTGGGCGACATCCAGGAATGCGAGGCGATCCGCGCCGTGTTTGGCGAGGGTTGCCCCGACACCCACATCAACAACACCAAGAGCTTCATCGGCCACTGCATGGGCGCGGCCGGGGCCCTCGAACTCGCGGGCAACCTGCCGTCCTTTGACGATCTGGTGGTCCACCCGACGATCAATGTCGACGATCTCGACCCCCAATGTGCCCTGCCCGGACTCGTGCTGAATGTGCCGAAAAAGGCCGGTCGGGTTGACGCCATCCTGAACAATTCGTTCGGTATGCTCGGCATAAATTCCACGTTGATTGTGAAACGTTACGCCGCTTAAGTCGGCCTCCGCCCAAAACCATGACCAAAGACGAATGCAAACAGGTGGTGCTCGATATCATCGCTGATATCGCCCCCGATGAAGACCTGTCGAACGTGAAGCCGGACGTGCGCCTGCGCGACCAGCTCCAGCTCGATTCCATGGACTTCCTCGACATCGTCATGGAGCTGCGCAAGCGCCATGGCATCGAGGTGCCGGAGGCGGACTACATCCAACTCGCCTCGCTCGACAGCTGCGCCGAGTACCTCACGCCCAAGTTCAACGCGCTTGCCTCCAAGGGCTGAGCCGCCGTCCAGGGCGTCCTTTCGGGCCGGGCCTGTGCCCGGCCTCTTTTATTGGTGAACACCGCCTCGCACTACGACGTCGCCATCATCGGGGCCGGCATGTCGGGACTCGCCGCCGGCATCCGACTCGCGCACTTCGGCAAGCGAGTCTGCATTTTCGAGCGCCACAACGCCGTCGGGGGACTCAACAGCTTCTACAGCCTCGGCGGGCGCAAGTACGACGTCGGCCTGCACGCGATGACGAACTTCGTGCGCCCGGGCGTGAAGGGCACGCCCCTCGGCAAGCTGCTCCGGCAGCTGCGCATCGACCGGGACGAGTTTGCCCTGTGTGAACAAAAGCGGTCCCGCATCGCCTTCGGTGCGCGCGGCGAGGCGTCGCTGACCTTCACCAACGACTTTGCCGTCTTCGAATCCGAGGTGGCGCGCGCATTCCCCGCTCAGATCGACGGCTTCCGCCGGCTGGTCGGCCTGGTCCGGACCTTCGACGACGTCTCGCTCGACGCCAAACCGGTTTCAGCGCGCGAGGTCGTCCGGCGCGAGATCACTGATCCGCTGCTCGAAGACATGCTGTTTTGTCCGCTGATGTACTACGGTAGCGCCCATGAGCACGACATGGAGTTCGGTCAGTTCGTGATCATGTTCAAGGCCCTCTTCCTGGAGGGCTTCGCGCGGCCGCTCGAGGGTGTGCGAGTGATCCTGCGCGTCTTGCTCGAAAAATACCGCGAGGCCGGCGGCGAGCGCCGCATGAAGTGCGGAGTCCGGCGCATCGTGACGTCGGCCGGGCGGGCGACGGCGTTGGTGCTCGACTCCGGTGAGGAGATCACGGCCGATCACGTCATCAGCTCGATCGGCGCCCCCGAGACAGCGGCGTTACTCGCCCCGGTGCCGGCGGCCGATCCGACTGCGGCTCCGTTGCCGCCGGCCGGCCGGCTTTCCTTCGTCGAAACCATCACGGTGCTCGACCGCCTGCCGTCGGCCCTGGGGTGGGGCGACGATACGATCGTCTTCTTCAACGACTCGGAACGCTTTCACTACGAGCGCCCGGACGAACAGGTGGACGTGCGCAGCGGCGTGATCTGCCTGCCGAACAATTTCGATTACGGCCCGGACCGGAACCTGCCGGAAGGGCTGTTTCGCTGTACCTGCCTCGCGAACTACGATCGCTGGGCGGGTTTGGCGGAGGAGGCCTACCAGGCCGATAAACGCCGCTGGTACGACGCGGTTCAGCAGAGCGCCCGGCGTTTCCTGCCCCCGTTGCCCGCGCCGGATGCGCTGACCCGCGCCACGGTCGCGACGGACATGTTCACGCCACGCACGATCACGAAGTTCACGGGGCACTTCGCCGGCGCCATCTACGGAGCTCCGGACAAGGTGCGTGACGGTCGCACGCCCCTCGCGAACCTGTACCTGTGCGGCACCGACCAAGGCTTCCTCGGCATCGTCGGCGCCATGCTTAGCGGCATCTCGATGGCCAACTACCACGTCCTGCGCGGCGCGTAGCCGCGACCGTGCCGGTCGCGCGCATGCGGTCTTGCGCTCGCCAATCCGAGCGCGGAGGGACCCGCGCTCCCACCACGAGCCGAAGCAAAATTCGAGGTGGGTGGTCGCGTCCCGCGCCCGCAGGGCCCGCTCCCGCGGGCCGCTGTCGACCTTCGACCTTAAGACCTTCCGACCTTCGACCGACGGCAGCCGCCCCCAGGCGGCTTCCCTGCTAACTTCCCCTTTTCATCGGGCGCTGCTCCGTCCAACCTACGCACATGATCGACGGCATACGACTCAAAGTCTGCGGGCTCACGTCCCTCGTGGATGCCGAGGCTGCCGATGCGATCGGGGCGGATTGCCTGGGGTTCATCCTGCATCCGTCGTCGCCGCGCTACCTGCCCTTGGCTCAGTACCGCGCGATGGCGCACCGGTTGCCGCCGCGCCGGCGCGTGGCGGTGATGGTCGAGCCGGAGGTCGAGGACCTCGCGGTGGTGGCAGGGGAGGGCTTCCATTTTTTCCAGGTGCACTTCCGGTCTGACCTGCCGGAAGAGACCCTCGCCGCGTGGTCGGAGACCGTGTCGCCGGAGCGTCTGTGGCTGGCGCCCAAGCTCCCCCCGGACGAGGATATCCACCGCGAATGGCTGCCGCTGGCGACGTACGTCCTAATGGATACGTTTCACGCCGGCGGCTTCGGCGGATCCGGCAAGACGGGTGACTGGGGCAAGTTTGCCCGGCATCAGCAAAAGTATCCCAAGAAGGCGTGGATTCTCGCCGGCGGACTCAATCCGGAGAACATCGGCGAGGCGCTCGCCCGCAGCGGTGCCCGGTTCGTCGACGTGAATAGCGGCGTCGAGGCGGCACCCGGCGTAAAAGACCCGGCGAAGCTGCGCGAGTTCGCGGCAGCGATCCACCGCGCCCGGAGCGAACCAGCCGTGCGCTGAGGCGCCGTGCGGTAGATCCCGCGGTCAGATGCCGACCCGGCCAGTCCGGCCTCGGCGGTTGCCGAACGTTTGCCGCTCAGGGACTCGCGCGTCTTTCGAGCACCGCGACCGCATCACCTCTGTCGCACTTCAAACCGGAAACTATTCCGGCGTTTTTTAGGAATGATCATGTACAGAACCGAGGATAACGGAGCCGTCTGGAATAAAGATACTATCGTGGGCGAATACGAAACCTCGGTTCGTCTTCGCAAAAGCGATCAGATCGCACCAGAGCTTTGGCTCATCGAGGAATTCGATATCGGTGACTAATCCCAGCACTGTTCTTGTATCAGCGATCAATGAGAGCGCCTGAGCCTTTTCGTCTTCTTTCTCCGGCGATCTCTTCACATAGTTGATGAAGTCGGTGAGATGGCCGGCAACTGTTTCCTCCGCCATAACATTCAACCGCGCCGACTTACCTGCGACTTCCCATTCGAAGAATGCTGGGGCAAGTCCTGCACCTCGGTTCAGATTCTTGTCACTGAGACGGGGAACGATTTCAGAGACAGGCGTTGGTAAGTAGACAGCTGCGTTCGCCATGTTTTCTGTCCAACGACAACTGGTCAGCCACGCGAGGCGGGCTTGGACGGGGCTTCGGATACGGTTGAATCGTTCGAAGACGCACGGTTGCCCACGTTGTGTGGTAGCGCCTGGTTCAGCCTTTCTTTTCTTAGCATAATTATTCTTCCCCAAGGAGGCTAACCACGATGATTAAAACAGCGATCACGGGAATACTGGCCATGGCAATCTGCCACCACAAGTAGAATGCCTTCTTGCTGCCGGGTAGAGCTAGCTTCACCCGACTGTCGAACAATGTAAAGCCAGGGGGAATCTCTAGTTGCGCCAACTTCGAGGGATCTAGATGTGCTCTTACTTTCTTATCTAGAAGCACGATGCTTACTCCAGCAGCGCTAAAGAGTAAAAAGAGCACATCGATCAATATCGCGCTTAAGGGGTGCATTCCGTCGCCGAACGATTCAGGTCAGAGGCGGAGGCTGCGCAGCGGCCTCCGTTCTCTGGACCAACTGGTTCGACTCTTTTACTATAACGACAGTGCCAGCGATGAAATCATGAATCGCTCGCTTCTTTTCGTTGGTAAGCAAAACCAAGAACTCGCTCCAAATCCATACGGTCTGCGCAATCTGGACTGGGCCGTAAAATCCCGGTGCGAGCTCTTTCAGCCGGATCGACCTTTCCTTCCATCCAAGAGCGAAATATTCTGCGTCCGTAAGGTGGAGGGCCGAGGCAACCAAGCCAACCGAAAGTACGATGTGAAAAAGGTAATTCGGCAACTCGCGGAGTATGGCTTCACGATATCCAACAGGGCTACCATCCACTTTCGTGATTCGTAGCCCGAGGATCAACTTCCCTGGCGTTCCCCCGAATCGCTTCACCAAGTAAATGGAATAAAGGGCACTGATCAACAGTCCCGGGATAAAGTAATAGGCCTGAAATAGCCGAAAGGCAGAGTTCCCCCACAAGTTCAAAATCACGAGCGGGGATAGGCATAGAACGTCCAGCCACATCGCTCCAAACCGACGCCCAAATCCGCCATATTGAAGATCGGCCATCATAGTAGTTGTCGAACGTAATCCGGTCAGCCACGCGGGGCGGGCTTGGACGAGGTTTCGGATGCGGGTGAATCGCCCGAGGACGGACGGCCCGCTACGTTGGTCTCTATCGACTGCTTCGGCATCTGCGCTTCAGCGGCGGCTTCGCCTTGGAGCGTGAGCGCCTCTTCCATCACGCGAACCTCTTCGGGGACGGTAAAACGCTTTGCGCTTACGACAGACTGAGCGATGTCTGCACTTCCCTTGCCGGCGACAATGAAACCGATGACGCATCCAGCCGATCAGTCACTTTCTTTCTGGTCGATGTGTGAGCGCAGAGCGCGCAAGTCGCTATCGCACTTAATAGGAACGTCAGCGTGATAGCTTTCATGGTCTTACCGAACGACTTTCGGTCAGCCACGCGTGGCGGGTGCGGACGAGTTCTCGGATGCGGGTGAAACGTCTGAAGACGGACGGCTCCCCGCGTTGTGCTGTGCCGACTGGATGGGCTCTTTCATTCGGTGTGCCATATGGCTCGGATCTCTCCAGTCTTCTTTGAGATCACAGCCGTCGCAACTCCTCCAAGGGCTTCCTCTGGAAGGCTTCCGGATACCCACCAGTTTCCATCCTTCAAATCCGCTCGAAACGGTGACTGACGATCAATCTGCCGATCACCGAACACAGGCTTCAAAACTGCGATTGCTACGGCGATAGCCGTCTTTTCGTCGGGGACGAATCCCTCGGCTGGATCAACGCTCCACTTCTTCCAATCTTGTGCGAACAGCGCAGAGATCGCCACGAACAGCACGCAAATGAGGATAGTTGAGCGCCGTTTCATTTTCTCGCCCATCGATTGAGCTCAGACACGCCGGGATAGCGGGGTTGTCTGTGGCGGCTGGATCGGCGCTTCGCGACGCACGATAGCCGATTTGTCGTGGGTAACCTCAAAAGATGCAATCTCTTCGGGATCGAAAGGAACGTCTACGCTACACTCGACGCTTACGATGAATCCGGAGTCGATGACGACTCGCCTGAATACCTCTTTCTTCTTCGTGTGCACATCCACGATCCAGTAGCCCATGCCGGACTCGGGCAGGCTCTTCAACAGTGGGGCAAGCCGAGCTGGAACTGAAACTGGAGCTTTCATCTATCTTCCGCCGATCGTCTCAGATGAGCCAAGCGGGCCGGCGCTCAGCGCTGGCCCGAATTGGCTCTGGCGGTTGGTTCGGCTTTTTCACGGTCATGGGATGCTAAATGCCAGAGAACTCACCAGTCGTTTTCGCACTGGAATGCCCGCTTTGATCTCTGGCTGAAACTTCCACAGTCGTACCGCTGCAACCACCTGCTCGGAGAATAATGGATGAGTCGACCGTACAATGCGCACCTCCCTAACCCCGCCATCGGTCTCGACAAAGAACTCGAATTCAACCTCCCCTGTAATACCCGCTTGACGAAGTTCGAAGGGGTAAAGCGGCGGTTGGCGGTGCAACAAGACAAGCTGCTGATCTGCTGGAACTGGTGATGTGCTTTGGCATGCGGATAAAACCAGCAGTGCCGCACTAACAAACAGTAAGACTAGAGCGCGCATAGCTTATTTGCCGAGACACTATAGCTGCGTGAAGAGCAGCGAAGGGTGGAAAAAAGAAGTGTGCTTGT
>VFQP010000292.1_pt1 | contig 116972 bp, 88 predicted proteins | sample 3512351 | NCBI WGS metagenome assembly VFQP01 (sample SAMN10412372, study PRJNA504923) | tailings metagenome | isolation source: Relicate 1 Philex TSF1 revegetated site | place: Philippines: Tuba, Benguet | collected 2017-08-29
AACCTCGTCGAAGGGGCTGCGCGCCAGAAAACACCCAACGAAATTGCCCTCAATATACTGCTTGCGGGTCTGACGATCATCTTCGTCATTGCCGTTGCGACCATCCCTAGCTACGTGAGCTACGCCGGCGGCACCGTCTCGCTCGTGGTGTTGGCCGCATTGTTCGTGACATTGATCCCGACGACCATCGGCGCACTGTTGTCGGCCATCGGCATCGCCGGCATGGACCGACTTGTGCGCTTCAATGTGCTGGCGATGTCAGGACGCGCCGTCGAGGCTGCAGGTGACGTCGACACGCTGCTGCTCGACAAGACCGGAACGATTACCCTCGGCAATCGCCAAGCGACGGAATTCAAGCCGCTGCGTGGCGTGAGCGAGCAGGATCTCGCCGACGCGGCGCAGCTTGCCTCACTCGCCGACGAAACTCCGGAAGGCCGCTCCATTGTCGTGCTGGCAAAGGAGAAGTATGGCATTCGTGGTCGGGACGTGAGCGAGCTCAATGCGAGGTTCATCCCCTTCTCCGCGCAGACGCGCATGAGCGGCGTCGAGCTTGGCTCCACGTCTATCCGCAAGGGCGCCGTTGATGCCATCCTCGACTACCTTGGCCGCGGCCGCGGCCGCGGCAGCGAGCCTGACAATGGGGGTGTAGCCCTCGCCATTAAGCCGATCATCGGTAGCGACATCGTGCGCGAAGCACGAGCCCTGGCTGATGCCATAGCCAAGTCCGGCGGAACGCCCCTCGCCGTTGTGCGCGATGGCAAGCTGCTTGGACTGATCCATCTCAAGGACATCGTAAAGGGCGGTATCCGCGAGCGGTTCGCTGAGCTCAGGCGGATGGGTATCCGCACCATCATGATCACGGGCGACAATCCGACGACAGCTGCCGCGATTGCCGCGGAGGCCGGTGTCGATGATTTCCTCGCCCAGGCCACGCCCGAGGACAAACTCAAGCTGATCCGCGCCGAACAGGAGAAGGGCAAGCTGGTCGCCATGTGCGGCGACGGAACCAATGATGCGCCGGCGCTCGCCCAGGCGGATGTGGGCGTTGCCATGAACACCGGCACGCAAGCCGCGCGCGAGGCCGGCAACATGATCGACCTCGATTCCAATCCGACAAAGCTCATAGAGGTCGTCGAGATCGGCAAGCAGCTTCTGATGACGCGGGGTGCGCTCACCACCTTCTCGATCGCGAACGACGTCGCGAAGTACTTCGCCATCATCCCGGCGATGTTCGTCGCGTTTTATCCGCAGCTACAGGCGCTCAACATCATGAACCTCGCAACGCCGCAGAGCGCGATCCTATCGGCCATCATGTTCAACGCACTGATCATCATTGCGTTGATCCCGCTGGCGCTGAGGGGAGTTGCCTTCCGCCCGATCGGCGCAGGACCGTTGCTACGGCGCAATCTGCTGATCTACGGCCTCGGTGGGCTTCTCATCCCGTTCGTCGGCATTAAGACGATCGATGTGATCGTCTCGGCTCTCCATCTCGCCTGAGGAAAATACCATGTTGAAGGAGCTCCGCCCCGCCATCGTCGTGTTCATCGGTCTTATGCTGATCACTGGCTTGGTCTATCCGCTGGCGATGACGGGTATGGCCCAGGCGCTGTTCCCACGGCAGGCCAATGGTAGCCTCATCGAGCAAGACGGTAAGGCCATTGGCTCGACACTGATCGGTCAGCACTTTACGAGTGACCGCTACTTTCACGGCCGGCCGTCGGCCACCTTAGGCCCGGACCCTGCCGATGCGAGTAAGACGGTGGCGCAGCCCTACAATGCCGCAAACTCCATGGGCTCGAACCTTGGACCGACAAGCAAAGCCCTGATTGAGCGTGTCAAACGGGATGTCGACACGCTCAGGGCAGAGAATCCGGGAACGGCCGTGCCGATCGACTCTGTGACGACGACGGGTAGCGGCCTCGACCCTCACATCTCGCCGGAAGCTGCGCTTTTCCAGGTGCCGCGGATTGCCAAGGCGCGGGGATTGCCTGAGAAGCGCGTCAGCGATCTTGTCAGCCAGAATATCGAGGGTAGGCTTCTCGGCTTCCTCGGCGAGCCCCGCGTCAATGTTTTGGCGCTCAACTTGGCGCTCGACCGTGGAGTCACCAAATAGGGGATGAAGTGGCAGGCGTCATGAACCATGTCCGATCTCACTAGCGACTCTGAGCAGCGACCTTCGCCGGACGCCTTGCTGGCCGAGGCCCGGCGCGAGGAAGGAGGTCGCGTCGGACGCCTCAAGATTTTTGTCGGTGCGGCGCCCGGGGTAGGCAAAACCTACGAGATGCTGATCGCGGCGCACGCCAAGCAGAAGGAAGGCGTCGATGTCGTCGTCGGTGTGGTCGAGACGCACGGGCGCAAGGAGACGGAGATACTCGTCGATGGGCTGGAGGTGCTGTCGCGCAAGCCCGTGGACTATGCCGGACGAATGCTCGATGAGTTCGATATTGATGCCGCCCTCGCGCGCCGCCCGAGCCTGATCCTCGTCGACGAACTTGCCCATACCAACGTCGTCGGTAGTCGCCATCCCAAGCGCTACCAAGATGTGGAAGAGCTTTTGGACGCAGGCGTCGACGTTTACACGACGGTCAATATTCAGCACATCGAAAGCCTGAACGACGTCGTTGCGCAGATCACGCGCGTGCGCGTCCGTGAAGTCGTCCCTGATGCCGTTTTCGATCGCGCAGATGCCATCGAACTGGTCGATCTGACGCCCGAAGATCTCATCCAGCGCCTGAAGGAAGGCAAGGTCTACGTCCCGAAGCAGGCCGAGCGCGCGCTCAGGCACTACTTTTCACCCGCCAATCTTACAGCTCTGCGCGAGCTCGCACTGCGGCGCACAGCCGAGCGCGTGGACGAGCAGCTGCTCGAGCAGATGCGCGCACGCGCCATTTCTGGGCCCTGGGCGGCAGGCGAGCGTCTTCTCGTATGCATCAATGAGGATCCGCGCTCCGCGGGCCTCGTGCGTTATGCCAAGCGGCTCGCGGATCGGCTGCGTGCGCCGTGGACGGCGCTCTACATCGAGACGAGGCGTAGCCTGGATTTTACGGAGGAGGATCGCGATCGAATTGCGGAAACGCTTCGCCTTGCCGAGCGTCTGGACGCTCTGGCCGTCACGATGCCTTCCGCGGCGCGGCAGGTAGCCCAAGACGTGCTGAGCTACGCGCGCAAGGGCAATGTAACGCATATCATTGTCGGCAAGTCCGAACGATCGCGCTGGTTCGAGTTGCTGCACGGATCGGTCGTCCACGATCTGGTGCGTCACGCCGGCACCATCTCGGTCCATGTCATTGCAGGCGAGAAGCTGACGGAGGTTGCCCCCACGCGGGCCACAGTGGCAGCTGGTGAAGCTCGCCCGCTTGATGCCGTTCCTTGGCTCGCTGCCCTCGCGGCTGTAGGAGCGGCATTCGCTTTAAGCCTTGTCGCCGACTCAGTGCTTGGCGCGAACGTCGATCTGATTTTCCTGACGGCGGTCGTTGGTATCGCCGTTCGTTATGGCCTGTGGCCGTCTCTGCTTGCGGCGATTACTGCATCGCTGTCCTATAACTTTTTCTTTCTGCCGCCGGCTTATACGTTCACCATCACGGATCCAACGAACGTTGCGGCGTTCTTGCTGTTTTCCACGCTTGCCGTGCTTATTTCGAGGCTCGCTGCACGCGGCTGGCGTCATACCGTTGCCGCACAGGAACGAGTGCGTGTCGTCGAGTCGCTATACGGCTTCAGCCGCAAGCTGGCCGGCGCTGGTGCGCTTGATGATGTTCTTTGGGCAACAGCCTATCAGATCGCAATGATGCTGAAGGTGCGAGTGGTGCTCTTGCTGCCGGAAAATGGCTCCATCGTGGTCAAGGCCGGATACCCGCCTGAGGACGCGCTCGATGAAGCCGATCTGGCTGCTGCGCACTGGGCATGGGAGAAAGGCCGACCGGCCGGCCGCGATTCCGACGCGCTCCCCGGGGCAAAGTGGTTGTTCATGCCTATGCGCACCGGGCGTGGAGCGATCGGCATCGTAGGCATCAACCGCGAAGGGCCAGCGCCGCTGCTACGCGCCGATCAGCGTCGACTTCTGGATGCCCTCGCCGATCAGGGTGCGCTGGCCATCGAGCGCGTGCACCTTGTCGAGGACATCGACCGGGTCAAGCGAATAGCCGAGACCGACCGGCTGCGCTCGGCATTGCTGACCTCCATCTCGCACGATCTCAAGACACCTCTTGCCGGCATTCTTGGCTCTGCCGAGGCGCTTCGTGATCTGTCGAAGTCCTTTGATGAAACCGCGAAGGGCGAACTGCTCTCCACCATCATCGAGGAATCGGAGCGTCTCAACCGGTTCATCGCCAATCTTCTCGACATGACCAGACTCGAGGCGGGCGCGGTCATGCCGAACGCGGCGGCCCACGACGTCGGCGAGATCGTGGGCAGCGCGCTTGAGCGGGCGAGCAAGATGCTTGCAGGCCATAGCGTGGAAGTCGACATCGGCCAGGACTTGTCGATGGTCATGGTGGACGCTGTACTGATTGAACAGGCGCTGTTCAATCTCCTCGACAATGCAGCCAAGTACGCGCCCCCGGCCACCACGATACGGATCGCGAGCTGGCAGGAAGGCGAGAGCGTGAAAGTGCGGGTTTCGGACGAGGGCGATGGCATTCCGCACGCAGACCTGGAGCGCATTTTTGATAAGTTCTATCGCGCTCGAAAGGGAGATCATGTACGCGCTGGCACTGGCCTCGGGCTCGCGATCTCACGTGGCTTTATCGAGGCTCTGAACGGAACGATTGTGGCAGCCAATCGGGCCAATAGTACTGGCGCCGTGTTCACCATCACGCTGCCGGTGCCGAAGTCGGACGAGCGAAAGAAACATGCGGCATGAGCACGTCTTCTTTGAAGATCCTCGTTGTTGATGACGAGCCGCCGATACGCAAGCTCCTGCGTATGGGGCTGGCGTCGCAAGGCTACGAAGTACTTGAAGCGCAGAACGGCAAGATCGCCATCGAGATGCTTTCCAGCAAGCCTGATCTCGTCATCCTCGACTTGGGCCTGCCCGACATCGACGGCCTTGAGCTCCTGGAGCGGGTGCGACAGAGAGATCAAGGCCTCCCAATACTGGTGCTGTCGAGCCGTGGCGACGAGGCCGGCAAGGTTGCGGCGCTCGATCTTGGTGCCGATGATTATGTGACCAAGCCCTTCGGTATGGAGGAGCTGTTTGCGCGAATGCGCGCCGCCTTGAGGCACCAGCTTCAAGTGCAGGGAGAGCGCCCCCTGTTTCAACTTGGAGATCTGAGCGTCGATCTTGTGCGCCGGATCGTCAAACTCGGCGACAAGGAAGTGAAGCTGTCACCCAAGGAGTATGACTTACTGCGGCTGCTGGTTCAGCACGCAGGTAAAGTACTGACCCACAAGTTTCTCATGCAGGAACTGTGGGACGAGCCGACCGACCCGCAGTACCTGCGCGTCTATGTGCGGCAGCTCCGCCAGAAGGTCGAGCCAGACCCGGAACGCCCGCAGTATCTGCTGACCGAAACAGGCATCGGCTATCGCCTGCGGGCGCCAAACTAGCTTTGGCAAGAGTGGACCGCCCCGGGCGGAAGCACCGAGGGCGATGGAGCAACAATGGACATCAAGGATTTCCTCTCGGCTTCCCATGTGACGATCAATGTCGTCGCTCATGACAAGGCGGGACTATTGAAGGAGTTGGCTGCCCGCGCTGCCGCGGCGCTCGATCTACCGGCGGAGCTACTGGCGGAAGAACTCGCCAAGCGCGACGAGCTGGGGTCGACGGGTATAGGCAATGGCGTGGCCATTCCACACGCTCGTTTACGCCAGGTGAAAAGGCCGTTCGGATTTCTGGTTCGTCTCGTGAAGCCAATTGCATTCGATGCGATAGACAGGCAGCCGATAGACTTGGCCTTCCTTATCGTGCTGCCGGCCGCATCTCAGCTTGAGCAACTCAACGCCCTCGCCGCTGTTGCCCGAAAGCTGCGTGACACAGCCGTCCTGCAAAGACTTCGGAGCGCGGCGACAGATCACGATCTATATAGCGCTGTAGTCGAGTAGCGCGTTACCGTCGTCTCCCTGTCACCCAAAATCGGACGCGGAGAGCCCGCGAGCAACTTGTGGCTGGCGACCGCGGTCACGATCAAGAGCGTGGCGTGGGGCTTCATACTGGGGACGTCGCTCGGTGTTCTGACCGGTCTGACGCTCGGTCGTTCGCAATGTCACTCAGAGATAATCGAGCTCTGCATCGTCGCGATGAACGCGGTCGGTCGACCGCGACCAGATCGCGACGGCGCGCCTGCACGGCGCCAGCGAGTTGACGGTTCTGCGCACTGTCGACTTCCTCTCGGCGCTTGCCAGGGTATTTGCGTTGCTGACACCGGCCGTTTCGTTCGCACTGATCGGGGTGATCGTTGGCGAGTTTACCCGCCCGTCCCGTTCGTCCGGCGTGTGTCCTCAAGGCGGCTGCTGCTCATCGCGGCTGCTCCACGCCGGACTCGACAACGACGAATGGCGCCCAGTTGCCGGGATGCGCGTGCCACGGCGTATGACTATGGCTGTCGATAAGGCTCAGCATGGCAAGGCGCAGCGCTTTTGCCTTGCCGAGTCTTGGATCCTTATGAAGAGCTTCGAACGTGCGGGAGGCGAGGTACATCGCCTCGCCTGAGCCGACGTTCCAGTGCGTCACGAGGAGCGCCCGCGCACCGGCATGGAAGAAGGCCCGCGCGAGACCGGAGAGGCCTTCCGCCTCCGAGCTGGTGCCCGAAGCCGTATTGCAGGCCGACAAGACGACCCAGTCGGCGTCGAGCTTCGTCAGCGCTACCTCCGACGCCCCGAGAAAGCCGTCGTCCTCGGCGGTCGGCTTGTCGGGAACAGTCAGAACGATGCCCGGCTCCCCCGCCCCGAGCTCTCCCGCGACCAGGGCGTGCGTCGCGAAGTACACGACCCGGTGGCGCGTCAGATCCTCACTCTTGAAAACGCTCTCGCGCGCGTCCGAGCCAAGCTTGAGGACGGTCCTGGAGCTGCCGATAGCCTTGGCGATGTTCTCCAGCTCATCGCGGCCTTCGGGAAGCGGGCAGAGCTGGCTGAGCCGCTGCGTCAGTACCGACGAGCCACGCCAGAACTCCGATACGTTGGACGACGACCGCGTCCCGCGCGTCACCGTCGCGCACGGATCGCCATCGCCCCGAGATTTGGCCGCGTTGAAGACCGGATCGCCGAACCCGAACATCGAATGCTCGCTCGAGCGGTCTTGCGTGGCGACCGCCAGTGCCTTTAGCGACTGAACGGAGGGCAGCACCGAGACGGCGTGAGACCGCGCGAGCCATGCGGCGTCCCGATAGATTGAGGCGGGGTGCGCACCGCGGGCGGCCGCCTTGGGCGCCTTGGTGATCAGCACATGGGGTGGCAACGAGATCAGCGGCCCCGTCGGCACGAACAGGATGTGCGCCTTTCCCGCCATCGCGGCCGAGAGGTCGCCGAAGAGCTTGACGTGGAGATCGTGCGCCATCAGCAGATTGTACGTCGGGCTACCAGCCTCGGGCGTCCAGTCGGGGTTGAAGTCGATCGCGAGGCCGCGCCTCAACTCGTTCACGTATAGGCGCATGTCGTTATAGGCAATCGGGACGCGCACCCACACGACCGTGTTACGCGAGATCGCCCAGACAAACGTCTCCTGATAGCTGACGAGCACCATCACCAGCACCTGATCCGACGCCAATTGGCGACCGACCTCATCCGCATCGAGGGGCACAACGCCGGCAGCACCCCCTAGGCCGGGCGCGAGATTGTCGATCGACCGTTGCGCCTGCGCGAGTTGCCCCTCGACGTGGCGAAGGCGGGTTCGAGCGCGCTCGTACATCTCCGAGCGCTGGTCGGCGGGCAGCGCCAGAGCGGCGGTGAGCTGCGCCTCGAGCGCCGGGATCTCGGCTTCGCTGTCATCCCGCTGGCGCAGGTAGTCGGCGACGCGCTGGTCCTTCTCGGCGAGGCGCACGGCCATGCGCGTGATCGTCTGCGATGTGTTCGTCCGGCTCGCGTGCTGGGCCACTTCGAAGGCCTCGAGCGCGAAGGCCGTCCTTTCGTTCCCGCGCGCCTTCTCGTAGTTGGCCCACAGCACGCGGACGTGGCGATGGAACGTCAAAAGGCTCCGAAGATCAGTCTTGCCGGTCTCGATCGTGGCAAAGCTTGCGGTGCGCGCGCCATCGAGGGCCTGGCGGATCTGGCCTGACCGAAATGCGACCTCGGCAATGTCGCTCAGCGTGCGCGCAATGTCGGGATGGCGCTCGCTCAGCACCGACTGCCTGATCGCGAGGGCCTGCTTGAGCAGTTGCCCCGCCTCGGCGAAACGACCGAGTTCGAGTTCGTTCTTGGCATGGTCGGAGAGAATCGCCGCCCGTGTGACCGGCGCCATCTGCCGGGCCCGTGCCTGTCGCGCGTAGGCATCGCGAAATTGAGCCCGCGCCTCCTGGAACTGGCGCTGGAAGTAGAGGCTGATGCCGATCCGGTTTCTCAGCACGGCAAAGTGCGAGTGATCGGCAGGCAGCACCCGTGTCGCGATCTCGAACGCCTTCACTAGCTCTATGCGGGACTGCTTCCAGTCTCCCAGGTCCTCGCGGGCGCTCGCGATGTTCTGCAGCACCTCCGCCCTCTTGGCGGGATGCTCGGTCAATCCATCGGCCAATTGCTGCGCTCGCAGGAAGACCGCCAGCGCCGCGGCTGGCTGGCCCTGGTAGCGGAGCATGACGCCGAGGTTCATGAGCGCGCTGGTCAGGATCAGGCGGTGGCGCTCGGCGGCCGTGTCCAGGCTTTCGGCGATTACGACGGCCTCGCGGGCGAGATGGGCCGCCTCGTCGAACTGCCCGACCCAGCGGCGCTGCACCGCAAGGTTGCTGAGGGTGGTCGAGAGAAGACCCGGATCGGGCTCCGGGAGGGCGCGCAGTCTCCGGTGCAGGTCATCGAAGACTTTGCCTGCTTCCGGCGCCCGACTGACAAGCACGAGGATGTTCGCCCGGGTTAGGATTGACCTCAGGTGCTCGACGCTGGTCTCTCCCGGCGCTCGCCGGGTGAATTCGACTGTCTCTTCGGCCAGCTTCAGCGCCTCGCCATAAGCCTCCCGCTTCACGAGTTCCTCGATGCGCGCCTCGACATCGGCGCGTGCAACCCCCACCGCGGCGAGCGCCGCCAGCAAACATGCAATCAGAAAGTCAACATATCGGGGGGCTCGCATCAACCGGCTCCGGGCTCAATTGCTTTCAGGTCGCGTTCACGTGGGCCTGTACGCCGCCCGGCGCCAATCTCCCGGAACGCTCTCGAATGAAATTCGGTGTTTATGCGTGCCAAGGTGTCATGCGCGCCGTTCGCCGACAAGGTCGGCCCGTTCCCTCCTGCGTTGGTCCTTGCCACCGGAGTTGGAGGCGCAGGGGAATGTGGCACGCAAACAACAGCGGTGTGGCGATCATCCGACGCGGGGCGATGCGTGCTTGTCAAGACAGATAGGCCTGCTTGTCACGCCAGATAGAATCAAGGCAGCTTTCCGGTAATTGTTCGCCGGGGGTGCCCATTTGGGGTGTTGGATTATTGCGTGTTTCTCCTGGACTAGTGCGTGTTTCACTAGGAATTTTTTGGGGGGATTCATGCGGGTTTTGATTTGGCCTTCGGCAACCTTCTTTGTCGCGCTTGCAGATATTGCGGTCGCGCAGCAACCGCAAGTCCATCCGCCCGAGCGCGCCTGCTTCAGCGGGACGAGCAATCAGGCCCCCTACACCGCTTCGACGATCGCCTCAGCCGAAGCATCGACTGTCCAGGTACTTGAAGTCTTGGGACGTCGGCGACTAGAGGCTGCGATAGAATGTCCGATGGGCTTCCAACGTACTGGAGCAACTTGTGTGCCTGTAAGGATGGCCGCAGCTCCAGCCGCGGCGTCCGCCCCATCTCCGGCAACGCCTCCGTCAGGGCAGAGACCGGCCTCCGCTCCCGCGAGCCGATCATCCTCGTCCGCGTCTCGCGAGTTGGAATCCACGCCTCGCCAAGAGATGGCTGTTCAGCCGATGCCATCTGGTTTGGCCACATGGTCGGAAGCATTTGGTGATTATGAGCGGAGAACCAAAGACGGCCTGCAACGGCAACATACTGTGGGCGTAGTGGCAGGCGTCGATAAAACAATGCCTGCGGGATCTGGCGAACTTCGACTTGGAATCCTGGGCGGGTACGCGGAGACGATACAGCGCTCGAACACCGCAGAAACTCGTCGAGATGGCACATTCGATGTTGAGGTGAGGGAAAATGGCGATCCTTCCAACCTTCACCAGTTTAGTTTCACTTTCCCCGAGATGGATGAGCTGGAGCGAACCGTAACTACGGATTTACGTCGCCGGTTTCAAGTCGTGAATGGTGGCCTTACCGGTTCCTATAGCTTAGGTCGCTTTTTCATCGACGGTGTCGCGAGAATTGAGCATTCGGATATAACGCAGCGGGGTTCCCTGGGGGATCCCCGCGGGGAGCTTACACGGAACTTTCGCCAAGCAAGAAACGGTCCAGCTTATTACGCTGACGGCTCCTTGATAACAACACCTCAGCGTGCCCCTACTACTCCGGGTAACTTGGGTGATTTGGGTTGTGTGCAAGTGGACGGATTGACCGCACACGACCCCGGAGACCCCGACGCCACCAACGGGGTGCGCAGCGGCCAGATTAGTGCCTATTTGGGGCAGGTCGGCGCGTTTGGTCCGAGTACGGTTCCCCTTAACGGCGACACCTCCTCCCTCGGCTTTATCCTCGCCAACGCGATGGGCATCACCTACGAGCTCGGGAACGGTTTCCTCTTCGAGCCGATCGTCGGGTATCGCTACATCTACACCGATTACAGCCGCAGCGCCGCGGCGCTCGGCATCCAGGATGGCCGTGCACTCCGCCTCGAAGCGGGTGGCAAAATCAGTCACATCAACGTCAGCAGATACGGCAGTGTGTGGATTAACTCGATCGGCCTCTACGCCTACAGCGACGTGATCGCGAAAGGTTTCGTCGTCGCGGCCGACGGCAGCTCGAGCGGTTCGGACGAAGGCGAGCTCCGCGGCCGCGCCGTACTGCAGTCGCAGCTGCAGATGCCCAACGGCGTCTCTTACTACGGCGAGGTCAACGGCCGGTTCGGAGACCAGTACTGGGGCGTCGGCGGCAAGCTCGGCATGCGTTACGAGTGGTAGGCGTGTGATCGCTGACGTTCGTCAGTTTGGTAAAGCCAAAGCCCCCAGCCTCGAGCACCTCGGCGGATACGCCGGCGCGACTGATCAGGGAGCTCCGAACCGCGACCGCGCTGCGCTGGAAAGCGCTTCATCTGCTCGGCGCGGATGATGGCTGTCGGTCGGCTTCCAATAGTTAACCACCATCGGCACGCCTAAGCGCCAAGCCGTCCAGGGCTACGCTGCGCTACGCGCCTCCAGGCGTGGCGCTTATCCGAGATAACGCGAGGAAGGCGCAGGGAACGGACTATCGGAAAACTGGCATGCTACATAATTCCGCAGCTTGCCGGCTGCTGACACTGTGCTTGCCGCCCGACGTAGTCCTTCGTAAGCTGCACATCGCATTTCAAAATCGATTGCAATCCGGGGTACTAGCGTGAAAGCCTTGGTATTGTGCGCGTTGCAGCTTGCCGTTTGGGTGGGCCTTATGGCTGCCCCGGCCACAGCCGATCGGCGTGTCGCTCTGGTCGTCGGCATCTCGAGCTACGTGAACGCGCCAAGGCTCGCCAACCCGATCAACGATGCCACCGATATCGCCGCCAAGCTGCTCAGCCTCGGCTTCGACGTTACGACAGGCTTCGACCTGAACCGGGACGATTTTTCGCGCTTGCTCAACGATTTCGAACAGAAGGCGGTGAATGCGGACGCTGCCTTGTTTTACTTCGCCGGGCACGCAATGCAGTACCGAGGGCAGAACTATCTATTTCCGAGATCGGCTCTGCTCAACGGCGAGACGAGCCTTAGTGATCAGCTGATTTCTTTTGCCGACATCACAAAGATGTACGAGCGCGCCAGCGCGGCTGTCCGGATCATAATCCTCGATGCCTGCCGCAACAATCCGCTGGCCACCAGCTTCTATCAGTCGGTCGGCGGGGCGGGCCGTTCGCCGCAGCGAGCCACGCGCGGTCTCGCGCGAGCTGATAAGTCGGAGGGCATGCTGGTGGCCTACGCCACGCTTGCCGACGAGGTCGCAGAGGACGGCAAGGCGACGCGCAACAGCCCCTTCACCGCGTCCCTAATCGAGCACCTCGACGAACCCGGGCTCGAGATCGCGGCTCTGTTCCGGCAGGTCCAGGGGGACGTCATGGCCCGGACGTCCAACCGACAGAGGCCCGAGCTGGTCATTACGCTGGCGACCAGTTTCTACCTGAACCGCGACGTGTCTGATGCTGTCGCCTGGAGTCAGACGCGCGACTCCGGGGACGCCCAGATGCTGCGCGGCTTCATCGCGAAGTACCCGAGATCGGCACACCTGGAAGACGCACGTTTCCGTCTGCATGTCCTGGAGCAAAGGAATACTCCTTTCCCTGCTCCACCATCGCCGCCAGCCGCGGATGCGCCTTCGCCTGCCCCTGCCCCCAACGCGCTCGAGCCTCCGTCACAACCGGCCGAGTCGGTGCAAAGGTCGTCTGCGGATACAGCCGCGAAAGCGTTCCGGGACTGCGACCAGTGCCCCGAGATGACGATCGTACCCGCCGGTAGTTTCCTGATGGGGTCTACGGATACCGAGCCGGGCCGGCGATCGACCGAGTGGCCGATCCGCGAGGTCACGATCCCGCGCGCTCTCGCTGTGGGCCGCTTTGCAGTGACGCGTCAGGAGTTCGCCGCTTTTGTATCCGCGACGGGATATTCCCCGACAGTATCATGCCACGTTCCGACGGAAACCGATTGGGTCGCCCGAAGCCAAGTTTCGTGGCGCAATCCCGGCTTCCAGCAGGGTGACGATCACCCGGTCGTGTGCGTGAGCTGGTCAAATGCCCAAGCATACGTACGCTGGCTGTCGGAGCGGACGGGTCAGCCATACAGACTTCTCACCGAAGCCGAGCGAGAGTACGCCACGCGCGCCGGAACATCGACTGCGTATTGGTGGGGTGACATCGCCAGGCCGGGTCAAGCCAATTTCGATAGCCGAGATCGCCGCTCGACAAGCACATCGGCTATGGCCGCCGAGCCGGCAGCGGCGACATCACTCGTCCCCGGCGGCACACGGCCAGTGCAATCCGGCCAACCCAATGCCTTCGGTCTTTACAATGTCCATGGTAACGCAGCTGAATGGGTCTCTGACTGCTGGAACGCTTCCTATGCGGGTCTGCAATCGGACGGGACCGCGGCGGTGACGGGAGACTGTACTAAGAGGGTGATCCGCGGTGGGGCGTGGAGTTCTTGGCCCGAAGCGATCCGTTCCGCGCATCGGATGGTCGCGTTAGGAGAACAGCGTTATACAAGTGTGGGATTTCGCGTCGCCCGGGAGCTGCGCTGAAACAATTGAGCTGCAGATTAACGATCGTATTTTTGGGTCTGTCGCCATGCACATTCGAGAGCAAGTCCCCCGCCGAATTGTCCTCCGCTCCGGCGTATTTGCGTTGGTCTGTCTCTGTGGCATCGCTGCTGTAACTTTAATCGCCGGCACTGTCGCAGCAGCGGAGCCCATAACGGCAGATCAAATCGAGAAGGCACTCGCCCCGATCGCTCCCGCCCGGCGCACCACGCGCGGCGCGACAGCAGAGGGAAAGACGAAGGAGACTAAGGAACTGATTGATCAGATCCGCAGGAAGCGGGGGCCGGATCTGCAGGACAAAGAGCTGCTGAGAGAGTACACGACAGGTCGCCCTACCTTCCCCGTGATCATTCCTTTCCCGTTCGACTCGGCGGAAATCACGCCCCAGGCCGCAGGCATCCTCGATCAATTCGGCTTGGCGCTGAAGCGCGAAACACTAGCCAACAGTACGATCCTCATCTCCGGCCACACCGATCGAAAGGGTACCGTGCAGTACAATGATGAGCTGTCCTCGCGACGCGCATCTGCCGTTAAGAATTACCTCGTGAGTCAACATGGCATCGACGCATCCCGCCTTGAGCCGATTGGCTATGGGTTCCAGCACTTGAAAACCCCGAAGCGCCCCTACGACGAGACGAACAGGCGTGTCGAGTTCACGAATGCGTATTAGTTGTTCGCCTAGAAGTTCAGTCCCGGCGAGAGGTGGAAACGAGGGTTTGCCACGTTTCTGATGCAATGTGAGCCGCGCACAGCGTCAAACAGTGATGAAGCAGCGAGATAATTCGACGCGCTCGCTCCAGGCTCACTCGACCTGAAAGAACCTCTTCTCGATTGACCAATTCAACGCGCGCGATTGCGGCTTACCCGTGCGCGTAGGGATGCGTAGGTTGCGGACCATTTCAATGACGCTGCGCGTTGCAGCTTCGACGTCCCTTTGATCTTCGGGAAGCTCGGAAACTCCGACCAGCTGAACTGGGACCGGACTGAGCAGGGCCACAACCGCGGTATGTCCGGCCGCGTTGGCAAACAGCTCGAAGTTCCCGAGGATATTCCCAGCGTCGGGTACGGTCACAGGGCGGCCGGGCCTCAGGGCGTTGCTCTCGTCAGAAGCCCCGAAGGGAAGCGCGTCGCTTTCGAGGCGAGGGTAAATCTGCCGGACGCTGCCGTCGGCCTCCACCAGCAGCAGGATCAAATATCCTGGCCGACGGGCGCTCACCACGAATTTCAGCCTGGACCCGGCCTGGACCGGACCGTTTGGGAAAACCTGAAGCTCGAGGCCCGCAGCGTTGTCAGGGGGCTTAGGGCGGCGAGATTGGCCGACCGCGCCCGTCACGCCTGCAACGAGAAGCGATCCCACCACGGCAATGCGGATTAAAAAGCGCATCCCGTCACTTTCTCACTTCGAGGTGAATATCGACACGGTTCCCAATCGCGCGTTCGAAGGCAAGTAATTGGCGAGCACGCTCTTCAGTTTCCCGCTCGACTGCCAGTCTCGCAAACGGTTCAACGCCTGCTCCAGATCGAGCATCCGCTCCGGCGCCGTGATCGCTACGATCTCGTCGGCGCCAAAGGGCTCGCGGACGTTGATATCTAGACGATACGTCGACTGCGTCATGATCGGCGGATCGGAGCCGATAGGATATAGAAACTGAATGACTCCGTTGCCGGCAATGCTGAACAGCACGAGCGCACGCTTCTCGACGTTGTGGATTTCAAGAGTGATGCGTTGGCCTTTGCGATAACGGCGGCTGGGAGGAACGATGGCAACGGCCTGAGCCGGCCGCACGATGCTCGCGATGTCGCGGACCGCCGCGGTCCGTTCTATCACGCTTGCGATGTCTTGCGGCCCGACGTTCTGCGCGATTGCGTCCTCACCGGAGCGCACCTCGCGGCCGATCGTGTCCCACAGCAGGTCGGGCCCATCCGATGCTTGGACCACCGTGAACGGGTACTCAGACTGCCTACCGCCCCGAAATGGCTCCGTCGAGCCGTCCAGGGTGGCTATTGTGATGCTGCCGGATTTGGCCATCCTCGCTTCGTTGGGAGCCGGCGGCGCCGAGTGGGATGGCGCCTGAGCCGGAGAGTCGATTGGCGGGCTCAGCGGTGGAACTTGCGACGCATCCGGCGCATTGGCTTGAGAACTGTCTCGCTCTTCTGTCGCCGGCATTGGTGCTGGTGCTTGTTTCCTGGGCTGGATCGGTTGAGCAATGATCCAATCGCGCCACGGCAGGACGTGATAGGACATGGCGACAGAAAGGGCAGCCACAGCTGCGACCGCGAAGAGCCTCCACTTGCGCCGAGGCTTCGTCGATCTGAGTGCATTGGCGACGGCGGAAACTGTACCCGTGGAATCGCGCCTTTGTTGCCGGGCATCCGGACGCTGCTTAATGAGTGAATCACACCAAGTAGCGACCTCGGCCATGGATTGCAGCCGGTCGTTCGGCCGTGGCTCGAGCATCCGCTTCAGCAGCGGCACGAAGACGGTTGGTATCTCCGTGAGATCCGGGGGCTGCCGCCTCTTGTTGATGACCTCCAGCTGGCTGCCGCTCATGTCAAGCGGAGCCCCCCTCAGGACAGCGGCCAGCACGAGGCCCAGGCTGTAGATGTCCGAAGTCGCGCGCACATCCCCATCGAACAGCCCAAGCTGTTCGGGAGAGACGTAGTTATACTTTCCTGCGAAGCTGCCCCCGAGCACAGTCGTGTTGCTGCCGACGCGCACCGAGCGGGCGATCCCGAAATCGATCAGCTTGGCCTTGCGGACCTCGCCCTCTGCGAGAATGATATTGTCGGGAGAAATGTCGCGGTGAACAATCCCGATCTCGTGAGCCGCCTGAAGCCCCATCGCGATGCGCCGAGCCAATATCGCGACATCGTCAGTGTCCACGCGCTTCCCGGACGCGATCAGCGCCTCGAGCGACGTGCCTTCCACGAACTCCATCGCCAGATAGGCCCGGTTGATCACGGGGTCGACGGAAAACAAAAAAAATCGGGCGATCGCTTCGTGGCTGAGTTTGCTGAGCGCCGAGGCCTCCTTGCGAAAGAGCGCGAGCGCAGTCTCTTTATTGGCGAGGTCGGAGCGAATGACCTTGATCGCCACCTCGTCGCCGGCGGCGATCGATTGTGCCCGGTATACCTCTCCCATCCCTCCCGTCGCCAACAGCGAGTTGATGACAAATACGCCGTTGAGTTGGGTGCCGGCCTTCAGGATGCCGCCTCCACCTCCACCATGATCCCCGTCATTGCCCATTTGAGCTGCCCCCCCAGAAACCGGGCACGGCGTCGACAACTGGCGTCTCGCGCATCTTGGCCACGGTGACGGTCGCATTGTCGCTGACGCTCATATCTCACCTGCTCGCACCTGCACGCCGAACCTGCGAAATCAGCGCTGTAAAGAGAGAAGGTTTCGGTGCTCCGACCAGCACCAGCCGCGCCGCGGCCGCTTTGCCGGAATGCCCCCGTGTCCACCAGAGCGACCCTTGGGCGAGCAGCGGTGGCATGGTTGATGCCGTGAGCCTGGAGAAGCCCGCACACCCATCATCCACTATCAGCTCGGCCGCAAGGTCGTCGGATCCAATGCAGACGTCGTCCGGCTTGCTGGTGTCACTCGGCTCCGGTTCCGGCAGGCAAGTCAGGAGCTCTCGTGTTTGAACGAAATCGCGGCCCCACCCTCTTGCCGTAAGCAGAAGCGCCTCCGCCTCAGCGAACCAAGCCTCCTGCGGCATCTGTGGTGGCTCGAAGGACGCGGTAGCCAGGACCGCCAGCGGGTAGCTTCGCCCAACTCCATCGCAAGATGGAACGAAGACTCCGACGACCGTCTCGCCGCAGTGGTCAGGACCGAGCCAGAATCGCCAAGGTGGCGTCATCTCGAAGGCAGATGGCCAATCGTCCCCGAGAACCTCGCGACTTTCCCTCAAGCCGGCTTCGATCCACCCCTCCCAAAACGCAAGAACGCGGGGCGATACGCCAACAGTGACGAAGTCGCGCCGGGCCGGGAGTTTGCCAAAGAGACCGGGGCCCATGTCACAGCTTCGGACACGCAAACTCGCGGATCAGCGAGAGATTGAACGGGTTCTGCGGCGTGCCCGCCGTAATCTGGTAAGTGACCACGATCTCTTTGCTCATCGGATGCGTGAGCCTGATCGTGTTCTCGGCAGTCCTGGCGCCCCCGCCCGCTTCGATCAGTCGGAACATGGACCACATCCCTCGGCGCTCCAGGGTGGCGGCCGGACCACCATCACTGACAGTGACTGCGCTGCGACCGCTAGCGAGGCCAGGCCATTGGATGGGAACAGGTGAGGTCAATTCGCGCGCATTGGTGACCTGAGCGCCGTTGAGATCAAGCCTGATCTGCAGTTGGGACGAGCCAAAGGCCCGTTCGGACGGCTGTACGGACGACAGCTGGGGAGGGGTGACCGACAACGAAAATGCAGGTTGATCCGCCGATTGCTGAAAATACACCCCGCGAATCCGGGCCGCCGTCTGGAAATGTCGAATCGTTTCCGGGGACGCCGACAGCGCCTTGGCCAATATCGTGTCGTTCCTCCACGTCCACTGCGGGCGCGACCTATCGACATGATTCTTGAGATTGTTCTCGAAGAAGCGCTCGAGCAGGCCTTTGGGACCGAAGAGGCGTCCGAAATCCAGCAGCGAGACTTCCTGCTGAACATCCCTGAAGGGATAGCTTTTGACGAGGTCATTGCATGGCCCCGTGACCTCGTCCCCCAGCTTTTGTCTGAGCAGCCTCACCTGATCAGTCACCGAATCCGACTCGAACTGGCTTGCGACGCCCTGGATCAAAACGTTGAATGGCGACGGCATGCGGGCGGCTTCGCTGCGCAATGTGTCGAGGAGCGGTGGCATGCTCGCATTCCCGATCGGCGCCTGTATCGGGTTGGCGGCCTGGCGTACTGTCTCGTGGAGCCGGGCGAGCACGGTCACCACGTCGTCAATCTGCCGCTTCGTGTCTCCCTCCACGAGCCGGTGGTAAGGCTTGAACTCGTTCTCGATTGCAGCTCCCGGCACTTCGTTGGCGAGGACGACCGGCTTGTTGCTCTTGTCCGCGCTCACAAAATCCTTGCGGGCCTGAGTGACCGCAGTCTCCAGGCGCACTTGCTCGAGCAGGCATCTGAGCGGTGAGTTTACTGCTGAGACAATGCTCAAGGGCAAGAACTTCGGCTTGTCGGCGATCATAGATTTGAGCTTGAGGCTGCTCAGCGCCGCTTTCCAGGTAGCCGCGAAGTCCTTGCCGTAGAGTGCAATGACATCCCTCGCGAGAGACTGGTACTGCTCTTTGACGGCTGCCTGATCGCCCGCAGCACCGAGAACCCATCTGTCCTGTTCGAGATTCTGCTGGATGCTCGGCAGGCGATCGAGAACAGCGCGATGAAGGCCGGCATACGTCAGGAATCCAGGGATCTGAAGACGCTCGCGCGGGCCCTCGAAAACCTCGAAGAAGTCGTCGCCGCACACTTTCTCCGGCCTCCAGTCCGGCGCATTCGCGGAACTGGACTGCGACCTCAGCATCGCGTAGGCGCGTTGCGCGACGCTGAGGCGCGCCAACGTGCGCTGCGCCAGGCTCACCAGCGCCGCGTTCGGCTTCAAGGCCACATCGTGACCTTCCCCTAACTCCAACATTGCCGAGAGGTGCAGAGCCAGCTTTTCTCGAGCGAGTGCGTTGTTGTTCTGCCCCGGATAGAGCCGCTCCCAGTCCTGCTTCATCCATGAGAGGACGAGCTCGGGTTCCCGGCGAGGCACGGCGCCCGTCAGGACAAGATAGACCTTAAGGGCCTCGTAGATCTCGTTGGGTTTGTCCGTGTTTTGATCGATGTACTCTTCCAGCCTGTAGATCAGCCGCGGACGGAACAGGCGCTCGAGGCCGAGGCGATAAGAGTTGACCGCCGTCAGCGAGAGGCGGTCGCGCTGCGACAGTCCGAATGTTTCCGATAGCGGCGTATCAATCGCGCGTTCCTCATAGCCCGTCGGCAGCGCCCGCAGGCTCTCAAGCATGGCCCATACACCCGGCAACTCGCGATCAGCGACCTTCGTCATATGCGCAACGGGGCCGGAGCCGCGCATGAACGTTGTCGCCGCCGCATCGGCCGACAGGATCAGCTGCTTGTTGCGCGCGAAGCTGACAGACCAAGCGAAGACTACGATCGCCGCCAACGCCGCCAGCGAGCCAAGAGCCCCAATCCTGAACAATCGCTCTCGACGCAGCGCGGCCGCGTCGACGGAAACCCAGTTGGCCTCGCCCACGATCAGCTTGCCGAGAAGATTGTTGAGGAAATAACTCTTTCCCAATCGCGACAGGCGCTGCGACTTGACCTCCTGCCCACCAAAATTGCGGGCGAGGGCGCCGATCAGTTGATCAATCGGCGTTCCCTCTTGCGTGCCGGACGTGAAATAGAAGCCGCGCAGCATCGCGTTGGCGTGATAGCGGGTGGGCTCGAAGATGCGATTGAGGAAATCGTGGACCGGCCGCCTCAGTCGCGCCATCTGAGCCGGAAATGCGAAGAGCGCGCTGCGCGTGCTAGGTGTCGGCTCCTCCTGCAGGCGGTCTGTGGTCAAATCGTTAAGCCGCATCAGAAGGGCGTCGAACTCGGCCGGTATGTCACCGACCGTATTGCGCTTGCGATCGTCGCCACTGAAGGTCGCGCCCCAGACCTGCCGGCGCATCTCATCGTTTAAACTGTCGAAGAATTCCGAGAATCCTGCGACCAGATCCATCTTCGTGAAAAGGGCATAGACCGGGAAATCAACTTTCATCCGGTCGTGCAGCTCGATTAGGCGAGATCGGATGGCATCCGCGTGCGCCTGAAGTTCGGCCGGTGTCGCCGTCAGCACGTCCTCAAGACTAATCGCGACGATCACGCCGTTGATCGGCTGATGCGGGCGATTGCCCTTCAAGATATCGAGGAACGCGATCCAGCTTCTGCTGTCGCTTTTGGGATCGGAGTCTTGCGTTGTGTAGCGGCCGGCGGTGTCGATGAAAACGGCGTCCTCTGTGAACCACCAGTCGCAATAGCGGGTGCCGCCGTTGCCGGCGACGGCGGCCGGCGTCGCCCCGCGCGATAGTGGAAACTTGAGGCCCGAATTGACGAGGGCCGTGGTCTTGCCCGAGCCGGGAGGTCCGATGATGATGTACCAGGGAAGATCGTAGAGATAGTTGGCGCTGTCTCCACCCGTCGAAGCCTTGAGGGTGGCGAGGGCGTCCTTCATCTTTCCCGCAAGAATCTTCTCGTCGCTTTCAGGCTCCTTGTCGGCTGCAAGAAGCGCGCTCTCGATCGCCTTGGCGTTGTTAGCGCGGCGCCACAGCATGTAGGTGCCGAGAGCGGTCCCGGTGATCAGGACGAGTGCGGCTGTGATATAGCGGATGAGATCGTTCTCGAACGGTCGCCAGCTCCCGAGAGCCAGAAGCTGACCGCCGAGCGCGACCAACAGGGCCAAGGAAATGAGCCCCATCACGAAGATCAGTACCTTGACGACGAGTCCGATCGGCAATCGCATGCTCGCCACCTCAATCATCTCGCTCGAGAAGCAGGTCGACCCGGCGATTGAAAGCGCGTCCTTCTTTCGTATCGTTGGGCCTTAACGGATCGAGATCCGCCCGGCCCCTGACGGCGACCCGTGCCGGGTCCGTCAGGAATTGCCGGACGATGGTCGCCACAGCTTTCGCCCGCTCCTCGGATAGCTCCTTGTTCGACTTGAACCGCGACGTGGCGGAGATCGGCGTATTGTCGGTATGGCCGACGATGTGGATGCGGCGCGGCTCTTTGTCGAGGACCTGAGCGATGCGCCGCCCGATCGGCTCGAACTCCTTGCGCAGCCTGGCACTGTCAGAGGGAAAGAGGATCAGATCGCCTACGCGAATGACGATCATACTGTTCGTGCTAAAGGCATCTACCTTGCGTGCATCTATTTCCGGACCGAGTGCGGACCGGATGCGCTGCAGTTGTGTGATCCGCGGCGGCGGCGGAGGTTGTTCAACCTTGGGGGCTGGGGGCGGCGACGGTTGCGGCGGAGGCGGCGGCTCCCGCGGGAGACGTTGCGCTACACTGACCTCGTCTGTCGGCAGCATCTTGTTGAGACGGTCGATCGCGACCTCGCTGACGCCCGACAGCAGCACCCGGAATACGACATAGGACATAAAGAGCATCAGGCCCACGACGCTGGCGACCGCCCAGACAGGAAGACGGAACCAGACCTGATTGCGCTGGAGCTGCACGCCGTGCCAATGCGGCGACAGCTCGCGGGCCACCCGCGGGCGGACCTGTCGTAGCAGTTCGTAGGTCTCCCGCTGGATGCGCTGCAGACGCGCGCGACCGTCCGGTGAACTGCGGTGAACGCCCTGGAACCCAAGCGCCATGCACGTGTACTGGAGCTCGAGCAAAAAGAAGTTTCTCACCGGATCGAGCTTGGCTCGGTCCATCTCCTCAAAGAAGCGAACGCCGCCGATACGCTCGTTGAAGAACCGGGCGAGCATGCTGTAGCGGGTCCAGACGTGGCGGTCGTCCGTTGGGATGTTCTGCACGATATCGTCCGCTGTCGCGCAGAGTACGTACTTGGCCGATCGCGCCTGCTCTTCGGGAATGCCCGCCGTCCTAATGTCCTTCTCGAAGAACCGCATGGCTTCCGCCACCTGCTCCATCAATCCCGCGAACGGCGCGCGCAGCGCGGCAGCGCGCAGGCGTCCGAGCAGAATTAGGAGTGGACCGGCAGCGCGCATGATCGGGTTGTCGTGCGGCGAAGCGAGCTCGTCGAGGTCGATGTCGGGCAGCGGAGGCAAGTGCCCGGCAGGCGCAGCCGGCCGCTCGCGGGCGCGGATCCAATCTTCCGCCGCCCCGTCGCCGCCCAACGAGGTGCGTTGCGCCTCGCCTCGCGCCAACTCCGGGGCAGATTTTGAGAGCGCTGGATCTGCCGCCGCTGTGCTCCGCGGCTGCTGCAACTGACCGGCGTCGCTCTTGTCCACGACGATAGTGCGGTTTCCCCGCTTGTCGTCGAACGGCTCGGCCGGATCGCTCATCGCCTATCCTCCAACACCGCCCACAGCTCGAGCGCAAGCTGAGGCCAGTCGCCTGCGAAATGCAGCCCAATTGATTTTGCTTGCGAGAATTCGATCCACAAGGGGCTGTTCTTGTCGAGGTAAAAATAGACGTGGTCTGAAATAGCCCGGATGTGCGGCGGCGGCGTCGGCATATGAACGAGCGGTATGCCGGGCAGATTGGCGTGAACGATCTCGTTCATCTTCGTATTCGGCCCGAGCTTCAGCAGGTTCGGAAACTGCAGCTGAATGTCGCTTAATGCCCTCGCAGCCGAGACTTCGAGCACAAACGTCGCATTTCGGAAAAGGCTCGGATCTCGAATTGGAGAGATATAGGCGTTTTGCGCGCGCTGGATGAGCTCCAGGCGGATGGCGCGACGCCCCATGCGCGCCGACAGCAGATCCTGGATATCGCTCAGAAGCGGCCGGAAAACATTCTGCAGATTGTCATGATCATAAGCGGGATAGAGGCGGGGGCGGCGCGCGGCCGAGAAGGTCGCAAGCTCACCGGCAAGCTCGAGCAGGTGCCAGAACAGCCGTTCGGGATGAACGTAGGCCGACGACCGCAGATGCCTCAGGAGCACGATGTTACGGTTGAGCACCTGCAGCATGAAATAGTCGGCGCTCTGGAGCCCTCCGCCGGCAGTCGGATCAGCCGCGTAGCGGGCTAGCTCCTCAAGCTTATTGTCGATCCATCCTATAACGCGGTCGATCCATCCCGTGACGACATCACTGGCCGAACAGACAAGCACCGGAGGCGCAAACTGGCCGTCGAACACGATCACCCGGTCGCGGACCTCGGTAATGCGCGCAACGGGGATCGAGGAGAAGCCAGGCTTTGCGGCATCGCGCAGCTCGAAGGCCAGTCGCGCATAAGCGATGTCGATCTCTTCTTCGATGCGCAGGGATGCCGTTGAATCGATGAAGAGTTCCGCCCCCTTATAAAATCGGCTCGCGCTCTCGACCTCCCGAGCGTCGACCTCCCGCGTATTGGCCGACGCCAAAGGGAGAGTGAGCCATATGAGTTGCTGCCGTGACTGTTCCGGCACGCTGATGGGAGGTGGCAGCGGTCCATCAGCCGGAAGATCGAACGGAGTTCCATCCGGCATGATCCCGGTCGCCCTGCGGACGCAGAACTTGGCCTGTTGGGCTAGGTCGTAATCGATCTCGAGCGCGCTGAAACCCCACGGATGGGGCGAGATGTGTCTCGTGCGGGCTTCGAGCAGATGCTCGAGATAGCGATCCTGCTGCTGCAGGTGGTGAGGACGCAGGAAGATGCCCTCTCCCCATACCACTTTGCTGTACCACGACATCCACTCATTCCATCCGTTGTCTCACGGGCCCGCCGCTTGCTTGCACCTGCCGGATTCGGCTGGTCGTCACGTTTACTGGTCGTAATGCTTGGAAAAGTACTCTGTGAATGCACCGACCATGCCGTTGTCGTGGCGCACGGTCTTCGCGTCCCAGCGCGCGACGTAGATCTCCCACGCCCGCGACTTTCGAGAGCCGACGAGAGCGCTCAAGCCGCTTTCGCCGGCTGCCGCCTCAATTCCAGCCGGATCGAAGTCCTCGGCCAGCGCAAGTACGGCGGCCTGCATCGCAACGTATGTCTCGAGCTGGTGGGATTTGATGTCCGCAAAGCTCGCCTGCAATGTACTCACCGCATCAAGATAGCTTCGATTTGGGGGACCCAGCATGACCTTGAGCGCTTCCTCCGCCGATGGCAGGAACTTGATCGGATTGTTGTCCGTGCCCTCGATCTGGGTCTGATGGCTGCTGCGCGCAGCGCGCTTGGCCTCGAAGCGGCCGGCGAGTAGCTGTGCCAGGTCGGCGACGGTGCAGTGCAGAAGCCGGCCGAGCAGAGTACCAAGGCGCTCGGCATCGTAATGCATCAGGGCGGACGCGGGAATGCCGGCAGCGTTGGCAAAGGCTGCCAGGAAGTACCGATGCTCATCGGTACTCTCAGAAGGCGTGGTCTCGTTCGATGTGGCAAGGGAAGGCTCTGCAGCCGGCTCCGGATGAGCAGCGACGGACGATTTCGGGCCCCTTGCCGGAGGCTCCGGCAACGTTGAGTGGGACCATTGGGGCGGCGTCAGGCCATTCGTTGTGTGTGGCTCCGCTTCATTCGTGACGCGCCGATCTTCCGGCGGTGCCTGATCCCACAAGTCCGAATCCGGCACGCGTGGCTTGCTGTTGGCCGGATAGAGCGCCGCCGGGATGTGAGCTGGCTCGGTCGCCAGCGGCGTGCGCCCCGCTGCCGGAAAGGCCTCGGATCGGTAGCCGCCGCCCTCCGGTTCGCGACCGCGGTCGCCGCGTCCATCGGGGACAAGCGGTGGCAGATCGACCATCCAATCCAGGAAGTCGGACTGTCCAAAAGAGAGGGGCGGTGCAAATGCAGGACCGTATGACGACTGGATCGGCGGCTCAATCGAACGCGTTGCGGGCTCGGGCGCTTGTGAAGGGCCTCCCCAATGGTCTTTGACCGAATGTGTCGCCGGGGCTTCGAATGGATCGGCCACCAGCCCTCCGCCGTCCAGAGCGACCGAAATGATATAGTGACCGATGACCAGACGGTCGCCGTTCCTCAGCCTGTGCGGCTCGCTCATGCGACGGTCGTTGCCGTTCAGGTATGTGCCATTGGTCGAGACATCGTGCAGCCAGTAGGCATTGTCTCGGTAGCGAATCTCGCAGTGCTTGCTGGAAATGCGGCGACTCGGATCGGGCAACGTCCAATCGAGATAAGAGTCCCGGCCTATGTCGATGCTTCGCTTGCCGGAGACGGTGTAGCTCAAAGGCCCACCGTCCGTCAGATGCGTCTCGTTCTCGATCTTCAGCGTCAGTGCCATCGGGTCGCTCGGCAGCGAGTAGGAATAGGGACGGTCCTCAACGGACATCGGCGCGTTTGATAATGGCCAGACCGGACTCGACGCATGTCCTGAGATAGGAGCGGGGATCGTCGGTTGCACCGCAGGCCACGAGTACCCCGCCGCGTGCGGCTGCATGCGTCATGTGCGCCTGACACATCACCTTGCTGTCGCCGGACTCGGATAGGATGCCACCGGACCAGCCGGCGGCCCGTGCTACCCAACCAGCGGCGCGAGTCGAATCGACGTCGCGAGCCAGCGAGAGCGCATGTCGGCGGCTTTCCTCGCTCGGATCCTTCACCCAGGCCTCCGCAGACGCGATCAATCTCTCTTCGGGCGCTTCGAATGAGCGTGGCGCTGAGCGTACGCAGCACGAAACCCACCACACAGCCTCGCGGCGCGGCAGCAGGTAGGCAACGCACGCTACGGCATCCCCCCAACGGTGCTCCGCCAACATGCGTCCGGCGAAGTCAAGTGCCGGGCTGCCGTCGATCGCAGAGCGGAAGCCGATTCCAAGCTGCGGATATGCCTGGAGGATGTCCTGGACCGAAGCGAAACGTTTTGCCATCCATCCTCCATGCTCGCCGATGCGCAATCATCCAAGCGGCTTGCCGTTTACGATCAGCGGGCCATTGATGGTGATAATCGGTGCCGTCAGAGTGATCGTCGCGGCCGCCTTCAATTCGATGGCCGCACCGGCGGTAATCGAGGTTAGCGCACCTGACTTGAGCTCGATCGTCGCACCGGCTGCGACTTTGTCAGAGAGGGTGATCGTAGCGTCTCGGCTCATGCCGACCGTCGTCGACTGATTCATCGCCACTTTGACGTCCTGGCTGCCGACTGCGATTTGCAGGCTGTCGTCGCCCTTCTCGATGACATGCTTGCGCGAGGCCGCTCCCATTGGCGGCGCGAAGGTCTCGCCGATCTTCACGCTCTCCGAATGGCGGATTACGACCTCGTGCTTTTTCTCTGCATGCATTCGGACGAGTTCTGACCCTTTCTTGTCGTCCAACATAATCTCGTTGTAGCCGCCGCCGCCCTTCGTCGAATTGGACTTGATGCCTGACATCGTCTTCTGATCGGGCATCGCATACGGTGGCATATTGTCGGCATTGTAGACTGCGCCTGTCACCAGCGGCCGGTCCGGATCGCCCTCGAGGAATTCGACAATAACCTCCTGACCGACGCGAGGAATGATCTGCCCGCCCCAGCTCTTGCTCGACCAGACCTGTGCCACGCGCACGCGGCAGGAGCGCCCCTTCTCGCGGTCCCAGTGAAACCGGACCAGGATCCGGCCGTACTTGTCGACGTCGATCTCCTCGCCTTCTTGGCCCGTGACGACTGCGGTCTGCGGGCCGTTGATGACGGGCTTAGGCGTGATGAGCGGCGCCCGAAAGGGCCTCGAACTCGCCTGGAACTCATAGGCGCCGGAGTAAGGGGATGCCCCAGGATCGCTACCCGAACGATACTGCTGAGCGCGGTAGGAATGCCTGCACCTGACAACGAGATATTCGATGTTCTCGGAGGATCGAGGATGTTCCCCAAGAGTAACAAGGCCTCCTGGCAAAAGGCTCACGGCAGACCCGCTCGCTGAGCGCCGCCGGTCCCGCGCTTGCTCGGCCTCCACCCTGACCTTGGCTATTTCCTCACCTTCGCCGCGAATTGGGTAAGCGCCAGGATACTCATAAAGCTCCATCGATCCGTGCGAGTAGCCTTCCGGCATCGCCTTCTCAGCCTTGAGGTCAGCGGACGGCGTCTCGAAGTTGTAGTCGTTGAGCGTGACAATGCCGCTCTCCAAATGGCGCCCGGAAGTCCAGTAACTCAGCCATTGGCGATCGTGACGACTCTGCCATTCCTGCGGATAGTACTCGACGGTAGCAAGCCCTGGCACCGGACGGTGGGAAGAATGCGAATCGCATAGCACCAGCTCGTGCTTTGCAGCCGTGTGCTCAAAGAAATAATAGATGCCAAAGTGCTCCATTAAACGCTGCACGAAGTTGAGGTCGGTTTCTCGATATTGGACACAGTATTCAATCGTCGGATAGGACTTTGTTATTGCAAAGCGGAAGTCGGAGAAGCCCCTTCGCGAGAAAACTTCGCGAATAATCGCATCAACTCTCTGCCGGTGAAAAATGCGACAGTCGGAAACCCGCCCAAGCAGCCAAAGCCACGGCCGCAATGTGAGGCGATAAACGTAGAGGTCTTTATTCTTTCCGACCCACTCGGCTGCTGTGGCGATGCCGCAAAAGTGGCGATCGGCACCGTTGAACTGTTCGAACCAGACGGTACAAGCTTGACCGATGATCTGATTGAAGTCGATGTCCTCTTGCGCGGATACAGCCTCGATGGATACCTCGAACAACTCGCTCAGACCCTCGACGACCTGGACTTCCGTCAGCACCAGGACGTCTGGACCAAGTGGCGTGGCGAGCTTTGCGACTCTGTTCTGCTGGCGCATCTCGGTCACGTCGCCCTCAATTTTCAAACGCCTTGGTAATGCGTCAAATTCGATAAATTTCTGTCGTTGCCGACGCAGGATCAAACCTATTTAAGGCTATGTCGAACTGGGGGCTGGATCAAGGGCTTTCGGGTTGCCAGTGAATGTACTCGGGCGTTCTATTGACGGATCCGTGTCCATGCACCTGTTGTGTCGACGCCTTTGGGGCGAGGGGGTGGGGCGCTGTCCGTTCACCGTCTTCAACATGATCGGGAGGGAAGTAAATTCCGGCATCTTGACGACCAATAAGTTATCGTAGCATAGTGTCAATGGAGCCTGAATTTATTTATGTGAGTTGAATGTTGCGGTCAGCCGAGGGCGAAGCATTGCCTGCTTGAAGAGCTGGTTGCCGCCCAAAAATGTATTTGGACTCGCGCCCCCGTCAAAAAAGAGATGCAGCTCAGTGATGAGTACCGGCGCGACCGCAGAAGGCCCGGTCATAACGCAGGAGGAACCCTGCGGGCCAGATCTGTTCGAGACCGGCAACCAAGCGGCAATAAACTTCACTGCGCGCGTGGAAGGCATGCTGCCGGGGAGTTTCTTTTCTCGGGTAGATGGCTCACCGTTTGACCGTTCAAGCGTCGATCTTCAGTCCCAATGCAGCATCGGGACTGGTCTCTGCCAGCAGACACACGACCTAAGATTGCTCACACTGCTGATCAAGCTCAATGCCCTCGACCGGCGGCCCGAGGTTGTCGTGCAGCTGGTCGAGCGAATATCTCACCTCCTCGAAACACACTGGGAGCACGTTCACCCGAAAGCAGAGGCGGGTGACTTGGGCTTTCGCGTCGCCTGTCTGCAAGCGCTAGACGACAATTCGCAGATCATCCTTCCCCTGCAGCATTGTCCGCTGGTGACGACGCGCGGGACCACCCTCTCGCTGCGCGCCATTCTAGTCGCGAAGGGAGAGATCGAACCGCGCGAAGGCGAGGAGCGCGTCGATATGGCGGATCTCGCGAGGCGCATCGAGGCCGCAGACCACTCGTCGCTGAATCACGCCTACGATCTATTCGACAGACTGGTGGATGCCATCGCGCGCATCACCGCCACATGTTCCAATCGCGGCGGCTCCGACTACACCGTGAGATTTGATCTGCTCGGTCCATTCGCGAACAAGGGGCGCGAGACCTTCGCGGCTTACGTGACGCGACAGCAGCCGGAGAAAACCGAGTCGCTCGCCAACGGGCATCAGACACAACCAGACGCAACGCTCGGGGACATCAAAGCGGCGCCTTCCCAGGCTGCTGGCTTGTCCATTTCAAGCAGCAGCGAGGTGGCCCTTGCCTTGTCCGTCGCCGCCGATTATTTCGCCGACAGCGAGCCCTCCAATCCGGCCCTTCTGCTGATCCGTCAGGCCCAAAAATTGTTCGGCAAGTCGTTTCTGGAGGTGCTCCGCGTCCTCGCGCCCGACCATCTTGGATCGGCCAGCATCCAGATCGGCCGGGACGCGTCTCTCTCGCTGCCCGTCGAGCGCCTCGCGGAGTTCGACGCGATTCCCGACAGGGAGGCCACCCCCAGCAGCGCTGCGAACTTCCAGGCTCGGAGCCGCGGGGACGCCGTGAAGCTGCTTGGCGCCGTTATTAACTACTACGCCATTAACGAGCCTTCGAGCCCGCTGCCGATGCTGCTCGACCGCGCGCGGGCACTGGTGGGCCGTGATTTCATCGGTATTATAAAAGACGTACTACCCGAAGAGGCGCTCAAGATTTCTGAGCGGGGCGAAACGTAGCGACGACGTTTGCTCGCGACACCTATCGTCGACAGCGAGGAAGCCATGGCCGACAGTGGACAGAAATTTATACGACGCAACAGGGCGCCGCGCGTTCACATCTCCTACGAGGATCCCTACGACGCTGACAAGAATGTAGAGTTGCCATTTGTGATGGGCGTTCTCGCAGACTTGTCTGGCACCGATCCCGGCGTAGAGAAGGCGCAGATCGAGGAGCGCAAGCTTCTCGATATCGACATGGATAACTTCGATGCACGCATGGAAGCGATCGATCCTGGCATTTCCTTTCGTGTGCCCAACAAACTCGGGGACGATTCCGGCGACAAGCTGAGCGTGCAACTGCGCTTCAAGAAGATGGCTGATTTCACGCCGGCGGCGATCGCGCGTCAGGTGGGGCCGATGGCGAAGCTGCTGCGGACACGTGAGCAGTTGGCCAATCTGCTGCGCTACATGGACGGCAAGATCGCGGCAGAATCCAACGTGAAGAAGCTGCTGGATGATCCAGCTCTGCTCGCCGCACTGGCCGAGCGTGCGACCCCGGCCAAAGACAAGACTTAAGGAGCTCATCCCATGGCAAACAAAGTCAAGAAGGAAGAGCAGACTTCTATCGCAACGACGGCACCAGATGCCGACGAGTTTGCGACCGTCCTGAAGCAGAGCTTCAGGCCGCGCAGCGCCGAGGCTGCAAGTGAGATCGACAGTGCCATCAGTGCACTGGCGAAGGAGGCACTGTCGGATCAGGACGTCGTCAAATCCGACGTGATCCAGACGATCGAGGGCATGATCGCGGCCATCGACCGCAAGCTCAGCGATCAGATGAACGAGGTCTTGCACGCGCCGGAGTTTCAGCAACTCGAGAGCGCATGGCGCGGGCTCCACTATCTGGTCTTCAACTCGGAGACCGACGCCCAGCTCAAGATCAAGGTCTTGAACGTGGGCAAAACGGAACTCTACCGCAACCTCAGGAAGCATCCGGGCGCGCGTTGGGACCAGTCACCACTTTTCAAGCAGATCTACGAGACGGAGTTCGGACAGCTCGGCGGCCAGCCGTATGGAGCCCTGATAGCCGACTACTATTTTGACCATGGCTCAGTCGACATCCAATTGATGCGCGATCTTTCCAAGATCGCAGCCGCGGCCCATGCCCCGCTCTTCGCCGGCGCCCATCCCGACCTGATGGGCATGGATAGCTGGACGCAGCTTATGAATCCGCGTGATCTCAGCAAGCTGTTCGACACGCCGGAGTACGCGGCATGGAAAGGCCTGCGCGAGCAGCCGGACTCGCGCTATCTCGGACTGTGCATGCCGCGTGTCCTCGCGCGTGTCCCTTACGGTGCCAAGTCCGAGCCGGTCGAGGAGTTCGCATTCGAGGAGGATACGGATGGTCACGACGGCAAGAATTACGGTTGGATGAACGCGGCATATGCCATGGCCGTCAACGTCAACCGCGCGTTCAAGGAGTATGGCTGGTGCACGCGCATCCGCGGTGTGCAGTCGGGTGGAGAGGTAATCAACCTTCCCGTCCATACGTTCCCAACCGACGACGGCGGCGTCGATCTGAAGTGCCCGACCGAGATCGCGATCAGCGACCGACGCGAGCACGAACTCGCAAAGTCGGGTCTCATTCCCATCATTCACCGCAGGAACACGGACAAGGCTGCCTTCATCGGCGCGCAGTCGGTCTACAAGCCGTCGACCTACTTCGGCCCCAAGGGGGTGGAGGCGACCGCATCTGACAACTTGTCGTCTCGCTTGCCGTACATGTTCGCTGTCTCTCGGTTTGCGCACTACCTCAAGTGCATGATCCGCGACAAGATCGGCTCGACCAAGGAAAAGGATCAGCTCGAGGTCTGGCTGCACAACTGGATCATCCAGTACGTGGACGGCAATCCGGCCACGTCGGGCGAGGAAACCAAGGCGCGCAAGCCCCTCGCCGATGCCAAGATCGAGATCAAACCGGACGAGGAGAACCCCGGGCACTACGCCGCGAAGTTCTATTTGCGTCCGCATTACCAACTCGAGGCGATGGATGTTGGACTAAGCCTTGTCTCCCGCGTTCCCTCGGACGTCAGGTGACCGTCCGTCAAACAAACACGTGATTTGAATGGAGTATAATCCAATGGCAATTGCAGACATTTATCTCAAGATCCAGGGTATCGACGGCGAGGCTCAGGACAAAGAGCACAAGAACGAGATCGAGATTCGTACGTGGAGCTGGGGCGCGCAGAATGCAGGCTCTATGAGCAGCGGCACCGGCGGCGGCAAGGGTAAGGTGGATGTGCACGATTTGCGTGTTTCCAAGCTTGCGTGCAAAGCGACGCCTGAAATTATCAAGGCGGTTTGCAATCACAAGCATTTCCCCTCGGCCAAACTCACCGTTCGCAAGCACGGCGAGAACCCGCTCGACTACCTCGTGATCGAACTCAGCGACGTGCTCATCACGAATTATTCGTCGAGTGGGAGTGGTCCTGAGGTGCACGAGGATTTGACGCTCAATTTCGCCAAGATCAAGCTCGAGTACAAAATACAGGACAACAAGGGTAAGCAGGCCGCGTCGCCCACTGTTACTTACGACGTCAAGACGCATGTAGTGGCGTAGCCGTCACCTCGGCCGTCCTCCAAGGGTGAGGCCGGCCCAATGCCTACGTATGGTTTGCGCGGCAGGCTGAGGTGCTGTGATGGCACGACCTCAAAGCAAAGCTTTCAGCGTTCCGCTGATGTCGGCCTTCAGAAGCGGCGCCGGCGCTCGGCCGGCCGACCGCTTGCCGTCTGCTCCCCCAGGTCGGTTCACCCGGTTCGGCGCCACCGAGCAACTGATCCGGGCCGAGTTGAGACACGATCTCACTAATCTCGTGAACTCGATCGCCCTTGGGTCGACCTTGGACCTTGCCGCGCATCCTCACGTACGCACGTCCATCCTGAACTACGGCGTTCCGGATATCGTCTGGCGGACGCTCGAGGAGAACAATATAGACCTGATCGGCGAAGAGTTGCGGGATGCCGTGAAGGCTTTCGAGCCGCGTATCGTGCCAAGCTCAATCCAGATCGAACGCGACATCGACGGCGGCTCGGCGGAGGGCGGATTGCGCTTCGTCGTTCGCGGCGACATGATTTGCTTCCCGGTCGACATTCCGATCGAATTCCTGGCCGACATCGAGATTGAAAGTCGCAAGATCGTGATAGAAAGGCTCTGACATTTCGTGAACCGCGAATTCCTCGATCTCTACAATACCGAGCTGCAACTCCTGAAAGAGCATGGAAAGGAGTTCGCGGAGTCGTTTCCAGAGGTCGCGGAGCGATTGGGTGGTCTCCTAGCGGATCGCACGGATCCGATGATCGCCGGCCTGCTCGAAGGCGCGGCTTTCCTTGCTGCTCGAGTGCAGCTGAAAATGAAGCACGAGTTTCCGGAGTTCGTGAACAATCTCCTGGAGCAACTCGTACCAAACTATCTCGCCCCCGTGCCGTCGTTCATGATGGTCCAGGCATTTCCGAAATACGGCGATCCAAAGCTCCGGGAAGGCGTTACGATTGGGCGTGGTTCATATCTCGACGCCCGCTTTGACGACGGCGCCCGCCCCGCGACGTGCCGCTACACGCTGACGAGCGATTTGACGCTCTACCCGTTCGAAATCGAGTCCGCCGAGTACTACGCCTCACCGGCCTCCCTGCAAGCGTTGAAGCTGCCCGTTGCCGGAGATGTAGCGGGCGGCCTGCGTTTGACGCTCGCCCATCGCTTCGCCGAGACCGCAAATCTCGAGGCTCAGGATCCTGCCGCGGACGACAAGCCCGAATATCGTATCTCTGGCTGCCGCCTCAAGTCGCTGCCGTTTCACCTCTTAGGACCGGAGGCCGAGTGCGACGCCCTACTCGAGCAGATTTTCGCGAACCGCGTCGGTCTTTTTTTTCGTTACCTGGACAATGAGAAGCCGGTCGTGGTTTCGGGTGCCGGCATCAAGGTCAAGCAGGCAGGGTTCGGCGACGACGAGGCGCTGCTCGACAACGAGGGACGCATATTCGACGGCTTCGACTTGCTGCGCGAATATTTCCTCTTTCCCCGCAAGTTTCTCGGCTTCACGCTGGAAGGATTGGAGCAGATCGCAAGCCGCCTCGCCACGCGACGCATCGAGATCGTCCTGACCTTCAATCGGGTGGACGGCCGGCTCGTATCTTCAGTCAAGCGGCAGATGTTTGGCCTCTACGCACAGCCTGCGATCAATCTGTTCGAAATGACGACTGATCGCGTACCTGTGACGTCGAGCCAGCATGAGTTCCATGTCGTGCCCGATCGCACGCGCACGCTCGACTACGAGCCGTACCGCGTGACACGCGTCATTGCCCATCCTCCCGGCGGTCTCGACGGCATCCCGGTGAAACCGCTTTATGCACCCCTATGGAACCAGCAGGATACCGGGCTTGCATACACGGTGCGGCGGCTTCCTAGACGGCGCAGCCAGATCGAGTCGCAATCCTTGCGTCGTCCCGAGTACGGCGGGACTGACATGTTTATCTCGATCCTAGATCCGCAGCAGTCTTCGCGCGAGCACCGGATCGCCGAGTTGAGCGTCCGGGCCCTCTGTACCAATCGGCACCTACCCGAAAGCATGCCCCAGGCGCCGCAGAGCGCCGACATCGCCTCGCTAGAAAATCAAAACATTACGCTGAAGTGCGTCGCCGGGCCGTCCAAGCCACGCGAATCCGTCATTTCTTATATGCGCACCAGCAGCGAGACCGTATCATCCGGACAAATGGCATGGCGCTTGATCAACGTGCTGAGCCTCAATCATCTCGGACTATCCGAGAGAGGCGCCGGCGGCAACGCGCAAGCACTGCGAGAGTTACTCACGGTCTTTGCGCCGCTGCCAGATCTCGCTACGGAGCGGCGCATTCGCGGCATCATGAGCATCGAGACGAGGCCAGTCGTCAGACGGCTGGAGCGGCGGACCGGATCGGCGATCGCGCGCGGAACCGAGGTTCGGGTCAGGGTCGACGAGGCGGCGTTCGAAGGCTGGGGTGCTTTTCTTCTCGGCGCGGTACTCGATCGATTCTTCTGCGAGTATGCCGGATTCAATCATTTTACCGAGACCGTCATCGTTGGCGACGAGCGTGGCGAGATCATGCGCTGGCCGGCGCGCACAGGACGACGGAGATCCCTGTGAGTCTGACGGAAGAGATTGAACGAGAGCCTTTCCGTTTCGACTTTTTCTCGCTGCTACGCATGCTCGAGCGCGACGCTTCCGATTTGCCGCGCATCGGCCAGAACGGAACGCTCGCGACCGAGATCGTGCGCCTCTCGCAGGATCCATACTTCGAGTTTCCCGCAAGCAATGTCGCTGCGTTCGCAAGTGAGGAGGGCAGGCGCCGCATTACCGTGCGGTTTCTCGGCCAGTTTGGCCCACAAGGGGCATTGCCACTCGCCCTGACGGAGGAGGCCTACAACTGGCTTCTGAAACGGGACGTTGCCTTCCCGCGCTTCGTCGACATCGTTTCAAGCAGGTTCATTCAGCTCTTCTTCCGGGCCTGGGCCGACGCGCGACCGATTGCGCAACACGACCGACCGAACCTCGACAGGTTCGGTCACTACGTCGGAGCCCAGATTGGCATCGCATCCCGCCACCTCGAAGATCTGGACAGCATCGCCGATGAGCACAAGCGATCGTTCGCCGGGCTGATCGGGGCCAAGGCCAAGTCCGCATCGCGATTGAGAAGCTTCCTGGCAGGCCTTTTCGATATCACTGTCGAAATCGAGGAGTTCGTCGGCACCTACCTAGAGCTCGACGTCGAAGACCAGTCCCGCCTCGGCACCAGGCAGTCGAGTCTTGGCAAGGATATCGTGGTGGGCGCGAGCGTGTTCAGCGTGCAAGACAGGATCCGCATTCGGATCTACGCGTGCGATCTTCAACAATACCTCGATTTCCTGCCGTCCGGTAGACGAAGCAAGCAGCTTATGGACGCCGTCTACTTCTACGTTGGCGAGGAAATCGAGTGGGACGTCGAGCTGGCGCTGCCGGCCAAAGACGTTCTCCCGACGCAGCTGTCGTCCGCGTCCGTGGCTGGTAACGCGGGCCAACTCGAGGAATCTAGGTCATGCAAGCCGCAGTCTCCCGGCATGGGAATGCTGGGGTGGACTTCCTGGCTGTCGCCGAACTGGGCCGCATCTGAAAGCTATAGGTGCGACGCACGCTTCAATCTCGCAGAAATCGACCGCGCAGCGCGTCGCGCAAGGGCGGCTTGAGGGCCAGGGCATGGGCGACATCAGCATCGAGATCGTAACCGGCAAGCTCAACCGCCTCGGCTACGAGGCATTCATTCAAGCCCTACGCCATGCGAAGAATGCCGGCCACCGGAACGTGGAACTCGCGCACTGGCTTGCCCACATCCTCGCTAACGATCGCAGCGACCTGTCGCTCATCGTCGACACCTTCAAGCTCGACCGGATCAGATTGATGACCGACATTGCGCGCGCGGTCGACGCCCTGAAGACCAACGTGACTGAGATGCCGGGCATCTCAAACGTCGTCATCGACGTTCTCGACCGGGGTTGGCACTATGCCACCCTTGCCTTTGGAGAGAGCCAGATCCGCACGGGTCATGTGCTGGTCGCGTCACTCAAGACGGCGGAGCTAAAGCGCGCGCTCACGGCCATCTCGCCGGTGCTGGGCAATCTGGCTGTCGACCCCTTGCTGGACAGCGGCTCGTCTTTCTGGCGCTCGTCCGACGAGGACAACCTGCGCCCGCTGGACGGGGTGGGCCTTTCTAGTCCTCTCGCGACCGGAACCTCTGCCGCTGAAACCGGAGCCAAGGGCAACACTGCACTTGACCGCTTCTCCCAGGATCTGACCGCCAGGGCCGCCGCGGGCGAGATGGATCCGATCGTCGGCCGCGACGAGGAGATCCGGCAGATCATCGACGTCCTCATGCGCCGCCGTCAAAACAATCCGATCCTCACAGGGGAAGCCGGCGTCGGTAAGACGGCGGTTGTGGAGGGATTGGCGCAGAAGATCGCAACCGGAGACGTGCCGCCCGCCCTCAAGGGCGTGACGCTGCGCGTACTAGACGTCGGTCTCATGCAGGCGGGCGCCTCGATGAAGGGCGAGTTCGAGCAACGGCTGCGCTCCGTCATCGACGAAGTGCAGAGCTCGCCGACACCGATCATCCTGTTCATCGACGAGGCGCACACGCTGATCGGTGCCGGCGGCGCCGCTGGAACGGGCGATGCCGCAAACTTGCTGAAGCCGCCTCTCGCACGCGGCACGCTCCGCACCATCGCGGCGACGACGTGGGCCGAATACCGCCAGTACATCGAGAAGGACCCGGCACTCACCCGCCGCTTCCAGCCGGTGCAGATCGACGAGCCAGATGCGGAACGCTGCGCGGCCATGTTGCGGGGCATCCTCGCTCCGATGGAGCAGCACCACAAGGTGCGGATTTCGGATGCGGCCGTAGTCGCCGCCGTGCAGCTGTCGCAGCGCTACATCCCCGCGCGCCAACTACCCGACAAGGCGGTTAGTCTCCTCGACACCGCGTGCGCTCGTGTCGCCATCAGCCAGTCGGCCACACCCGCCCGCATTGCGGATCTCCGGGCGGCACTCTCGAGCCTGGAAGCGGAGAAGGCAGCGCTGATCGCAGACGAGGCGCTTGGAGAAAACGGCGCCGAACGGATCGCGGCCATCGACGAAGACATGGCGACACGCAAGTCCAAGCTCGAAGCGATCGAGGCCGAGTACAAGAGCGAGCTGGCTCTCGTGGATAACATCCGATCCCTCCGGGAGATTCTCGCCGCGCCGGCAGAAGCGGATGGCACAGCGGACAAGCCTGAGGGAACGGCCGACAAGGCAAAGGCGCGCGCGGATCTCGCCGCCCAGAACACAGCCCTCACCGCGATAGATCCTGAAATGCGCATGATCTACGCCCACGTCGACGAGCAGGCGGTGGCCGCGGTGGTCTCGGACTGGACGGGAATTCCCGTCGGCAAGATGGTGAAGGACGAGATCGAGACGGTGCTCAATCTGCCGGAGATTCTGAACCGGCGTATCGTCGGCCAGAGCCACGGCCTAGAGATCATCTCGAAGCGGATCGAGATCAACCGGGCGCGCCTCGACAATCCCAGCAAGCCGATCGGCGTTTTCATGCTGGTCGGGCCCTCAGGTGTCGGAAAGACGGAGACCGCGTTGGCGCTGGCGGAGGCGCTCTACGGTGGCGAGACCAACATCATCACCATCAACATGAGCGAGTTCCAGGAGGCGCATACGGTCTCGACGCTGAAAGGCGCGCCGCCGGGCTACGTCGGCTATGGCGAGGGCGGACGCCTGACGGAGGCGGTCCGCCGCAAGCCCTACAGCGTGATCCTGCTCGACGAGGTCGAGAAGGCGCACCCGGACGTGCACGAGATCTTCTTCCAGGTGTTCGACAAGGGCGTCATGGAGGACGGCACCGGGCGCCGCATCGATTTCAAGAACTGCCTGATCCTGCTCACCTCCAACGTCGGCACCGAGCTGATTATGGAGCTGGCGGAGGATCCGGAGTACCGCAGCGACGCGGAGAAGCTGGCCGCCGCCTTGAAGCCCGAGCTGCTGCGCGTGTTTCCGCCGGCCCTGCTTGGCCGCATCGTCACGGTGCCCTATTTCCCGCTCTCGCCCGAAATGCTGGCGGGCATCGTTCGCCTCCAGCTCGACCGCATCGGTCGCCGCGTGAAGGAGGCCCAAGGCGCGACGTTCATCTACTCCGACGCCGTCGTCGACCACATCGTTTCGCTCTGCAACGACCCCTCGGCCGGCGGCCGCATCGTCGACAACATCATCACCAACACGCTGCTTCCCGCGCTCTCGCGCCAGTTCCTGAAGCGCTCGCTCGCGGGCGGAGAGCTGAAGGAGGCACGAGTGGGGGTGGAGGGTGGAAACTTTGAGTATAGCTGGAAACAGTAGTCCTTATTTGGGGTGTATGGAGTTCGCCGATGGCAATGGTCAGGCAAGGTCGTGACAGTCACGGCGAGCGGGTCGTCGAGCATGTCGTCAGAGCTGGGGAAACATTTTCTGGCATTGCGATGAGCCATGACCTGCCCAATTACCAGGGACTGATAATCTATAATACAAAATGTGTGCCCATACTAAGCTCTGCGAATCCAAGCCATTTGCAGGTTGGCACACGCTTACTCATACCCCGCACGCCCAACGGGTACAGAAATTGGTTGAAGGCAACTGCAAAGCTGAAGCATGAAGTAATTGGGGAGTACGACAAGATATACTACGGGTTGGACGCGCTGAAATTTCAACATACGGCGGACGATATCGAATGGGACCTTTGGGGCGGCATTCTGACGAGTGTCGCCTCACTCGGGACCAAGGCTATTCTCGCAGGCAGAGGAGTTCTCCTCGCGCACACCGCCCGTGCCGAAGCGGCATCGGCGACTTACTGGCAGAATTTCAACAGCTTCGCTCAGTATGAAAAAAGCGGCGTGTCGCTACTGGCTGGCTTTGACGAGGCAGCTCTGGCCGCCAGCAAGAAGTTTCGAGTAGAAGGAGGCAAGAAGCTATTCGACAAGGCGGCAGGGAAACAGATAGCTCTTCTTCGAAAGATTGGGAGTGTCGTCGTGTCGAGGCCTCAGACTTTCAGAGGAATGTCGGAAGCCGTTGTGGACACATTCGTGGCTGGGGTCGAGTACCTCGGCTATCTGAACCCTTCTGTCTTTGCACGCATAGCGGTGACTGGCAATCTTGCTCTTCCATCTGAGTATGTGGACGAAGCAACTCAACAACAAAAGCAGATTGAAAACCAGGCGAAGAAAATTGATCTTCAGCTTGACGAAAAGATGAGAAGGATAGCGGAAGAAGCAAAAACAGTCTGGGGGGTTGTTCTTTGAACACTCACAACCAGGAACGTTGTGGGCGTGCATTCGGAGCACACGACAATGTTGGAGCTTGCTGTTGGTCAACGGGATTACTTCCATGGTTTCATAACGAAGGCCCTATTCATTCGTGGGCGGAGCCAAGAGGAACTAGAGCAAAATCTCGGGTACGGCTCCCGGCGGCTCGCCGGGGGATACTGGTTACTGTTTGCTGAGAAACTGCCGACGGCGGACGATTTTGAATTTGCCGGCTACACTCACTTCTCGGGCGGCAAGCCAGAAGGTCACAAGTTTCCTGCCGCCCTAAGCGTCGAGCAGCGACTCGCCGAGGAAATTGGCTCGTTGCGAAATATTAAAGAGAGAATCGTTCGTGATGTTTTTCGCATCTCCGGGCCTGAACGGATTGCCAAAATAATTCCTGTGGATTCAGGCCGAGACTACCCGCCGGGAGCCGGCATTCCGCAATGGAAACTGAAGTATCCCGGTATCGTGTTCCGCGTTATCACGAAGATCGACGTGGGCGAACGGTACATGGGAGACTACAAGTAATGACGCGTTGCGGCGAGCAGCGCAACGCACACCGAATTGAGAATAGCAGCTTGAGACCATTGTCCTGCGGCCGCGACCGCGGCACAATAAATGAATATTTGAGGTTCTGCATCCAGTTGAGCTTGGACACTATGAAGCCGACTGTGCCGGCTAGCTTGAAGCTAGCCACCCTTCTCTTCGCCCTCCTCGCCACACCCGCCCTCGCGCAGGACGCGGTCCGCACGTTCGGCGTCGGGTCGGGCGCCAACGATGTAGGACGTCCCTTCACGGGAGAAGGCTCCGAGTTCGACGGCCCGCAGGCCATCTACGCGGGCCGCAGCGGCGAGATTTTCCTGCTCGACCAGGTCAACGGCCGCATCCTGAACTTCGACGGCAAGGATAGCGCGAGCCCGACGCGCTCCCTCAGCCTGCCGGACGACATGGAGCCGTCGGACATGATCGTCACCGACAGCAATATCGTGGTCTGGACTGGCAGGCCGGTCGCTCTCGAAGCGAGCGGTACCGGGCTCACGCGCTCGCTCGCGGTATCCCGCGACTTGAGCGCGGCTTCCGACGAGGCAATCCTGTCCATGTTCGGCCAGGAGGCTGTCGCCGACCCCGCGCAGGCCGGCACAGCCGGGCCCACCGTCACGCGCGCCATCGGCAAGAAGCAGGAGACGCTGCCGGCAAATACGGTGCGCAAGGCTATCGTCACGCGTGGTGCGGGGGCGGTCACGGCCGTCTTCACGGCCGATACCACCCGGACCGCGATGGAAATCTCGGTGATCTCCAAGGCAACGCAGGCGCGCCTCTCGCAATTGAAGCTGCGCACGCGCGACCGGCTGGGCACCGTCGACCTGCTCGAGATCGATGATCTCGGCCGTGCCTATGTGCTCGTGGAGGCGATCCCCGACAAGGGTGCGCAGGGGCAGGTCTTCGTGGCCCGCTTTGCCCAGAGTTCGGCTTACGAGGGCACCTACTCGATACCGCTCAGCCCCGACATGACGCTCGTCCGCAGGTTCGTCACTGTCTCACCGGAAGGCGACGTGTATTTCCTACGCTCGCGCCAAGGAGAGGTGGACATACTGGCGGTCGGCTTCACGCCAGTCGTCAACACCGCCGAGAAGGCGCCTGCCGAGAAGGGCGGCAAGGGAGCCAAAAGCAAGCTTAAACAGCCGGAGATCCAGTATACGGAGCCGCCGCTTGCGCTACGCGGAACCCCACCGGTTGAGGCAACCAATCTGCGCTCCGTCATTGCTGCGGTCGGACCGCTGACCCGGCAGCGTGTCATCGATACCGCTTTCGCCTTCGAATCGATCCGATGGCAGGTGACGTCGAGAAATTACGGGAGCGATCCCGATACGCAGTGCTCGGGGTTCGACCGGATCCGGCGCCCCTGGTATCTGCGCGGTGCCGTCGGCTCCGAGGCGCGCGGCGTACCCTACTGCTGGGGCTGCAGCGGCTCGCTGGCGACGTTCGAACGGCGCATCGCTCAGGGTGCAGTTGCGGGCAATGTCTGCACGCGAGACGCCCCACGTCGGGCCTTCGCAGGTGTCGACTGCTCCGCATTCGTCAGCGCGACGTGGGGCCTATCGGTACACTTCACGACCGCAATGATTCCGACCATCTCCACCCCGATCGATCCGTGGAGCATGAAGCCCGGTGACGTGCTGAACAAGCCAAACTCCCATGTCATGCTCTTCATCGGCTACACGGCGGACCGGCGGGTGCAAGTCATCGAGTCCGCGACGGGGGGGTGTAACGGGCGAGTCTGCCGAAACGTGTATTCGCTGGGCTCTCTGCTGGCGCGTGGCTATGTGCCCCGGCGCTACCGCGGGCTCGAGGGCGATCAAACGTCGACAGTGGCGCAACCTGGTGGCGTGCTGGCTGGAAATAAGGAGCGGGCGTCCAAGGCAAGAACAAACTGAATTCGCGTTTCGAAACCCACGCCGTTGTAAGCGCGACCACCTCCAACGAGCCACATTGCGGGCAAGGTCCGATTCCCCTGCCACTCGGGTTGGGCACTCTGGCTTGTCATAGCCAGCAAGCCCGGCGTCGCTCGGGCGGGGCTGGAAGTCCGCGACGAGCGCCCCGACAATGCTTGCTGTTAGTTAATTTGATTGAGCGAAGCACGCCATGTGCTCTTTGAAGGTGCTTTCGCAAAGCTGCCAGGAGGTGCCGTTGCCAATGAACCTCATGGCCTGGGTTTCCGCTTTCCAGACGACGCCCGGAGAGACCATTGAACGTGGCGTCTATGGGACCAGCGGATCTGGCCAGTTTCGCTCAAGGGAGCGGCATTGGCCCACGTACTGCCCATCGCCGCTGGTCAGCCGGAAGCGCTTTTCATCGCTCCAAACATCCGCCTCCACGAGGTAAGGGTTAGGGCTGGGAGGAGCAAAATAGAACCCGAGGAGCTTCTGCCTTTTGATCGGCGGTTGCGTGACGACAAACTTGTACTCCGCATTCACGAGCCGGGCCCGGTTGTCGGCTGTCTGGACGATGACTTGTATGCGGCCAAGTCCTACCCAGTTAGCCAATTGTCCAGCCGCCCCCTGCTCGACATCCATCCCGGCCACTTCCAAGCTGGAACTCGTTTCATCAGGCAGCCGAATGGTGACGCCAAGCGCGAGGTGATGAGGCGCTCCCGAGCTTGCCGAGCAGAGCACCAGATCCTCCGCGCCGACATCGTGTGCCGCCACAACCATCACCGCGATCGTGGCCATAGCGTGAAACAGATTTCGCACCCGACGCATCAGGGCCTCCTAGCACAGACGGCTTGATGTCGAGATTGAAGGACATACCCCAAATAGGGGACGCCAATCGCGTCGATCTGTTTTACCAGAGGACATGCAGTCCCTCGTTTAGCGGGTTGCGGCTTTTTTAATTGGAGAGATTAAACCATGCGGAGTGCGATACTGCTGGGGGCTAGGGCTGTCTGTCGTTCGGCGGGCAGACCATCGCTTGTGAGGGCAGCTGCACTAAAGATGGGGGCGGCAACAGCACACCAAGACCATGCGGCACCAACAATTGTTTCCTAGCGCCGCCGCGCATCCCCCAAATAGGGGAGGCCTGCGGTACGTCCATCGGCACCTAGGTCCGGGAGCACATGGGCGCTCATCTACCTGCCGCGATGAACCCTGGCGGGGCTTGAGGCGACCTTGGCGATCAGCTCCGCCTGCCGGTTGACGCCCAGTTTCGCGAATATCTTCTTGAGGTGGGTACGCACTGTGTCGACCTCGATATCGAGGTCGATCGCTAGTTGTTGCACCGACCGGCCTTGTACGAGCTGCTCGCAGATGCGCGCCTCCGCCGGCGTCAATCCGAAAAGCCGGCGCAACAGGTCGACGTGTGTTTCGATCGGCTCCTCCGGCAGCGAGAAGAGAAGCAAGGCGATCGGCCGACGATGACCCTTCGGCGCACCGGCGGCGCGATGGTCGAAGGGATGAACGGTCATCCGTATCGGATCGGCGCCCGACGGGCGCGCGATTGACAGCCCAAGAGCTCCGGCCTCTCCGGCGTCCAGACATTCTGCCAATGTCCGGCGTAGAGCTGAATCGTCGTCGAGGGTGTGCAGGCGTACCCGACTCGCATTGATTGACAGGCCATCGCCAAGCTCTGCGATGCGACGTCCGGTGCGGTTGGCATGGATCAACCTACCGTCGCGCTCGACCAGGAGGATGCCCATACCGACGCTATCGAGCGCGCCAAGCGCGCTGTCAGCCTCGAACCGGATGCCAGCCAGACTCTCGCTGACGGTGATCGCCTGCTTGAGATGTGGGACAATCTCGCTGAAGGTGGCGACGTCATCGTGCGTGAAGTGCGATGTGTTATGCCCGCGGAACACGCCGAGCATGATGAGCGAGCCGTCCTCCTCGGCAAGACTGACGACGAGGGAATACTCGACATCGGCGCGGCGGAGCATCTCTCGATACATCTGGGAATTGTGCAACTCGGCTTCATCGATCTCGAGGCGGCACGACAACGGCCGGCTGGGATAGTGCTCCAGGAGACGTATGCGCGGATCGGTCGGCATGAGCTCGGCGAAATGCCGCTCGAACCTCTGGATCGCGAGACCAAGGTCGTTCGTGTCGTACATGCGCATCACATCGGCGTCGTAGCCGTAAAGGGCTGAGAAGCTGAGCAGGCTGTCGCGCGGCTGCACGCGCACGACCTGTGCCCCCTTCGAGGCAAAGGCGACGGTCATTTCATGCAGGAAGGTCGGCCATTGGGTGCCGTCGAGCACTGCGTCATAGAGCTTGGCGATCACCGGCAGGATGCGCGTGACATCTGGCTTGTGCTGTGTGGTCATGCAGCTTTCCATGACGTGTCGTGGGTAGCGGCGGACTAGTGTGGCAGTGCCGAGCTGCGTTGCAGCCAGAGTGGGCTTGCCATGACTTTTGCTACCAGCTCAGGTTGGCGCCTCACATCGAGCTTGCCGAACATGCTCTTGAGGTGCACGCGGCAGGTCAAGATCGAGATGCCGAGATCCCTCGCGATCTCCTCCGGGGCCTTTCCCTCCACCAGCCGTTCGCAAATGCGCGCTTCAGCGAGCGTCAGCCCATAGAGTCGTCGCAGCAGCTCTGCGGGGATCTCGATCGGATCCTCGGGAAGAGACATGAAGACCACCGCGAGTGGCCGCTCAAGTCCCCCAGGCCGAGTCTCGCCAAGCGTACGGCACACCGCACCGACGACGATGCCGATCGGCTCTCGTCTCGATGGTCGCGTGACGGCCATTGCCGTGGCTACCGGCGAGGATTGATGGTTGGCGCCGTCAACGGCCGACCTGATGAGCTTGCGCAGTGCCGTAGCGTCTGCGTGATCGTGCAACTTAATGATGCCATCGGCCTCCGAGACTCCGTCGCTCAGGCCCATGATGCGGCGTCCTGCGGTGTTCGCCCAGACGATCCTCACCTCCCGATCGGCCAGCACGATCCCCATCGCGAGCGCATCAAGCGCGTCGCGGGCCGCCTCAGCCTTGAAGCTCGCCTCCGCCAAGTGCTCGCTGACGCGGATCGCCTGCTTCAGGTGCGGGATCATCTCACTGAAGTGGGCCACGTCAGCCTCGTCGAAGTGCTGGCTGTCCTTGCCCCGGAAGACGCCGAGCATGATCAGAGAGCCATCCTCTTCGGGGAGGCTGACGATGAGCGAATACTCGACGTCGGCGAAGTCCAGCATGTCCCGATAGACTTGCGAGGCGTGCAGTTCATCTTCGCGAATCTGCAGCCGGCACGATAGAGGCCGTCCGGGGTAGCGCTCGAGAATGCGCACACGCGGATCGGTCGGCATCAGCTGCATGAAGTGCTGCTGGTAGCGCCCAACGGCGCCCGGCATGCCTCCTTCACCGCCATATCGGGCGAGAATCAGGTCGTCATATCCGTAGAGAGCCGAGAAATTTAACGCCACGGCGCTCGGATGAACTCGCACAACCTGCGCTCCCTTGGCGTCAAACCCTTGTGCGAGCGTCTCAAGGAATTCAGGCCAGCGCTGGCCGTCGGCGGCTGCGGCGTAGAGCTTGCGAATAGCGGGCAGAATTCTTGCTGCATCTGGAATGCTATGAGGCGACATCCGTCAAACCGCGCGGCTCACGTGGAGCGATTGATGAACAATGACGGCACTATAGTTCGAATAGGCGGTCGAGCAACCCAGCGAGATGGACAGGTACCTTGGATACCTCAGCACAATCGCGGCCGGGTAGATGGGGCCACCAGTGGCCGAAGAGGCCGAGTTTGTTCTCGGCCGCCTCGTCGTTAGGTCGCGTGTCGTCCGAAGCGTCGGCGTTCATCCATATCCAGGCGCGAAAGTGCAATGGCGCCCTTCTCGCCGCGCGCGATTGGATGCCTCGACGCAGTCCGTGAAGTTCTGCAAACGTACCCCGTTTGAGGTATGCGCGGCGGCGCGAGAGGTGACAGAATTGGATGCCGGCGCGTCAGCGTGGCCGCATGCGGGGAGGCCTCTGGAATTGGCGAAATGCCAATTCCGCATGGGCAAGAGATACATCATCAGATTTGGATAGGAATGTATAATGCCGACGCTGTTCAACTCCGCAGTGGCTTCGTGGGCTCGCCGGCGCATTCATTCCTTGCGGCCGTCCTGCGGAGATATGATTCTCGGGCTGAAAGTATGTTGAGGGAAGAGCATGGGGGTGTTTCGGGGTTGCAGGCTGATACTGGTCGGTCTCATTCTGGCTCAAGGTGCGATGACGGCGCCGAGATCGGCGCATGGACAAGGTTCGGCCGCCAATGACGCGAACAACCTGCGGCCGTTAGGGCTTACCCTGTCGAGGGACCGGCCGGGCAGCAGCGGTGGCGTGGTGATCGCCGAGGTCGATCCCGCTTCCGACGCGGCAAAGAAGGGCATCAAAGCCGGTGATGCGATCTTCTCGGCTAGCGGCACCAGGATCACGGCCCCAGCTGACTTGGCAGCGATCGTAGTGCAGACCATCGACGGTGGCCGCCGGATCTTGATCCTGGGCCTCAGATCAGGTGACCTGCATCAGTATGTGCCAGTCGAGCTCAGAGCTGCAGCCCCTGCGCAACAAACTAAGCCCGCTCCGCTGGCCGCAGGGTCGAAGCCTGCAACGTCATCGGCGCAGGGCGGCGAGACCGCGCGTACGACGGACAGCTCTCTAGAGCTGCTGTATTGGGGTTCGGTGAAGGACTCTCAATCCATCGACGAGCTGCGGAGCTATCTCTCGAGCTTCCCCTACGGGATCTTTGCGGAATTGGCGAGGTTGCGCATCAAGAAGCTCGGTGGGAACGCGGAAGCGCCAGTGGCGCGCGCGCTCGAGAACTCGGCCAAGCAGCGTGGACTCGGACGTCCGGAGCGCCCCGATGTTGCTTCCGCCCCCGCTCGCGCTGAAGTCACCCCAGGGGCGTGGCTCGGCATTCATCTAGGTCCTGCGGCCAAGCAGTTTGTGGATGAGCTAAGTCTCAATGAAGCGACTGGTGCCCGGATCACGAAAGTCGAGCCAGATAGCCCAGCGGCCATCGCAGGCATCAGGCCAGACGACATCGTGCGTAAATTCGGGACCTCCGAGATCATGACCCCCGGCCATCTGAAATGCGAAATTGGGTCGGCGGCCGTCGGCACAAAGGCCAATCTGTTAGTGGTTCGCAACGGACGGGAACAAAACGTCAGTGTCAGGTTCGAAGCCACGCCCATCCTGCAAGGGTCATCGCGGCGGACCTCGTCCAAGCCGGCCTCGAAACCAGATAAACACGAGCAGGCGCTGGCGTGTGGGGGGGAGGGTATCGATGACGCCGTCACTGCTTGCACCGATTTGATAGCAGGACATCAGCTCACCACAGAAGAACTCGCAGACGCACATCGTACGCGCGGTGTCGCGTACTACCACGATGGCGATCATGCGCGCGGCCTTGCCGACTTCGCCAAGGCTCTAGAGATCGCGCCTCGGAAGTCGCTGGTCTATCGTAGCCGTGGGAACGCGTACCTCGCGGAAGGGGACTGTGATCTGGCGTTCAAGGATTTCGCCAGGGCTATCGAGCTCGAGGCAAACGCCGCTGAGGGGTATATCGCGCGAGGATATGCCTATCGCTGGCGGGGCATGTTCGAGGCGGCCATAGCCGACTATACGAAGGCAATAGAGCTTGCTCCCCAGGACGCGCATCTATTTAGGGCGCGTGGCGAGACAATTCGCGACAAGGGTGACTACGTTCGAGCCATAGCCGACTTCGGTCGGGCGCTAGAACTGGCGCAATCTATCCCTTCAAATGCGGCTGTATTGCTCCGCTTGCGCGGCGATCTAAACAATTGGATGGGCCACCACGAAGCCGCCGTTGTTGACTATAGCAAGCTGATTGAAGCCGAACGCTCAGATTTGCATCGCTTCAAGCGCGCGAATGCGCTCCTGCGCAAAGGGGAAGTGTGGGGAGCGATCGCCGATCTCGACAAGCTGGTGGAACGGAGACCCTATACAGTTGAATACCGTGTGGCTCGAGGGAAGGCATACTCGCGTATTGGTGGAGACGCGCGATCAATCGATGATCTGGGGCATGCCTCGGGGCTCATCGGCTCGCCGCCTCCGGCATTTTTGATTGCGCGCGGGGAGACATACGAGAGGTTGGGCCGTAAGGCAGAGGCACTTGCCGAGTTCGAAGGTGCTATCGCCAGTCCCGAGCGTAGCTGGAACGCCGACAAGCTGTTCTCGGATTTCCGCGCGCAAGATATGTACGAGAAGGCGGCTAAATCTATTGGTCTACCTGACATCTATTACATGTCGGATCCTGACATAAGAAAAGTGGCCTACGAGGCTCTCATTCGGCTAGGTCAAAAGCCGCGAGCAGATTTCTTGCTCAACCGCTATGCCAACTCGCGTTCCAACAATGGCCGGCTCGGAGTGAGACTGGCTCCGAGGCTCGTTTTTCCCGACTATCGATCCTCCCATGTCGAGCAGGTCGCTTCAGACGGACCAGCCGCAGCGGCCGGCATTCAACCGAAAGATGAGCTTCTCGAGATTGACGGACTAAAGACCTTTACCGGCGTTCATTTGACCGGACTGATCCGGGCGGCCGGCGCCGGTGCACGCGTGAACCTCCTCGTGCGTCGTGGCGGCGAAACGCACACCATCAGCGTCACCCTTGGCACGGTACCAACCCCGTCCACCCCGCCTTCTTCCAACCAGAAGATCCAATCGGCTCCTCCGCTGGCTGGAGCGTCTCAGCGGACCTATCGAGTCACCGCGAATGTTTCGGGCGGCAATCTGTACATGCGTCGAGGACCAGGGCCCGGTCATGCTCTGGTGGCGCATGTTCCGGTCGGAGCGACGGGGATCAAGCGGGGCGAGTGCCAGAAGCCCGATGATAAATCGGACGACGATCCGTGGTGCAGGGTCGAGTGGGGCAAATATAGCGGCTGGGCATCGAGTTGCTGTCTTGGCGCCGACTAATCCCTGCAGATTGAAAGCATGCCGAATGCCAATGACAAAAAGAGAGATGCTGCGCCGCGCCGCAGTCCTGGGCGCGGGAATTGCTGCCGTGACCATCGAGATCATCTCATCGAGGACGTCTCGGGCTGGGGGTAGAACGGGCACAGAAAGCGAGTGTCTGAACGTGGGCGGGGAGCCCATCAGGCACGAGAGCGAGAAATACTTCTTCTGCAATACGCCTGCGCGGGACAAGGAATGCGCCGCCACAAGACCGGTGCAATACACACCCGATGGAAAGCGGAAATCGTGGATCTACGACATCAATAGGCGCAGCTGTGTCGAGCACCTCAAGGGGCGGGGGCAGGACTGCTTCCTGACGACCGCTTGCGTTGAACACATCGGCCTCGCTGACAATTGCTTCGAACTCGAGGCGCTGCGTCAATTCCGGGACACACGTCTTGCACTTATGCCCGGGGGTAGAGAAGATATAGAGCTCTACTACCGTGTTGCGCCGGCTATCGTTGCTCACATCGAGACATCCGGCGATGCCGCCCGAGAACTGGCACGTCTCTACACCCGTTATGTCCTACCAAGTGCCATTGCGGTTCGCTGCGGTTTCGATCAACTCGGGCGCAACATTTACACGCGCATGATGCGTGATCTGGCTGCGCGTTATCAAATCCCACTTTCCAAGCTGACTACCAACGGGACGTCTCGGTAGCGATCAGGCCATGGCCGGACGCTGTCGCATAGTGGGTATCAAGGGCCGCAGTCTTGATAGCGATTAGATTTGAGAGGGATTGAGTGACGGTGGCACAAGCTTTTCTGAGATTATCTGTCGTTGCATTGCTTGGGGTCCTTTTGGTTGCCGGTGCTGTCCCCCTCAGCTCCTCTGCCTCCGCTCAATCGGACAACAGTGTGGAGCAGCTCTATTGGCAGTCCGTCAAAGACACGAACTCTATCCAAGAGCTGCAAAGCTACATCGCCAGGTTCCCCAATGGGGCTTTCGTCCATTTGGCGCAAATTCGCATCGAGCGGTTGGCCAATGAGAGCAAGCAAGCAGGGCGCCCCCAGGAGGCGGCAGCACCCAAGGCGGGTACGTACGATCCCAAACGCCCGTGGCTTGGTGTCTTCATCGGAGGCCTTACCGATGGCGACAAGCAGCGCCTTCGTCGCCCCCACTTGAAAGGTGCTCTCATCAGTAGCGTGTCCGCCGCAGGCCCAGCGAACGCGGCCGGTCTGCGCGCGGACGATCTGGTTCTCAAAATAAATGGGGCGGAACTGGCGGACGCCCGTTCGCTCGCTGTGGCTGTTGGCCAACTGAGCCCCCACACCACGGCGCACCTTACGATCTGGCGCAATGAAAGGGAGGAACTCGTGGATGTCCGTGTGGGCATTTCCCCGACAGCGCGATTGGGGGTGAGGACCGGGAAGGTTACGGACGAGATGGTCCGCAAGCTCAATCTACCGGAAGGAGCAATTGGTCTTGGCGAAGTCCATTCGGGATCGCCTGCGGAAAAGGCCGGCTTGCGGGTGTCGGATGTCTTACTGGTCGTCAACGGCGTCGGTATGCCGAAATCGGAACAGTTTCACGAAGCTATCCTGAAGACGGCTCCAGGATCGAATGTCTTGCTGACAATCCTGAGAGAGGACAAGGTGCTGGTCATGGAAGTGCCTCTTACCAAATCCAGCGGTGAATAGACGCCACGCAAGAGATGCCCGATTCCAACAACATCACAACGAGCGTTGTCGAGCCGGCTAGATTTCTCTGACACCTCAGTGTTGCCGTGTTGATCCTTTTCAGTCCAACGAAGCACACTGCCATCAGGACGACGGCGAGCTCACACCTTCTCGGGAAACTTGCTTAGTGCGCGCGATATCGGCTGAGTGCGAGATCGGCGTACTCAATTTCTGGCCGATTGCGGGAGATTATATCTGCGAGCACGCGACCCGATCCGCACGCCATGGTCCAGCCGAGTGTGCCGTGCCCGGTATTGAGATAGAGATTGGCGATCGGGCTTGGACCGACCACGGGAGTGCCGTCGGGTGTCATCGGCCGCAAACCGGACCAGAATGTTGCCGCACTCTGGTCCCCAGCTCCGCCAAAGAGGTCTTCGACAGAATGAACCAGCGTGGCCTTGCGTGCCTCGGGAAGATCATGGCTGAATCCGGCAATCTCGGCCATGCCGCCAACGCGAATTCGGTCACCCAGGCGCGTGATGGCGACTTTGTATGATTCATCCATAATCGTTGAAGCCGGAGCGCGTGCCGCATCGACGATCGGAATTGTGATCGAATAGCCCTTCACCGGATAGACCGGCAGTGCCAGCCGCAAAGGCTTCAGTAGAGCGGGTGTGTAGCTCGCCATCGCCGCGACGAAGGCATCCGCTTCGATTTCCCCTTCGGATGTCTCGACCACGCGAACGCGGTCGTTCTCACACCTCAGCGAACGCACTTCCGTATTGAAGCGGAACGTTACACCCAACGCCTCGGCCTGTTGATGCAGGGCGGACGTGAATTTGAAACAGTCGCCGGTTTCGTCATTGGGCAGGCGCAGCCCGCCTACGATCTTGTCGCGGGAACTAGCTAGTCCTGGTTCTGCAGCAATGCAGCCCTCGACATCCAGCACTTCGAACGGCACTCCGTCGGAGCGCAGTACCTCAATGTCCTTACCGATGCTATCGAGCTGCTGCTGCGTGCGAAAGACCTGGAGTGTGCCCTGCATTCGATGATCGTAAGAAATGCCGGTCTCGGCGCGGAGGTCTATGAGGCAGGAGCGACTGTATTCGGCAAGGCGGACCATCCGCCCCTTGTTGATCGCATACCGCGCAGACGTGCAATTCCCGAGCATTGCCAAGAGCCAACGCCACGTGGCCATGTCGACCACAGGGCGGACAATGAGCGGCGCGTGCTTCATGAGCAACCATTTGAGCGCTTTTAGGGGAATACCCGGTGCCGCCCATGGCGAAGCGTAGCCCGGCGAAACTTCACCCGCATTGGCGTAGCTCGTCTCGCGCGCGGCCGCGGTCTGGCGGTCGACGACGGTGACCTCGTGTCCTGCCTTTGCGAGGTAGTAGGCGGAAGTAACGCCGATGACACCGGCGCCTAGAATGCAGATTCTCATGTTGCTCTCGGAGGAATGAGGTCGGCACCCACGGTGTCGACGTAGCGGCGGGAGTAGCGTCGACCAAGGCTGGTGAGAATCTCATAGGAGATCGTACTGGCATCGGCCGCGAGCATCTCAAGTGTCTGGTTCGGGCCGATGATCTCGACGAGACTTCCGAGCTTCAAGGTCGCGGGTGGCAGCGCTGACACGTCGAGCGTCATGCTGTCCATGGATACGCGGCCGACTATCGGCAAGCGTGTCCCGGCGTAGTAAGCGGCGCCTCGATCGCCGAGGCTGCGCGGCAGTCCGTCGGCGTAGCCCGCGGCGATCGTTGCCAGGCACATGCTCTCGTGGGCGGTAAAACTGCCGCCGTAGCCGACGCGCGTTGCTGCCGGAATGACGCGCGTCTGAATGACCGCAACATCCAGTCGGACGACCGGCTGCATTGGGTTGGGCAGCGTACTCGATGGCGCACCGCCGTAGAGTGCAATGCCCGGCCGCACCAGTGCGCCGTGGAACGCACTGTCAAGAAGGACACCGCCCGAATTGGCGAAGCATACGCGAGAGTCGGGAAAGGCGCCCGACAAGCGCACCATGCGCTGAAGCTGCGCAGCATTCTGATCGCTATCTGGCTCATCCGATGAAGCCAAGTGGCTCATGATGAACAGAACGTCGACGCCGTGCAGCAGCGAGCGGTCTTTCAGCAGCTGCGAAATCTCGAGCTCCGACAGACCTAGGCGCGACATGCCGGTGTCGAATTGGAGCACGGCAGGCAGCTCGCGGCACGCAGCGTTTGCATGAGCAGCCCAGTCAAGGAGCTGCTCGAAGGAATTGAGGACAGGCACGATGCCTCTTTCGGCAGCAATGCCTGCTGCGCCGGGCTGCAGGCCATTGAGAACGAAAATACGCGCCTCGGCGGACAGTTGATTCCTTAGCGGGAGGGCCTCGCGCAAGTGCGCGACAAAAAAGTCTCGACAACCTGCTTGGTAGAGGACGGGTGCTATGCGCTCTGCGGCGAGACCGTACGCGTCTGCCTTGACCACTGCCGCCACACGTGCGGGTGCGGCGCGATCGCTCAGGATGAAGTAGTTACGGCGTAAGGCCCCGAGATCAATCGTCAGGTAACCTGACGCACTCTCGCCTCTCTCATCCATCGGGATCTGATCGTGCATTTTGTGCCCTGCCATGTGCGCGCATGGTAGAGCAATGATTCAGCAATATCATGGATATATGCAATCTATTATTGCGCTATGGCGCATATGATTGGATAATATTGCGTAATGGCACAATAATAGATCTCTCGAGTTCGCGGAGCATTGATGCTGCGCGTACTGGCGGGCGCGATCCAGATTCTGTGACTGCACATCGGCTGCCCATCGGAGGAAATGACGTGGCAGGTCTCGACGTAATCGATCGCAACATCATCAGGCTGCTGCGGCTCAATGCTCGCCGCAGCAATACCAAACTGGCGGCCGAGGTCGGCCTTTCCCCCTCCGCATGTCTGCGGCGGATTCAGCAGCTCGAGCATGAGGGCGTGATCCGCGGCTACACGGCTCTCATTCGTTCTCCGAGCGATGCGCCGCTTATTTCCGTGATCGTCAACATCACACTCGAACGGCAGACCGGTGCGTATCTCGAACGCTTTGAGCGGGAGGTTCGAAAGCATCCGGAGATTCACGAGTGCTATCTGATGACGGGAGGTGCCGACTACTTCATGCGGGTGGAGGTCGAAAGCCACGCCGACTTCGAGCGCATACATAGGGATGTGCTGTCTACGCTTCCGGGCGTGCTCCGCATCCACTCGAGCTTCTCGATCCGAGACGTGCTCACGGTGGTTCGCGGACAAAAATGAGACTGCAGGCTGACGGGCCTCTAGGGAGACGCATGGAATTCGACAACCGCACGATCGCGCAAAGGCCAGTGCGCAGTGGCTGGCCGTTTCGCTGTTGAGAGTGCACGAACATAGGCAAGCTAACTTCAATTATATCAACGTGTTACGGAAAGTAAGAAAGAGGCTTGTTGTGACATCCCCTCCATGTTGAGTGTCCTCAATTGCAGGCCTGCTCATGAGGAAGGTGGATGTCATGCCTACGCCAATCGGCCACTATATCGGCGGGCGCGAAGTAACCGGTGCCCGCGGTCGGACCGCACCTTGCTTCAATCCCGCAACAGGCGAAGAGACAGGCCGCGTGGCTTTGGCTTCAGCAGCGGATGTAAGGCACGCCGTTGAAGCCGCACTTAGCGTCGCGCAAGAGTGGGCACATACGACGCCGCTGCGCCGCGCGCGCATTCTCAACGCATTTCTACGTCTCCTGGAAGAACGTCGCGGCGAGCTGGCCAAGGTCATCAGCGCTGAGCACGGCAAGATCGTTTCGGATGCCGAGGGAGAGATCTTGCGCGGCATGGAAGTCGTCGAGTTCGCGACTGGCATACCGCAGCTCCTCAAGGGCGAGATCACGGAGAATGTTGGAACGCGGGTCGACAGCCATTCATTGCGTCAGCCGCTTGGAGTCGTTGCCGGTATCACGCCGTTCAACTTTCCGGCGATGGTGCCTATGTGGATGTTTCCTGTCGCCTTGGCCTGCGGAAACTGCTTCATCCTCAAGCCGTCGGAGCGCGATCCTTCCGCAGCGCTCCTCCTCGCGAAATGGCTCAAGGAAGCGGGATTGCCGGACGGCGTGTTCAACGTCATCCAAGGTGACAAAGAGGCCGTGGACGCTCTTCTTTTCGATCCCGATATTCAAGCCATCAGCTTTGTCGGGTCCACACCAATTGCAAAGTACATCTATGAGACTGCGGCCAGAACCGGCAAGCGCTGCCAAGCGCTCGGTGGCGCCAAAAATCATATGATCATCATGCCTGACGCCGACGTCGATATGGCGGTGGATGCGTTGATGGGCGCCGCCTACGGCTCGGCAGGCGAGCGTTGCATGGCGATTTCCGTTGCCGTGCCTGTTGGTGAGAAAACGGCCGACGCGCTCGTCGCCAAACTCGAGCCGAAGGTGCGTGCGCTCAAAATAGGTCCAGGCACCGATCCGGATGCCGAGATGGGACCGCTGGTGACCAAGCAGCATCTCGAGCGCGTGCAAGACTTCGTTAGCGTGGGCGAGGCTGAAGGGGCCAAGCTTGTGGTCGATGGCCGCCCGCTCCAGCTGCAAGGCTATGAGAACGGCTACTTCATCGGAGGGACTCTGTTCGACCACGTGACGCCAACTATGAGAATATACAAGGAAGAGATCTTCGGCCCTGTGCTCTCTGTGGTCAGGGCGGATAGTTACAGTAGCGCTGCCAAATTGGTGAATGAGCACGAGTTCGGGAACGGCACGGCGATCTTCACGCGAGATGGAGATGCCGCTCGTGAATTCGCGCACGAAATCAAAGTCGGAATGGTGGGCATTAACGTGCCTATTCCGGTCCCGATGGCTTTCCACTCATTTGGCGGCTGGAAGGCTTCTCTGTTCGGCGACCACCATATGCACGGTCCCGAAGGCGTGCGCTTCTATACGCGACTGAAGACAATCACCTCACGCTGGCCTACTGGCGTGCGGAGCAGCGCGGAGTTCTCCATGCCAACAATGAAGTGAGGCTGAGGACGCTCAAGGGGCAGAGCTGCAGCGTGGGGATGCGCGTTTGCAGATCTACTTCGCTTTCAGATCCCAAAAATCACTGCGGAAGTAGAGGAGCGGCGCGGCATCCGTGCGGAAGCGGCAATCGCGTACTCGCCCGATGAAGACCGTATGTGTATCAAAAGCGTGCTCCTGCGCGATCTCGCAGTCGAGGTTCGCGATGGCTCCCTTTAGAATTGGCGCTCCAGTCACGAGCGTCTCCCAGGCGTCAGCGAAGCGCGCTTCCCCCTCAAGCTGCTTCGAGGAAAACCGCCGCGCAAGATCGCTCTGATCGCTCGCGAGCAAGTTGATCGAGAAAGACTGGGTCGTCTTGATCGGTGCATGTGCGCTCGCACTGCGGTTGACACAGGCTAGCACCATGGGCGGGCTGTCCGTTAGTGAACAGACAGCAGTGGCTGTCAAGCCCGTCCGATGCCCGGGTGCGCCGACAGCAATGATCGTGACGGCACCGGCCTGATGGCGCATCACATTTCTATATTGTTCGGCATCCATAGTCGTCCTCATGGCCTACGCGAACTGTGGCCGGACCGGGAAAGCTCGACGATCGCTCATCCGAATTCCGAGCAGATCTTCTGCACCGAGGTCGCAATGATGTCGACAATTCGATCAACATCGCCGCGCGTGACAGTCAAGGGTGGCGCCAGCGCGATGATCGCCGGCGGCATTACGCGAACCATGAGACCAGCGGATCGGATGGAAGCAAAGAGACGATCCCTGATCCCAGAGGCGGCGTCGTCGAAGAAGCGACGGGGCTCACGCTCTTGGACGAGTTCCACGGCCGCCATGAGCCCGACACCTCGCACGTCTCCAACGTTCGGATGATTGGCAAGTGCCTTCTTGAGCGACGCCTGGAGATAAGCGCCGGTGTCACGCGCGTTTTCGATAAGCCCTTCGCGCTCGATAATGTCGAGATTGGCATTGGCTGCTGCCGCACATACTGGATGAGCAGAATAAGTCCAGCCGTGACCAAACGTGCCGTTGCGGCGGGTTCCTTCCACGAGCAAGTCCCAGACTTTCTTTCCGACGACGACACCGGAGAGCGGCAGGTATCCTGATGTGAGCCCTTTCGCAATCGTCATGAGATCGGGTTTGATGCCATAGAGGTGCGATCCGAATGCAGCTCCAGTGCGGCCAAATCCCGTTACGACCTCATCGGCGATCAGAACGATATCGTGGCGAGCCAGAACCTTCTGGATCTCCTCCCAGTACCCTTCGGGAGGCGGAAGGATGCCGCCCGATCCTACGACGGGCTCAGCGATAAAAGCTGCGACCGTTGCCGGGTTCTCGGCGCGGATCAGAGAGTCGAGTTCCGCAGCGAGGCGCGCTGAGTAGGCGCGCTGTGTTTCTCCTGGTGCGCCGTCAAGCCAGTAGTGCGCGGGCGACGTGTGGCGAATCTGCGGAAAGGGAAGATCGAACATGCCGTGGAATTGAGGCTGGCCCGTCAGGCTCCCTGTCATCAGACCCGAGCCGTGATAGCTGCGTCTGCGCGCAATGATCTTCTTTTTTTCCGGACGCCCAAGCACATTGTTCACGTACCAGACGATTTTTACGTTGGTCTCGTTCGCGTCAGAGCCACTCATACCGTAGTAGATATGATTCATTTCCATGCCGATCATGGAAGTGATGCGCTGCGAGAGGCGAATGATCGGCTCGTTGGAATGGCCCCCATACGCGTGATAGTAGCTGAGCGCCTTCATCTGGGCGTGCACGCTATCTGCAATCTCCGTACGCCCGTATCCGACATTGACGCACCACAGCCCCGCGAAGCCGTCGATCATCTGCTTGCCGTTGCTATCGGTGACGTGGATACCGCTGGCATGACGCAGGATGTGCGACGGTGCCGAACCCTCGGCATACTCGGCGAGATGCGTCCCCGGGTGAATGACGTGGGCGCGATCCGCAAATGAATCGCCGTGCTGCCTTTTCAAGGAAGTCACGTTGATCCTCCCGCTTTCGGTTTGTGTGGCGTGTCTATGCCGATGGAGAACGCAGGCCGGCATATCGCTCAATCTGTACAGACCGGCACGGTGCGTTAGCGCCAGATAGGGCGAAACACTGAGCCAGTGCGTCAGACACGACCGGACCTTGTTGGTGGATCAACGTTTGGTAGGATCTGGCCCTAACAAAACAGAAGATCCTTTGCCTCCAATGAGCGCGGCAGCTGTCGGGCTGCTGCTGCATCGGACCCATGTAGGCAGGAGGATGGCAAATGGTCAGAAAGACACTGCTGGCCGTAGCTGCGCTTTTGGCTGGGTATTCACCAGCCAGCGCCGCCGAACTCGTTATCGGCGCTCGATACGAGCCGGCGATTGACCCTCATTATTTCTACTCAGGGAACAACATACAGTTCTACCGGCACTATCTTGGTTTCCTGACGCTCGCCGACCACCAGGGGCAAGCTTATCCATCGCTTGCAGAGAGCTATGAGAAGAGCGACACGGGCTGGGTGTTTCGCCTGCGCCCGAATGTCGTGTTCTCTGATGGCTCGACGTTCGATGCGCAGGATGTGATCGCATCGTATACCCGCGCGCGTGACTATGAGAAGGCGCTTGGGACATATGCAGGGCTCTTTACAAACATCTCGTCGATGGAGGCACCGGATCCGCTGACGCTGGTAATCAAGACCAAGGCGCCATATCCAAATCTGGCGTTTGCGTTGACTATGCTTGCGATCGTGCCGTCGGAGGTGGCGGCCAAAGCTACGCAGGCAGATTTCATTACCACCGCCGCATCCGTCTCCTCGGGTCCATTCCGCTTCGTTCGTTTCACACCCGGACAGGAACTCGTCCTGGAGCGAAACCCCAGCTACTGGGGCAAGGCGCCGCCGTGGGACAAGGTCACCTTCCGGTTCCTGACGGAACCGTCCGCGCGAGTGGCTGCACTCCTCGCCGGGACAGTAGACATGATCGACGCCGTGCCGCCGGAGTTCGTTAAGCGCATCTCGAGTGATAACCGCTTTGTCATTCGCAGCGCGCCCTCGATGCGAAATTTGCTGACGAGCGTCGACCAGCACAATGAGATATCGCCTTTCGTTACGGACAACGACGGGGCACCTCTGAAGGCCAATCCATTCAAGGACAAGCGCGTGCGTCAGGCGCTGTCGATTGCGATCGATCGCGAGGCCATCAAGACACGCGTTATGGAGGGACTTTCGTTTCCAACGGGACAGCTCGTTGCGCGGGGCATGGGAGGCTACTCCGAGGCTGTCAAAGTACCTGTGCCGGATCCTGTGAAGGCGAAGGCGCTGCTGGCAGAGGCCGGTTATCCGAATGGCTTCAAGCTGACCATGCACTGTGCGCGAGATCGCTACGTCAACGACGTGAAAGTCTGCCAGGCGATGGCGCAGATGTTTACTCGCATCGGCATCCGCACCGAAGTGATCAGCATCCCCGGAGCAGCCTATTTTACGGCGGTGAATCCAGCTCTAGGGAAGGGCGCCAGCCTTTGGATGTCATCGTGGAGCGCGGCGTCGAGTGGCGAAGCCGATGTGATCTACAACATCCTGCGGTCATTTGATGCCAAGGCCAAGACGGGAACTTGGAACCATACGCGCTACTCCAATCCGAAGATCGATGCGCTCGCAGACGCCTTTATGGGGACGATGGATCAAGACAAGCGGCGCGCTATGATGCGTGAAGCAATGGAGATTGCGATGGGTGACTACGCGATTATTCCAATCCACGATCAGAGCGTCGTTGTCGCGACGAAGGCTAGTCTCGACTACGAGCCCTATTCCGATGAATCGACGATGGCGTTCTCCGTCACCCCTCGTTGAATTCGCGGGATCGATGGGCACGGATGCTCAAGTGGGCGTCCGTGCCTTATTGTTTGGGCTCCGAGACTATGCGGGGCTGTAGGAAGTCGAGCTATGACGATTGAGGTTGAGCTGGAACCCAGCATTGACAGCGCCGTAGACGCGCTCCTGCCATCCAGCATTGCCCTGCTGAAGCAGATGATCGCGATCAATAGCGTCAATCCCCTTTATATCGGCGTCGAGCGCGCTGATGTGATCGGCGGGGAGACGGCGTGCACACGAGCGGTTGGCGCCTGGCTGACACAGTACGGCTTCGCGCTAAACGAAGTCGCGCCGGACCCAGAGCGCGTGAATGTCGTTGCCCAACGTGCGGGGGTAGGTGGCGGTAGATCGCTGCTACTCAATGGCCATGTGGATACCGTCGCGCCATTCCGTCCCGAAGAGTGGAAAGCCGGGAGCCCCTGGCAGCCACTGGAGGAGGATGGCCGGATCATCGGCCTTGGCGCGAGCGACATGAAGAGCGGGATTGTCGCCTGTGCTCTGGCTGCGGCGGCACTCGCAAAGGCTGGGATCAGGCTCAAAGGCGATCTGCAGATTCATGCTGTCGTCGGAGAAGAGACTGGCAGTCATGTGTTGGGCACGACTGCGGTCCTGAAGGCGGGCTTCACTGCCGACGCCGCGATTGTCACCGAGCCGACATCGGATCACTTTCCTCTGGCGATTGCGCCTGTCTCGCCTGGAAGCCTTGGCATGCGGCTCCACGTGAAGGGCAAGGGCACGCACGCCGGCAATCGCGCGTCCACCATTCGCGCGGGCGGTCGAGGTGACGCTGCAGGTGTCAACGCAGTCGAGAAGCTGCTGTTCATCGTCAGTGCGCTTCAGCGTCTCGAGCAGCAATGGGGCATCTCAAAGAACCATCCGCTCTTTCCACCAGGGCAGTTCTGCATGATCCCGTCGGTGTTTCACGGTGACGTCGGCATTCCGGCGACGGGGTACATGGCTGATCGGGCCTATGCCGGTTACATCATATGGTATCCGCCGGGCGAGAATCCAGCCGCCGTCCGGGAGGAGGTTGAGCAATTCGTCCATCATGCCTCGCAGCTCGATTCTTGGCTGCGCGAGAGCCCTCCAGAGTTCGAATGGCGCACGAATTGGCCCGCCGCAGATACTTCACCGAAGCACCCACTAGTGCTGCAGCTCGCACGCGAACGAGCGCGGTTGCTCGGCGCCGCGCCCGGTGGCCGCGATATTGTTTCCTTCGATGCTGTCAGCGATGCGAGCCACTTGGAGGCGATGGGCATCCCAGCAGTAGTGTTCGGTCCGGGTGAGTTGCGCTGGGCCCACGCCATGGACGAGAGCGTTGACGTGGCGACCATTAGAGACTGCGCCCGCGTGCTCGCGCGTACGATCGTCGCGTGGTGCGGCGTTGCCTGATCTGCCGCATTTAACGACGGCGAGGCTTTTGATCAGCGCGTTCCGAGCTTGAGACCGAGCAGTTCCGGCAGCGCGGCCAGTCCACGTGCGGCCAAGCCCGGTTTTGCGCCGGAGGTCATGGCTTTCTGGCAGCTCATTGTTCCCCACCGGATGGCGCGTGCACCGAGATAGCGGAGCGGCTCTGGTGGGAGTGCCTTCAGCTTTCGCGTGACCAAGGCCGAAGTTGTCCAATCGTCGGTTTTCCTGAGAACGAGGGATGCGAGTGTGTGGCCAGCGATACAGGTCGCATTCACCCCATGACCCGAGAAGCCACCGGCGACATGCACGTTTCCTCCCGGGAGCGTGCGAAAGAACGGCAGCCGATCCGAGGATACGTCGACGCCACCGCCCCAGATCTTTGCGATTGGAGCACCGCGCAATGCCGGCAATAGCTCATTCATGCCGGCGATGAGCGCTTCTGCCCCGACAGGGCTCTCGCGGAGCGGCCGCGCACGGTAGTAGCGGCCGTATCCGATCGGACCGCCCGTCCAGCCAACCAGCACGCGATCGTCTGGTGTTTTTCGCGCGTATCGGAGAAAGGCGTACATATCGGTCAGCCCTTCCTGCCCCCTCCAGTTCATGGCTGCCAATCGTTCGGGCACAGGCTCGGTCATCAGAACGTAGCTCGACAGCAGCGAGATGTATCGGCGCAACTCGGGAAAGAGCGTGAGACCGGTATTCATCGTCAGAACGACATCACGGGCAATCACTTCGCCGTTGGTGGTCGCAACGCGACATGTCGCACCACGCTCTAGTTTAGTGAGAGGGGTCTTCTCGAAGAGCTTCACGCCTTTTCGGATCGCTTCACGTCGCAGTGCACGGACGAGGCGCCCAGGGTGGATATTGGCACCATTCAGATGGTGGACCGCTCCTCTCGCCAGCGGCAAATCCATGATGGCGCGGGTCTCATCCCGGCTGAGGCGCCTTATTCTGTCCGAGACGTCCAGGCGCTTGGCGTCGGCCATCACCGTATCGAGTGCTGCTTCGTGGTTCTGATGCGTCGCGATCCGTAAGGAGCCGGCTTCGCTGAACCAGAGATCGGTGCCGTTAGTCGCAGCAAAGCGGCGGATGATCTCTTGCGCCATGGTGCTGCACCGCACGACATGCAAGGCGGCATCCAGTCCGAATGTGTTGGCGAGCGCGGGAAGGCGGGCACCATAGCCCGAGACCATGCCGCCGTTCTTGCCGCTGGCGCCCGAACCGCAAATGTCGGCCTCGATCAGCGCGACATCGAGATCGGGCCGCTGATCCTTGAGGACATTGGCTGTCCATAGGCCGGCAAAGCCACCTCCGACGATGACGACATGCATTTCGATTCTGCCAGTCAGGCTCGGTGCGGGCGCAGGATTGCCCTCCAGTGCCAACGCCTCCGAGAACCACCAGGAAGGATCCGATGGGGCGGGACAGTCGACACGACGCCGGCTCATTTCACAGCCCCGGTCGCGAAATGGCAGCGTGACACATGGCCGGGCGAAATCTCGCGCGCCGGAGGCTCCTCCCGACGGCAGATGTCCTGCGCCAACGGGCATCGAGGATGGAAGTGACAACCTTTAGGCGGATCGATCGGCGAGGGAATCTCTCCTTCGACAGGGCGGAACTGCCGTTTGCGAGCCTCCAGGCGCGGCGCGCTGTCGATAAGGGCGCGCGTGTAAGGATGAGCCGGAGAGTTAAACAGGGTCCGGGTCGGTGCGGTTTCGACGATGCGGCCGAGATACATGATCGCGACCCGGTGGCTCAACCTCTCGACCACTGGGAGATCGTGGCTGATGAACAGATAGCTGCACCCGGTCTGCTCCTGGAGCTCGCAGAACAGGTTGAGCACCTGCGCCTGAATCGATGCATCAAGCGCAGAGATCGGTTCGTCGCAAACGATCAGGCGTGGATTGAGCGCCAGGGCGCGCGCAATGCCGACGCGTTGTGCCTGGCCACCTGACATCTCGTGCGGCCGTCGATCCGCGAAGTGAGCCGGAAGGCCCACCTTCTCCATCAGCTCCGCGACACGTGCCTCAATGTCTATGCCGCGGCTGTGAACCTGAAGCGGCTCTGCAAGAACGTCTTTGACACGCTGGCGAGGGTTCAAGGATCCGGATGGGTTCTGAAAGACCATCTGAACATCAAGGCCGAAGCCCTCGACGGCAACCGGATGCATGGTGCCGCGTGAGAAGACGATCTCTCCGCTGGTTGGTTGCTCGAGGCCGACGATGAGCTTGCCGAGCGTGGATTTTCCCGAGCCGGATTCGCCGACAAGACCGACGATTTCCCCCGGATTTATCTCGAGACTGACATCGTCGAGCGCGTGAACCCTGCGCCGGGCGCCAAGGCCGAGAAATCCTCCCCGTCCAGCATTGTAGGTTTTGCCGACGTGGCGCACGGCGACAAGAGCATCAGACACAGGACGCCTCCTTGGCAGCGTGCTCGAAGCGCCCGGCGACCAGGCAAGCCGCGAAGTGGTCCGGAGCGACTTCCGTGAAATCCGGGGCGACCGCGCAATCGGGGCGCGCGAAGGCGCAGCGTGGGGCAAAGCGACAGCCAGGAATGGCAAGTGCGCTGCCGATGGATCCGCGCATCTGCGGCAGCAGGCGCGTCTCTCTGTTGCGACTCGGCACCGAGGCGAGCAATCCCACCGTGTAGGGGTGAGCCGGTGTGTCGATGACCTGGGCAATCCGCCCCTGCTCGACAATTCGGCCGGCATACATCACGGCGATGCGATCGGCGAGGCCGGCGATGACGGAGAGATCGTGCGTGATCCAGATAAGCGCCGTGCCGGTTTCTGCGATGAGCTTCTGCATCTCGTAGAGGATTTGGGCCTGGATCGTTACGTCCAGTCCGGTCGTCGGCTCATCTGCAATGATCACGTCCGGAGTGTTGATCATCGCGATGGCGATCGCAACACGCTGACGCATGCCTCCCGACATCTCGTGCGGATAGGACTTCAGTCGCGTTTCGGGCGCCGGGATCCCGACGCGAGCCAAGGCATCACGCGCTTCGGCCCGTGCCTGGCGTCGTGTGACAGATCGATGCGTGGTGATCGCATCGATGATCTGGGTTCCGATGGTCAGCATCGGATGCAGCGAGGACATCGGATCCTGAAAGACCATGGCAACGCGATTACCGCGCATTGAGCGCACCCATTCCGCGCTCTGCCCACGTATGTCCACGCCGCTGAGCTTTACCTTGCCGCCCGTGATTTCACCCGGCGTATCGATCAGGCCCATAATGGAGTAGCCGGTCACCGACTTTCCCGACCCGCTTTCGCCGACAAGGCCGAGCACCTCGCCGCGGCGCACCTCGAAGCTGATGCCATCCACGGCCTTCATGGCACCGGTTGGCGTGCGGAACTCGGTTGTCAGGCCCTCGACCTGCAGAACGGCACTGCTGTCAATTGCGTCGCGCATCGGTCGGTTCAGGCCCAGGGATTGTGCATCTGGCGGAGACGATCGCCGATCATGTTGATGAACAAGAGCAGCAATACGAGCATGAGGCCGGGATAGAGGCTGAGCCAGTACTGCCGCGCCAGCATGTACCCGAAGCCATTGGAAATCAGCAGGCCGAGCGACGGTTCGGTGATCGGCAAGCCGACCCCGAGGAATGAGAGCGTCGCCTCGAGTGATATGGCGGCTGCAATCTCGACGATGATCACAACGCCGAGCGGGGCGACAGAGTTCGGAAGCAAATGCCGGAGCATGATGCGTCTACTCGAGAACCGCATGGTATGCGCGGCTTGAATGTACTCCTTCGTGCGCTCGACCATCGCCGAGCTTCGGAGCGTGCGGGCGAAGTAGGCCCACTGCGCGCACACGATAGCGATGATCACCTTGTCGATGCCGGAGCCAAGAAGAGCCACCAGAACGAGTGCAGTCAGGATGCTGGGGAAGGCGAGCTGAAGGTCGACCAATCTCATCAGCAAGGCATCGAACCTGCCGCCGAAGTAGGCGCCTGCGAGGCCGGCGACCACACCGATGATCAGTGCAATCGATGTTGCCACAGCGGCGACAAGAAGGCTGACGCGCAATCCGTACAGAACTGCCGAGAACAGGTCGCGGCCTTGATCGTCGGTGCCGAACCAATGGACGTAGCCGTCGTAGCCTTGTGTTCCGGGAGCCAGGCGTGACGACATGATGTCGATCTGGGCCAGGTCGTACGGATTCTGCGGCGCAATCACCGGCGCGAAGACCGCGCCGATGACGATAAGCGAAAGGCCGATCGCACCGAGACAGCCGCTTGGGCTCGCGAGGAACTTCTTAAGAAAGGTGGCCATCTCACTTACCTCGCGTCAGGGAGATACGAGGGTCCAGAAGCGCGCAAATGATATCGACCGCGAAATTGATGATGATGAAGATCGTCACGGTGAACATCAGGTACGAGATCACGACTGGTCGATCGGAAGCGCGAATGCTGTCGATGATCAGCCGGCCTGTTCCCGGCCACGCGAAGATGCTCTCGGTCACGACGGCAAAGGCGAGCAGGGCTCCGATCACCATGCCTATCACGGTGATGACCGGGACGAGAATGTTGGGCAGCACATACTTGAACAGCACGCGCCGCGTCGTCAGCCCTTTAGCGCGTGCAAATCGGACGAAGCTTGCGTGCATGGTCTCCTGCACGCCAACTGCCGTCAGTCGCGCAAACATGGCCATTGGGAAAACGGACAGATTGATCGCGGGCAGAAGCACGTGCTTAAGCCCATCGATCGTCGCCAGGCTCGTTGAAATGCCGAAGATGGTACCAACGGCACCCCGTCCTCCAGTCGGCAAAAGCCGCGCCTCGATCGCGAAGATGATGATCAACGTCAGCGCCGTCCAGAAGGAAGGTAGGCTGATAAAGATAACCGATATGGCGCCGACGATTTGGCCGACGACCGAGCGAGGGCGATAGCCCGCATAGATCCCCAGAGGTATGCCGACGACAGCGGCAACGAAGATTGCCGAGAGTGTGAGCTCCAAGGTCGCCGGAAAGCGCTCGAGAATGAGCCCGAGCGCCGACTGGCTCGTAATGTAGGATTGGCCGAGGTCGCCCTGGAGCAGCTTCAACACGAAGCGGTAGTACTGTTGATAGAAGGGTAGATCGAGCCCCATCTCGCGCGACACCCTCTCGATCACCTCCGCCGATGAGGAGGGGTCGATCAGGGCCATGATCGGATTGCCCAATGCGAAGATCGCGAGAAACGCGATCACCGACATCAGCCAAATCATGAACAGGCCCTGCAGGACGCGCTTGATGATATAGAGAGCCATCTTCTGCTGCTCAGGGAGACTTGAATACGGAGTCGGCGATCGTGGATTCCGTCACCCAGGTATTGTAGCCGAGCCCCTTGCGGGTCGCGACGACGACAGACTGATAGTGGATCGGAAGAAGCAGGGCGTCGCTCATGGACTTCTCCATGACCTTAGAGAGCTTGGCTTGGCGCATCTTGGGATCCATGTCCGTAACGGCATCCTCGATCATCTTGTCGAGCTCGGGATCCGAATGGCGTCCCCAATTCCAGGTGCCATAGCCGTCGCGTGCTGTATGCAGCAGAAAGCCGAGCACGAGTGCTTCGCCTGAGCCATCGGACCATCCCATCATGGCCATGGTGAAGCGATCGCCTTTTGGATCATTGGCACGCGGTGTGTATATTGCAGCGGGAAGGGTCTCGACCGTCATCTTCAATCCAAGTCGAGTGAACATCTGTCCGAGCGCCTGACAGATGTTGGCATCCTCGACATGCCGATCATTCGTGCAGTGGATTGTCAGCCTGAACCCCTCAGGGTAGCCCGCCTCGGCCAGAAGCGACTTAGCTTTCGCGAGGTCGAGCGTGGGCGTAGCGATATCCGCGGAGTAGCCGACAAAGCCAGCGGGAGTGACCTGCCCGGTGGGATATGAAAGTCCGTTCATGACGCGCTTAGAGATCGCGTGGCGATCAATGGCAAGATTGAGGGCCTGGCGCACCCGCTTGTCCTTCAAGGGGTTCACGTCCATGCGCTTGCCCGCATTGTCGAGGATGAAGGGCGTGCTATCGCGCGAGGTATCGATCGTCATGAGGATCGTCCGGCTCGAGGGGCCGGTGATCACATTGATGTCCTTCTCGCCGCGCAAGCGATTGACGAGGTTGGGAGGGACCGCGTCAATCATGTCGACTTCGCCGCTCAGCAGGGCGGCGGCGCGCGCGTTGGCGTCAGAGATGAAGCGAAATGTGACCTTGTCCCACTTTCCCTTCTCGCCGAAGTAGCGCGGATTGCGCTCCATGACGATCCGCTGGCCAGGCACGTAGCTGACCAGCTTGTAGGGGCCGAAGCCCACGACGGCGCGACCCGAGCTGAAGTCCTCGCTGAGCGCATCGGAAAGCTTGGCGGGCAGGATCTGAACGAGAGAGACGCGCTGAGGGACGATCGGATTGGGCTTCGAGAAGACCATCGAGACGGTGTGATCGTCGATTGCAACAACGTCCTGAAGACCGGACACTGCGCCGGCAAAAGTCGCAACAGCTTTGATGGTGCGCATGCGCTTGTAGCTCGCGACAACGTCGCGTGCCGTGACCGGAGTGCCGTCACTGAATACCGCATCTGTGCGCAGCTTGAAGCGCCATTCGGTCGGCGTTACGGCTTCCCAAGAAAGAGCGAGATCGGGCTCCACGCGCAAGCGCTCGTCGACCTTCGTGAGGCCGCCGTAAAAGTGCCGATAGTATGCAACGTTGCTGTCGGACCACTGGTAGTGGGGATCCAGCGCAGGCTCGCCCCTGGCGCCAATGGTCAGCTCGGCGGCGATGCCTGGCGTTGCGATGAGCAGCAGAAGACATGCCAGGAAATGCCTAAAAGGGTTGATCATTGTTTTTCCTTCACTTGCGCTCTTGATACATCTCGTTGTTGCTGAACCGTGCCGCCGCGGCATGGATGGTCACACACCCAACCTGTCGAGGAATTCGTACCATTGGGTCCCTATCCGCACGGCTGGACCGCTGAAGCGATGGAGCGGCATGCGGACCATGTGCTGGGTGTCGAGGATGCCGATGTCCGGCGGCTGACCCATTGCGTATCTGGCAGCATAGCGGCCAAAGAGACTTGAGACGGCGATGCCGTTTCCGTTGCAGCCGCCGGAAACGACGATCCGTTCATGCACGCGACCGACATGCGGCAACTCATCGAGCGTCACGCCGATCAGGCCTGACCAGCGGTACTCGATAGGCGTCTCCTTGAGGTGCGGATAGAGTTCGAGCATGCAGCCGCGCAAGCGCTCGTAAGCGACGGTATCGCCCGAAGGCGCACCGGCGCCTCTGCCACCGATGAAGAGGCGGCCGTCGATCATGCGATACCAGCGCAGGAGACGCCGCGTATCGATCAGCATGTGTCCGCCCGGAAGAATGCTCTTTGCAACATTGTGACTGAGCGGAGCTGTGACGATTACGGCCGATCTGAAAGGGATGACGCCCTGGGCGAGCGGGCGCGCGACACTCGTCAGCCGCGAGTAGGCATTGGTGGCCATGATCACCTGCTTCGCGCGGATCAGCCCCCTGTTGGTCTCAATGACGGCTGCAGTGGCATCGAACCGGATGCGCTCGGCCTGCGTGTCAGCGTGGATCGGCACATGCTGCGTGATGGCTGCCTGAGCGAGCCCCCTCAGGTAGTTCAGCGGGTGAATGCCGAGGACCGAGCCTGCGATTGTGCCGCCGACGAAGCCTTGGGACCCCGTTGCCTCTGTGATCTCCTCGCGGCTCAAGATGCGAAGATCGGCGGGTTTGCCGAAGGAACCCCTGCTGTTGCTCTGCACGGTGGATAGCAGACGCTGGAGATGACGCTCGTTCGGGGCGCCGGTAATCGAACCGTGCCGGAGGAGTCGTGCTTCTTTGATTGCGTACTGCTCGGCGTTCTTCTCGACCTGCGCTACCGCATCGCGACTGATGCTCTGGAGCTTGTGCACCATCTCGACGCCGAAGCGCTTGGCGACGATCTGCTGTGGCATGCGAAATCGGGCAGAAACGAAACCACCGGCACGCCCGCTGGCGCCGCCACCGAGTGCGTCGGCGTCGATTACCGTAACCTCGCGACCGCTTTCGGTAAGTTCGAGCGCGGCGTTCAGGCCTGTGAAACCCGCTCCTATCACCAATACTTCGGTCGTCAGGTCTCCTGCCAAGGCAGGGGTCGCGGGAGCCTCGACGCCGGTCGCTTGCCAATAGGTCTCATGGCTCATTCGACGTACCCTTCGGCCCGATCTCTTTCCACGAGTTCGGGTGCGCGCTCGGATGGATCTCCCCAGCCGCCGCCGCCGGATGCACGCATGCGCGCGACCTGCCCCTTCAGAAAAGGTCGATGCGAGTTGCGCGGCAGAAGATTGACCTCTCCGGGGTAGCCCGGCGTCGCCAGAGCGGCTTCTGCGTATCCGCCGGGATGGCCGCCAGCGAGACCCCATGCCGCGGTCACGTCCTTTGTTTGCTGGCATCCACAGGAGAAGGTTGCCTCCGTGGCCAGGAGCTCGTACTCGCGTTCGATCGCCAGACCACCGCGATACTTGCCCGCGCCGCCGGAGCTCGGCACCAGACGCGAGGCCAGAACGCGAATGGGGCTCATGAGCTCCATCACTTCCGCCGAGAGAATTCCGCAGTTCGCGCCGTGCGTGTCGACTGCATCGATACCATCGCCCGAGTCGTGGGCACCCATACCGCCGCCTATAATGTCCATGATCCTGTATGTCCGCTCGCCGCCGTTACGGTCATCGACGCCGCTGGCCTTGAATACGGGGAACGAGATCTGCGATCCCGCTGCCGCGTGCTGCGGGACAAGGCCGCCCAGTGCCTTCAAGACTGCGTCGGCCACAGCTTGCTGCACGCGTACGCGGCTTCCCACGGCCGCAGGCCGGCGTGGATTGACGATCGAGCCTTCCGGCGCGGTGAGCGTGATGATGCGATTGAAACCCTCGTTGTGAGGGATATCCGGTGCCGTGAGGCATTTGACGGCGTAAGTCGCAAGCGAGACGGTGGACGACCAGGGGCAGTTCAGGGCGCAGGGGATCTGTCCGCTCGAACCGGTGAAGTCGATGTGCAACTTTTCGCCCGACACCGTGATCGCCGCGCGGACCAGAATATCTTCCGGAGCCGTTACGCCGTTCTCGAGTCTCACCTCGGCCGTATAGGTGCCATCCGGCCAGGCCCCGATGACAGCACGCACGTAGTCTTCGCCATAGTTCAACAGGGCGTCCGACATCTGGCAGAAACGCCGGACGCCATACTTCCGAGCGAGTTCGCCGAGCCTGCGCTCTGCGACGTGGCAGCCTGCGATCTGGGCTCTGAGATCACCCAGCACGGCGCGGGGATCGCGAACGTTCGATATGATGAACGCAATCGCGGTTTCGTTGGGGCGCCCCTGATCATGGAGCCGGATCTGAGGAAAGATCAGTCCCTCGCCGAAGGTCTCCGGATTGTCGATGGAGGTGGTTAGAGGGTAGCGCCCGCCGATGTCGGTGTGGTGAGCGATGGTGGATGTGATTGCGATAAGTTCGCCTTCGCAGATGACAGGGCTGAAGATCGTGATGTCCGGCGTGTGCGTGCATCCCCGATAGGGATCGTTGCAGATCAGCACGTCACCCGGCTTCCACGTTTCCAGCGGGATGGCGCGCTTCATGGCTTCGAGAGCCGTGGACATCGTGCCGAGCTGGGCCGTGATCGTCTCGGCCTGGGCGATCAACTCCCCGCCGGGCGAGAAGATCGCGCAGGCATAGTCGTACATGTCCCAGATGATCGGCGAGTGCGACGAACGCAGCAGTGCCTGGCTCATCTCCTCGGCAATGCCCGTGAGCTGATGCTGAAAGATGTCCCGATCGATGCTTGCGGAGATGCTCATCTCAAGTCTCGGCTGTGGTGATATGGATGACGCCCCAGTCGTCGATAGCGCCTTCCTGATCAGGAAGGATGAGGACCGTGCAGTCGGATTGACTGACGATGGCTGGTCCCGCGAGCGCGTGCCCGGGCGCAAGACTAGCGCGATCGTAGACGGCGACCTCGACGCGCGTCGCCATGCCCGGGAATCGCACCTGACGATGAGTGCGCGGTGCGAGCAGCGGTCCCTTAGCTGCAGCTTGACGGGCAAAGGCGGCCTTTTCGATCTCGCCGCGCCCGGTGGCGCGAAGTGAGACGATCTCCACCTCTCCGTGCGGATCTGCGTGGCCGTAGACTTGCTCGTGTGCTGCGTGGAACAAGCTCGTCAGCGACGCGGCGTCGGCATTCTCCGGCAGCGGTAGCGTCAGATCGTGGAACTGCCCAACGTAGCGCATGTCCGCCAGGAAAGTGATGTGTCGCTTGCTCGGCTCCACACCATCGGCCGCCAATTTCTTCTGCAAATCCTGCTCGAGCTCAGCAAGGCGCCGCTGCATGATCTCAGGGCGAAGCTCGACGAGCGGTGTCAGGAAGGATGTTTGGACGTTATGCCGGATATCCGACATCAGCAGGCCAAGGGCTGCAAACACCCCAGGGCGCGGCGGTATCAGAATCTGGGCCATGCCCAGATCCGCCTGCATCAGCGCGGCAAATATCGCGCCCGCACCGCCGAAGGCCGCCAGCGAGAAGCGGCGAATGTCGTGCCCGCGTTCGATGGTCATGGCGCGTATGGCTTGGCGCATGTGCGCATTTGCAACGGCGAGCATACCGAGGGCCGCCTCTTCGACGCCGATGCCCAGCGGTACTGCAACGTGCTGGGCGATGGCTTTGTGCGCGGCCTGAACGTCGAGCTTCACGCTACCGCCGGCGAAGTCGTTGGGGTCGATCATGCCCAGAACGAGCGTGGCGTCGGTCAGCGTCGGCTTGTCGCCGCCGCGCCCATAGCAGGCTGGTCCCGGGACAGCGCCTGCGGAGTGCGGTCCGACACTGAGTGACCCGGCATGGTCCACCGCTGCAATCGAGCCGCCGCCCGCGGAGATGGTCTCGATATCGATCATCGGCAGGCGCACCGGTAGTCCGCCGATGCTGCGCTCATTCGAATGCCCGGCGCGTCCGCCGGTGATGAGCGAGAAGTCGGCCGATGTACCACCCATATCGAACGTGACGATGTCATCCACGCCGATGGCAGTGCCCATCGCTGCAGCTGCAATGACGCCGCCGGCCGGGCCGGACAGCAGCACCGTGCCGGGATTGGTCAGTGTGGCGTCCACCGTCGCGATGCCGCCATCCGAGCGCATCAGCATCAATGATTTAAGGCCGATCTGCGCGAGGCCGTCACGCAATGAGGTCACATATTGGCGCACGGCCGGACCGACATAGGCGGCCGTCGCGGTGGTGTTCGTGCGCGCGTACTCCTCGACCTGCGGATTGATCAGGTGGGAAGTGTAGATGTCGACGTTTGGCAACGCGGCGCGCAGGGCGTCGGCAAGCCGGTTCTCGTGGATGGGATTGAGGTAGCCGAAAAGCAGCGAGATCGCGATCGCTTCCGGCTTCGCTGCGCGTGCGTCGCGGACGATCCGGCTGATCTCGGCTTCCGTCAACGAGGAGATGATCGCGCCAAATGCATCGATGCGCTCGTCCACCTCTACAACCATGGAGCGGGGTACAAGTGGTGCCGGCCGCTTCTGACGAAGCGAATAGAGCAAGGGGCGGCGCTGCGTGCCGATTTCGAGCACGTCGCGGAAGCCCTTCGTGGTCACCAGCAGGACGCGCCCGCCTTTGCGCTCGAGCCACGCATTGGTCGCGATCGTGAAACCATGCACGAAGCGATCGATGTCGGGTGGCGAAACGCTCGTGTCGCCACACACCCTATCGATCGCGGCGAGTATGCCACTCGCCGAATGCCGCGTAGAGGGTAGCTTGGCTACGTGTATCTGATCGCTGTGGCCATCCCACAGGACCACATCGACAAACGTACCCCCAACGTCAGATGAGAGCTGAAGCATGCTCGGCGCACTCCACAATGCGATGATTGCGGAGTTGGACTATGATGATCCGATCGGGGGTCTTATAGCACCAGTTGGCCAGAACAGTTGGTCCAGGGTCGAGTGGAGCGCATGGGGAGCACAAGGGCTCGCACCGGCGCGTGAGCCGGTGCCCAAAATGACGTGTTCAGAAGGCCTATAGCTCGCCCGCAGCTTGCGCGACGATACTAATGCCTTCGCGGATGTGTTCGGCCTTGATGGACGAAAATCCAAGTCGAAGATAATTCGACGGAATGTGCGGCCCCATGAAGTGGGCTCGGCCAGGCTCGATGAGGACATCGCGGTCCCAGGCGAGCGCGGCCAGATGCACAGTATCCGTGCCTTCGGGCATCTGGACCCAGAGCGAGCTGCCTCCTTCGGACGATGACACGCGTGCCTCCGGGAAGAATTCCGCCATGGCGTCGCGCAGTGTCCGCCAGCGGAACTCGTAGTCCTGATGAAAACGCTTTAGAAGGGCCTCGTAATGTCCGCCTTTCAAGAACAGCGCCACAGTGCGTTGGTTGTTGGCCGCTGGATGCCGGATGGAGAGGCGTCGTAGAGCACGAGCCTCGCGCATGAAAGCGGCTGGCCCGACCAGAAATCCAACGCGCAGCCCTGGTGACAGAAGCTTGGAGAGACTGGTCAGGTACACGACGCGTCCGTCGATATCCCGCGACTTGAGCGCGGAGCTCATGCGCTTGCCGAAGCGCGACTCCGTGTCGTAGTCATCCTCGATAATGATAAAGTCATGCAGCCTGGCCATCTCCAAAAGCCGCTTGCGCCGCCGCTCAGACATGGTGACTGTCGTTGGAGCTTGATGACACGGTGTGATGTAGACGATGTCGCAGTCTTTGACTGCATCGCTCACCTGAACGCCCTCTTCATCGACCGGCAAAGGCACCAACTTGGCGCCGAAGAGGCGGAATATGCTGCGCGCATCCGGATAGCTCGGCTCTTCCACGCCGACAACGGTGCCCGGCCGAATGAGACACTGTGCGGTGAGATACAGAGCGTGTTGCGCACCGACGGTGACCAGAATCTGCTCGCAGTCAGCGGTGAAGCCGCGGCGCGGTAGCACGCGACGGCGGAACGCCTCCAGCAGCAATGGGTCGTCTGCGTCGACGTAATCGACGGTCCAGTCGTGCACATCGTGAAGCGAGAGCGATTCTCTGCTGCAGCGGCGCCAGTTCGTAATCGGGAACAACCAGCGATCGTGCTGGCCGTAAGCGAATGTGTACTTCTTCGAGCGCCAACTCTTGGGGTGTCCGACCTTGGCGAAGTCGGATGCGCGAAACGCGACCTTTGCACTCCAGTCGACGGAGCTGTCATCGGTAGAAGGGGGTGGGCACTGCGGGAGGCGCCCGGCTACATTGGGCGATACGAAAAAGCCGCGGCGATCCTCCGAGCTCAGTAGTCCCTCATCGACGAGATCTTGATAGACGAGCGTAACGGTATTGCGGGAAATGCGAAGCTGCTCGGCCAGAGCGCGTGTCGATGGGAGCAGTCCGCCATCCTCGAAATCGCCGCGCAGAATGGCCTCTGAAAGCTTTTCGCGAAGGCGCGATTGCAGGGATCCGTGAGCGCTGGGATCGAGTGTGATCAGCGACCTAAGCAACTGTGGCACTCCTCATGCTGTTCTGAGGTGGCCACATACGACAGCGCGGCGTGAGCGCTTGCGAGGCGTCTTTCGAGCTGCAAAGTGCCTGCGGATCTTGATGCATGGCGGCCAACTAACTGATCAGCAGATTGCCACGCCCAGTGCGTTCACTGCAATTGGCGCGCGCGCTGCATAATAGGGCATTCTGCACCAATTATGCTCCGCGGTCTGGCCAATGCCATCATGCGATGTCCTCGGCAGGTCCTCATGACTGGATCGAGCCTCCAATGGGGCGCATCACTCCGCCGCGATCTGCTGCACCTCAACATCAATCCGCAACTGCGGGAACTTGGCTTCGAGATCGGCATAGATCGCCCGGACCTGCTCTGGCGGTGAGAGTTTGGCGTGAGCGCCTTCCTCGACCGCCTGGAAGATTCGGCTCTTCGTCCAATGTCGCCAACTGATCTGCGTCTGCGAAAGCAGGTCCGTCAGCGCATCGTAGCGCTCGACCGTCCAGATACTCTCGAAGGCTTCCCGGCCCGGACCGTAGTCGAAAAGTGCGAGCGATGGGCGGGCGCGTTGACGCTCCCGTGCGGTGGCCTCGGCGTCCACCTCGCCGTTGACGAGAACTACGCCGTAGTCCGTCCGAGCCTTCTCAGTTGAAACGAACCCGCAGGCAACGTCGAATGCCACGTGCTCGGGGAGGCGCTGGAAGGGATCGCCCCATCCGCCGGCGCCAGCGCCCGTGATCAGAATGACGTCGTTCGGATTGCAGTTGACGAGATCGATGTTGCCCAGGATTTTTTCGCCTGGGCGACCACGATTGCGATAGAACTGCGAGGTGTTGCCGGCCTTGCCGCCGTTGAGTCCCCAGCAGGCGAAAGTCGTGCGGTTGCGATTGCGGGCCGTGACGACCGTTTGTGGCGCGAAAACTTCGAACTCCATCACGGTCGCCGAACCACCACGCCAGAGCCCGGCGCCACCGGAGTCACAGGCCAATCCATAGCGCCGGAACCGGATCGGCACCTCGGCCTCGCTGATCTCCACCGGAGTATTGCGCAGGAAGGAGCTGATCGAACCCGAGCCTTCCGCGCCGTCGGTCCACGACATGGCGCCGCCACCACCGCCCACAGGGCCAAGCGATGCGAGCACCAAGCGACCGCGTCGGTCGATCGTCTTCACATTGACGATGCCGCCGCCGCCGCCCGGAGAAGCAGGCAAGCGATCGGGCGCCGCCTTGGCAAAGACGCCAATCGTTGCGACCTGCGTAATCACACAGGTGAGACTGCGCATTCCCACCGCCGCCGGCGGCGCGCAATTCACAACCGTGCCCTCCGGTAGAATGGCCCTTGCAACACGCAGGACGCCGAAATTCAGCATCAGATTGTTGTTGAGCGAATAAAGCACGTAGCCGAGACCAACCATCGCGAGAACGTGGCGAGGTCTACCTCCGGTCGGCATGTTCAGCGATGCATTGACCTGCGGATCGCTGCCCGTGTAGTCGAGCACGATATCGCCATCGCGGATGCGCAGTGTGATCGCGATGCGGCACGGGTAGCCGCCATCGGAGTCCTCGTCCGCAAATTCGGAATGGAAGTAGTCTCCGTCGGGAAGCGTGCGGACGATGGCGCGGGCCTGCGCTTCCGCGTAGTCCATGAGATCCGCCGTGCCTTGGTGGAAAGCCTCCTTGCCGAAACGCGCAACGATTTCCTTGATCTTGCGAATGCCGATGGCAATCGAAGCGATCTGTGCGTTCAGATCCCCCCAGTTCTGATGCGGGACGCGGACATTGAGGCCCATCATCTTCAGCAGGTTCTCATCGAACTCGCCGCGCCGCATGATTTTGGAGGGCGGGATGCGCAGACCCTCTTGATGGATCTCGGTGAGACTGCGCGACAGCGAAGCCGGTACCGCGCCACCCATGTCCGTGTTGTGGATGTGGCCGGCGACGAAGCACATGAGCTCTCCATCGACGAACACCGGTGCCCAAATGTGGATGTCGGGCGTATGGGTCGCAACGGCGCCGCTGTAGGCGTCGTTCGTAATGCAAACGTCGCCCTCGTCGTACGTGTCGAACATCCTGATCACCGGCCCGTAGTCGAGACCGATGTACCAAGTGGCTCCCAATGTTTTGGGTGACGCGAAGGTCAGGCCGTCGAGTGTCAGAAGACCGCAGGAAAAATCCTCGGTCTCTTTGACAAAGGTCGAGTGAGCCGTACGCATGAGTGTGTAGGCCATCGCCTCCGCCGCGGCCGCGCAGTAGTCAGCAAGAATTTGGAGTGAGAGGGCGCTGGTTTTCATCGCTTATTCCCCGCGGCTTTGAACGGTGACGCGGAGGTTGCCCAAACGATCGACGACGACATGGCAATCCGTCGGGATGACCGTGGTGCAATCGTCCTGTACCACGACGGCAGGACCCGCGAACGACTGGCCGGCGAGGCAGTCCTGACGCCGGAATACAGGCACATCTCGAAAGGCGCCATCCAGCCATGCGCGGACGGATTGCAGCGGCTTGGGAGAGCCCTCGGCAGTGCGCACAGGCTTGAGCTCGGGCTTCTTCGTCTCGCCGCTCGCAACGAGGCGCAGGCTAATCATTTGCATTGCGGCCTTGCGGTCGGCGTGCCCGAACAACTGCTCGTGACGACAATGGAAGGCGTCGCCAATGGCAGCGAGATTTCCTGAGGCGATCCAATCCGCTTCGAGGAAAGTCTCGACCTCGAAGGATTGCCCGCGATAGCGCATATCGGCGGAGTAGAGCAGCTGAGGCTCGCCCTTGTAACCCTGATCATTCACTAGCCAGGAGATGCCCTTGTCCTTCAATGCCTCGAAGCTCTTGCGCAGCTTCGTCTCGATGCCGGGCGCGAGGTCGAGATAGACGGTGTCGATGAAGTCGTTCTTCATGTCCGCGACGAGGCCACCGAGTGCGCTGAGAACGCCCGGCGTCGTCGGGACCAGCACCTCGGTAATGCCAAGCTCGCGCGCGAGCAGCGGCGCCAGCATGGGGCCGGCACCACCGAAGGCGATCATGGTGAACTCGCGCGGGTCGATGCCGAAGCGAGAAACCAGTCCGCTGATGCCCCCGTACATGCCGGAGATGCAGATCTTCTGGATGGCCTCGGCAGCCGCTTCAGTCGTGGTGCCAAGCTTGTCGGCGAGTGCGCCGACGGCGTTGACGGCGGCCTTGATGTCGAGATTGACGGCGCTGTAGCCGAGGTCGGCCGCGCCGATGAGGCCGCAAGCCACGAGGCTATCCGTCACCGTCGCGCGTGTTCCGCCCTTGCCATAGCAAACAGGACCCGGCGTCGAGCCCGCGCTTTCCGGCCCGACCTTGAGGACGCCGAGATCGTCGATCCACGCGATTGATCCGCCGCCCTCGCCAATCGAGCTCACGGATACGGACGGAATGAAAATCTGAAAATCGCCGATCACCTCACCGACACCGTACTGCGGCGTGCCGTCAAGGATCAGCGCGACGTCCGCGCTCGTACCGCCGATATCCAGGCTAAGTGCCTTTTTCAGGCCGGCAGCCTTGGCGACGAACGAAGCGCCGATCACACCCGAGGCTGTGCCCGAGAGAATCATCTGGATGCATTCGGACTTGCCCTGCTCGGCGCTCATGACGCCGCCGTTCGATTTCGTGATCTGCGGCTCAGGCGCCACGCCCGCATTCTTGAGCGCACCTTGGAGTGAGGTCAGATAGTGGGCGACGCGCGGTTGAACGTAGCCGCTGACGGTCGCCGTGATCGTGCGCTCGTACTCGCGAATGATCGGCCACACTTCTCTCGACAGAAAGACGGGAATGTCGGGCGCTATTTCGGCGGCTATGGCTTTGATCTGCTCTTCGTGCTCGCCATTGCGGTAGCTGTGGAGGAGAGAGACGACAATGCCGTCGCAGCTCTTGGCCTGCGCCTGGCGGATTGCCTTTTCGACGCTCTCGCGGCACAGCGGGCTGAGCACCGTGCCATCCGCTGCGATGCGTCCTTTGATCGGGAAGGCGCAATCGCGCGTGATCAATGGCTGCGGACGCTTGGAGAAGATATCGTACATGTTTGCGATCTTGAGGCGTGCCAGCTCCAGCACATCCACAAAACCGTCGCTCGCGAAGAGTGCCAGCTTCAGGCCCTTGCGCTGGATCACCGTATTCACGCCAACGGTCGTTCCGTGCGTGAAATAGCTGATGTCGCGGGGTGCGATTGCGTAGCGCTGCTGAAGCTGACGTACTCCCTCGAGCACTTCCTCGCCCGGCTTGTCCGGGCGAGAAAATACCTTCAGCGTGTGGATGGAGCCGTCACTCTCATTCAATACGGCGAAATCGGTGAACGAGCCGCCGATGTCGACCCCGACCCTATAGCCCATGATCTTCTTGACCCCTTGAGGCTGCTTATGTCGGCCGCGCGTTAGCGGCCGAGCTCCTTGTTCCACTTCTCGACCCAGCCGGAGACTTTCGGAGCGAGCTGGCCGAATGGCGGCCATAGAATCTCTGGCAGCTTGGTGATGCGCGGCGAGACTGCTGGAAGGAACTCCACCTTGGAATTCGACATGCCGTACTGAAGTATGTTTCCCCAGCACTGTTGTGGCGGCGCCGAGAGCGCATGATTGATGAATTCCCAGCCGAGTTCCGAGCCGTTCTTCACCTTCTGAATAATGACGGGGCTGATCACGGCGCCAGGCTGAGGGTTCAGATATTTAATCGTCGGGTTGCCGGCATCATGGAACGCCCAGGTGCGGCCATCCCAGTACATGCCGATATCGACCTCGCCGGACTTGATGAGGTTCAGGAACTCATTGACGTCGTTCCAGAAGACGATGTTGCCGCTCGCGCGCAAGCGCTTGATCTGATCGAATGCTGGTTCGACATTGTCGACATCGCCGCCATAGACGTGCGCGAGCATCCAGATGAGTGTGTTTGGCGTCGCTGCGTAATTCACCCCCGGGATTGCGGCGTGCCATTCGCCGGCAACCGTGCGATCGACGAACTCCTTCCACGTTTTGGGCGGGTTCGGGATCTTCTTTTCATTGTAGGCCAAGCCCATCGCGCCGTAGTTCAGAATGGAGCCGAAGCCCTGTCCTGCTTCAGCGAATTTCGGATCGATGTCCTTGAGATTGGGTACTTTCGAGACGTCGTACTTCTCGACGACGCCCCTGCGCCCGGCGTCAAGTGCCTGATCGATGCCGTTGATGATTACGTCGATCGGCGGCTTGTTCGGGCTCGCCAGAATCTGGTTGCTCCACTGCACGGGCGTTCCAAGAACGACCTCGACCTTTTTCCCGGTCTGCTTCTCAAAGGTCGTTACGTAGCACTCGCGGAAAGCCTTTTCCCAGAGCCCCCCGTATGCCGTGACGACGAGATCGGCTGAGAGTGCGGCGGGCGAGGAGGCAAGCAGCAACGCCACTGCCGCGCCTGCTTTCATCGAGCTGCGAAACCGAACTCGCTTCGTCATGGAGGTCCCTCCTGTCCAACTGACTGCGTGGAGCATCGGCCGTGCGCGCGAGCGTGGTCGCCCCAGGCCGCATGAAAGATTTTCAGCATTTTGATGACAGGTCAATAGAAATGTAGTTTATTGATGGAGAGGGCCGGCCGGCATTCTGTATGTTGAATGCACGGTCGAGCCGGTCGACGACGAATTGAGAGCGCAGCCAAAGGAGAAGCCACCGTCATACGCAGCAGGAGCGAGGCCCACTGACTTTGGTGGATTTGCTCCTCCCGGTATGGGCAGCGGGGCGCGCGCGGCGATAAGCTCGCGAGTGACTTTGGTGGAAGCGCTTAGCTTGAGAGGAACGAAGTTGGCGAATGGAGTGAATGCAGTTCTGGATCCGGAGCGCGTCAGCAACGCGGAGCTCTCGACGCCCAGCATCGATGTGCCGAAGGTTGGCGGAAAGATCCGACAGCTACGCATGAAGCAGAAGCTGTCGCTGGCCGATCTCGCAGAGCGATCGGGCGTGTCTGCAGGTCTGTTGAGCCAGATCGAACGGGATCTGGCCAATCCATCATTGAAAACGCTCACGCGTATACGCCACGCTTTGGACGTGCCCCTCAGCGCCTTGTTTGACGAGGGGCCATCGCACAAGAGCGATCCTGCATTCATCCGTCGGAAAGTCGGGCGTCCGAAATTTGATCTCGGGCCGGAGCTGATGATCAAGGAGCTGCTCTCCACGAGCCTCGCTCAGAATCTTCAGTTCATGATCTTGCACATTCCGCCCGGAGGGAGCTCCGGCCATCAGCCTCTCAGCTACTCCTCTGAGAAGGCAGGGCTCGTTATCGAGGGTGAGTTTACGCTTCAGGTGGAAGATAGCGAGGTGCGCCTCGAGACAGGCGACAGCTTCCAGTTCGACGGCATCCGACCTCACTACTTTCGAAATCACAGCGCCAATGTCGCGCGTATCGTCCTAATCATCGGCCAGACACTGCCAGAGCGTCATCTCTAGTACGCAGGGGGAAAAGCAATGAGAAGCGAAGACGGCGCGGTTGCCCACCCAGACACCTGCGTCGTCTTGGGTTGGCCAGCATGAAGGGGCCTGTTTCGCTGCGGCTGGCCAATGTCAGCAAGAGCTACGGGCCCGTGAAGGCCGTGGCCCCCATGGATATGGAGATCAAGGCGGGTGAGCTCGTTGCGCTTCTGGGCCCGTCCGGCTGCGGTAAAACGACCACGCTGCGCATGATCGCCGGTTTCGAGGCGCCTGATACGGGCGCCGTTATAATCGGCGATCGCGATGTCACCGACTTGCCGCCAAACCGGCGCGACCTCGGCATGGTATTCCAGAACTACGGCCTGTTTCCGCATATGACGGTCGGCGAGAACGTGGCGTTCGGCTTGAAGATGCGAGGCGTGAGCCGGCATGAGCGCGACCGCCGCGCGCGAGAGATGCTCCATGTCGTGCGTTTGACCCAACATGAAGATCGCTTCTCGCACCAGCTTTCCGGCGGGCAGCAGCAGCGCGTCGCGCTTGCGCGATCGCTGGTGACGAACCCCACCGTACTATTGTTGGACGAACCCCTGGGCGCTCTCGACAAGAACCTGCGTGAAGGCATGCAGTTCGAGCTTCGCGAGCTTCAACGGCGCATGAAGATCACCACCGTGCTCGTCACTCACGATCAGGAAGAGGCGCTGACGATGAGTGACCGCGTCGCCGTGATGAACGCAGGCGAGGTGGTTCAGGTCGGAGATCCTTCGACAATCTATCAGCGGCCGGAGACGCGGTTCGTGTCCGAGTTCCTCGGCACGTCGAATGTATTCGAGGGCACCGTCGAGCACGAGGCGGAGCCCGGCATCTGGGGATTGCGCCTTTCGGATGGCGGGCTCGCGCTCGCCGCGAGTGCCTCACGCCCCAAGGTTGGCGGACGCGCGCTGCTTGCCGTTCGGCCAGAGCGCATCTCCATCGTGCCGCCGCAGGACGGCGCGATGCGAGCGCAGATTCAGGATCGGGTGTTCCGCGGCAGTTACTACGCCTACGAATTGCAGGTCTCCAGTCGCGCTGAGCCGATCTTCGTCTATCAGCAGGCGGCGGAGGCGGACAGCAACGCAGTAAGCGCAGACGGCTCGGTCGGACTGGTCTGGGCGCCGCGTAGCGCAGTCCTGCTCCTGGAGGCGGAGCAATGACGCCGGCTCAAGAGACAATCGGCGGGAACGTCGGCGCGCGCGCGAGGACATCACGTTCGAAGTCTTATCGTCTCGCTCGTCCGGCCTGGGCAATCCCAGCTATTCTGTTTCTCGTCATCTTCTTCGTAGGCCCGCTCATCGACAATCTATGGCGCAGCTTTGCTGCCGAAGGCGATGCGCTCGTCTACTACAAGAAGCTGCTTGGGGACTCCTACTATCTCAGCACGATATGGGAAACGCTCAAGGTCAGTTCGATCGTCACGATCGCCTGTCTGCTCATTGGCTATCCCATTGCCTATTTCATGGCCCGTCATGCCGGTCGCTGGCACGGCGCCATCGTGTTCTTCCTCATCGCACCGCTACTGACGTCGATCATCATGCGTACGTTCGGCTGGCGTGTCCTCTTCGCCCGGCGCGGGCTCGTCAACGTCTGGCTGACCGATCTCGGCCTCATCGACAAGCCGCTCAATCTGGTGAATGACCCCATATCGGTCTACATCGGGCTCGTCCACGTTCTGCTTCCCTTCATGGTTCTCTCGATTGCCGCCATTCTGCAGGGGATCGATCCCAAGCTTGAGGAGTCTGCGCGCGTCCTTGGCGCGAGCCGCTTCCGCGCGTTCACGACAGTGACGCTTCCGCTCAGTCTCGATGGCATCGCCACGGGCTGCATTCTGGTGTTCATGCTGACGAATGGAAGCTTCGTGACGATGCTGCTCCTGGGTGGCGGCAAGGTCGTGACAATTCCCCTGTTGATCTATCAGCAGTTCAACCTGACGCAGGACGTCGCCTTTGCCAGTGCGATGGGGAACATCCTTCTGCTGTTCGCGCTGATCTGTCTGGTGGCTCAAGTGCAATTGGTTAGGCGACGGGGCGTCAAGGGATGAGCACGGCAATCTCAGCAGGTTCGCAGGCTCCGGGAGCTACCAGGCGGCGGCGCCGGAAGACGGACTACGTCGCAGTGGTGCTTGGATTCTTCACGATCCTCACGATTATCTTCATCGTCGCGCCGATCCTGGTCGTGGTGGTGGTCTCGTTCTCCTCCGAATCGTATGTCGCCTTTCCCATCCCTGGCGTTTCGATGCAGTGGTACTGGCGGATTCTGGAGTACCGGCCGTTTATCGACTCGCTGATCGTCAGCATGAAGCTGGCGCTGGCAGCCGCGGTTGCGGGATCGATCATCAGCGTGCCGGCGGCGCTCGCGATCGCTCGATCGCAGTCGCCGATCGCGAGTGCCGTTGCTTCGTTCCTGCTTGCGCCGCTGTCGATACCATCCATCGTCCTTGGCTTTGCGCTTCTCTACTATCTGTCCGCGCTCGCATTTGGCGTCTCGTTCATGGCGCTCCTGACGGCGCACACCGTCATCAGCATTCCCTACATCGCGCGGACGGTGCTTGTCGTTTATCGCGGCATCTCTCCGGATGTGGAAGAAGCAGCCGCCATCCTCGGTGCCAACCGATGGCAGGTCCTCGTCTATGTGACCCTGCCCCTCGTTCGGCCGGGCATTTTCGCCGGCGGCTTGTTTGCGCTGCTGATCTCATTCGACAATCTGCCCATCTCCTTCTTCTTCGGCACGTCGTCCACGAGCACGCTCCCCGTCGTCATGCTGAGTTATCTGCAGAACCAGTTCGACCCATCCATTGCCGCGATCAGTACGGTTCAGATGGTCATCGCCGTGGTGCTGCTGCTCGTCGTGGATCGCTTCTACAGCATCAATAAACTGAACGCTGCCTAGGCAGCATCTCGAAGCCCAGGCTGGAGAGAGAGATGAGCGGCCGAGAGTTTCTGCATACGCCGGGACCGACCCACATCCCGGATGAAGTGCTGAATGCCATGCATCGCCAGGCACTCGATCCTTTTGACGGGCGGCTACATCATCTGGCGAAATCGTGCTTCGACGATATGAAGGAGATCTTCCGGACCAGCGGAAGCGTCTTCATCTATGCCGGAACGGGGCATGGTGGCTGGGAGGCAGCGCTCACCAACATCTGCGTTCCCGGCGATACGGTTCTCGTCGTGGAGATCGGCCACTTCTCCAACAACTGGGCCGACCATGCGCGCGCCCTTGGACTGAAGACCGAGATCATACTCGGGGATTGGCGGCGCGCGGTGGAGCCGGCGGAGGTCGAGCGACGGCTGCGCGCAGATACCGAGCGGAAGATCAAAGCCGTTCTCGCCGTGCAGGTGGATACGGCCACAGGCATCGTGACCGACATACGGGAGATCCGCGCCGCGATCGATGCCGCGGGGCATCCTGCACTCTTGGTCGTCGATACGATCGCTTCGCTGGCGGCAATGCCCTTTGAGATGGACGCGTGGGGCGTCGACGTGACGATCGCGGCATCCCAGAAGGCGCTCATGTGCCCGCCGGGGCTGACGATGGTCGCCGCCAACACGCGCGCGCTCGATGTGGCGACGAAGACGCCGCGCAATCAGCGCTACTGGGACTGGGGGAACCGCCTCGGTACGGAGTACTACACGAAGTTCTGCGGCACCATGCCTGAGCATCATATCTTTGCGCTTCGGGCCGCACTGGACATCATCCGCAAGCGCGGCCTGGAGGCCATCTTCTACGATCATCGTCGCTTTGCGGGCGCGGTGCACGCTGCGGTGGACGTGTGGAGTCAGGGCGGCGTTCTCGCCTTCAATGCTACCGTTCGCGAGCAGCGCTCCGTAACAGTGACGACGATCCGCACGGATCCCCATCTCAATCCCGAGATCATCCGCTCATACGCACGCGAGCGACTCGGACTGGCGCTGGCCGGAGGCATGAGCGCGCTAGCGGGCAAGGCTTTCCGCATCGGTCACATGGGCAGCCTCAACGAGCCGATGCTTCTCGGGTGCATCGCGACCACGGATCTCGCCTTGAAGGAGCTCGCCGTTCCTCACGGCCAAGGCGCAGTTCAGGCAGCTATCGACTACCTCGCGCGGGAGCGGGCGAAGAGCTCGCAGGCGTCGCCCGTCGCGGCCTGACGGCACCGCCCTTCTCCTCCAACAGCAACCGTTTCAATGCAAGGATCCGCGCGCGATGTCCCCACCTGTCACCAAGGTCGAGAATGATGCGCGGCTGCCGAAGCGGGCAGATGCAGTAGTGATCGGCGGCGGCATCGCCGGCTCGTCGGCTGCATATTTTCTCGCGAAGAAAGGCCTTTCGGTCGCGCTGGTCGAGAAAGGATATGTCGGCTGCGAGCAGTCGAGCCGGAACTGGGGATGGTGCCGCCAGCAGAACCGGGCCCTTCCTGAGCTTCCTCTGGCCCGGCGTTCGCTCGAGTTGTGGAATGATTTTCGATCCATCGCGGACACTGGTTTCCGGCGCACCGGCATCGTGATGGTCACCAAGGACAAGAGCCAGCTCGAAAAGTGGGAGAAATGGGTCGAGAAGGCGCGCGAGTGTCAGGTGCACAGCCAGATTCTGACGGCGGCGGAGGCACGCGAGCGCACGCCCGGCGCCACCGATGAATGGGTTGGTGGGATCGCTACCGACAACGACGGTTGGGCAGAGCCTTCCAAGGCGGCGCCGGCTATCGCATCAGCGGCGCGTCAGCTCGGCGTGACGATCCACCAGCAGTGCGCCGCGCGCGGACTCGAGACCTCCGGCGGTCGCGTGTCCGGCGTCGTCACCGAAGCGGGGACGATACGGACGGACGCCGTGTTGTGCGCGGGCGGCGCCTGGACATCGATGTTCTGCCGGCCATATGGGATCGATCTGCCGCAGGCGGGCGTCTATGCCACCGCTTGGCGCACCGAGACCGCGCCTGGAATCACGGAAGGCTGCATCGGAACGCCAACCTTTGCATTCCGCCGGCGCGAAGATGGCGGGTTCACCATGGGCCTGAGCGGACGCGGCAGGGTCGAGCTCAATCCCAACAGCATGCGGCACGCACTGAAGTTCTTTCGGCTGTTCCTGATGCGCAGGAAGGCCCTGACGCTGCGTCTCGGGCGGTCATATGCCTACAGTCCCGACGCGAACGTGTCATGGCGTCTGGATGAGATCTCGCCGTTCGAGCGCACCCGCGTGTTTGATCCATTGCCCGATCCGAAGCTTGTCGAAGAAGGGATGTTGCAGTTCCGCCGGCAGTTCCCGCAGCTCGGTCAGCTGAAAGCAGCAGAGATCTGGGGAGGTTTCATCGATTCCTCACCCGACACGCTGCCCGTCATTTCCCCTATCGAAAAACTGCCCGGACTAGTTATCGCTGCGTGCCTCAGCGGGCATGGATTTGGCACCGGGCCGGCCGTGGGGCATCTCGCAGCCGACCTCGTGGCGGGCACACCTACGATCGTAGATCCCCATCCATTTCGCTATTCGCGCATGATTGACGGCACCAAGCTCGACCCGACTGCCTGGAGCTAAGTTCCGATACTTGCCTGAGCGGATTGCGCAGGGTGGTGAAACGAGGGCGACTGAGCGCCCTCGGTCACATCTACTCAACAATGACGTAGATTTTCCGCACCGTCTGGATGGTGCGCCATGTCCCGACAAAGCCGGGCTTCATGATGAAGCTATCTCCGGCACGGTACTGGATCGGCTCTTTGCCATCCTCCGTGATCTCGACCATGCCTTCGAGGATATGGCAGAACTCGAAGGTCTCGCCTTTGATCGACCGTGTCAGGCCGGGGGTAGCCTCCCAAATGCCTGTACGGACTTGGTCGCTCCGAGAGTCGTCGACCTCGTAGGTTCGGAAAGTCGGATCACCGGAGATCAAACGATCCGGTGTCGCCTTACTCACCTCGGCTTCGTCGAAGTTGGTAGCTGTGATCGTCTTCAGAAAGCTCATGCGTGGTGCTCCAGTGCGTTTGGGCTAGTAGCCGCGGTCAGGCTTGACCTCGCCAATCATCGGGCGACCCGCTTGATGGCGGCGGATGTTCTCTATGAGCGTCGCGGCGGCGGTGTCCGCGCGTGTGGTTGAAGCTATGTGCGGCGTGAGGAGGATCCTTGGGTCCTTCCAGATGGGATCGTCAGGAGGAAGCGGTTCGGGATGCACGACGTCCAGGAAGGCACTCTTCAGGTGACCTGAATCGAGCAGCTTGATGAGTGCTGCCTGATCGAGATGCTGCCCACGACCGACATGGATGAGGCTCGCGCCAGGCCGCAATTTGCCGAGCAGGTTCTCGGAGAGGATGCCGTGCGTCTCGCTGGTCAGTGGCAGAAGGCAGACGAGAATGTCGGTCTGGGCGAGAAAGAGATCGAGCTCATCGCGACCACAGAAGCAGTCCACGCCTGCGATGGTTCGCGCGGACCTGCTCCATCCGGCAAGGCGGAAGCCGAATGGTGCGAGGGATCGAAGCGAAGCCTGACCCAGCTCTCCAAGTCCCATAATGCCGACGCAAATCTCGGACGTCGGGCGGATTGGATAGGTGATCCATTCTGCACGGGATTTGTGGGTCACGTATTGTGGCAGATTGCGATGCAATGCCAGCGTGGCCATTGTCACGTATTCTTGCATCGTTGCGGTGATGCCCGGCTCGATCATGCGCACGAGCTTTGCGCCGGCCGGCATATCGTCGAACGAGAACTGTTCGACACCTGCTCCGAGCGAGAAGAGCACCTCAAGTCGAGGATAGGCCGCTCGTAGATGTGGAATGGCCTTCCAGGTGAAGAGATATCTAATCTCTTCGGCATCGCAGGCTTCGCCGGCTGCAACAAAGCGCAGGTCCGGAATAGCCTTCATGAATGCGGATCGAATGATCTCGCTGCGAGCCTTGTCGGTGTTGCAGTAGAAGGTCATTGCGCTTGGGATGGCGGCCGATCGACAGTCCAACTCGAGATGCGGACGCGATGACCGCGCCACGCTCCACTCGTGGAGCCTGCGTATTAGATGGCGTTGAGCCGTATTCTAATGGCATCTCGCGGCGAAGAACATTTCGAATTCCCGGCTCTCTGCAGCAGAAAATGCCGCGGCCTCGCTTTTACCAGTTGTGACGACAGCGGTCCGAGTCAGCCCTTCAGTTCGCCCAGAAGTGCCAGGCCTAAGGCGCTTTCTCCAGCAGCGTAGCAAGAGGGTAGTGCCTTTTCACGAAAGGCGACTTGATCACGACATAGCTGAAGTATTTCTCGATGCCGATGTTGCGCTGGAGGAGGGACTCCATCGTCTCCTGATAGTGCACGATTCCGCGTGTGATGAACTTCAATAGGTAGTCATAGCCGCCGCTCACCAGGTGGCATTCTATGACTTCATCAACCTCTCGCACTGCTGCCTCGAATCGCGAAAAGTCCCCATGCCTACGATCGGCGAGCGTGACTTCGGCGAAGATGGAGGTCACTTCACCGAGTTTGGACATGTCCACCACGGCTCCATAGCCACAGATGTACATGGCTTCTTCGAGCCGCCTCACACGCATCAAGCACGGGCTGGGCGACAGCCCGACCCTGTCGGCAAGTTCAACGTTGGTGATCCGCCCGTTCTTCTGAAGCTCGGAAAGGATCTTGAGATCGATACGATCGAGTTTAGGGAGGCTCATTGGCTACTCTTCCGGGAACGCAGCGCTCCGGCGAGGTCGGTGATGTGAACTGGCAGGCGGCGTATCGGCGCAGCACGATATGCGCCGGAAATCGCGGTGTCTGCTGATTGTGATCTGCAGGAAAGGCACGGCGCACCTCCTGTTTTGATAATGCGTCATGGCGCGGCAAGCTCGCTCTATGCCGCAGGATCGAGATCTCCGATGTGAAGGGTCTTGAGCTCCAGGTACTCTTCCAATCCGTACTTCGAGCCCTCGCGACCAATGCCCGATTGCTTGATACCGCCAAACGGCGCAACTTCGATCGAGACGGAGCCGGTGTTAAGTCCGATCATCCCGAACTCGAGGCGTTCAGTCACGCGCCAGGAGCGCTTCAGATCGCGCGTGTAGAAATAGGACGCGAGGCCGTAAGGCGTGTCGTTTGCGATTGCGATGGCATCCTTCTCGTCCGAGAATTTGAAGATCGGCGCGACAGGCCCGAATGTCTCCTCGGATGCAAGGAGCATATCTGTCTTTGCAGATGCCAGAACGGTTGGTGCAAAGAACTGCGTTCCGGGCTGAACAGTCCCGCCAACCAACAGCGTGGCGCCTTTTGCGCGCGCGTCGTCGATGTGGCGAGCGACCTTGTTCACTGCAGGCTGATTGATCAGAGGCCCAATGTTTACGCCGTGATCGAAGCCGCTGCCAATTCTAAGCTTGGAGACTTCCGCCGCGAGGCGCTCAACGAAACTCTCATAGATGCCAGCCTGCACAAGAATGCGGTTGGCGCACACGCACGTCTGTCCGGAGTTGCGGAACTTGCTCGCCATGACGCCGGAGACCGCGAGTTCGAGATCGGCATCATCGAAGACGATGAACGGCGCGTTCCCGCCGAGTTCGAAGCTCACACGCTTCACGGTCTCGGCGCACTCCCGCATGAGAAGGCGGCCGACGCGTGTGGAGCCCGTGAAGGAGAGCTTGCGAACCTTCTCGCTTGACGTCAGGACGCCGCCGATCTGGTCCGGGTAGCCAGTGAGCACGCTGAACACACCCCTGGGAAATCCTGCGCGCTCTGCAAGCACGGCGAGCGCGAGGGCCGAGAAGGGCGTCAGCTCAGACGGCTTGGCGATGATCGGGCATCCGGCGGCGAGGGCGGGTGCGCATTTGCGCGTGATCATTGCGCTGGGGAAGTTCCAGGGCGTAATCGCAGCGGAAACGCCGATCGGCTCTCGAAAGGCAATAATGCGCCGGTCGCTCGTGGGCGCCGGTATCGTGTCGCCGTAGACCCGTCGCGCTTCTTCGGCAAACCATTGAACAAAGCCCGCGCTGTAGCTGATCTCGCCACGCGCCTCTGCGAGTGGCTTGCCCTGCTCGGCGGTCATGATCAGCGCCAGATCGTTCTGGTTCTCGAGCATCAGTCGATGCCATGCCATCAAAATTGCGGAACGATCGGCGGCCGGAAGTGCGCGCCAGGCGGCGGACGCATTCTCGGCGGCCATGATGGCCTCCTGCGTCTCGGTTGCGCCGAGCGCGGGCACATTTCCGATTGTGTCGCCTGTCGCCGGATTGATCACGGCGAGCGTCCGCCCATCTTGAGCGCCGCACCACTCGCCCCCCACGAATGCGCGTTCGATGAACAGAGAGGGGTCGCGAAGGCGAGTCTTGAGGTCCATGTCAGTCGATATCCATCACTCAGGCGAGTCTGGGGGGCACGATCATTTAGAGTTGGCGTGCTTGGCTGCGTCGTCTCTAATCGCATTTCGGCGGGCCAGATGCTTGACACGCCGGGTGTCAAGCATCGGGCCTGCCGACTAGGGCATCGATGTCAACTACTTGGCATCGGCTGGCGTCACGGCATCTGCCAGCGTGTAGAAGTTCGAGTACACCTCGATCTTCAGATCCCGCCTCGAAGCCAGCACGACAGGCTGAGTGTGCAGGGGAATGACGGCGACATCTTCCATCGCCATGGTGACCGCTCGCGCCTGTATTGCGTGACGCTTTGGTGCATCGACGATGTTGAGGGATTCCTGGATGACGCGGTCGATTTCCGAATTCGAGTAATGGGCGAGGTTCCACGTGCCCAGCCGCTTCTCGCGATCGTAGGTGTGGATCACCTGCTGGAGAACGTTGGCTTCGCCGGCACTCGATGCGCCCCACCCGAAGAGAATGAAGCTGCCGCGCGGCCCTGTCCGATCCGTCATGCGAGAAAAGAAGACGCTCCGCGGCATCATTTCAACGGTGGCTTTTATGCGCAGCCTTGCAAGCACCTGTGCCGCCGTCTGGCAGATTTGCGCGGCATTGGGATAGCGTCCCTCCGGGCAATGCATGGTCATGACAAAGCCATCGCCCCATCCGGCCTCCTGCATCAGCTTTCGCGCCTGATCAATGTCAGGGACGATATCAGGCAGGTCATGAGCGTGACCGCCGAGCTTCTTGGGTACGAACTGGCTGTTCGGGTATGACAAGCCTTCCATGACGCGATCGCGGAACAGATTGCGATCGATCGCAAGGGACAAGGCCCGCCTGACGCGGACGTCCTTGAATGGATTGCTCTTGAGCGGATTGCCGGCGTTGTCAGTCAGGAAAGGCGTGATGTCGCGACCCAGATCCATCGAAAAGAAGTTTACGGCGTCCGACTCGCCGACGAAGACCGACGCTTTGCCGCTCTTCTTGAGCGTTGCAACCTCGCTCGGCGGAACGTCGTCGATCACATCGACATCTCCAGCGAGGAGAGCCGCAACGCGTGCTGCACCGTTTGGCAGGAAGCGGAAGGTAACCTTGTCCCACTTCGCTCTTGGCCCCGCGTAGGCTTCGTTTCGCTCGAGAACGAGCCGATTGCCGGGCAGGAACTCGACAAACTTGTAGGCCGCACTGCTGACGTTGGCCTTGGTCGTTCCGAAATCGGCGGGCGTTGCAGTCTTGGCGATGTCGGCGGGCACGATCACCAGCTGGGTGAGCGTAGTCGGCATGATTGGGTAGGGATGCGACGTGATGATGTGAAGCGTCAGATCGTCAATGATCTTGAACTCTTGCATGCCGGCGAAGATGCCTGCGTATGTGCTCTTCGGAAGGTTGCGGACCCGGTCGTAGGTCGCAACCACATCCGATGTCGTTATGGGTTGACCGTTGGCGAACTTCTGGCCCGGCTTGAGCTTGATTTCCCAGACGGTGTCGGAAAGCGCGGTTACCGACTCCGCGAGATTGGGCACGGCCTTGCCGTCTTTATCAAGCGACAGAACGGGGGCGAGATAATGCACATAGAAGAAGAGTAGGGATGCTGACCACTGGGCATGAGGATCTGCAACGAACTCGCTGCGAGTGCCTATGCGAAGCTCTTTCGTATCCGCGTGTGCAATGCTGCTGGCGAGCGGCGCGCCGGCCGACAGGGCCGCGACGATGCTGCGAAGTATAAATGTTCGGATGCTCATCAACTTGTCCCTCTAGCGATTCGTACGGTCTTCATTTCTCGCGCATTGCCCGGAGCTAAGACGTTGCGAACCTGCTTCCGCTGGCGGGCACGCTCAAACCCAGGTTCTCGCGCAGCGTCGTGCCTTCGTACTCTTTGCGGAACAGGCCTCGCCGCTGCAGCTCAGGAATGAGCAGGCGCACGATGTCGCCGAGCGTTTCCGGGAGGAGGGCAGGCATCATGTTGAAGCCGTCGGCGGCTCCTTGCTGGAACCAGGATTCGAGCTCATCGGCGATATCTGCCGCTGTCCCGATGAGCTGCCAGTGCCCTCGTGCGCCCGCGATTCTCATCGCAAGTTGCCGGATGGTGAGGCCTTCCTGGCGCCCCATGCGCACGAGCATCTCCGAGCGGCTCTTCAGACCTTCGACCGCAGGGATCTCGGGCACGATCGCGTTCGGATCGAATTGCGTGAAGTCGTAGCTCGTCATTCGAGACAGCAGGGCAATGCTGACATCCGAATGAATGAGCTCCTGCAGCTGTGTGTATTTGTCTTGCGCTTCCTGCCGCGTCCTGCCGACAATCGGCGAGACGCCGGGCATGATCTTCATGTCCTCTGGATCGCGGTTCCGTTGTGCGGCGCGGCTCTTCACGTCGGCATAGAAAGCCTGCCCGCTCTCGATCTTCTGATGGGCCGTGAAGACGACCTCGGCGGTGTCGGCCGCAAGGTTTTTGCCGTCATCCGATGAACCAGCTTGCACCAGGACCGGCGCGCCTTGCGGGGAGCGCGGCACATTGAGTGGCCCGCGAACGCTGAAATGCTTGCCTGAGTGATTGAGCGTCCGCATCTTGCCGGGATCGAAGAACAGGCCGCTCTCCTTGTCCCGAAGGAAGGCGTCGTCATCCCAACTATCCCAGAGACCGATAACGACCTCGGCGAACTCGCGCGCCCGCTCGTAGCGCTCGGCATGATGATGATAGGGCTCGAGCCCGAAGTTGTAGGCTTCGTCCGCATTGGACGATGTCACGAGATTCCAGCCCGAACGACCGCCGCTGATGTGATCGAGCGAAGCGAACTTCCGGGCGACGTGATAGGGCTCGTTGTAGGACGTCGTGACGGTGGCAACGAGGCCGATGTTGCTCGTCACGGCCGCGAGCCCCGAGAGCAGCGTCAGCGGCTCGAAGTTGCCGACATAGTGGGCAATGCGTGAAGCGCTGGCCATCGACTCGCCCGTCCGCGGGATCGTCGCGAGCACATCGGCCAGGAAGAAGATATCGAAACGCCCTTGCTCGAGCAGGCGCACCAGATCGACGTAGTGCTTGAAGTTCACGCCGGCATCGGCTTGGGCGGTAGGATGCCGCCATGCGGCGAGGTGCTGTCCCGTCGGATTGATGAACGCTCCGAGCTTCATCTGACGCGCCGGTTTGCCCATCGTATCCCCCAGATGCGCGTTGCGAGGAGCCTCAGGCCTTGCGGCTCTGTGGGCATGGATGTAAGGAAGCCCCGCAGCTGGACGTTTTGACGCCTGTAAACAGGCAAGGGCATTTTGCCCAACCAAAATGAAAAAAGTCAATCAAAAATTTCAATGTGAACGGAGTTCGGCGCCGCCTTGTTAGGCAGCGCCGAAAAGGTGTGAGCCGACGGTGATGACGTTAGCGACGGTCAGCGGGCGCGCTTGAGGGCGTCGGCGAGCACCGAGACCATGGTGTCGATATGCTTGCGCTCGACGATCAGCGGCGGCGAGAGCGCAATGATGTCGGCCGTGATGCGAATGAGAAGTCCGCGCTCAAAGCAATCGACGAAGACATCATGGGCGCGAGCGCCGGGCGCGTCAGGCCGCGGCGCCAGCTCGATGCCCGCGACGATGCCAATCGTGCGGATGTCGGTGACGTGAGGCTGGCCGCGCAGCATGTGCATGGCGTCTTGCCAGTAGTCCGCAAGCGCTGCGCCAGCGGTCAGCAAGCCCTCTTCTTCGTAGATGTCGAGCGTCGCAATGCCTGCCGCGCAGGCAGCCGGATGACCGGAGTAGGTATAGCCGTGGAAGAGTTCGATCTGGTTTTCCGGTCCCTGCATGAGTGCGTCGTGCACCTTCCGGCTCGCGAAGACGGCGCCCATGGGCAACGAGCCGTTCGTCAGTCCTTTGGCCGTGGTCATCAGGTCAGGCTTCACGCCGAAGTAGGAACTCGCAAAGGGTGTGCCGAGGCGGCCGAAACCGGTGATGACCTCATCGAAGATGAGAAGGATGCCATGGCGGTCGCAGATGGTGCGCAGCTTCTCCAGATAGCCCTTCGGTGGGATTAGAACGCCGGTCGATCCCGCGACAGGCTCGACGATCACAGCGGCGATGGTCTCGGCGCCATGCAGCGCCACGAGGCGCTCGAGGTCGTCTGCGAGATCTGCACCATGCTGTGGTTGGCCACGCGTGAACGCGTTGCGCGCAGGGTCGTGCGTATGACGCAGATGATCCACTCCAGGAAGCTGGGGGAAGACGCGGCGATTACTGACGATGCCGCCGACCGAGATGCCTCCGAAGCCGACGCCGTGGTAGCCGCGCTCGCGGCCGATGAGTCGCGTGCGTGTGCCTTGGCCGATGGCGCGCTGATAGGCGAGTGCGATCTTGAGTGCGGTATCGACTGACTCAGATCCCGAATTGGTGAAGAAGACGCGGTCCAAGTCTTTCGGTGCCAGGGCGGCCAGGCGCTCCGCGAGGTCGAACGCCAAGGGATGCCCGAGCTGGAATGACGGCGCGTAGTCGAGTGTCGAGAGCTGCTTGCCGACGGCATCGGCAATGCGCTGGCGGCCGTGTCCCGCATTCACGCACCACAGGCCTGCAGTGCCGTCGAGAACCTGACGGCTATTCTGGCTCGTGTAGTGCATTCCTTCAGCCGCAACGAGGAGGCGTGGCGCCGCCTTGAACTGCCTGTTCGCCGTAAAGGGCATCCAGAAGCTGTCGAGCTTTGGAGCATTGATCTGGTGTCGCGCGGTCATGAGTCACCTCCATTTGCGCCAGAGGGACATGATCGGCAAAGGGCAACAAGTCCTTTTCTTTTAGAGTATAAGCCATTGATATTTCGCGTATCGCTAACGCTGAATTGCAGTGTAGGAAACAAGCGAAACAGTCTTCGGGCCAGCGAAAAGGAGATGCAGCATGAGCTTGGATATCGGGGGACGACTTCGCTATGTGCGGCTGCTGCGCAACCTTTCGCAGCGCGAACTCGCAAAGCGCGCAGGGGTGACCAACTCGACGATCTCGCTGATCGAGGCCAATCGCGCGAACCCTTCGATCGGCGCATTGAAGCGCATTCTCGATGGCCTGCCGATCGGACTTGCGGAGTTCTTCGCGCTCGAACCGGAGCGGCCGAAGAAGGCATTCTATCAAGCTGACGAGTTGGTGGAGATTGGTAAGGGACGGATCTCGTATCTACAGGTGGGCGACCGGCTGTTCGGTCGCGCCTTGCAGATTCTCAAGGAGCGCTACGAACCGGGCGCCGATACCGGGCGCGTGCCCCTTGTGCACGACGGCGAGGAAGGCGGGATCATTCTGAGTGGTCGCCTCGAGGTGACCGTTGACGAGGAACGGCGCGTGCTCGGCCCCGGTGATGCGTACTATTTCGAAAGTCGTCGACCGCATCGCTTCCGCTGCGTCGGGCCGGCGCCCTGCGAGTTGGTCAGCGCATGCACGCCGCCGACGTTCTGACTGCGTGCGCTGAGCCGTCACTCACCAAGGCAGCTCGGTGCCGTCATAATTGAAGAAGCGACCACTTTCCGTCATCTTGAGACCTGCAATCTGCTTGCGAAGGCCGGCGACGCTCTCTTCGGGAGAGATCTCGCCATTCGGGCCGCCCATATCCGTGCGCACCCAGCCTGGATGGAAAACTGTGCAGATCAAGCCATCGTTGCGCGTGTCGATCGACAAAGTTCGCCAGACGGCATTCAACGCAGCCTTCGAGGAACGGTAGATATAGGTGCTGCCCGTTTCGTTGCACGCGATGCTGCCGAGGCGGCTCGAGAGCGCAACGAGCTTGCGCTGAGAGCCGAGAAGCAAGTTCGGTCGAATGGCTCCGGCGACGGCAAGCGGCGCCATCGTGTTGATCGCGAGCACCTCTGCCCAAGCGTTCCGGTCGATGGCTTCGGGCACCATCGTGCGCGGGCCCATGACGCCGGCGCAAAGTACCGCGACGTCGATCGGCTGCCCCTTGAGCGAGGCCGCGAGTGCATCAATCGAGGACTGTTCGCGCATCTCGAGCGGATGCCATGTGATATTGCCGGCAGGAAGCTGTTGATCGGATTTGCCGGCCCTGTTGGTGGCGTGGACCGCCCAGCCCTCAGCGGAATACTGGCGAACAAATTCGAGGCCGATGCCTCTGCTTGCGCCCACAATCAGAACCGTTGGCATGTCGTTTCTTCCTTCTTGAAGTGCTTCCGGTCGTGCCGGACGTTCGTTGACTCAGCGCATTGTGCGAGGGGGTATTCTGCGGCGCGTGTCAGTAGAGAGGTGGTGTGATGACCCACAGTGCGACGCATGGCACCGTGCCCGGATTCTCAAAGCGATGGGGCAGCGTGCTCGCAAAGCGGAAGGCATCACCCGGCTGAAGCAAGGCGGATTCGCCCGCGACTTCGAGCTTCAGCGTGCCCTCGAGAATGGTTCCGGCGTCCTCTCCAGCGTGCGTGTAAGGCGCCTGGCCTGTCGAGCCGCCGGGCTGGATGGTGATGATGAGAAGCTCCAGTGCGCCCTCGCCCGGAGGGGACAGGAGTTCCTTGGTTATGCCTTGTCCGGCAAGCGAAAGCACGCGGCGGCTTGCCGGGCGAAGCAGCCACGAAGGCGTATTCGGCGGCGGCGTCGGCGAGTCGCTGAAGAACCAGCCGATGGGCACGCCGAACGTATCGGCGAGCCGCTGCAAGGTGCGAATGGACGGTGACGAGAGGCCCCGCTCGATCTGGCTGAGCATCCCGACCGATGTGTTGGTCCGCTCGGAGAGGTCCGAGAGCGTCCATTTGCGCCTTTGCCTCATGAGACGCAGCCGCAGCCCGACCTCCGGGACCGCCGCGGAGCGGGCGGTTGGCTTGGCGTCTTGGGCCATCTCCTGCTTGATCAGCTCATCGGACATCGGCGCTCTCCCCTCGAATCACGCTCATCTGCAGTGAATATTATAGGCTGAATTTTTCAAAATGGTTGCATCAAGTCTGGTTCATGTTACTCTGCAACATAGGTCGATTGTCCAGCGGAAGGTTTGATGATGGCGGATCGGAGCGGTCCTGCGGCAGATGTGCCGAAAGCCGATTCGGCCCCTATTGGTACGCCTCAATCCGCGGAAATTCAGCACGCCGATGGGAAGATGCTGGCGTCTGCGGCGGTCCCCGCCGGTGGCCCCCACCCTGGTGGAACGCCCCGCGCAGATGCCGCGAACGGTGCGCGGGCTGCGAGTGACGAAGAAACGCCGCTTCAGCTTTTCTGGATCAATTTCTCGCAATCGTGGCTCGCCGTGTTCGGTTTGGCAGTCTTCTGCCTGATCATCCTCGCGGCTATTTTTGCGCCATGGCTGTCCCCTCAGAACCCCTACGATCTCGCCCAACTCAACATCCTCGACAGTCGTCTCCCGCCGGGCTCGCCGTCCAGCGAGGGGCATGTACATTGGCTGGGAACCGATGACCAGGGGCGGGACCTCTATTCCGCCATTCTATACGGACTGCGTATCAGTCTGGGTGTCGGTGTCGGCTCGGCGTTCATTGCCCTGCTCATCGGCTGTACGCTGGGATTGATCGCAGCGTACGCGGGCGGACGGACGGACAGCGCTGTCATGCGCGTCGTCGATCTGCAGCTCTCGTTCCCCTCCATCCTGGTCGCGCTGATGATCCTTGCCTTTCTCGGCAAGGGCGTCATGAACGTCTTGCTCGCGCTCGTAATCGTGGAGTGGGCATACTACGCCCGTGTCGTGCGGGCGACGGCGCTCGTCGAGCGCGACCGCGAGTACATGGAGGCAGCTGCTTCCCTGGCGCTGCCGCGCTGGCGCATCATATTCCGCCATCTGCTCCCGAACTGCGTGCCGCCGATGATCGTCATTGCGACGCAGCAGGTCGCTCGCGCGATCGCACTTGAAGCGACGCTGAGCTATCTCGGTCTCGGGGTGCCGATCACTGAGCCATCGCTCGGCCTGCTGATCGCAAATGGCTACCAATACATGCTCTCGGGCCGATATTGGGTGAGCTTCTATCCTGGCATCGCGCTGCTGATCACGATTATCGCGCTCAATCTCGTTGGCGATCAGCTGCGCGATGTCCTCAACCCGCGGCACCTCAAATGAAGCAGCCTGTTCTGGAGGTACGGAATCTCAAGACTCATTTCTTGACTAGGGCCGGCGTCGTGCCAGCAGTGGACGGCGTGTCGTTCAGCGTCAACTCCGGCGAGGTACTGGGTCTCGTCGGTGAGTCCGGTTCTGGAAAATCGGTCACAGGCTATTCCATCATGGGGCTCGTGGATCCGCCTGGCCGGATCGTCGGCGGAAGCGTGCTGTTCGAAGGCCGGGACATCACGAAGCTGCTGGAGACGGATTGGCGCCAGCTGCGCGGCAATCGCATCGCTATGGTCTTTCAAGATCCGATGATGACGCTCAATCCGGTATTGCGCGTCGGCACACAGATGGTCGAGACCATTCAAGCCCACAAACAAATGCCGGTTCGCCAAGCACAGCAGCGTGCGCGGGACGTGCTCGGTATGGTCGGTATTCCGAGCCCGGAAGAGCGCTTATCCGCCTATCCTCATCAGTTTTCCGGCGGCATGCGCCAGCGGGTGGCGATCGCGATCGCATTGCTGCTCGAGCCCGCGCTGATCATTGCCGACGAGCCGACGACCGCGCTCGACGTCACTATTCAGGCGCAGATTCTCTCTGAGATCCAGAAGCTGATCGGTGAGCAGGACACATCGCTCATTTGGATCACGCATGATCTGTCCGTGATCGCGGGTCTCGCGCATAGGCTTGCGGTCATGTACGCGGGTCGCATCGTCGAGACCGGTGACGTGGATGATGTGCTGCGCGCGCCGCTGCATCCTTACACGCATGGCCTTATTGGCTGTGTTCCGAGCTCGAACCGGCGTGGGCAGTTGCTCCAGCAGATTCCGGGCATGACGCCGAACCTTCTCAATCTGCCGAGCGGTTGCGCTTTCCAGGCCCGGTGTGCACGCGCCGACGGCGCTTGTGCGGCGCCGCCGCCACTGTTTCCACGCGCGCCGGCCGGAGGCGCTTACTGTTTCCATCCGCACACAGGCGACGGCGCATGAAGTCGAACAACCCTTCTGCGATCAGCCTGCGCGGCGTCTCAAGGCGCTTTGGTCAGCCGGCCAACATTCTCAAGCGGGCGCAGCGGAGCTTGAAGCGCTGGCGCGGCGTGCCAGTCAGGAATGACGTTGTCTACGCCGTCAATAACGTCGACTTCGACGTCATGCAGGGCGAAGTGGTGGGGCTCGTCGGCGAGTCCGGCTGCGGCAAATCTACGCTCGCACGCCTCGCTGCAGGCATCCTGCCGCCGTCCGAGGGGCAGGTTCTGTTTCGCGGCACCGACCTGCAGTCGCTCGATCGCGCTGAAATGAGGGACGTGAAGCTCAAGATCCAGCTGATCTTCCAGAACCCTCATGCATCGCTCAATCCGCGTTTGAGGGCTGTCGACATCGTTGGCGAGGCGCCTCTTTGTCATGGCCTGGTATCGCGGGCCGACTACGAAAGCTACGTCGATACGCAATTCCTGCGCGCGGGTCTCGATCCCAAGCTCAAGCGTCGGTACCCACATCAGTTCAGTGGAGGACAACGCCAGCGTCTTGGCATCGCGCGCGCGCTTGCGGTTCAGCCCGAAGTGCTCGTGTGCGATGAGGCCGTCGCCGCGCTCGACGTTTCGATTCAAGCGCAGATCCTCAATCTGTTCATGGAGCTCAGGTCCCAGTTCAGCTTGACCTACCTCTTCATCAGCCATGACTTGGGCGTGGTCGAGCATCTCGCCGATCGCGTGGCCGTGATGTACCTCGGGCGCATCATCGAGGAGGCGCCAGTCGAGGAACTGTTCAGCCGGGCACAGCATCCCTACACGCAAGCGCTGCTGGCCGAGCGCCCGCGCATCGAGGGACGGGGCCGCCGGTTCGTTGCCATCAAGGGTGAGCTGCCAAGCCCGCTCAACCCGCCGACCGGGTGCCATTTTCATCCACGCTGCCCGCTGGCCATGCCGCGCTGTGCGCAAGAAGCGCCGCAGCTCCGTGAGATCGCACCAAATCACCGCTCGGCCTGTCATCTGAACGACGCTACCTGATGGCGGGTGGTCATATTGACGCATGATTGAAATTATATGCCACAGATTTTCAATTCTGTTGCATTTCGATGATCGCACAGGTAGCCTGACAGTACCGTTAGAAGCGCAGGAGGGAGCCAGATGAGGGTCGGGATCGAGGTGGGGGGGACGTTCACCGATCTCGTTGCCGTCGACGGCGGGAAGCTGCGCGTGTTCAAGGTGCCGAGCACGCCGCGCACACCGGACGTCGGCGCTTTCAACGCGCTCTCGGCCGCCGGGATCGATCCAGCGCAAGTGACCGATCTCGTGCATGGCTCGACGGTTGCAACGAACGCCATTCTCGAGCGTCGGGGGGCGAAAATCGCCTTCGTCACGACCCGTGGGTTTCGTGACATCCTCTTCCTTCAGCGCCATGACCGGCGCAGCATCTATGATCTGCGCTACGCGAAACCCGAGCCGCCGGTGAAGCGGCGCGATTGTTTCGAGGTTTCCGAGCGCATCGACGAGAACGGCAACATCGTCCTGCCTCTCGACGAGGAGGCGGTGCGGAACGAGCTGCTTCCGGCGCTAGCGAATGGAGACTACGAGGCGGTCGCGATCTGTCTTCTGTCTTCTTATGCCTCGTCGGTGCACGAGGCCCGATTGCGCGATTTGATCGTGCAGGCGGTGCCCGGGCTGAGAGTAGCGTGCAGCCACGAGGTCGCCGGCGAGTTTCGTGAGTTCGAGCGCGGAACGACCACTTCGCTCTCCGCATATGTGCAGCCGGTCATCGATGGCTATCTCGATCGCTTCGAGAAGAAGCTGGCGGAGGCCGGCTTTCGCGGCGACTTCAGCATCATGCAGTCGAACGGCGGTCGCATTCCGGCAATTGCCATGCGGCGTAACTCCATCGCGGCTCTGTTCAGCGGCCCTGCTGCGGGCGTGGTCGGTGCCATTCGTCAGGCGCAACGCTCCAACTGCCGCGATCTCATCACGTTCGATATGGGTGGGACCTCTACCGACGTCAGCCTCGTGCAGGATGGTGAAGCGGCGCTCGCTCCCGAGACGGAGGTCGATGGCCTGCCTGTGCGCACGCCGGTGCTCGATATCGTTTCCGTCGGTGCGGGCGGCGGCAGTCTCGTCTGGGTCGATGACGGCGGCATGCTCCGTGTTGGGCCGAAGAGCGCAGGAGCTCAGCCTGGTCCGGCCTGCTATGGGCGAGGCGGCACGGAACCGACCATCACAGATGCTCACGTCGTTCGCGGGACCATACGCGCCGAAGGTTTCCTCGGTGGCACGATGAAGCTCGACAAGGCCGCGGCGCACCGCGCGTTCGAGGGCGTCGCTGCACGGTTTGGTATGAGCGTGCCCGAGGCTGCTGCTGCGGCGATCCGGTTGGCCGTCGCGAACATCGTGCGGGCAATTCAGATCGTCTCGACGGAGCGGGGGCGCGATCCGCGATCCTATGCGCTCGTCCCGTTTGGCGGTGCCGGCCCACTGTTGGCCGCTGAGATCGCGGCGGAGCTCAGCATTCGGGAGGTTCTCGTGCCGCCCAATCCCGGCGTCATCTCGGCGCTGGGCTTGCTGTCGGCCGACTACGTCAAAGTCTACACCACGACGCGGCGCATGCGTCTCGGCGAGGATGTGCCCGACAAGCTCCGCGAGGAGCACGATCGCTTCCAGCGGCTCGCTGCTGAAGAGTATCGATCACACAATCTGACCGGAGATCTCGATTGTTCGCTCGAGGCTGACATGCGCTATGTCGGTCAGGCGTTCGAGATTGCCGTCCCGATCGACCTGCGATCGATCGACCGCCTGAGTGTCGCCGAGCTCACCGCGAGCTTCAACGAGGTTCACCGCCGCGTCTACATGCATGGCGGCGAGCCCGGACGGGCGATCGAGGTAGTGGGCCTGCGCTTCAGTGCCCGCCAGCGGCTGGAAGAGATGCCGGTCGCACAGGAGCGGGAGGTCGACGAGCAGAGTGTGCGCGAGGTCGCCATCCGTGGTTCCGGCGGCGAGGATCTGAAGGCGCGTATCGTTCCAGCATCACGTCTGAAGGCCGGCGCGCAGATCGAGGGCCCGGCTCTGATCGAAGGTTACTCGTCGACCACTTGGGTTCCGCCGGGCTGGATCGCCGAGCGCGACGCCAGCAACAACACCTGGCTGAGGAAGAAGAGCTGATGTCGCTCGATCCCGTAGAATATGCCATCGTCAGTCAGTCACTACTCGCTGCTGCGCGCGAGATGGGCGTCAAGCTCATTCGCTCCGCCTATTCGACCATTTTGCGTGAGGCTCGGGACGGCTCTGCAGCGATCCTCGACATCAACGGGCACACGGTCGCGCAGGCAGAGCTCATTCCTATGCAGCTCGGCACGATCGGGCAGATCTTCGCGCCGTGCGCCGCCCTGCATCCCCCCGAGACGCTCGAAGAAGACGATTTCCTGATCATCAATGACCCCTACTCAGGTGGCCAGCATCTCCAGGACGTCTTTCTCTTCCACCCGATCTTCTACAAGGGGCGCATTCTCGGCTTCGCGGCGTCGGTCGCGCACCATCTGGACCTTGGTGGCGGCAGCGCCGGCTTGAACCCCAATGCGGGGGATGTCTATTCCGAAGGTCTGATCATTCCGCCGATGAAGCTCAACGCCAAGCGCGACTGGCACGGAGGCGGGTTCCAGCGGTTGCTGCGCGCCAATGTGCGCGTCCCGCAGCAGACGATGGGTGATTTCGACGCCCAGATCGCGGCCAACCATGTCGGCGCTCTTCGCGTGCAGGAGCTGGCCGAGCGATATGGTGTCGAAAACCTGCTCGCGACTATGGCTGCGCTGCAGGACTATTCCGAATCTCGAATGCGCGCCGCCATCCGCAACATTCCAGATGGCGTCTACCTCGGCGAGGATGCCGTTGATGACGACGGCATCACGGATGCGCCGCTGCCAGTCCGGGCCACCGTCACAGTGAAGGGTGACTCGCTCACGGTGGATTTCGCCGGCACGGCTCCTCAGGTGCGGACCAATCTCAACGCACCCTTTGCCTCGACCGTGTCTGCGACCGTTTCGTGCGTGAAAGCGGCGCTGAGCGATCCCGATATTCCGTTCAATCACGGCGCGATGCGGCCTATCTCCGTGACGGCGCCGAAAGGGTCGCTTCTCAACCCATATCATCCTGCGGCCGTGCGTGCGCGCATGGAAGCGTGCTCGCGCGCGTGGGACGCGACCATGAAGGCATTGTCAAAGGTCGCGCCCGAGCGGGTGGTGGCGACCGGTTATGACACCACAACAGCGTTCTGCCTCTCGCACCTCGGTCCCGGCGGCTGGTCGGTTTCCCTCGAGATTTTCGGCGGTGGTCTTGGAGCTGCGTCGGACAAGGATGGATGCGACGCTGTCGATAACCCGCTGTCGAACTGCGCCAATACGCCGACCGAGGCCCTCGATCAGGACTTCAGCTTCTTCCGCCTGCTCGAGTATGCCCTTCGCGCGGACAGCTGCGGCATCGGGCGGCATCGCGGCGGCGTCGGCTTCACGCGGAGCTACGAGATCCTGGAGGATGGGGTCAAACTCGCGCTCTACTCGGACCGCTTCACACGTCCGGCGGATGGCTTGTTTGGCGGCCATGCCGCTGCAACGGGCTACTGCGAGATCATCCGCGACGGCGAGCGCATTCCGGTCAAATCCAAATTCGCTTCCGAGCTTCGCAAGGGCGACGTCGTCGTCATCTCGCTCGGCGGCGGTGGCGGCTATGGCAAGCCTGCGTCGCGCCCGATCGAGGAGATCGAGGAGGATGTCAAGGACGGCATCATCACGCGATCTTTCGCCGATCGCTGGCACGCGTCGGCAGGGGAGTAGATCCGATGGGCGCGTCGTCCGCAGCGAGCTTTACCCAATCGCTCTGGTACGAGACCGCCCAGGAGCCTGCGATCCTTGGAGAGCGCTTTCCGGGTTCGATGGACGTCGACGTTGCCATTGTCGGCGGCGGGTTCGCGGGCTGCACGGCTGCGCTGGCGCTCGCTGAGAGTGGGGCATCCGTCGCACTCTTCGAGGCCCAGGAGATCGGCTTCGGTGCCTCCGGCCGAAATGGTGGTCAGGTCATTCCTGGCGCCAAGTATGACCCAAGCGAACTTATTGCGGCATTCGGCGAGGAGCGCGGCAATGCGATTGCCAGTGCGGTCGGCGGGGGAGCTGATTTCGTTTTTGATCTGATCGCGCGGCATGGCATCCGCTGCTCGCCGAAGCGTGCAGGTTGGATACAGGCCGCCCACGCGCCACTGGCTCTGAAGCGCGTGCTGCAGCGCGCCGAGGAGTGGCGCCAGCGGGGCGTCGATGTCGAAATTCTGGACGCTGCAACTGTCGCCAAGCGCAGCGGTGTAAGCGGCTATTGCGGCGGTTGGCGCGATCCGCGAGCGGGAACGATCCAGCCGCTCAGCTATGTCAGGGGTCTTGCCCGCTCTGCCATCGCCGCAGGTGCACACGTATATCCGATGACCCCCGTGCATTCTATGAAGCAAGAAGGCAATCGCTGGATCCTGACTGTGCCTCAAGGCAGCGTTCGCGCGCGCGCGGTCGTCGTGGGGACGGATGCCTACTCCGATGATCGGCTCGTTCCCGGGCTGAGCCGCTCGCTCTTGCTCGTACAAAGCATCCAGGTCGCCACCGACGTTCTGCCCGATGATCTCTCGAAGCGCGTTCTGCCTGGGGGCGAATGCATCTCCGAGACGCGGCGCCTTGCGTTCTATTTCCGGCGCTCTCCCGACGGACGCCTGGTCTTCGGTGGGCGAGGCGCGGTCGGTGACGCGCTGCGGCCCGGTCTGTTCGATAGCCTGCTCGGCGCCATGAGACGGATGATTCCCGAGACTGCAAACCTCAAGGTCACCCATCGCTGGTCGGGGCAGGTCGGCCTGACGCTCGATGGCTTGCCGCACATTCACGAGCCCGCTCCGGGCTTGTTCGTAGGCGGCGGTTACAACGGCCGAGGCATCGCGCTGGCAACGCTCATGGGGCAGTGGCTGGCTCGCCGGGCGCACTCAGGCGAGGCTCCGCCGCTCGAGGGTACTCGGCTTGCCCCTATCCCATGGCACGCCGCGCGCAAGCCCATCATCGCCGCTGGCATAGCATGGGCGTGGACGCAGGATCGAATGGGTTTCGGCTCATGAGGGCACCGCCTAGTAGGTCGAGTGGCGCACCCGAAATCGGGAGGATCAGATGAACACGTCGCCCCGCCAGATGAAACTTGGCGCTTTCATTTATCCGACGGGGCATCATGTTGCCGCTTGGCGCCATACGGACTCACAGGCGGATGGCGGCGTCAACTTCAAGCACTACGTCGAGCTCGCGCAAACGGCCGAGCGCGGCCTTTTCGATATGATGTTCCTTGCCGATGTCCTGTCCGGCGTCACGCGGCAGGGCGAACCTGTCACCACCGCTGCGCGCGGCTCCCACTTCGGCCACTTCGAGCCACTGACGCTGCTCTCCGCGCTTGCAGCCGTGACGGAGCACCTCGGTCTCGTCTCCACCATGACGACGACGTACAACGAGCCCTATCACGTCGCGCGCAAGTTCGCATCGCTCGATCTCATCAGCGGCGGCCGCTCGGGCTGGAATCTGGTGACCTCGGCCAACACCGACGAGGCTCTCAATTTCAGCAGTCCTGCGCATGCTCTCCACGCCGACCGATACGAGCGCGCCAGAGAGTTCGCACACGTCGTCCAGGGTCTGTGGGACAGCTGGGATGATGACGCCTTCACCCGCGACAAGGCATCCGGCCTGTTCTTCGATTCGACCAAGATGCGCACGCTCAACCACGCGGGGAAGCATTTCAGCGTGCGCGGGCCCCTGAATGTCCCGCGTTCGCCGCAGGGCGCGCCCGTGCTCGTTCAAGCGGGCTCATCTGATGACGGTAAGGATCTCGCAGCGGAGACGGCGGAGGTCGTCTTCACCGCGCAGCAGAAATTGGCAAGCGCTCAGGCCTTCTATGCCGATGTCAAGGAGCGGGCTGCGCGATTCGGTCGAGCGCCTGATGACATCAAGATCATGCCCGGCGTGCTTCTCATCGTAGGGCGCACGGAAGCGGAAGCGCGCGCGAAGTATCAATCGTACCAGGAGCTCATACATCCTGACGTTGGCCTGATGCAGTTGTCGCGGTCAGCGGGAGTCAATCTCAGCGGCTACGATCTCGACGGTCCGATGCCGAGCGATGTTGATGTGCAGGGTCCTAAGAGTCGCTTTGCCCTTATTTTGAAACTTGCCACCGACGAAGGGCTGACCATTCGACAGCTCTACATGCGTCTCGCTGGAACGCGCGGCCATTGGCTGCTGGTCGGCTCTCCGGCACAGATCGCCGACGAGTTCGAGGAGTGGTTCGTCAAGCGCGGCGCCGACGGCTTCAACATCCTTCCCGCGCTCGTTCCGACGGGCCTTACCGACATCGTCGATCTGCTCATCCCCGAGCTGCAGCGGCGCGGCCTGTTCCGCCGCGCGTATGAAGGGCGCACGCTGCGCGAAAACCTCGGGCTGAGAACGCCGCCCAATGGATGGCGGTTCGCCGCCGGCACTCAGACGCAACGGACGGCATAGAAATCATACGGGCAAGCCGCTGCCTTCGTCAGCAGCGCGACTGATAGGAAAGGGAGGCGGAAATGGCATCTGGTCTGGTATCTCGTGTGGCCCGGCGTTTCACCTGCAGGGTGACTGCCGCTGTCATTGGTCTTGCAGCATGCCTGCTTCCCGCGCAGGCGCAGGAGCTCAAGATCGGCGCTCGCAGCGACATCGTCATCGATCCCCACTCTTCATGGGCCATGTCGAACACGCAGTACTTCTACCACTACCTCGGCTTCATGAACTGGCTCGACGAGAATGACAAAGTCATTCCCCGAATGGCGAAGTCCGCCACGGCTGTGTCTCCAAATTTGTGGGAGGTAAAGCTCAACGAGGGACTGAAGTTCTCGAACGGTGCCCCCGTGACCGTGAATGATGTGATCGCCTCCTACGAGCGAGCACGCACACTGCCGAATGCTATCGGGACTTTTGCCGGCTTGTTCGCCGGCGTGACGGAGATGAAGGCGATCGATGATCTCACCATGCACGTGGTGACGTCGAGGCCGTATCCGACGTGGCCCGCGACAATGACCCAGATCTCCGTCCTACCTGCGGAAATGGCCAAGACAGCAAGTCAGGCGGATTTCTCCTCCGGCAGAGCCAATATTTCGAGTTCAGCCTACAAGTATGTGGAGTACGTGCCGGCCAACCGGCTGGTCGTCGAGCGCAACAACGGCTATGTCGGCCCCAAGGCCCGTTGGGATAAAGTCACCTTCCGCATTCTCACCAATAACGCGACGCGCGTGGCCGCGCTGCTTTCCGGTGACGTGGACATGATCGACGGCGTGCCGCCGGAGGACGCCGCGACGATCGCGAAAGACCCGCGCTTCACGCTCTACACGGGCCCATCCGATCGCATCATCATGCTGGCGATGGATAGCAGCCGGGATGTCTCGCCCTTCATCACGGATCTTCAGGGCAACAAGCTGACGACAAACCCGCTCAAGGATGTGCGTGTCCGCCATGCCATGTCGCTGGCCATCGACCGCGACCTGATCCGTGACCGCGTCATGGATGGGCACTCCATTCCCAACAATCAGCTCATCCCCAAAGGCCTTGGCGGCTACGCAGAAAACATTCCCGAGGCAAAAGTCGACCTGCCGAAGGCGCGCGCTCTGATGAAGGAAGCCGGCTGGGCCGATGGCTTCGGGATCGCGCTCGCGTGCCCAGAGGGGCGCTATGTGAATGCCTCCAAGATCTGTCAGGCCGCAGCTCAGATGCTCGGTCGCATCAACATCAAGGTCACAGTCGAGGTAATGCCGTACGGCGTCTTCGCTTCGCGCGTCACGAACAAGACCGGTGATCGCGCCAGCCTTATGCTGTTTGGCTGGGGTGCATCGAGCTCGGGCGAGGCCAACGTGCTCCAGAATGCCTTCCACACCTGGGACAAGGAACAGCGCCTCGGGGCCTGGAACATCGGCATGTACTCGAACCCCGAAGTGGACAAGCTGATCGTGAAGGGGTTGTCCACGCTCGACGCCAAGGAGCGCCACGCCATCCAGGCAGAGGCTATGACCAAGGCGATGGCAGACGTTGCCGCTATTCCGCTGCACACGCAGATGGTGATCGTCGCAACGCGCAAGGGCCTGAAGTACACGATCCAGGCCAACGAGTGCACGCTGGCCGACTTCGTCGAGCCAATCTCTAACTGAGCAAGCGATATCGCGGAGGCTGCCCATGATCTTCTGGCTGATACAGAGATTGGTTCAGGCAGCCTTCGTCGTGCTTGCGATGACGGTCATCGTGTTCGTCGGCGTGAGCGTGATCGGTGATCCGGTGGCCATCTTGATATCGCCGGAAGCAGGACCGGATGAGCGCGAGCGGCTCATCGCCGCGCTTTATCTCGACCGGCCGATCTGGGAGCAGTACTTCATTTTTCTGAAGGGCGTGCTGCGCGGAGATCTGGGTATCAGCTTCGTCTATAACGAGCCCGCTCTCGGGCTCATTCTTACGCGGATGCCGGCCACACTTGAGCTGGCTTTCGCGGCATTGCTCCTTTCAGTCGCGATCGGCGTGCCGCTTGGCCTCTATTGCGGACTGTATCCGGACTCCATCGTCTCGAAGGCCATCATGACGGTCAGCATCGTCGGTTTCAGCCTGCCGACTTTTTGGTTGGGGCTGATGCTGGTGTTGATCTTCTCGGTCAATCTCGGGTGGTTGCCGAGCAACGGGCGCGGCGATACCGCCGAGCTGTTCGGTATTCAATGGTCATTCCTCACCTTGAATGGCTTGAAGCATCTGATCTTGCCGGCAATCACGCTCTCGCTCTTTAAGATCGCGTTGGTCCTGCGGCTCGTCCGCGCTGGCGTGCGCGAGACATTGCCGTTGGAGTACGTGCGGTTTGCGCGGGCGAAGGGCCTGGCGCCCAGGCGCATCATCTCAGTTCACGTGCTCAAGAATCTGATGATCCCGGTGGTCACGGTCGTCGGCATCGAGCTTGGCACGACCATCGCGTTCTCCGTTGTGACAGAGACCATTTTTGGCTGGCCTGGGATGGGCAAGCTGATCATCGACAGCATCAACTCGCTCGATCGTCCGGTCATGGTCGCCTACCTCGTGATCATCGTTCTGCTCTTTACGACCATCAACGTGATCGTCGACATCCTCTATTTCCTGCTCGATCCGCGCGTGCGCATTCAGGCCGATTGATCGCGATTGCGACCACGCGCACAACATCAAGCATCGCGCGCAGTGAAAAAATTTGAGAAAGAATTTCAATTTGGTTGCTTATTCTGGATCTCGAACGTATCGTCGTTGAAATGGCGGGTCCTCAACGCGGTACGCGGCGAATGGTGGGCTGGCTCATGATTTGCCGTTGTGCGGGCTACGGAGGATTTCCAGAATGAAGCGACTTTTCGGATCGGCTGCGGTTGCATTGAGCTTGACGATCGGGATCGCAGCTCCGGCCGTCAGTCAGGAGCTCAGGATCGGAGCGCGGACAGAGCCCGCCTCGATGGACCCGCACACGATCTGGTCGGGCGCCAGCACGCAATTCTACGTCCAGTATCTCGGCTTCCTCGTGCGGACGACGCCGGACAACAAGCTCATTCCGGCCCTTGCAGAGACCTTCAAGCCCCTATCGGACAACGAGTGGGAGTTCGTTCTTCGCCCGAACATCAAGTTCGGCAATGGCGAGCCCGTGACCGTCGCCGATGTGATCGCCTCGCTCAATCGCGCGCGCAACAATCCGCGCGGCAGCTACGCGAGCCTCTTCTCTGGCGTGACGGAATTCGTCGAGGTCGATGCACGCACGCTGCGCGTGAAGACATCGCGCCCCTATCCGACCCTTGCCAACAGCTTCAGCCAGATTGCCATTCTGCCGGCCTCGGTGATCGCCAAGGTCGCGACGGCAGAGTTCGGCACAGCGGCAGCCAACGTCGGCGCTGGGCCATACAAGTTCGTTTCGTTCACACCCGGCGATCGGCTCGTTCTCGAGCGCAACGACGACTACTACGGCGAGAAGGCGCGCTGGTCGAAGGTCACCTTCCGATTTCTGACGAACAACGCTGCGCGCGTCGCAGCGCTTCTGGCGGGCGATGTGGATGCGATTGACGGCGTACCGCCGGAAGAGATTGCCACGCTGAAGGCCAAGCCGGAGTTCAACGTGCTTTCCGGTCCGAGTGACCGCGCCGTTTACATGTCGCTCGATACGGAGCGGGCGCCGACGCCCTTCATCAAGGGGCCCAACGGCGAAGCCATCGACAAGAATCCCCTCGCCGATGTCCGCGTCCGCCGCGCTTTGTCGATGGCCGTCGACCGTGAGGCGATCCGCGACCGCGTGATGGATGGCCTATCCTATCCGGTCAACCAGATCGGCGCTCCGAGCCTCGGTGGCTTCAACAAGGACCTGCTGCCCGTGAAGAGCGATCCCGCCGGGGCGCGCAAGCTCCTCGCCGAGGCAGGCTGGCCCAATGGCTTCAGTCTCAAGCTCCAGTGCCCGAGTGGACGCCTCGTCAATGATGCGCGGATCTGTCAGGTACTTGGTCAGATGTTCCAGCGGGTCGGCATCAAGACCGAAGTCGAGGTCTCGCCCTACAACGTGTACATCTCGCGCATGACCAATCACGCTGGTGAGCGCGGCAGCATCTTCATGTCGACGTGGGCCTCCTCGTATGCCGGCGAGGTCGGCGGAGCACTCGAGAACGTCCTCCACACGTACGACAAGTCGCGCCGGCTCGGGGCATGGAATCTCGGCCACTACTCGAATCCCAGCGTCGACAAGCTGATCGTCGACAGCGCGATCATCCTCGACTCGACGAAGCGGCACGCCGATCAGGCGGAAGCCATGAGGATCGCCATGGAGGACGTCGGTGTGCTGCCGCTCCACCTCCAGGCGGTGGTTGTCGCGGTCCGCAAGGGGTTGGACGCAACCATCTACTCCAACGAGTACACGATCGCTGATGCCATTCGGCCGCTGGGCGAGGCCAAGAAGTGAGCGGTCACGCAAATCGTACGCAAGCTCAAGCAGCGCTTAGTACCAGATCCTGAGGTTGACGAGTGATGAAGGAAATCCGGCTGAACGCCTTTGTCATGAATTCGGTGACGCACTCCCATCAGGGGCTGTGGCGACACCCTCGTGACCATTCGCTCGACTACACGAAGCTCGAGTACTGGATCGAGTTTGCCAAGCTGCTCGAGCGCGGCAAATTCGACGGGATTTTCATGGCCGACGGCCTTGGGGTCTACGATGTCTATGGCGGTAGCCCCGAGGCCGCGATCCGCAGCGGCGTGATGATCCCCAAGAACGACCCTTCATTGCTCGTATCGGCAATGGCGGCGGCGACGAAGCATCTGGGCTTCGGCATTACCTTCAGCGTGACCGACGAAGTTCCCTACTCGTTTGCGCGAAAGATCTCGACGCTCGATCACATCACGAACGGGCGGATCGGCTGGAACATCGTTACCGGTTTTCTGGAGAGCGCTGCCAAGGCCAAGGGTGATGAACGGCTGGTTGGTCACGACGAACGCTACGTCATCGCGGAAGAGTTCATGGATGTCGTCTACCAGCTCTGGGAGAAAAGCTGGGAAGACGATGCCGTTCTGCGCGACGTCGAGAAAGGCATCTACGCCGATCCGTCGAAGGTTCATCGCATCCAGCACGATGGCACATACTTCAAGCTCGATGCGGTGCACATGTCGGAGCCGTCGCCGCAGCGTACGCCGGTGCTTTATCAGGCAGGCACTTCAAGCAAAGGCGTCGACTTCGCCGGCCGACATGCCGAGTGTGTTTTCATCAACGGACCGCGCCCCTCGGTCGTCGGTGGCCGCGTGAAGAAGATCCGCGAGGCTGCAGTTCAACAGGGGCGCGAGCCGAATGACATTCAGGCGTTGATGTCGATCAACGTGATCGCGGCAGCAACGGACAGCGAGGCGGAAGCGAAGCACGCCGAGTACAGCCGCTACATCGATCCGGAAGGAAGCCTCGTAAGGCTCTCTGGGTTCATCGGCACTGATCTCTCCAAGCTGGATCTCAACGGCCCGGTCAAGAGCATTTCGACCAACAGTATTCAGTCCATTCTCGAGAACCTGACGAAGGGAAAGCCTGATCGGCCGTGGACCGTGGCTGATGTCGCCAATAGCCTCGATCGCGACGGCGTACAGCCAATTGTGGTTGGGTCGCCCAAGACTGTGGCCGACGAGCTGGAGCGCTGGGTGGTCGAAGCCGACGTGGACGGTTTCAATCTCATCGTGCCGATCAAGCCCGAGTCCATGTCCGATTTTGTCGAGTTTGTCGTGCCGGAGCTGCAGCGCCGCGGCATGTTCAAGAAGGACTACAGCGCCGGCACCTTGCGCGAGAAGCTGTACGGCAGCGGGGCCAAGACACCGGCCAGTCATCCGAGCGCCAAGGTACGCATTCGGTCGTAGTAGCGAGCGCGGGGTATCGATCACTCGGAGGCCAAGGGGGAGTGCGTGCCTGATCAGCTTAGGTTGAACGCGTTCTGTCTGAATACGGCGAGCCAGCTCTCACCAGGTTCCTGGACACACCCGAGGAAGTCGTCGCGCTCATACCTCGATCTTCCATTCTGGATCGACATCGCCAAGACCCTGGAAGCCGGCAAATTCGATGGCATCTTCTTTGCCGATACGCTCGGGCCGTTCGATGTCTACGATAGCTCGCCCAAGGCCGCTGTTCGCACCGGTGCCCTCATGCCTGTGCATGATCCGCTCGCACTTGTTCCTGCTATGGCCGCCGCAACGGAGCATCTCGGCTTCGGCGCAACCGTCAATCTGAGCTATGAGCTGCCGTTCCTGCACGCGCGCCGCATGTCCACCTTGGACCATCTAACGGCAGGGCGCATCGGCTGGAATATCGTCACGGGCTACCTCGATAGTGCTGCACGTGCTGCCGGCCGGACGGCTCAAGTCGCCCACGATCTGCGCTATGAGATCGCCGACGAGTACATGGATATCGTGTACGCACTGTGGGAGGGCAGCTGGGAAGACAATTCCGTCGTGAAGGACGCAGCCTCCGGCAGTTATGCCGATCCGGCGAAAGTCCACGTTGTGCAGCACAAGGGCAAGCACTTCACTGTCGAGGCCGTTCATCTCTGCGAGCCCTCACCGCAACGGACGCCAGTCCTCTATCAAGCCGGCGCGTCACCCGCCGGTGCTGCATTCGGTGGGAAGCACGCTGAATGCATCTTCATTACCTCCGCGACCAAAGCGGGGGCCGCGCGCGCTGTTACGCGTGCACGCGAGCAAATAGTGCAGCAGGGCCGGTCACCGGATGATGTAGCCGTCTTCCTGATGTTCACCGCTGTGTGTGGTGAAACGGATGCCGAGGCGCAGGAGAGGTATCGTCAGTATCAGCGCTTCGTCAGCATCGAGGGCGCCTTGTCCCTCATCTCCGGATGGAGCGGAATCGATTTTTCAAAGTATGCCGCCAATGAGCCCATTCGCCATATCGAAAACGACAGCGTGCGGTCGTTCGTCGATCGCTTCACGGGCGGCGAGAACAGCAAGGTGTGGACTGTCGGAGAGCTGGCCGAGTTCGTGGCGATCGGCGGATCTTCACCCGTGATCGTTGGCTCGGGGGCCTCGATTGCGGATGAGCTCCAGTCTTGGGCCGCCGAGACGGGCATTGATGGCTTCACGCTGACGGGAATTGTCCTGCCGGACACATTCACCGACTTTGTTGATATTGCCATACCGGAGCTGCAGCGGCGAGGCGCCTACAAAACCGAGTACACGCCGGGTACCTTGCGACACAAGCTGTTCGGCAAGGGACCGCGTCTGCGAGCGCCGCACAGAGCCTGCAACTTTCGCAGGGCGTGAGCTATCCGCCCCCCCGGCGATTGCCGCGATGCTTGGCAGCCGACTCACGCGGCCCGGGCAAAGCGGCCGATCGTGAAATCATCCAGTGGCGTGTCGGTCTTCCCGGTCGCGATCAGTTCAGCCATGACGTCGCCGACACCTGGACCGAGTTGGAAGCCGTGCCCACAGAAGCCGAAGGCATGGAAGAGGCCGGGCGTGGTCTGCGAGGCGCCCATCACGGGCAGCATGTCGGCAACATAGCCCTCGCAGCCCGACCATGTGCGGATTACAGCGACATTCTTCAGTGCCGGCAGCAACGGGATGAGCGCGCGCAACTGCACCGGGAGGCGCGCTGGGTCTACCTTGGCGTGCCCCGAGTCGAGTGATACTTCGGTCCGTTCCGCGGCACCCCCGAAGACGATGTTGCCGCGCTCGACTTGCCGCAGATAGCCGTCCGCCTTGTCGCGGGTCCAGATGCCGACGACCGGCAGAACCCTGTGCGGCAGGGGTTCCGTCACACCCATCTGCGGCCCACGCGGTGTGAGTGGAACTGTCTCACCGAAGAGGGCCGCGATCCGTACGCCCCAGGCGCCAGCAGTGTTGAGCAGGCAATCCCCGGCGAAAACGCCTCTCGATGTTGTGACCTGAAAGCCTGCGGTGCCTTTCGCTATATTCTGGACGTCGACTTCCTCGACAATCTCAGCGCCGAGTTGTCGCGCCGCATCGGCAAAAGCCGGCGCGATCAGACGGGGGTTCCCGCAACCATCGTTCGGCGAGTACGAGGCTGCAATGGCACCGGGCCCGATGCCGGGAAAGCGCGCGCGGATCTCATTGGGACCGAGCTCCTCGAGATCGAGTCCCCAGGGGCGCGCATCCTTGATGTACTGACGCATGTCACCGAGGCTCTCCTCGGCAAAGACCAGGCGAAGGTGCCCGGGCGCACGGAATTCGACATCGCGCCCGAGCATTTTCTCCGCGTCGCCCCATAGCGCGCGCGACCGGTGCGCGAGCGGTAGCTGTGGCAGGTAGCGGCCGGTGCGGCGGATATTCCCGAACGATGCAACGGTTGCGCCGGTTCCGACGCGATTTCGCTCGATCAGCGTCACTCGAATACGACGTCGTGCGAGAAAGAATGAGGCTGCCGTTCCCATCAGCCCGCCTCCAAGCACGATCACATGCATATTCGTCTCCGTTCGGGAGCATGGCTGCCCACGGCAGACTCGTTCAAAGCTGGAGCGGCTGTCAAAGTCGTGATCGGGATCGCCCTATAACCGGCGCCTATGGAAATTGATCACTCTGACAGGTCTCAGCGCTGCCACAGGCGCATAAGCAAGACTTATGTCGCCCGGAATTCTGGGTCTTGGTCCCTGCCGGCCTTCTTGTGCGAGCTTTCCGCCGCAGCAAGAAGGGATGATCAGCATGGACGATGCCATCGCCGGGGGCGCTACCTCGGCCGATTGGAAAATCGGCGTCGACATTGGTGGGACCTTCATCGATTTCTGCGCGCTCGAGACACACTCGGGCCGCATCGCGTCGCTGAAGGTGCTGACCACACCCGATGATCCCGGGGCCGAGCTGATGACGGGCCTTGAGATCCTGGCCGAGCGCGAGGGGCTCGATCCAGCAGCGATTACACGCTTCGTTCACGGCACGACGGTCGGCATCAACACGATCATTCAGCGCCGGGGAGCGTCGCTGGCCCTGCTGACGAATGCCGGCTTCGAGGATGTGATCGAGCTCGCGCGGCTGCGCATGCCGGAGGTCTATTCGCTCTTCTGCGCGCGGCCGGATCAACTTATCTCGCGCGATATGGTCTTCGGTATTCCGGCCCGCCTGCGTGCAGACGGCACCGAGACCGTCGCACCTGATATGGCGAGCGTCGCCAGGGCTGTCGCCGCGGCGAAGCAGAAGGGGGCAGCCGGCATTATTGTTTCGCTCCTCCATTCCTGGCGCAATGGCGCCCAGGAAGCGGCGGTGAAAGACGAGATCGCCCGCCTCGCGCCTGATCTGTTCGTCTTCTCGTCTTCGGAGGTTTGGCCGGTCATACGCGAGTATGAGCGGACCACGACGGCCATCTTGAACGGCTACGTTCACCCGCGCGTTTCAGGCTATCTCTCGGCATTGGAAGAGCGGCTCGCCGCGCGGGGCGTGCCGGCTCCTGCCATGCTGGCGAAGTCGAATGGCGGCTTGATGAATGCCGCCGAAGGCAAGCGCTCGTGCGTGAACATGCTGCTGTCGGGCACGGCTTCCGGGGTCATTGGCGCAGCGTGGCTGGCGCGCCAGGCTGGCGAGAAGCGCGTGCTGACACTCGATATCGGCGGAACCTCTGCCGACTTCGCGCTGATTATCGACGGCGAGGCTCAGTTCGGCACCGGCGAGCTGATCGGGGAATTTCCGCTCTACATCCCATCGGTCTCCGTCAGCTCGATAGGGATCGGTGGCGGGTCGATCGCCAGCATTGATGCCCAGGGTGTGCTGCGCGTAGGGCCGGAATCGGCGGGATCGGCGCCGGGGCCGGCCTGCTATGGACGAGGCGGCACCGATGCAACCGTCACCGACGCCATGGTCGTCTGCGGATGGCTCGGCCACAGCCAGATGGCTTACGGGCAACTGCAGATAAATGTGGACCTCGCCCGTGAGGCTGTCGGGCGGCTCGCCGAGAAGCTTGGCGGTTCACTCGAGGCAACGGCTCAGGCGATCCTCGACATCGCGATCTCGGAAATGTTTGTCGAGGTCGAAAAGCTCGCGTCCCGCTCGGGCGTCGATCTGCGCGACTTCACGCTGATGCCTTTCGGCGGCGGCGGTCCGATGCTCGGGGCCTTTCTCGCGCGAGAGCTTGGCATGTCTCATGTCATCGCGCCGCGCCGTCCAGGGGTCGTTTCTGCGCTCGGCGGACTGGTCGCGGATCTGCGCGGCGACTTCATCCGGACCGTATTCGCGGAGCTTCTCCCCGAGGTTCTGCCGCATCTGAAAAGCGCCCTCGACGCGATGGCGGCTGAAGGGCGTCAATGGATTGCGGCGCAGGGTCATGAAGGCGCCGCCGACCTGCGCGTTTCGGCCGACATGCGCTACGCCGGCCAGAGCTACGAGATCGAGGTGCCGCTGCAGGCTGCGTGGATCACCTCAGGCAATCGGGCGGCAAT
>VFQP010000293.1_pt1 | contig 116932 bp, 80 predicted proteins | sample 3512351 | NCBI WGS metagenome assembly VFQP01 (sample SAMN10412372, study PRJNA504923) | tailings metagenome | isolation source: Relicate 1 Philex TSF1 revegetated site | place: Philippines: Tuba, Benguet | collected 2017-08-29
ATTTGTAATCAGGGGGTCGGGAGTTCAAGTCTCTCAGGCGGCACCAAAAACATCCAATACTTTCAGTAACTTAAGCCTTGCGCGCCGAGTACAAACAACGAACTTTCCGACTTTTTTTCGTCGGCCAAACGGGATCCGTCCGACTTTTGGTTAACGATCCGAATACGGAGAGACGTCGATAAGGCCCGCTGAGGCGCGGATGCGGAGTGGGCATCCGAAGCGCCATCAAGAACGTCGGGCCTTTTTCTTTTTGCCGCCGAGCGCGGCGATCGCGCCGGCGAGCGCGCGGCCCTCGGCGCGCGAGAGGCGCACCGATAACCCGATCGTCCACTCGCGAGGCAGATGCGTCGTGTAGATCGCCGCCAGCAGCGTACCCCCACGGTCGCGCACAGCGAAGCCACCATCGGTTTCTTCGACCATGTAGGGGCCAGGGTAGCGGTCACGAAAAGAGCCGTCAGCGGTCATGCTGGACGGCTCTAGCACAGCAAGAACAAAATGGGAACAGCTAGAGCAGGGCACCCTGCGGATCGGGAAGATCGAGCCGCGGATGCTCGGGCAGCTTCGGCAACATCCAGCGCGCCGGCGTCACAGGCGGTCCGGCGTGTTCGTGCCAATTGAAATATCCGAGAGCGCCCTTCGCCCGCACGAAGTCACAGGGCTCGGCATCTTTCAGCACCAGGCCGCGCGGCCCCATGAACCACGGGCTTTCGCTTTTCGTCACGACATCGGCAACGAACACCTGGCCGATGATGCCGCCGCGGTCGAGCTCCGCCGGCGGCGGACATCTGACGCCGAGATCGGCCATGAACGCCGCGGCGTCCTCGTATTCGTCCTGCGTCATCCCCTCGGCTGCGTGGATTGCTATCCGCCCGCGCTTTTTCAGGCCGTGATTAACCGCCTGCCAGCTCCGGTTCTCGATGTCCTTGCCGGCGAAAATGATCGCCCAGGCCCACGGCTGCCGCACAGAGAGGGCAACGCGGGGGATCAGCGAGACCGGGATCATCGCGCCATCTTGGCGGCGGCGCAGGCGACGGCGAGATAAGTCAGCGTCTCAACCGACGGGCTGATCGAAACGCCGACGTTGGCGACCTTGATCGCGGCCGCGACAGCCGCCACCAGGGCCACAAGGCCGAGCACGTCGCCAAGCGCCGCTTTCAATTGTGCCGTGTTCATATCACCCCTCCTTCAGTTTAAATCTGGGCACGCCCTCATCGAGCATGTCGTCATCATCCACCGGCTGCTGCTTCCACGCCTCGAGCAGCACGAGCTCCTTTTTCACCGGATGCACTGAGGCCCGCCACCAGGTGCAGCCCGCCGCCTTTGCGTCTCGCACACGATCCTCGAGCCAGAGACGCTTCTCGGACGCCAGCGCGATTTCGGCTTGCGCCATAAAATCCGGGTCGTTCGCCATCTCAGTACCTCGTCACACGCGGCGTCCACTGGTCGAGCTCGCGCACCTTGCGCTCGAGCACGGGCACGCGGCCGATCTCGGGATCGTCGATCTTGTCGACGCGCCGCTCGACGGCGACGATCCGATCCTTGAGCTCCTGCTTTGCCGCCGATGCTTCGTCCTTGAGATCGCGCACAGCCGGCGCCGAGCCGATCAGCCACCACCCCACGATCGCAACGCTGATCAGCCCCGCCGCCGTGCCGGCGACCGTGCCGCCGATCGCGCGCCAGGAGAGGCCTTGCCCCCGCTGCTTGAGCTCGGCGATACCGGCCAGCACCGCCACGTTCTGCCCCTTCACGTCGTCGACGGTGCCGGAAAGGTGGTCGAGCTTGGCGCCCTGGCGGGCCTGCTCGCGCTCGAGCGTGCCGACGCGTTCCTCGATCAGCTGCTGGCTCATCGTGCTCGCCTCCGGCAAGACCTCATGACGTCTTCGGATCCGCGTGAGCGTCCATCTGCGCCGGCGGCGGCTTCACCGGCCGCGCCGGATCGTCGACGGCCGGCACCTGGCCGGACGGACATTTCTTCTTTTCGAACTCGCGCTTGAGCTCGGGGCACACCGCAAGAATGCCCTCGTTGTTTTTGAGCAGCGCCGTCGCCGTCCGCTGCGTCAACGCGTCGTTCGGCGAGACGCAGATCGGCCGCACCGCCGCCTTGCAGACCGGAGCAGCCGTGACCGCCGGCGCCGGCTCCTCAGCAATCGCCGCAATAACGCTCGCGCAGCCGGTCAAGAGCGGTGCGCTCATCAACGCCATCGCGAGCAGCGTGCCCCTTGTCGACCAGCTCGCCGGCTTTCTCGTTTGCTTCTGCGCGCTCATTGGCGGCCCCCAGGTTGCGTTGCTGCAGACGGTCGAGCTGCCACCAGCCGAACAGGGCGGCGGCGAGCGCGAAAAGCGAGACGGCCTTGCCGGCCGTGCGTTCAAACAAGAACGTCAGCATGTGCGGCCTCCGGATCAGGCAAGGGCGCGGATGCGGAGTGGGCAACCGAAGCGCCGGCCGGCCCAGTCACAGCGCCTGTGTTGGTCATCTCGGCGCGCCACTTGCGGATCAGGTGCGAATTCCAGAGCAGCCGCGCCGCAAAATAGAGGCTCACGAAAAACATCGCCCACGGCCAGCGGTGCGAGAGGAACTGCAGGAACGAGATGCCGCTTTCGACAACGCTCTGCCAGGCGCCGAATTTTGCGGTCAGCACCTCGGGCGCCGGCATGTCGGGCGCCGGCGGAGGCGGTACCGCGTTCGGCACCGTGGTTTTGACGGTGTCGCCGCGCTGTTGGCGCGCAGCGGCGGCGATGCGGCTGCCTTCGGCTTCGACCTCCTTCGCCGTCTTGGCAGGCTCCGGCCACATGAAGATCATGTCGGCCGTGCGCTTGAATTCCTTCTCGCAGAAACTGTCGACCTGGTTGCCGCCGAGGATGAAGATGGTGCGCGCGGTCCAGGCCGTGACGAAGCCGACGTGGTGCCCCGCGAGCGATCCATCCTTGTTGTAGCGTTTCATCACCACGCCGCAGCCGACGCGCGGCTCGGCAATGCGGGTGCCGATCTTCAGCGCCGAGACCGCGAGCAGCCGGTCTTTCTTCGGGATGTGGTCGATCGAGACGCCGGATTTCTGCAGGCACCAGGCGTAAGCCGCCATGCACCAGTAGATCTCGTCCGAGGTGACATCCGTCCGGCCGATGCCGTGAAAATAGCCGATGATCGACGCGTTGGCGCGCGGCCCGCCGATCTCGGCGACGCCGGCGCCGTCCTGTTCCCACGCAATCTCGAGCCAACGCGGTGCCGTCATCGTCTCTGCTCCCTTCCCCCGCCGCCGCCATTGTTCATAGCGTCAGTGCGCCGGCGCGCCGTTGCTCTGGCCGTCGCCGGCCACCGCCTGGCGCATTCCGGCGTCACGGGCCAGCGCGAGATCGCGCTCGAGCCGCTGGCGCGCCGCCCGCTCAGCTTCCAGCACGACACCGAGCTGCGCGTTCTGCCCGATCAGCATTCCGAGCTGGCTCTGCAGGCGCTCGATCGTCTTCTGCAGCACCGCAAGCTGCGCCGCCCCCGCATCCATCCTCACAGGCTGTGGATGCGGCACAAACTCCGGCGGCCTCGCCAGGATTTGTGGCGTCGCCAGGATTTGTGGCGTCTTCACCGCCTTGACCGTCTTGCGCCCCGCCTTCGCCGTCCGCTTGGTCGTCATCGCAAAATCCCCCTTTGCTGTTACCCGGTGATCGCGCTGAACACCGGGACGTATCCCGCAGTCGTGCCGTAATAAATTTTGATGAAGCCCACCGTGTCGCGACTGGTGGCGCCCTTGAACTTGATGCTGCCGACGCCGCTGCTGTTCGCCGTCATATCGCTAACGCTGGTGAGACTGTTGGTTCCGCCGACGCCCGTGGTGTCGCCGCTCGCGCGCAGCATGGCGCCGCGGATGCTTCCGGAGGCGGTCAGAGATCCGGCCTGCGTCAGTAGTCCGGTCGAGTGCGTCAGCGTCACGTCGCCGATCGTCAGCACGCTTGATGCCGGCATGTTGAGTGCCGAGAAGGTGCCCACGGCCGGCGTCGCGCCACCGATCACCGTGTTGTCGATGGTGCCGCCGTTGATGTCTGCGGTGGTGATGCTGCCGAGATCCGCCCAGGTCGCGCCCGCGGCGGTCGGCGCGCCCGTGATCGTCGGCGTCGTCAGCGACTTGTTGGTCAGGGTCTGCGCATCCGTCAGCCCGACAAGCGTGCTCGCGGGCAGCGCCAACCCTCCATCGGCGAGAAGCTTGCCACTGGTACCGCTGAAAATCGCGATGCGGCCGCTCACGGCCGAGGCCGGACCGATGACGGCGCCGTCCAGATTGGCCTGAATGACGTTCCAGGCGGAGCCCACCGTGCCGTGCGCGCCCGAGGCGGTGCCGTCGGTCAGGCACAGCAGGATGTCACCCGCTTCGACGTTGACACCCGAGCCGCCACCGATCTTGCCGGCAACCGAAACGCGATAGGTCCAGCCACGATCGGCAGCCGGATAATTGGGGTTCGCCGAGCAGTCGATCACGCCCTTGAACACCATCGCGTCCTGAGCCGCGATAATGCCGTCGACGTAATCCTTCGTGGCCGCGTGCGAGCCGGCAGATGGCACCCCGACCACGACCGGCGTCGAGAACGAGAACAACCCCGAGGCGTGCGTCAGCGTGTCGGCGTTGGCGAAGCGCAGCACGGCTCCGGAGGCGAAATCGGCATCCGCCCACGGCAGCGACGCGGATCCAAGCGCGAGCGCATCGGCGGTGACCGGAGCCAGCGCGACATTGTCGACGCGCGCCCGGCCGACCCCGCCGGTGGTGAGGCCGAGCACGTCTGACGAAACGCGATAAACGCCGGTATCGGTGTCGGACTGGAATGAATAGGCCGGCGAAGTATCGGCACCATTGCCGGTGCGGATGCGCCCGGCGTTGGCGCTGCCGTGGCTGCCGGAGTTGCCGGAGAGATAGCACGTCGCCGTGGTCGGCGGCGCGCCGACATCCCAATCCAGGAATGCGTTACCGGAGATGACGTGCCAGTTGTCGTCGGCCAAAGTCACCGCGGCGCCGCTGCCGGAGCCACCGCGATCGCGGAACCTGCAGCCGGTCATGGTCAGGCGTCCGGCCTGCTGGCGCACGAACGGCACCGTGCGCACGGTATTGGTACCGAACGGGAAATAGGTGTCGCCAAGGATCAGCGTCGCGCTGGCCGAATTGATATCGAAAACAGGCTGATCGGCAGGGGCCAGCCGGACGATACCCGCCGTCCAAACGGCGGCTGTGTTCGCCCCTGTGATCTGGACGGCGGCGTCATTGGCTGACGCCGCCATCGTGATCTCGTAGCCGGTAACGCGCAGCGTGCCGCCGCTCTGCTTGACGGCGTAGGCGCCGGCGACCGTGCCCGCCGTTTTGTAGAGGCTCGCGATCTCGAGATGGCCGCCAGCCATCAGGATGCAGGATCGGGCGCCGTCGAGGTTGACGCTCGACATCGTGCCGAAGCTGTCCGTCGTCTCGGTTCGGCAGCCGTAGGTCGAATAGCCGGTGACCTCAAGACCGTCGATGCTGTTGAGTTTTGTCGCAACGGTATTGCCGTCGAGCCAGGCCTGCAGCCGGTTAGCATCCTCGAAGCCGAACGGCCAGAAATGCGCGCCCTCGATGTGGATGAAATCGAGCGGATCGTTGAACTCGATGCCGCAGTTGATGGCGCCGCATTCGAACGAGTTGAAGCGGCCGCCGCCGGTGTTGCCGGTGGCAAGTACGCCGTCCCATGCGCCCGAGATGCGCACCGCTTCGAACGTGACGCGCGGTTGGCCCGGATAGCGGAAGATCGGCGGATATTGGTGCATCGACGCGCGCGAAGTGGTGTCCGGCTGCGCGCAGGAAACGCCCATCTCGCGGAACGTCGCATTGCGGCCGACGCTAAAAACGCACGTTGCCGCCATGTTGAAGGTAGCGGCATCGATCAGAAAAACGCTGCGGCCCTTGCCATCTCCGTAGACGGTCTGGAATTGCCCGACGGTGACCATATTGGTCAGCAGGTAACTGCCCTGCGGCACGTACACCGAGCGGCCGGTATTGAGGGCGGCCTGCAGGGCAGCCGTGCTTGACGTGGCGCCGGTCGGATCCGCCCCCTGGAAATCCAGGAGACTGACGACGTCGCCGAGCTTGGTCCACAGGGTGCGCTGGCCGGCACCGGCGAAGGCCGCGGTATAGGTCAGCGCCGGGCTCAGCAGCGCCGGCGTGACGTTGCAGAGTTTTTCGAGGCTTTCGTCGTGGATCGCCAGGAAGTCGCCGTTGGGGTCGATCGGGCCGATCGGATCGAGGCCGGAAATATCGAGCCCGCCACCGCCGAGGCCGACCGCTTCCATCATCTGCGAATAGCTGACGGCATCCTGCGCCTCGGTGGCGTCGGCAATGTTGGTGATCCGAAGGCCGCGCGCGTCGAAATCGCCGCCGAACACGCCGACCGTCAACGCGGCATCGACCTTGCGCTGGAATTCCTGCAGCTGGGCGTAGACGATATCGAGGTCTTTGTTGAGCAGCGCCGGCGTCGACGCGCGTTCCGACACCAGCGTGCTGTCGCGGGCCGCGACGCGGTCGCCGATCAGCACGATTTCGTCGCCGTCTTCGGCGCCCGCCAACAGGCTCGCCGAGAAGGTCGTGCCACCGACGCCAGAGAGCGAATAATCGACGCCGAGCACGAGCTCCGAGACGGTGCCGGCACGCAGGCGCTGCACCGAGACGTCCGGTGCCGCGAACAGCGGCCAATCCGCCGGCAGCGGCCCGGTCTGGCCTGCTGTCAGCGTGAACGGTCCTGCCAGGCGATTTGAGAACGGGAGCGCCATGGCCGGACGCTACGCCCGCCCCCGGCAGTGGAAACCCATGGGCGAGGGTGGCTTGCGCCGAAGGCGCTTTGCGATTTACAGTCCCGCGTTGCTTAGGCAAGAGGGAGGGAGCGTCATGCGGTGGGCCGACGAATTGCCGTCCCTGTCCGGGATCTTCGCAGTCTTTGCGATAGCGTTCGCCGCCGAGGGGATTTCTTCCCTGCTCAAACGGAGCCGCTCGCCATGGAGGCCGAAAGGCGACACGCTCGCCATGCTGTTGATTGCCGCGCTGATGCTCGGGCTGGTTACAGCCGCCGCGTTGGCCGAAACGGTCGATCGCAAGGCCATCCATGTCATCGACGGCGACACCATCAAGATTGGCGACGCCCCTTGGCGGCTCACCGGTTTCGATGCGCCCGAAGCCGGCCGCGGCAAATGCAAGGCCGAGGTCGCGAAGGGCATCGAAGCGACGTTTCGCATGCATGCCCTGCTCGATGCCGCAAAATCGATCGAAATCATTCCGCAGGGCACGAGCACCGACCGCTACGGTCGCCGCCTTGGCCGTCTGCTCGTCGACGGGCGGGACGTTGGCACCTTGCTGATCGGCGAGCGCCTCGCACAAGCCTGGAACGGCCGCGGCAAACGTCCGGATTGGTGCCTCACCGCTTCCGCTTGATGACAAGGAAGACTGATGCCGAGGACAATCCAACTATTTATTTTGACGATACTCGCCTCGGCTTTGACACCAATCGATGCGGGCGCGCTCAACCTTTTTGGCTGCGATCCTCCGAGGGAGCCCTACTGCCTGGACCTGCCCTTCGATAATGAATACACGGCTCGTTCCTGCAGATTAGATACAGAGCGATTTATCGACCAGACGACGGAATATATTACCTGTCTCCGCGACAAAGCCGACGAGGCAACCAAGGCATCGAACGACGTCGTTGAAAAATACAACTGTAAATCCCGGGGAGGTCACTCCTGCCGCTAACTACCGCTTCTTTTTGACCAGCCCCTCTTCTTTCATGACGTCGGCGATATCGCGTCCATCGACAGTGAGACGCGCGCGACCGCGACCCCAGCGGTCAGGCGCATCCGTCACCTCGAGCTCGGCCTTGCCACTCCGCAGCAATTCGCCGAGCCGCACCGCAGCCTGAACGCCGACGAAACGCTCCTTGGTTTTCACCTTGCCCTTGTAGAGTTCCGGCGTGTCGTAGCCGGTCAACCGCCAGTGGTGCCCGCCCACGGCCACCGTATCGCCATCGATGACGACAAAGCGCTTGGCGTCGGTCTGTGCGATCCTGGCGCCGATCGCGAGACCAGGGCCAGCTTTCGGCGGCGTCTGAGGCGCCGCCGGCATGCCCGGCGGAGAGGCCTGCCACGGCAGTCCGCGTGGCGCCGTCTCGCCCGGCTTCCACCAGTATTCGTTGCCGTAGTTCTTTTTCTGCATCGACATGTGGCGCTCGAACACCTTGCCGGCGTCCGGATCGAACGCGAGCTGCAGTTGATTGAGAAACCACCGCTCCTTGACGAGGCGCAGATACCACAACGTCGATCCCGGCATGACCTCGCGGATCGTCGAAACACCCTCGCGACCGAGACGCATATCCTTGCCCTCGAGCCCCTCCTGCGCCGAACCCAGCGAGCGGGCGCGGATGCGGTCGCCGAAGCCGCCCACCGGACCGATCAGCACCGACGCCAAGCCGCCGGCGCGCGAAAGACCCTGAAACAGAAAGTCGCCGTAGATGCCGAGACCGCCGGCGCGCAAAAGGCCAGCCCCCCAATATTCCCAGCCTGGTGTCTCGCCGCGCTCGAGCATGGCCGCGATCACCGGCTCACGACCGTTTATGATCTCGAGCAGCTCGTTGACGATCACGCCGGCGATCGCCGCCGATACCGCCATGCCGAGCGCCATCGAAGTGCCGCTGCGAACGTTTCCGCGCTGGAACTCGTGCGCGATGCGTCCGCCGTGCAACAGCAGCACGGCGACGCCGAAACTCTTGAACTGCGCAAAATTGCGGCCGAGCTCGCCAGGGAGCGATCCGGGCCGGCCGGAGGCGAGATAGGAGCGGCTCCGCACGCCCCCTTCCGGCACCGCGTAGCGGGTCTCGCGCAGGATCATGCCAAGGTATTTCTCGGCGACATCGACGCCGGCCTTGCCTTCGATCTCGTTAGGACGCAGAAAGCTTGCTCCGGCGTGCGGCTCGTAGAGATCCGCGGTGCGGATCTTATTCCAGTCGGCTTCCGTAATCCCGTGGCGCTGAAACATCCGGCGCACCGCCGGATCGAGATCGGCGAAGCCGCGGCCGACATTGTCGGCCAGGAAGCCCTGCAGCTCGAGACCGAACGCGTGCTTACCGGCCTGCGTGATCCACGAAAGACCAGACGCCGAGATGACGCGATCGGCAATGAAGCCAAAATAGGTCGCCGTGTTGATGCCTTCGACGTAACGGGCCTGCTGGTGCATGACGTGCAGCGCGCTGTCGAGGATCAGCCCGGCGCGAACCGCCTCCCTCTTGTTGGAGCGACCGATCATCGACACGTATTCGCCAATGATGCGCAGCGTGTTCATCGGCATGCCCGCGAACTTCCGCGCGTGACGCTGGAAATTGATGTCGCCGAGCGCCGACACCGACGCCGAGCCGAGCAGCGCGCCGGTCATGACGTTGCGCGTTGCCTGCAGACCATTCGCCCATTTCGTGCTGATCGGCGCGAAGTGCGTGCCGCGGATCAGGTCCCACATTGCATCGTGGCGCGCGATCGCCACGCGCGCCTTGCTGAGCGGATCGTCGACCGATCGGAAGCCGTCAGCAGCCGCCGCGCCTGTGTCGGGGTCGATGCGGACCTCATCCTTGACGATGCGATCGATGGTGTCGGTAATTTCCTTCGCCACGTCCGGATGCTCGGCCGAAATAGAAGTGTCCGCCTGGTCGGAAAGATCGAGCTGTGTCTCGAGCTCTTCCTCGCGGGCGCGCAATTGGGCAAGCTTGCGCCGGTTTCGCCGCGACAGCCCAGTGAGCTGCCGCTCGCCTTTGCGCGCAAGACCATCGATTTCTGCACGCGTTTTCTCGAGATCGGTCGCGAGACCTGCGCGCCGCTCGGAGGCTCCCCGCGCTTCGATCATCGTCAGAGCCTTCTTGAGCTCATCGAGATCCTTCGTCAGGTCCTTGATCTGCTGCTCGACCGCCTGGCGCGGCGTCGGCGTCGTCTCCCACAGCGCCTCCCCGTCCGGACCGCGCATCACCTTTCCGTCCGCATCGAGCTTGAGAGCCTCGGAACCCGGCCGCTGCTCTTCTGCGCCCAGCTGCCGCAGGCGCCGCTGCAGGTCCGCCAGCGCGTTGACCTTCTCGGTCACGTTCGATAACCAGCCGCGCCCGACCTCGGCATCGACGACGCCGGCGAGCAGATCGGCGACGCGCCCACCCTCGGTTTCGAGCGTGCGGCCGATCGGCTTGGCCTTGGCGGCCTGCTTCAGCACGATCTGCTTCAGGTAGTTGCGCATCGTTTCCGGGTTAGGCCCCAGCACTTCCATGGTGGCGATGTCGCGCGCCATGATCGAAATGTGCCCCATCATGGCGGCAAACGGATCGCCTTCGCCGAAGTTACGCTGATACGCCATCCAGGCGTCCGGCGAAGCGAAATGCAGGAAACGATGGTGCGCATCCTTCTGCTTGCCGAGCGCACCCTTGCCGTACGGCACGTAGGAGGGGTCGCGATCGATCCACCCGTCGGTCGTGATTTTCTCCCAGATGTCGGCCAGCGCCTGGCGCAAGTCGTTATCGGAGAACGTGCTCCCGGTCGACGACACGGTACGCTGGCGATCGAGTGTGCCGGGCTGCATCATGTAGTCGACCCAGGCCGCACGCCCGGTTTTTCCGTTGAATTTGGCGTTGAGCAGCGCTTCCGCATCGTGGGTCTGCGGCAGCCCCCAAGACAAGCCATCGCGCGCGAGCTTCCGGATATTGCCGCCGGCAGCGTTGAAACGCAGCCGCAACCGCTCCGTAACCTGCCCCCACGCGCTTGCCAGCGCCTTCGCGGACGCATCGCCGCTGTCGACGCCGAACAGCTCGCGCACGATATTCTCCATACGGGCCGCCTGCGGCCCGGCTCGCCGACGGAAATCGCCGGTGATCGCTCCCTTTCTGAATTCGTCGAGTAGGCTTTCGAGCTCGCCGTGCACCCGTCCAAGGATCGTCAATCGCGTGGTCTCGATGTCCTTGACGTTGGCCTGCCCGAAATGCTCGAGCATCATCCAAAGCGCTTCGGCCGGATCGTTCTCGCCGCGCGCGTTCTTATGGCTCATCATGAAGTCGGTGAGTGAGCGGCGACGAAGCTCCATCAGCAAGCCGCGGCGCTTCCGCTCGCGCGCCTCGATTGCCAGATCCTCGGCCATGCGCGCGCGCACTTCCGGCGCCGCCAGGCCCTCGCGCAGCAGTCCGTCGACACGGTCCTGCAGGGCTTCGCCCTGCTCGCGCGTCAGACGGCCCTTGCCGATCGCATTATCGATACAGCGCAGCATCAGATTTCGCAGCCTCCGATAAGCTTCGCCATCTCGTCGAGCGTGTCCGCCTCGTCGAGCGCACGCTGCAGCGCCACGTCCGGCGCCTCGATCATCGCCTCGCTCTCCACCGCGTAAGCCCGCCGCGGGTTTTCCTGGCTCGGATTGAGCATCGCTTCGAGATCCGCGATCTGCCGCTCGCCGGCGGCGCCGGCGACGTCGTCGATCCCGCCTTTCAGCGGTTCGGCTTGCGGCGCGGTCAGAACCCCGATCATGCGGCGCGCTTCGGCAGGCGTGCGCGGGCCAGCCTGGCTCACCGTCCACAGCACTTCGTCGTGTCGGGAAGCGTCGGGCACCAGGTCCGCGACAAGCGCGCCGAGATCCGGCGCCGCCTGTCCGGCCGCCACCTGATCGAAAGCCCTCTCCGACAATGCCGCGAGCGCACGACCCTGTCGCAATGCCGCCGACGTCAGCGGCACGCTGCTGTCGAGCGCTTCCGGCGTCTCGCGCAGGATCCGCGCCGCCGCCAATGCATCCGGCGCCTCGCGCAGCGCCGCTCGCGCGACGCCTATCTCCGGCGTTGTCGCTAGCGGCCCCCACATTGCTTGGGCTTCTGCGCGTGTGACGAAGTCGCCGTCGACCGTCCTATATCCGTGCTCTGCTATCTTGAAGACATCTTCGGAGGAGCGGCCGAACTGGCCTGCTGCGCGCTCACTAGCATCCGCGTGGTTGATGCCAGTGAAAACATGATTATCGATTTTTATCGCAGGCGTTTCTGGATGATTTGGTGACAGCCACCCCATTTGAGCCTCTGGCACCGGACGTGCAGCAACCGGAAGCGGTTCCTCCGGGTTCATCAGGTGGCGCAGCGTCTGCAGCGCGCGCCCGGCGTCGTCGTCCAGATCGACGCCGGCGGAACGCGTGGCGGTCGCCGCCTCATCGTCGAGCGCTTCGAACAGCGCGCGCACTTCCGGGTTCTGATCGAGACCCGTCTCTTTCGCGACCAGGCGCAACGCATCCGCATCACCGTCCCGTGCCTTGCGCAGCGTCTCGTTGCGGCTTCGTTGCGCCGCCCGCTCGAGCGCAGCCTCCGGCGTTTCCCAGCCTGCGACGCCGCCGGCGTCGTCGAGGATCGGCACTCGGCCCTGCAGCGCACGAACGCCGCGCGAGACGCCGCGCACGCCGGCGTCGGCTCCGAAGCCGAGCGCGAACGCGGTGCCGACGTTCATTGCGAATGTCGACGCCGAATATTCGAGACCGGCCTCCTTTCTCCAGTCAGCAATGATCGGCTGAAACCCGGTCTCGACGGCGGCGTTGGCAAGTCCCTGCTTGAGACCCATCCACAACAGGCCCTTTATGCCTGGCCCCGCGCGTCCCATCGGGCCAAAAAACATAGTGGCCAGATTTGCTGGATCCTCGAGACCTCCGACAAAGCCGCCGGCGAACGACGCCAGCGTGCCGGTTCCCCACGGTCCGTCGTAACGGTCGAGCGCATCGGTGTGCGTTTCCTCCGCGGCGCGCGCCCGCGCCTTTGCTTCCTCGATCGGCGAACGTCCCGCCTGAATGATATCGGCGTGATCCGGAAACTGACGCTGCAGCCGGTCCAGCTCGCTCATGAACGCGGCGGCGTTTGCATCGCTCGACGGCACGCGAGCTCCGTTCTCAACCCGCAAAACGGATCCCCGCATGGGGTTGGCGATCTCGATGCCGGTCGCAGCCTTGATGGCGTCAATGCGCTGATCGTAAGCCTCTTCTCCTGTCGCCCGACGCGCGTTGAGGTTGTCGACGTTGCGCGCGCTGTCGATCGCCGCGTCGTACACATCGCCAGCCGACGTCGGCGGTCCGGCGGCAATGCGAGCCCCTTCGGGCGGCGGCGCCGTTTCGAAGAACATCCGCTATTTCTCCCACGGCGGCTTGACGCCGCGAACGCGCGCCACGTCATCGATCGCCTCGCCCACCGCATCGGTCGGTCGGGCCTTCCATATTTTTTCCAGCACCTCGCGAATATCTCCGCCGGTGTCGATACCGAGATCGCCGGCAATCCCTTCGAGCATGTCCCAGGAGCGCTGCACGCGCTCCGGTGCGCCCTCGCGCATATCCTCGATGTTGCTGCTCTCCCGATCGCCCTCGCCGTAATCCATTGCGACCTTCGTTCCCGATCTTGGCTCGGGTGAAGTGCCCAGATCTCGATCGGGCGGACCGCCGAGCCGCATCATGCCGGGCGGGCGCGGGTTGCCGCCGAGATAGAGATCGCCGCGGCGCGCTTTGAGCGTCGGCTCGAGCGCCCGCAGATCGAGCACGAACGCGCCGCCGTTGGCGTCCTGCAGCAGCCTCGGAGCTTCCGCGTCACCGATGTTCAGATAATAGCGCGCGTCCCCCGCCGGCATGAGCTCGGCGCGACGAAGGTCAGCCGCAGAAGCCGGGCCTTTGTCGCCGTACCGTGGCGGGTTGGCGCCGAAGTCTTCCGGCTTGATCTCGGCAATGAGATCGCGAAATCCATCCTGCCGCACATTTGACGGGACCACGACCGATCCCGAGCCCCCCCACAACAATCCCGGCCGCGTCTGAACGATGCCGCCATAGGTTTCGCCGTTGACACTGCGCTCGCCGATCAGCTCGCGAAATGTGCGCTTCCACAACTCCGGATCGAAATCTTTCCGACCCTGGCCGCGCACCTCATAAGCCGCGTTGGCGGCCGAAATCAGTGCCTGCTCGGTGGCGCCGAGCCCGTCAAAGGCTCCGCCGTGCACATCGCGAGAAAGGCCACGCGTCACCTCGGCGCCAGGCGCGATCGACCTGAACTCACCCTTTTCCTTCAGCACATCGTTGCGCAATCCAATGCCGCGCGCTACGTCCTGCGCCACCGGCGACACGCCGACATCGGCCACGTGCCCGCCGAGCGTCGCGACCAACGGCGCTTCCTGCCAGATCTCGCGCAGCATGTCTTTGGCGCGCGGGCCAGCAATGCGCGTGATATCTCCGGCGATCGCCAGCATGCGGTCGCCACCCTGAGCGCCGAGGTTGCCCAGCATCTTGGCTTCCTCCGGCCTCAAATAGCGCGGGCTGGGCAGCCGATAATGTTGTGCAACGTCTTCGGCCTGCACCATGCGCGCTTTCAGCGACGCATCGAAATTATCGAAATCGATGGGCGCCACAGTCACGTATTCGGACCGAGCCGCCCACCCGAGCGGATCGGTGGCGAGTTCGCGACGCGCCTCCTCTTCGAGCTTGCCGAGCATTTCGACGCGCGCCACCGAGGCCGGTGTCGGCCCCTTTTCGCGAATATGCGCGCGAATACTTTCCGCCTCGGCCGCAATCGCCGCCGGCGGCATCTTTCTCATCGCAACCTGAGTGTTTCGAACGTCTTCGAACAAGGCGACTGCGTCGTTGATGAACGGCATCCCGAGCGCTTCGGCGCTGGCCTTCAGGCCGGCAACTTGATCGGCCGTCGGGGCAAATCCTTTCTCGGTCATCGTTTGCAGTTCTTTGACCCGATCGCGCACGTCAGCAACTTGCTGGCGGCGCCCGGCCTGGGCGCTGACCAGATCCGAGCGCAGATGCGCCGAGATGCGCTCGAAGCCCCTCGCGTCGAAAGCAGCAGCGATACCCTGCGACTTGGAAAAATCGTCCTCCAGCTTCGCCACAAACTCTTCCTTCGCCGCCAGCCCCGGCAGACGCGAGAACGCGCCGTTGATGCGCGCCGTCGCGATCTCCTCTTTCGCGCTGGTGACCAGCTTGGCCGCATCCGTCGGCGACACCAGGCGCTCGCCGCGCGGATCCGTGCGCGCCAACACCTTGGCCAGCGACGCCACGCCCTCCGCCATCACCGCGTCGGCATCGGCATCGAGCCCGAGCGCATAGGCCTGCTGCGAAAGCCGTTTCAGGCCATCGCCGAGCTCGATGGTCATCGCGCCCTTCTGCTCAGCCGCAATGCGGGTGACCTGGGCGCGCATCGCCTGGCGGTTGAGCGTCAGCGCCGCGCTATCGAACGAAAGCTCGAGATCGGGACGGATCGCGGGATCGGCTTCCGAGAGCCAGCCGCGGCGCTTTTCGGCGATTGCCGCATTCAGCGCTGCCGGATTGGCCTGATGCTGTTCGTAGACCGCATCGAGATCGGCCAGCATGCCCTGCCGCAACCGCGTCTCGGAGACTTGCAGCCCCGCCTTGTCGAAGGCCTCTTCGCGAATGGTCAAATTCTTGGTGGCGCGGAACTCCGGATCGAGACCGGCCATGCGGCCGGCTTCCGCCCCTTCGACGGCTGCCGCATGATCAGCCAGCGCGCCGATCCTGGCGCCGACCTGGCCGAAGTCTGACTTCAGCGACGAGATTGCCTCGCCGAAGCCCGACGACGGCACGCTCGGCACGCCGCCGCGCTGGTCGATCCCGGTCGCGACGCGAAGCTGCCCCGATTGCCGATTGGGTGCCATCCGCTAACCTCGCCGCCTGAGATCAATCGCGTAATTGGCGCCGGTCGAGGCGATGTCGCCGGCGGCGCGCAGCAGCGCACCCGAGCCGCGCATGCGCAATTGCCGCGCGTTGATGCGGCCGGAGCGGATCGCCATCGCCTGCTCGTATTCGCTGTCGCGCGCAATCGCGTTCTCGACCTGGGCGCCGGAGCCGAGTTGTACCCCCGACGCCGCGAAGGCCACGCGGGCAGCGCCGATCTTCTGCAGCTCCTCCTCGCGGATGCGCGCCGCCTTGTCGCGCGCCTCGAGCTCGGAAGCCTTGGCCGCCTCGCGGCTTTCGCTGTAACTCACGGCGCCTCCGAGGCCGGCCGTCAGCATCGACGCCGCGGTCATCGTGCCCTGCAGCACCGACAGCGCCGAGGATCCGGCACCGGGCAGAAATGCCGACACGCCGGAGGCCAGTGCGCTGCCCGCCGTCGACAGCGCTGAACCGGCCGCCGTGACCGCCGACGTGGCGGCACCGCCGAGCGCCGTCATCGCTGCCACCGCCACTTCCATGCTAGCCCCCCTTGAACGCGATTTCGGCCCGCACCGCCGAGATCTCGAGCGGGACCGGCTTCGACTGCGATATTCGCCAGCGCGGATGGCGCGAGAAACCGAGCAGCCGGTCGACGAGGATCGAGCCGGTAAACAGCCGATCCATAAGCGGCAGATCCATCTCGCCGCCCGACTGGAATGGCCCGCCGTCGAATTGCCGTTCGCCGAGATAGGTGCCGGAAATCTCGCGGGGCGGGCCGCCGTTGACCGAGAGATCGAACGGACCCGATGCGATGCAACTGATCTCGATCTCGTACAAACGGCCAGGCGGCCGGAATGGCTGGCTTTCGTTGAGCTTGTCGCGGATCGGCATCGGCGCCTGCGTGCGCTCGTAGAAGCGGCCGATCTTCACATCGAGCCCCGCCTGCGGCAGCGTGCACTGCCCGCCCGCCGTCACCGTCAGCGGTCCGTAGAGATCGCCGTCGACGTAGGCCCAGACGTTGGTATTGCCGGCAAGGTGGCCGAGCCCGAGCAAGGTCGCCGTCGGCGTATCGAATTCATAGACAACAGCGGCATCGAGCGGCGTCTCCGCGTCGAAGCGCTCGAGATACTTGTCGGCGCCGTCCGACGTGGTGCGCTCGACCGTCGTCCAGACGTTGCCGGCGATATCGACCGCGGCCGACGAGAATTTGCCTTCGGTCGACCATGGATAGTAGGCGACGACTTCCTGCGTCCGCTGCGTCACCAGATGCGCGATGGTGCCGTCGGCATTGACGACATAGCCGCGCGCGCCCTGCTTGGGGTCGCGCGGCTCGAGGGCGGCGAAATCCACCGCGTCGGTGATCAGGTGCGGCGCCAGGATGTTCTTGGGCTCGGCCGCATAGGCGGCTTCGACATTGGACAGAAGCATCAGTTCGCGCATGACCCGCGCCGGTCCGCGCTCCTCGTTCGGGCGCTGCTCGCCGCTCTGCAGGTAGAGCGTGGCCTCATCGAGATACTGCACCGGCACCGACGGATCGATACCCGGCCGCGCCGCCAGCCGCCAGTTGCGCGGCTGCGTGGCATCGAGCGTGCGCGCTTCCATGAACCAGGCGCCGCTCTCGGTCAGGGCCTGCAGATGCTTGCCGACCGTCAGCTCGAGAACCGTCTCGGTCTGGTCGGTATCGAGCGTATCGATGAAAGCCAGATCCGAGGTCAGCGTCCCTGTGGTTTTGAGATCGTACAACGCCTGCCAGCGCGACGTCATGATCGTCTGCGGCGCCGAACGAAACCCGCCCATGATGTGACGCGACTGATTGAACAGCCCGCAACGCGGCCAGCCGGTTTCGGGCGAGGCGAGCGTCCCGTTGTTCTTGATGCCGCGCTGGATGATCCGCGTCGCCGGCGCCAGCACGTCGTCCGCCAGCACCACCGCCAACACTGGCGCCCAGCGGCGGGCGCCGAGCGTGCCGGAAAAAGTGACCTGCACCGTGCGCGAGGTGGCATCGACCAGAGACACCACCGGCGCGGCCGCGGCGAGCGCCGGCAGATCGTCGAGCGCGCCGGCGATGTCGGCGGCCAGCGAGCCGGTGCCGGCAAAGGTGACCGGCGCCGTCACTTCGTTGTCGACCCACAGCACGAATTGCTGGCCATTGACGATGCCGGGCAGCGACACCGTTTGCACCTCGTCGGTGTCACCCGAGAACGTCATGTCGGTCGACAGCGTCGGCTGATTGGTGAAGGTCGCCGGCTCGGCGTTCCATTCGGTGTCGAAGCCCTGCCGCTGGATAACCGCCGTGCGCACGTCCTCGTGGTAGAGATGCAGCGTATCGATCGACTGCGCCTTCTTGATGCGCGAGATCTGCGACGCGTCGACCGGGACCGCGATCGCCGCCACCCAGCGGTGGTTCTTGAAGACGTCGATGTTGCGATCGGTCAGCACCATTTCGAATTTGGTGTCTTTGTTGCGTGCGAACGCGATGACGCGGTCTGCGGACACCGCCCGCTTCTCGCGCCAGACGCGCAGGCGCCCGATTGTGAAGGCGCCGGTGCCGGTCGCCCCGTACAGCACGACCCGCAGATAGCGGGTGGAGATCATGGCTCCGCCAGGTCCGCCCGGCGGCGTCGAGAACCGGCGGGTGCGCCGCAGCGTTCCAGAGGCGCGAATATGCCGGCGAACGTCGAACGGGAACCAGGTGACGCCGTCGGAATACTCGATCGCCAGAGCGTTGTCGGCGCCGCTGGTCGCGCAGCGGAAATTCTCGACGTCGACGGCCGCGATCTGTCGTGCTGAGCCGAGATCGAGCTCGGCCAGCACGAAGGTGGCGCCCGAAACGGAATTGCTTACGAAGTCGTCGCCGGTCGCGAGGTCCTGCCCGACCAGGCGCGCGGCAACGCCGCCGTTGGCGACCGTCACCATGCCGGCGTTGAGCGCGATCGGCTCGAGCCGGCGGCGGATGCGCCGCCTGACGCCGGATGCGATGAAATCCATACCCGGCGCCAACACGGTGCCGGGACGGCGGAAGGTCGAGCCTTGCGGCCGGCTCGAGCAGTTGAGACCTTCGGATAGCCCGCTCCAGTAGTGCACCAGATCGATGCGATCGGCGATCGAGACGTCGAGCACGCCCTTGGTCTGACTGTTCGCGATTGTCGCTTTTCTCATGAGCCGAACCTCGCATCGAGCAACGGGTTCGAGCCGCCGATGTTCAGGACAGGGGAAGGCTTGGCCTGAGCGTCGATGCCCATCGCGACGCCCATCAGGCCGCCCTGGCGCATCTCGCTCGGCGTGCCGAAGGCCTGTTGATGAAGGGCCTCGCGCAAAGTTTTGTCTTCGCGCACCGAAAGCGCGAATTCCGCCATCAGCGCGACCTGGATCAGCTCTTGGAAATATCCGGCCCAGTCGACCGGCTGCGAACGCCTGTCGTGCTTCAGCCAGATGTTTTCGACGTTGGCTTCCACTACGCCGTTGTTGAGCTCGAAGCCCGTGAATGGCACGCGGCAGTCCGACGAGGCGTAGACCGCGCGCGGCGTGCCGAGCATGTCGGCCGGCTTTTCGAACTGATAGCGCCAGTAGCGCAGCGGCGGCGCCGAGAGGCGCGGGAGCTGGCGCGTGACGGTGTTCCAGCTCCACGGATTGGCCGACAGGCAATAGCCGGTGATGCTGTCGTAGATCGAGAGCAATTGGGCCGCGTTCGGCGCGGCTTCGCTCTGCATCGGCTGCGAGCCGATGCGCATCAGGGCACTGTCGATCAGGTCGATGCGCGTCGTCGCCACGGCTCATGCTCCGAAAGGGCGGCGCCGGCGGCAGGGGTACCGGCGCCGCAAGCAGCAGGGCGGGGGATACTCGGGGCCCGACTGCTGTTCGCGTGTTACTTGGCGGCGTCGCCGGCGGGCTTGGCGCCGCCCTTGACGAGCTCGAGGACGCCACCTTCCAGACCAGGCGCGGCCCGAACGAAGACGTCCTTGCCGCGCCGCTCCGCGCCGACCAGCGGCTCGCTTTTCGGATCGACGTAAGTATCGTTGACGAACACCGGCACCAGCTTCTTGAAGCGGTATTCGACTTTTTCGTCCTTCTTGTCCGTCATCTCGCGTCGTCCTTGCTCGCGTTAAATAGGGCAGTGTTTACCGGTCGCGCCCTAGATCGCGTCGGGCAGCGACACCCAGCTGGTCGGATCCTGATCGGTGAAGAAGGCGTCGATCGTAGCCGTCGGCGTGGTGCCGGTCATGGTGTAGGCCGCACGCAAATGGCGCTCGTTGGTGAACGGCAGCGCCAGTGCGAAGGTCTTTCCGGTGGCAAAAGCCGCAGCGCCCATCGCAGGCTGCTCGACCAGCGTCGCCGCCGATCCAAAGGTGTCGGCGTCGTCGGTCTGGATCGACCACTTGATCGTCGGCGTATCGGTGCCGGCGAGCCCAGTGCGGGCACAAACCACGAGCCACAACTGCCGGCCCGCTCCGACATCGCGATCTGCGCCGAGGTCTATGGTGTCGGTCGAAGGCACCAAGCTGGTGCCTGAAAGAGCCTGCTGCGACGAGACCTGCAGGCGTTTGTCGATATACATCGGGATCTCTCCTGTTCCCTGGAATTCGCGAGCAACGCAGCACACTCAAGAATGAGGCCGGCCGCGGGTGCGGCCGGTCGACTTATGCGTTGGGGACGGTCGCCTCGGTGTTGAGAAGCGCATCGACGCGCCGGACCGGCACCTCGTCGAAGTGCAGCACCTTTTTCCCTGCAACCGTATCGAGGGACAGGTTCATGTTCTTGGCGTTCTTGATCTGACGCCGCAGGATCGACCTGATCGTGCGGTTGCAGTAAAACACAGGACGCCCGACAGTCAGCGAGGGCACCAGCTCGAGCGCCTGCGTCATCAAATCGACGACGTCGGCTCCCGTCGCCGCATCCTTCTTCAACGCAGTGACGTCGATGTTGCAAATGCGGACGATGAAACGCCAGTCGCGAACGGTGAGGCCATGATCCCACTTGTAATGGGAGCGGTAGGCCTCCATGCGGCCACCGTTGCCGTCGACGTTCTCGATCGTGACCTGCCCCTTGTCGGTCATCTGCAGGCCGGCCTTCGATCCCTTCGGATAGATGCCGTAGGCACTTTGAGGCGACCAGACCGCCAGCCAAATAGAAGCGTTCGTCGAGCCGGATCCGCCTCCATCGATCACGTTGTCGCCCGATGCCGCGATCGACGGGTTGCGATTATTGAAACGAGGGGAGAAGCCGGTAAAGCTCTCCGGCAATGTTCCTTCGTTGCCATAGAACAGCGTGCGCGCAAATTTCTGCGCCATGCCTTCGATGTGAGCGCGCTCCTCCGACAAACGGAACGCCGCCGTGTTGCCGTTGAGGTCGGCGAGCGCCTTATCGGTCTCGGCATAATCTTCGAGCATGCCGCAGTTGTCGGTGACCTGAACCGTGGTCGATTTTGTCGGCTGAACGCCGCCATAGAGCTTGCGATAGGTGGGCTCGGGTATACCTGTTCTGATGGACGACCGATGTCCGGTCGGCAGGTTGCCCTCCATAAATCCGATATCGTCGAGCACCTCGTTGGTCTGGTTCATGATCTCGACGATCTGAGCGACACTGCCGTCAGGATCGAGGCGCTTCGCAAGATCGATGAGCGTCGGATTTGCCGTGGCCAGTACAGACATTTCACTTACCTCCTTTTTGCTGATCCGCTCCGGCGGTCACGACGCGCACTAAAAAATTTCAACCTTTGAACATCGACGGGTACATGGATTGCAGCGCCTTCTCGTGCCCCGTGGGGCCAGCCCCCGGCTGGCCGCCGGGCTGCACGCCCTTGACGTTGGCGAGGCGCTGAATGAACTCGATCGTCTGCACGCCCTCGACACTGTCGAGCAGGCCCGACAGCGCCATGACGCCGTCTTTCGGCAGCCCCTTGGTCTCGAGGCCGGACACAAAGGCCTCGGCATCCATCACGCGACGCGCGCCGGCGGACGCTCTCGTCGCATCGTCGCCACCAGCCGGCGCCAGCGACATCACCATTTGTTTTGGATCCGGCGGCGCGCTGATCACGCCGCTGGTCTCCAGCATGCCGTAGAATTTCTGGATCACCGTGTTGAAGGCCGCGTTGTCCATGCCGACTTCGTGGGCGATGCCGCGGAACCCGGCCAGCACCTTGTCGTCCTTGAGCTCGCCCCACTTCTTGGTGAAATCCTCACCCGGATCGAACTTGTAATCGTCGGCCTTCTCCGGCGCCTTCGGGCGGCCGGTGAGATCGGCGACGAGCTTGTCGATGGTCTCGTTGTTGTCCTTGCCGCGAAAAGCTTCCGGCAGCGTTTCGGGATAGTAGGCCGCTGGCGGCGCGCCCGGCTGTTGGCCATCGCCGCCAGCGCCCGCTCCGCCGGCGCCCGAGCCAGAGCCGCCGGGCGAATCCGGATTGTTGTTCGCGCCGGCACCCGCGCCGCCAGCGGCTGCGCCCTCGCCTTCACGCATCACGCCAGCCCAAAAATCCCAAAGTCGCGTTTTCATGCGTCACCCCCTGCAGGCTTCTGCTGATCGCCCCGCGCGATCTCAATGGTGTCCAGGATCCAGTTGACGATCGCCGCCTGGCCGGCGCGATGCGCCTTCAGCACCGCGTACTGCTCAGCCCGAAGCGGTGCGCGCTCGGCGTCCGTTTCCTTGCGGCGGATGGTCATGCGCGTAAGCAGCACGAGCACCTTCTGACCGTCCGGCGTCCCGAACACGTTGTTGAGCAGATGCGCGATGCGCTGCTGTTCGGCATCGGCAAGCGCGCGCGCCGCTTCGTTCTTAGCGTGAACAGTCGGATCGACGTTGTCGCCCGGAATACTGCCCCATCCGCCCTCGAGAAAATCGCCGCTGAGAAGCTGGTGAATGTTCATCACTGCAGACCTCCGTTGACGTATTGCTGCCCCGGCGGCGGCGGACGCTGCGCACCCTTGGCGGCAGCGGTCTGTTGCTGGGCGACCATCTCGGCCAGAAAGTCCTTGAGCTCTTTCACCTCGGTCTTGCCGCGGATGAAGCGTTCATCGTTGCCCATCCAGCGCCCGATCTCGGGCAGCATGTCCTCGACCTTCGCCGTCAACAGCGCGGCCTGCGGGCCGAACAACATGGTGATCATCTGGATCCAGTTGACCGCGCGCTCGATCTTGTCGGTGCGCTGCGCGGCCGCGGCGGGCGCCGTGACCGTGCATTTCGTCAGGATCTGGTCGATCTGGATGCGCTCCGACATGGCGCCCAAGTCTTCGAGGATCTCGACAACATGCTGCGTGTAGGGCGTGTGCAGCTCGTAGCCCATGCGGGCACCGGTGCCGCCGCGGTTGCGAGCGTACTTGCGCAAGCGGCCGGCGACCTCGGTCGCGCTTCTGACCGCGAGCTCCTCCGGCGGCAACTCGTCGTCGAGCAGCACGCGCCGGATCTGTTCGCGCTCCTCGTTCATGACGATCGAGGAGATGTCGAAATCCTGTGGCGTCGGCAGCCGCTGCACCGAAGGTCCGAGCACGCCGCCGGTTGACGCCACTGCCCACATGGCGCCCGGCTCGAATACCGCGGTTTCGGGATTGAACACGCTGTCGTTGCGGCGCAGCCAGATGCCGAGGATCGAGATCACCGCTGCCTTCAAGGCCAGCTCGCGTCCGCGGTTCGCGGTTTTGACAAAGGGCAGCGCCAGATGCGCCAGGCCGCGCCCCATGGTCTCGCCCGGCATCTTGAACATGCGCGGGATCATCCACGGGCAGGTGCGGGTCTCGGCTTCATGCAGCGGCGGAAGGTTGTCGCTCTCGCCTTCGACCCAGACCACGAGCCGCCAGCGCTTCGACTTGGCATCGAAATAGGAATACTGGACGACATCGACGGTGCTCGACGGATTATCCTTGATGCGCTGAGCCAGCGCGAAGGAGACCATGCCATCCGGCCACAGTGCCGGCAGCTCGCGCACCATGCGCTTGCGCTTCCAGAAGATGTGCCACGGCATCCCCCACGGCCCATCTTCGATCGCGATCTCAACGATCGGCACCGCCGCGCCGCGCACGATTTCGGAGCTGTCGCCCTTGGCCAGCATCATGGCGCCGGTGCCGGCGAAGTGATCGTAGAACTGCTCGAGCACCGCAATGCGCGGCTGCTCCGAAACCGCGTGCACCTGGTCCGTCAGTTTGCCGAGGCGCTCGTTCAATGTCTTTTTTTCGGCCCCATCCTTGAACAGCGGACCGGCCTCGAGCTTCATGAAATCCTGGTGCATCGGGAACCAGTCGGCCATCATCAGGCCGGCATAGTTCGCCGCGGCGGAAACGCCGGTGGCGTCGAAAATGTAATCGGTGATCGACTGACCTTCAGACGGGCCGCCGGCATCCGGCGCGCGTTCGCTGGTTGGCTGGCGCCACGGCATCATGTAGCGGTAGATAGATTTGAGATCGTTGTGATAGCGGCGGGCGTTAGTGAACGCGCGGGCGCAATCGGCGCGCATCTCCTTGAGGGAGCGCTCCTGATGCAACGGCCCGAGCTTGGCAAGCGCCTCCGCCATCAGCCCCCGCCGAAGGTTTTCTTGAGGGTATCCTCGGCGAACACCAGCAGGCCGCGGTTGGACGATCGCGCCTTGCGCTGGCCTTCCGCGGCAGCGGCGAGCTCGCGCTCACGCGTGGCGATATCACGAGCCTGGGCCCGCAGCTCCTTGCTGCTCCCGCCCCCGAATGCCTTCTGCACCTGTTCCACGCGCCAGCCTCCACAGCTCGACGCCGTCAGCGACTTGCGCTGCCGGCTCAAAGCCCAGGAGCCACGCCAGCCGCGCCCCCTCTCGCGAGCGCACATGGCAGACGACCCCATTGGGCCTGGTGACGGCGACCTCGGAAAGCCAGCGGGACGCAAGACGCGTGACGCGCACAAGCCGCCGGCCGAGGCCGCCGTTTTGGACCAGGAAGAAGATTTCGCCCGCAGAACCTGCATCGAAATCGAAACAGCCGGCGATCGCGATCGGATCGCCGGCTGGCGTCTCGCGAAGCACATAGGTCTCGCTGACGACCACTTGGCCCAGGAGGCATTTGTAGAGAGATCGCGGCAGTGGAAACCCATGGCCGCGGCGCGCGGCGGCCCAGGCCATGACGTCGATGACGCTGGCGCGCTCGACCTGCATCAGGTGCCCCATCTTCACGTGCCTGACAGGAATTTGGATTTGACGACGACGGTACCGCCGGCTTGAGCGCCGGGAAGACGGCGACTGGCCCCGGGGCCGGAGCGGGCGCCGGCCTGCGAGATCACGCCGTAGCGGCCTTTCTTGCCGAGCTTGTGGTACTGATCGGCGTCGGCGACGTGGGAATATTCGTTCTTGTGGGGTTTGGCTTCTGCCGCGGTCTTCCCGGTCGCCTTGTCGATTTTGTAGCAGTAGTGCGAGGCGTAGGCCTTGCGCAGCTTTTTGCAGCGGCGCGAAATGCGGGTGCGCGCAACGCCACCCTCCACGACCATCTCATCGCGCACGGCATCGAGGCGCAGCGTGATCTCGTTTGACGGCGCCGGCTCGATCGGGATCTCGAGTGCTAGCGACACCTGCTCCGCCCAGGCCAGCTCGCCGTCCTCTTTGTCGGCGCCGTTGAAGGTCGCAGGATCGGCATACCCGCGAGCGATGCGAAGCGGACGCTTCGCCAGAACCGAAAGCTCGGCGAGCTCGCGCTTGACCTCGGCCGCAAAGCGCTTCGCGCTCATGCGGCCCGGCACGACTTCGGCCAGCGTGACGAATTGGCCGTTCGGCAGCACCTGATTGAACACCGCTGCCGGATTGCCCAGACCGCCGTCGAGACCGAGTTCGATATCGATGCCTTCGTAGGGCACGATATCTTCAGCGGCATAAAACAGATCGTCCTGATACTCCGGAAAGACAGGTTCGCCATCGCGCGACGGCGCATACTCCGCATCGATCATCCTCTTGATCAGATGCTTGTCTTTGAGCGTTTCGATCTGGCTCGCGTAATAGCCAGGGGAGAGGTTGGCCAAATTCTCCGCATTCGGCTTCCTGGCGCCAGGCTGCTTGTAGAGCTTGAAGTTCTTCGGGCAGTCCTCCTCGAATTTTTTATAGAACCAACTGTCGACGTCGGGCGCGTTCAGGTCGCAAATGATGAAGCTTCGATAGAACGCGTCCCACGGCAGGTCCTGATAGCGGACATCAGGAGGTAGATTACTCAGCGTGTGATTTGGATATCCCTTGACTGGCGTCCGCGGGTGCAAATCGCCGACGGCCGGATATCGACCAAGTCGCAAAAAGCCCTGATCGATGCAGGTTTCTGGCAGAAGGTCGACTTCGTAAAACCAGAAGCATGTCGGTTCGAAGCCGCGCATGAAGTCTTCAACGACGTGCTCGCCGAGCGCCGCGAATACCGCCTCGAAGAACACGCGCACGCGGCGATTGCCGCGCAAGGTATCCCACTCGATCTTGTGCACCGCCTGGCGGCCGCCACCGCCGGTGAATTCGGCTTCCGTCCAGTTGGCGCCGTCGGCCGGCAGCCAGCGCTTCCAGGTCGGGAACAGGTTGCGTTCCATCTGGCCGTAGGTCTGGCCGATCACCGCGACCTTGAAGCGGATCACGCCGTCGACACCCGGTGGCGGCGGGTCCTTCACTTCAGGCATCAAGGTCGCCGCGCGGAGCAGATCGAAAACGCAGGTCGACGACTTGCCGCCACCGACAGGACCGAGGATTGCGCGAACACGATGCTGCTGATCACGCAGGAAGGCAGCGGAGACGGGCCCTGCAGGCTTGTACCGGCGAATGTTTGCAGGGAGCTCGGCGCGCGCCATCAGCGCAACTCCGCCGCCACTGAGCGCGCACGATGGATCGCCCGGTTGACGATCAAGCCACGTGCATAAGTCAGCTCGCGACGGCGCTTGTCGAGAACCCGCGCCTCGGCGTCGATCCGGTCTAGCTCCCGCGTCTCATCTGAGGTAAGTGATTTGCGGTAGTCGTGTTTCCGCCTGCGCTGTTCGTAGGTCATGACGCCATCCCCCCGACCCCCGGACCGCCGCACAAGTTTTCGCGCCGTTTTTTTTCGGCCACCCGCGAGGACTGGCTAAAAAACAGGGACGGGGCCTTGCCGGCCAAAACGGTGCGGCGCACCCCCCACAAAAACGAGCGACATCCAACTTCGGGGGACACCCCCCCTATGAAACACAGGACAAACAGCCACCCCCCCTCAGTGCAGTGAAGTGCAGAGAAGGAAGGGGAAGAAGCGCGGCGCACAGCGCCGCCCATGCGGGAAATCACAAGCAGCGCAATGGTGCCCATCAAGGCGCGCAGAGTGTGGGCGTGCCCCTGCGCTACGCTACGGGTCGGGCTCTCGTGAACCGAGCCAGCTGCGCAGTCTCGGCCCTTCGGGCTTCGATCCCTCACGCGGGTGGCGATGCGGAGAGGGGGACTACGCTCGATGGTTCTATCATAGCCGTATGCAGGTCTGGCGCTCGTCAACCCCTGCGCTACGCTTCGGGGTCGGTCCTCGAAGTCGTGATGAGTGCAGAGCATCACCACCGGCGCTATGCGCCGCCCTTCGGGTTCGCGAACCTTGACTAGCTGGCCGCACACGCTGGGGGAGGAACATCGAGTGGAATAGTCCATTTCGATGAACCGTGGAGACTTACCATGAAGCGCATCGCCATCATCCTCGCAGCTCTCGCCACCGTATCGACGGCCTACGCCCAGGAGTTCAACGGCACCTGCTCCACCTACAACGAACAAGCGGCCTGCCAGGCCACGCAATGGTGCGCCTGGCGCAAGGGCCGCGAGATCGCGACGCCGGACGGCGGCAAGGTGGAGATCAAGGGCACCTGCGCATTTCGGCCTCACATGAAGGCGGCTTGGGCAGCGAAGACGCAGACGACGCCTCAGCAATAAACCTACGGATCGGGTCTGGCACCGGAAGGTGTCAGACCCACCTTTTTTTTGTGCTCCGTCCAAGTGAAGCGGGAAGCGGGCAGCTCCTGGCCGGCTGATGCCGGCCAGGAGCTGAAGCCCTTTACTGCCGCCGCGCCACGGCCGCCGTCTGCTCGCCGCGCACCCGCCGCAAGCCTGGCTTGAGCCCTTTACTGCCCGCGTGACGCCTGATTTCAGATCAGTGGTCGCCATTGAAATCATCCTTGAATGTCAGCTCATTAGCTAGGCCGTCCGACTGGTTGCCGTCCGACTTCACGATTTCCGCGTCGCTAACGTCTTGATTTCTTTGGATTTCGATTTGCGGGGCGAGAGGCAGCGCCAGGTCGTCGCCGGCCGGCGCGTCGTCGCCTAATTCTTCGAGGATCACCAGGCCGCGCGTCGGCGGCGTGAGCTCGATCGCCTGCGGAAGCTTCTGGTGCACGTAGGGCAGCAGCGCGATCGCCGCCGCCTGCTGCATCGCCGCCGCCTCCCCCGTCGCCAGCACCGGCTGACGCAGCTCGCGCCCGTTCTCATCGCACGCCACGCGCCCCTGCGCGTCGATGACCGGCGCCGTCACCAGCTTGCCTTCGTGGAACTTGAACAGCCCGAGCTCCGCCGCCAGCTGCGCCGGCGTCCGGCTGTACATCTCGGCCAGGAACACGGCCGGCGACCGATAGCGGCTCAGGATGTGGCGCCGCCATTCCTCGGTCGAACGGTTGCGCGCGCCCTTCGGCCGGCCCGGCTGCCCCGTCCGCTCCGCCGCCGGCATCGGCATCGGCGCGTCGTCGGCGTCGGCGAACAGCTCGGCCTGCTCATCGCCACCCAGGCCGAGGTCACCCATGCCGCCGAGAAGCTCAACAGCCGTCGCCAATCCGTTTCCGCCCGTGCCCGACATCCGAATATCAGCCCAATATTTAATTGCCCCGGAACGCTCGATTTTGAGCGTTCCGCCCTGCGTTCCACTGGTAACCAACTGATATATCTAAACAAAACTCTCTTTTGGAACGCTGGAACGGGGGAACGATGGCTACTCTCGTGTGCACGCGCGCCCGCGCAGTAAGATCGCGCACACGCGCGCGTATGAGGCATTTCGAGCGTTCCAGCGTTCCACCGTTCCAGATTGATAGATTGCCCTTGTTTTTCAGACGCTTATCTGCGGAACGCTGGCCGGAACGCTTCCCCGGACCCGTTCCCAAGCAAAAAAAAAATCCGCCGAAAACTTTCACGTGATCATAGGGTCGGGGTTGGACTGGAAACCCATGGACGGAGAGAGGTCGGGAGGGGCAGCTGGCGGGTCGTCGGTCATGATGCCGCCAGGCCCGTACAAGTGGCTCAGGCTGATCAGGGTGCACTTGGCCTTGACGCCGTTGATACGGCACTGGCCCATCTGCCAGAGCGCGCCCTTGGCGCCCTGCCGAAGCGCGCCCTTCCACACCGACGCGCCCGGTTTTCCTTGCCACTTCGAGCCTTCGAGCAGCTTTCTCAGCAACGGATTGTTGTTGGGCACCGCGAGCCAATCGTCCTTGCCGGGATTGCGCTGCAGACCGAGCCCTGCCTGCCCAAGCAGGATCCGGATCTTGACGACATCGTTGTCGAAATCCTTTTCGTGATACCAATCGTAGAGCGCCTGCCCGACCGTCGATCTGTTGCCGCTTCGCCACGCTTCCACAGGAACGGACAGCATATAATCGAGGCAGTTGCGCCAGTTTTCGAGGCGATCTTCGAATTCGAACATCGTCGATGCCGCCAGTATTTCAGACCACGGCCGAATGTCCCCTTCCGAATTCGGCGCGCAGAGCCTCTCCTCGTCCCAGCCGTCGAACTCGATGAGATCGGCGCACGCGAGCAGCGTGCCGAAGGTATCGGCGCCGCGTGCATCCATGCCGCCGCGTTTCATCTCGTCGCGGAAGGCCTTGAGCGTGTACGGCAGCCGCTCCCATTCCTTCACCAGGCGCCCGAGGATCTGATCGCCGATCATCGCCAGAGCGCCTGGTGAGATCTCCGGCTCGGTCGCATCCGCGGGCAGCTTGTGAAGCTGCAGCACGCCCATGCGCGAGAGATCCTGCGGCTCGAGCGGTGGCGTATTGATCGACGAGAACAGGAACGCGCTGCGAGCCATGAACTGAACGCCATGGTGGCGATCGCCGCCGCGCAGCATCAGGCCGCCGCTGTAGGCCTGGCGCGCAAGCTTGAGCACCGCCTCGGCCTTCCGTGTATCGGCCTCGCCTTCGAACTCGTCGACCGCGATCGCAACGCAATCGTGCCCGACGTGCTGGTAGAGGCCGGCGGCCGAGGTGTCGACGGCCTGGATCAGCCACTCTCGCAAGATCATCTTCAGGATTTCCTGCAGCGTCGACTTTCCCATGCCGGCGTCGCCGGTGATGTAGATGATCGGCCGATGCTCGAGCGCGGCGCCGAGGAAGGCAACCGCGATCCATCCGATCAGCAGATGTGCATCGACGCGCGGCCGTGCCCAATTCCAGCTTTCGAACAGGGTACGGAGCAATTTTGCGGGATTTCTATCTGCCTCGACGGGTGCGGGTGCGGGTCGGGGGATTTGTGGTCGGGCCGGATAGACATAGCCGTCGATGACGCCAGGCGGCTGCGGCCGCTTGTGGCCGGCCAGCACGATGTCGTGCCCGCAATGCATGACGAGCGTATCGCCAGGTCCGCGCCAGGCACCGCGGCCACGCAGCCGCTCGACACCATCCCACGGCCCCATCGCCGTGCACGCGGATATGATCGCGTCGCGCACGTCCTCGTTCTTCCAGCCGTCGCTTTTGAAGATCGGTTTGCCGTCCGGATGCTCGCCGACTTTCTTGCACTTCGGCCACGCCCACTTCAGGAACTTGTCGCGCCCTTTGAACAGCAGCGCCGTATGCCCCTGGCCGAAGGGAATGACGTAGGCGCAGACCTGCCCAATTGGATCCATCAGCCACATGGTGTCGCCGTCGACGCCGAGCGGCGTCACCGGGCAATCCGGCGGCAGGCCGAGCGCGTTCGGCGCCCACTGGCCCGGCAGAATGCCGTTGCGCGGTTCGCCCGGCTCCGGATCGCCGTCGAACAGGCGGCGCACGCTGGCCACCGGCCGCGCAGCCTCGAGATCGGCCCGCACGCCGGCCGTGTCTGGTTTCTGATTGGCCCCCGCCATCTTCCCCTCTTTTCTTGGCGCGCTTCGGATGCCCACGCCTCGCTTCCGCTCGGCGCATCCGCGCGCATCTCACCGTCGCCAGATGCGGCGCGGCGCACTCCCGATATGCCAGCGCCCGCAGTGCCGGCACCGGTAGACCTTCAGCGGATCGCCCTTGGCCTTGCTGCGGCAGCTTCGCTTGCGCACCCGCATCGCGATGTCGCGCGTCTCGTGCGCAACCTTGCCCTCGCAGCCCCACAACCGGCGGTCCGACATCTCTCACCTCATTGTGCTGGCTTGCCCGCAGCCGTTGCCGCAGAGCGCGAGGTAATGCGCCCCGTCGCGGCGCACGCGCATTTCACCGACACCACAGACCGGACACGGTCCCACCTGTTCGTGCCCGACCGTCTCCGGCGCATGACGAATGAAGCGCTCGATCGCAGCCGAGCGCTTCAGATGCACGAGCGTGTTCGCGATTGTGATCGCCGGGCCGATTGCCTCGATCATGTCCGCCTCCCGACTTTCTTTCTCTGCGGCAGCGAGGAAGGGAAAGCGGCGTCGCGCTGGCCGCGCGACAACAGTTTGCGAAGGGTGGCGTCGAACGTCTCCACCGCGGCCGCGCACGCCGGATCGCCCCGCCAACACGCGTCGAGATCCGCGCCGCCGCTCGCGTAGCGATAGAGATCGCTCGCGCTCGCTTCGGGATGCCCTTCCACGAAAACAGCGAAATCCTCTAACGAAGGGCCAGCGAAAAACTCCCAATACCAGCCGAGCCGACCACCGGAGAGCGCGCGGAATGTGCCCTCCGCCGCCGCGCTCGCCGCGACGATGGCCTGCGCGCGGTTCATGTTGCGCTCACGGGCGGCCTGTTCGGCCGGGTCGCCTTGCTCCCCGGCTGCGCCATCGAGGCACGCGAGTACTTCCTCAAAAGATACGCAGATGCTCCCTGCCAGCAGAGCCATGAGCTCTGGCTCTTCGCCGTCGCGAGTGAGTATAATCGTCCGCTTTCCGGCCCCTGCCATCCAACCGCATTCGAGATGTGCCGACCGCCCGCAAGGCAAAACGAGCAGGCACACATCCGCCCATTTCATACCGTCGAAGTCGCTATTGAAGCCACGCTGAGCTAGCGGATGTTGAAGTTTCTCGCGATAGCCGGCAGCGCTCCAAGCCTCCCAATTTGGGTCAACCTCGGACCATCGAAACCCATTCGGAATTCCGCCAGGAGGATTTCTGAAATCATAGACTTCATGCCCCGCCTCGCGGAGCTGCTGAACGATTTCCGGTTGCAGTTCATTGCGCCAGCTCGATGCCACATAGATCTTGCTCATCACACCTTCCCCCTCAGTCTGTCGTTTGGATCCTTGCCGACGCGCGAGCTCGCGACGCGCACGTCGCGACCCTGCGCCATCAGCGCTTCGATGCCCTTGTCGAATAGATCGGCCGCCTGCGGCTTGGCCCAGTCGTTGTCGCGCCAGACAATGACGCGATCGACGCACGGCGGCAGCTTGATGTTGGCGAGATTTGCGAGCGAGCCGACCGGCCAGGTGCGATATTCTGGCGCTGCGAGCACGCTCGATAGGCCGTCCTCGACACCCTCGCTCAGCACCAACGTTTCCATTTCGCCATGCTTCTCGGCCCAGGCGTTGGCATCGGCGATCGAGCGCTTGCTGGCGCCGCGCCAGAGCCGGATCGCGCTGCCCTTGAAGCTCGGCCAGATCTTACGCTCGGGCGCATCGTCCCAGGTTCCGTCGTCTTTCTTGATCGGGGGCAGCGGCGCCTTTCCGGACCCATCGGGCGCCAGAAACGTGGCGTGCATCGACGTCATCTCGCCGGCGTCGTCGGTAAAGGCCGCGACCAGCACCGGCCAGCTGGTGCCGGTCTCGATATGATAACGGCGCGGCAGCCAGCCGAGACAGCCAGGGAGGCGCGTCAGCTGGCGAACATCGATGCCGCGCGAGATCAGATAGGTGTCGGCGACGCTGTCGATGAAGGGCTGTTTCTTTGCGTCGAGCCAGATCGCCTTAACGCGGCGACGGTTCTCGGCGAGCTTCTGCGCTTCCGCGACGCTCGCCGCCACGGCTTTACGCTGCGCCTCCTGGCTCGCGCGCTGGCGCTGCTCCGGCGTCATCGAGCCGAGGCCGAGATGATCGCGCGCCCACGCGAACATGTCGCGATAGGCCGTGAAGCCCTTGATGTGGCCGATCAGCTTGATGACGTCGCCCTTGTCGCCGGAAACGGCGTCGACCCAGGCTCCGGCCATGCCGCCGCCGAGCGTCACGTACATGCCGCCGACCTTGGTGTCGTGGGCGCGCGATCGGCACATCCAGTAGTTCCCGGACCGATGGCCCTCGAGCCCGAGCGCCCGCACCAAGCGCGGCACATCCGCCTGCAGGAGGGCTTTGATATCTGGACCGTCCCGTTGTGGAGGGTTGGACACGAGATCCTCGATCGCGAAGCAAGAGGAGGGCCGCGCCACTTGGCGCGCGGCCCTTTGGGCCATGTGCCGCTACGCGGCTAACGGCGGATGTCAGTCGGTTCGTGGAGGATGAAGGCTGACATCTTGGTCCGGGACAATGACCCAGTCCTCGGACAGCATATCGGTCTGCGACGCGAGCCATCCCATCAGGATGGAGCCGTCTGCCGTCTTCATGGTGATGCAGGGCAGAACGTTCGCCGCACCTCCCGGCTGACACTCCGCATATGCTGCGTTATTGAGCGACCAGAATTTGTCAGCCTCAATTTTGCGCCCTTCAAGCGGCCCACTCAAGCTCAGCCACATGCCCTTGCCGTTCCAGCCGACGCGCGCAACACGGATCCCGCCTTTCAGGCATCGCAACGCGATGCCGAAGTCGAAGGGACCAGCGGGCCAGCCGGCCGGCTCTTCCGGGATCTGCGTCTGCATCTGTTCCGTCATACGAACTTCTCCTTCTTCGCCAGCCATTGCGGCATGAACACCACCGCGAGGCCCTGGCGATTTGACCCCCCGATGGTGATGAAGCGACGCGGCAGCCAGGCTTCGTGCGCCCCGTCGTTGAACAGCACGGCCTTCGGCGTCTCGCGCTTGATGACACCAGCCACCTCCCACTGCCCGGCGTGCGCCGTGTCACTGTTCGAGGCGTGTTTGAAAGCCATGCTCTACTCTCCCCAGGCGCTTCGGGCGCCCGCTCGCGCCCGCGCCTGGGGCCCCTGTTAAATGTCTAGATACTCCGGAGCGTCGCAGGCCGCGGCCTTGTGGATCTTGGCGATCACCGCGCTCTCGCTTTCGCCGATGCCGATCGCGAGCGAGACCTCCTTGAGGTCGCCGTCGCGGTTCACGAACGTCAGCTTCTTGCCGCGCGCATCGACCGAGAACGCTTTCGAGCCGACGCCGCATTCGGCCATCGTCTCCTTCAGAACCTGCGGATTGAGCGTTCTCATTGCTTGCCCTCACGGCCTTGTCGGCCTCCGGGCGAGGCGGCGGACTGCCGCCGGGTCGCCTTGCTCCCGGCTGCCGCGCGCTTGCGCCGAACCGCGTCGCCGCCTAAGCGGGCGCGAATTTCGTCATCCGTCAAACGCATTTTCTGCGGAGGTCCGCTATTGCCTCCGCGCAGCACCAGCTGCTTCTCTTCCGGCGTCGGCTTGATCAAACGACGGGTATGCTTTGCTGCAAGGCGGACCACGATCGCGCCTGCTTTTCGCTCGCACGGATAATTGTTCGCGCGCAGCCATTGCTCGATAACGATCGCCTTTTTCCGCGCCTGAAAGACATGACGATCGCCTTCATCTAAACCGCGCAGATCTTCGTAGTGATCTATGCCGGCCTTTCGCATCAATTCGCTGAGGCGTGACTTTCCGCTTCCGCGCGGGCCGTAAACTTCAATTCGCGTCATTCGAACCCCCTCCGTTCAAGAAGCAATCTGTTTGGTTTGCGTCGTGCGCACGGCGACGTCGACGTAGTAGAAGGCCCCGCCGATCGGCGTCACCGGCACGTCGCAGATGCCGCCGAACAGCGTGTGGAACAGCTGCTCGTTGAGGCAGCGCTGGCCGGCCCACGCCGCATAACGCGCGTACATGTCGTCGCCGGCGACGAGGGCGCCCGCGCTCGGCACCAGGCAGAACTGCTTGAACAGCTGCAGGTGGTCGATCTTGGCCTGCAGGCCGCTCTTGTCGACCGGCGGGCCGGTCAGTAGCGGCGGCAACGCCGGCGCTTCGGATGTCGAAAGCCCCGCCGCCGGCCCAGCTTGCGGCTGTGCCTCCCTCGGCGGCAGGGAAGGTTGAGGCGCCTGGGCGAGTGCCGCACCAGGCGCCCCCGAGAAATGGTTGTGAATGGCGATCGGCGCGCCATGAAGCGTCGCGCCGCCCCTTGGGTCCACGGAGGGCGGAAACGACGGCGGCGATCCTGAGAGCGGCGGCGCCGGCACCGGCGCCATTTCCTGTGGCGCAGGCGGCGTGCGCGCGTACCCCATTTCCACGGCTGCCGCCTTTAAGGCCGCGACCTTCGGATTGATCATCACCCGATCGACAGCATCCGGGCCGAACCGCGCGGCCATCTCGTCATAAAGCTGCTGCGCACCGCCGTTGCCGAGCTGCTTCGGCCCGAAATCGAAGCGCTCGAAAAACTCATCGGCCTTTTTCGGCGCCGGCGACGTGTCCTGGCCGACGCCGGCGAGTGCAAACCCGAAATTGGCGAACGACCCGATCAACGCGACCAGGAACACGCTCCACCATTTGCGCACGTCAGACGTCTGCGCCCCGGTCCAATCGGTGACGACGGCGAACTCCGGATTGCCACCGGCGACGGCGGGCGCGGTTTCAAGTGCTTGCATGGCGGTTGCGATCTCCTTGTCGAGTGTCTCGGCCGCGTCCCACGCCGCGATCTCGCCCTTGAGCCTCATCGCGTTCGGTCCGTCGCCGTCGGGGTAAGTTTTGCTGGTCTTGCGCAGCTCGAGATTGAGCTCGGCTTGAAGCGTGCCTTTCGGCCGCTTCGGCAGCGCCAGTTCGGCGCGCTCGGCGCGCATCTGGGCCAGAGTTTCACCGGCGAGCGATGACTTGGTCGCCGCCACGTCACGTTTGGCGCCGCCGTCCGCCAACGTCACGCCGAGCACGCCCCAGCCCGAGAATTGCGACACCGCGAGGCAGCCGAGAAATGGGATGGCAAACGCGGCTCGGCGCGCCCATGCAAATCCGTCTTTGCCGCGCACCTTGAACAGCTCGACGCAGGTCCAGGCACCGAGGAACGCGAGCCCGATGAAGATCGCGCCGTAGAGCAACGCCGCCAGCGAGAACCCGGCGCCCGCCTGGCGGTAGCCGAAGATCGCGTTCATGCCGGTCTCGAACACAAAGCAGGCCAGCACCGCCCACAATATGGGTTTGGCCTTGAGCTCTGCCCTGAGACCGTTACCGCCACCGATTGCCATCTACGCTGCTCCCATCAATGCCAATTCCATGTCGTCGAGCTCGCGCTCGTAACGCGGGTCGTCGCGGAGGTCTTCGACCTTGCCCACCGCCTTGTTGACGGCTGCGTGCGACAGCCCGGCCACGCGCGCGACAGACCTGTACGGCCGCCCGAACACTGTGACCGCGAGATAGATCGCCTCGTGCCGAGCCGCCGCGACGGCTGCTATGTCGCCATCGCGCAGGCCGCGTCGGGCATGCGCGACAGCCACCTGCTCAGCCGGCGACAAACCGGCAGCGATGCGCGCGGCCGGCAACGCGCGCCGATCGGCGACGAGTGCGCAGGCCGATGCGAAGGCGGCCGTCGACAACAGATGATCGATGCCGTGCACCAGATCGGTCAGCGCCGTGACATCTGCGTCAGAGATCGCCGACGCCGACATCATCCGTTCGGCGCTGGCCGCGGCCGACACCAGCCGCTCGCTGTAGGCGCTCTTGAATGCGCCGCCGACACAGCGTGAGCGCCCCGAGGACGGCCGCGCTTTGCTTTCGATCACGCCTGCGTCCGCCATCTCAGACCCCCGCCGCGAGCGCGCGCTTGATGCGGCGCGTGGAGGCTTCGTTGGCACCGAGATGCGCAAACCGGTAGCGGCGGCCGCGCCCGGATTTGATCTTGGTCCGCGAAACGGCGCGGACGCTGCTTCGCCGGAATGGCGACACGTCGACCGGCCGAGCCTGGAGCAACGAGGTGGGCAACAGAAGCGCCGCGAGGAACGGCGAAGCGAGCGAGCGTCTAAACATCAAAAGTCTCCTGCTGGCGTTGCGGATCTGGACGCGACGCGGGACCGAAAACGCAGGGACGCAAAACGGGGAACTGAACGCGGGCGGACGAACTAGGCGGCGGGACGCGCACGATCGCGCCGGCGCGCCAGGGCGCGGCCGATCGCGGTTTCCTTTTTGTCGAGATGCCCCTCGAGCTTGCTCAGCACCTTTTCGAGGGTTTTGACCTTGGGGTTGGCATTAGGCCCCCGCATTCGCCAGAACGTGGCTTCCGAGACCTTGGCCTCGATACACAGCTGGTGCATCGACAGGTTGATCGCCCCGGCGCGCACCTCGATCTCGCGAATTCGGTTCATCCATTCCATGAGCGAAAGGAATACCTTTCATTTCTGAAATGTCAACGTTCGCTTAATAGGGCGTGCACCTCCTCGCTGTGGATAGCAAATTTTGATTCGTATCCTGCGAGTTAGAGGGCGCCAGGTGTCGAATATTGCTCACGATGACGCGCGCGAAGTCATTCGCGCGTGGTTTAACCGAGTGTTGGCAACTAAGGGCTGGACACCGCACCACCTGGCAAAGGTGGCGCAGGTGAGCCAGGCCACGATCAGCCGTGCCCTGGACGCGGATGCCGACTACGTAACGTCTACAAAAACGATCGAGAAGATCGTGCGCGCAACCGGCATAAGCGCACCGACGGGGATCGGCATGACGGGGAATGCGGTGACGGTCGGGCCTGGTGGTCTGGCTGAACCGGAAGCTATCTATATCGAGGACGCCGGCTCGGAACTCGCGCCTCTCGAGGTTAGCGGGCCGCAGGCGATATGGCAGCTCAAGAGCCGCGGCATCGAGCTGGCCGGTTATCACTTCGACGACTTCCTGCTGGTTGATCCGGCCGTGCAGCCCATGCTGCGCGATGCGATCTGCGTACAGATCTACGACCTGAAATCCGGGCGCGCCGAAACCGTTTTCCGGATTTTCGATCCGCCCTTCGCGATTACGGAGACCGCCGATCCGGCCGCGCGACGCAAGCCCGTTACCATCGATCATGAGCGGGCAAGTATCTGGGGCGTCGTCGTGAAATCGCTGCGCGTGCGGCGACGATCGTGACGTTTTCCACAGGTAGGCGCGCCGCGCTCCTTCCATTCGTGAAAGATAAATCTTGCATTAATGAAAGGTCCGTGCACACTTCGCACCGTCAACGAGGGCGTTGACGGGGCCGGCCGCGCTTCCTCCACGGGGTGTCTGCGCACCTCCTAAGCCAGAGGCCGGCCCCTCTCCATTCCGGAGGGGCAATGCGCAATCGGATCTCACGCTTCATCGCCGCAAGCCGTCACCTGGCTGCCATCGCCTGGCAGCTATGGCGCCATCGCGGCGGGCGCACGTGCGGCCCGCGCTGCCGTTGCCTCCAGGATCATTTCTGAGAGGCCACGATGGACATCACCCCCACGCTCCGCTTCCGCTATTCCGGCAAGGGCCGATGCGAGGCCCGCCACGGCGTGCTGCACGCCCTCGTCGAAACCCTCGGGCCGGATCGCCGCCCCTACCGCGCGACGCTGACGCTCGAGCGCAAGGCGATCGCGACCAAGAATTTCTCGTCGATGACCGCCGCGCAGCAGTTCCTGCGCGCCGAAACCATCCTCGCCTTGACCAGCAAAACCACGTTCGAGCTGGCCGACTGGGCGGTCGAGAGCAACCTCGAAACCCGCTTTGATCGCCGCGCCGCGGTGCACGCCAAGCGCCACGGCCTGGTCATCATCGGCATGGTTCAGAAGCAGCTGCAGCTCGAGAACCGGCCGACCATCGTTCGCACCTACAGCTGCCTGCGCAAGCGCGCCGCCCAGCCGGCGGAGGTGGCGTGATGGGAAAGCGGCAGCAGGCAACAGGCAGCGGGCAGCCGGCGGCGACAAGCGTCGAGGTTTACTGGCGCCAAACGGCGAAAGACCGTTTCGAGACCCATCTGACCGGCGGGCTGACGCTCTTCGTCGAAAAGCTCAGCGAGAAAAGCTGGCGCGGATCGGCCGAGCTCAAGACCCTGATTTACGGCGGCGGTCGGCGCGGCGGCAAGAGCAAGCCCACGCATCGGCAGGTTTCGAATTGTTTCAACACGCGGCGCGAGGCTGCTGACTGGATCTTTGGCGAAGCCTCTCAACTACAGCCGGTGCACACCTTCGGCAAACCGGAGGTGGCGTGATGGGCCACAAAGCAGACGGTAGCGAGCAGAAGCTGCAGCGCATCAAATGGTCCAAGATCAGCGACGGCGTTTTTTGGGGCGTCGCGCCGTGCGGACTGGCCTATCGGATCGAGCGCGCCAACAAGGTCGAGGGTGTCCAGCATTGGGACCTGAAGGAATTTCCCAACGAAGACGCTGAAGTTTTCGAATACGTCGACACAGGACCGTTCCGCGGCATGAAGCGCACAGCGGCATTTGAGGCCACGTGCGCTGCCGTTAATCGAGCCCGCGAAGCGGCGGAGGTGGCGTGATGTCCCGCATGAGCAGAGTGAACGCTTCCAACGCCAAGCGGGCCGCGCAGATCGCCGTCGGCGCTTGCGACGTACCGGGCTGCAACTGCCACCAGGTCACCATCGCGTTGCTCGACGCCGGCGGCCACGCCTTCGCCCTCGGCAGTGTCCGGCCCGCGGTGGCGCGCAGCCTCGCCGAAGACCTGATCCGCTACGCCGATCTCCAGGAAGCCCAGATCAACAAGAGGATCCTGTCATGACAAAGCAGCCGCTCGAGTTCGTGAAAAAGGCTCCCGGTCTCTACGCCGCCATCCTGCACGGCGTCGAGTATCGCGTCGCTCGCACCTGCCGGGGCAACTATGTGGCACACACGTTCACCCCTCCGACAAATCCCTTCGGAACGCCACGCGGATGGTTCCGCTCGGTCAAGAACGCTCAGGAACAACTGCAGCGCGTCGCTGAGGCCGCGAAGCGGCCAGGGAGCAAGGCGACCCGGCGCGAGCGCCGCCCCCGCGGAGGCGCCACGGCGCCGGGAGCGAAATCATGAGCCTTTCCCCGTACACCATCGACGACGTCGCCGCCGACTACGACCGCACCCGCGATTGGGCGAGCCGCAACTGGCGCGACCTGGTCAAGAAGGGGCGCCTGCCGCAACCGATCGAGGACACCGGCTCGCCGGTGTGGGATCGCGCCCAGGTCTATGCCGTGCGCGACAAGCCGCTTCCGGCAGCGACGCGCGCGATTGTCGCCGCCCATCGCGCAGCCTTCGACGTCGCCCACACGCTGCCGCGCGAGGCGCTCCACAGCGACGAAGTCGCCAAGGATCGCGCGCGCCTCGATCGGCATTTTTCGCGCGGCGCTTCGGACGCCAACCCCGCATCCGCGCCGGCCAACAAGCAAAGGGAACAGGCATGAACGCGGCCCAGGATCTCGATTGGGTGATCGTCGGCGCGTTGATTGCGCCGCCGATCGTCTGGACCGCGTGCAACATCGTGCAGCTGCTGCGCGCCCGCCGCAAAATGCTCCGCCTGATGCGCGAAACCAAGGGGGACGGACTGCCATGAAATCACACCTTGATGAAGCGACTGTCTTTGTCGATTACGCCGGACCGGGTGCGCCCTGCATCTACAAAGTTCTCGCAGCTGAGCGGATGGTTTGGTCTCAAAAAACGCTACACACCCGGCGCGGGGTAAAGACGACCTACTATCACCGCATCACGTCGGCGCCCCGCATTCGCGCAATACTCGCTCGCTTCGGCGCCGCTCGCGCCAGGGAGCAAGGCGACCCGCCGCAAGCGGCGCCCCGTCCGGAGGCCGACCAGGCCGTGAGGACACCCAAATGAGTTCGACCACCCAACGCCTCCACGCGATCGCGGACTATCTGCCGGCGTTCCTTCGCCCGAAGCAACGCCCCGCGCTCGTCGACGGTATGCTCGAGCTCGAGCGCGCCTATCAGATCATGAGCCTGATTGCCGACCTGCCGGAGACCAGCCAGGCGCGCGTGCTCTGGCACGTCGAGGCCATCAGCAAGGAAAATTGCGCGATCCGGCACGCGTTCGAGACCGCCGCCGAACCCCAGCCGACCACCCGCCCGAGCGCCTAGCGCTTCCTTTTTTCTGGCGCTTCGGTTGCCCAGTTCCAACCGCGTCGGGCCGAGATGACGATTCGCGTATCGCGTGTTTTAATCCCACCCACAACGCGAGGAAACGATGACGATCACCCACGAGATCGAAACTGCTCGGGAGGCCGCACGCGCCGCCGTTGCACATTTGCCTTTAGCGGGGCAACTGACCGCATTGGTTCACGCACTCGATCACACCATTGCCGCAAACCTTCCGCCGGCCGCATGGCAAAGCGCGCTAGAGCTTGCGATTGCACAGTTGATTGAAGGTATCGACCATTACCATCCCCGTCGCGGAGCCACGCAATGACGCAAGCCTATCCGCTCCCGAAAGCCGCACTCGACGATCGCCTCGCCTTTGTCGGCACGTCGGGCTCCGGCAAGACCTACGCCGCCGGCACAGCCGTTGAGCACTTGCTGCGCGCCGGCGCGAAAGTCGTCATCGTCGACCCGCTGGATGTCTGGTACGGCCTCCGTGTGGGCACAGACGGCAAGCGCCCCGCCTTTCCCGTCGTCATCTTCGGCGGCGCGCACGGCGATTTGCCGCTATCCGAGCATGCCGGCGGGCTCATCGGCGAAGCCGTCGCCGGCATGGCGGAGAGTTCGATCGTGTCGCTCGGAGGATTTCCCACCAAGTCGGCTGAGCGCCGCTTCATGCTGGCGTTTCTCGACAAACTTTATCGCCGCGCTGCCGGCGAGCCGTTCCATATCGTGTTTGACGAGGCCGACTTGTGGGCGCCGCAAAAGTCGAGCGAGCCACAATTGCAAAGCCTCATGGAGCAGATCGTGCGGCGCGGTCGCGTCAAGGGCTTCATCCCGTGGCTGATCACACAGCGGCCGGCCGTGTTGTCTAAGGACGTCTTGAGCCAGGCCGACGGCCTGGTTGCTATGAAGCTCACGAGCTCGCAGGATCGCGACGCGCTCGGCGCCTGGATCGAAGGCCAGGCCGACCGCGCCGACGAGAAGCGCATGCTGGCCGCATTGCCGACCATGCAGCGCGGGCACGGCATCGTCTGGATACCCGGCCGCGGCGTGCTTGCTGAGGCAGCCTTTCCAGCAAAGACGACGTTCGACAGCTCGCGCACGCCGAAGCGAGGCGAGACGCATCGCACCGCGACCTTGAAGCCGATAGACCTCGGCAAGCTCAAGGAGCGCATCGCCTCGATTGAGGCCGAGCAGGCGAAGCCCAAGGCGAAAGCGGCCGCGCCATTGAGCACCCCACCGGCGGCGGCGATGGACAGTAAGGCTCGCGAGGCCGTCTATGCAGCCGGTAAGGCCGCAGGCGTGCTCGAGGGCTTCCGCCAGGCTCAGAAGGACGCACAGGCAGCGATCGCCGCGCTTGGCACGCCGCCGGTGATGAAGGGGCCAATCGAGATCAAGATCGAGCCGGCGGGCTACGCGCCAGCCAAAGCCGAGGCTGCGCCGGGAGATCTATCCGGCCCGCAACGCACCGTCATCAACGCGCTGGCCTGGTGGCATGAACTCGGCTTCGCGCGGATATCCCGCCCAATGTTGGCTTTCAAGTCTGGCATCAGCCTGACTTCGTCGCATTTCACGAACACGCTCGGCAGCCTGCGAACCGCCGGGCTTGTTGAATATCCCGAGAAGGGCCAAGTCGCGCTCACCCCGGCCGGCGACGTTAAGGCCGATCGGCCCGACATGTCGCGCGGGATCACCAACAGCGTTCGCGACGTGCTGACTGGGCCACAGCGCAAGTTTTTTGACGCACTGCTGTCTGGCAAAACGATTGCACGCGACGAGCTCGCCGAGCGGACGGGCATCAGCCTGACTTCGTCGCATTTCACGAACACGCTCGGCAGCTTGCGCACGCTGCAGGTCGTCGACTATCCCGACCCCGGCCAGGTGCGCATTTCGGATTGGGTAGCATCATGAAACACTGCTACTGAGGAAACGATGAAGCTGATCGTACCCTATCTCAAGATGCGCAACGGGCGACCACGGTGGGAGCCAGGCCCCGACCTGCGCCGAGCGGGCTTCATCGGTCAGGATATCAAGGACGGCCTCGGCCAGTGGCTCGATGAGGCTGGGGCTATCGCAATCGCACGCGACCTCAACGAAGAAGTCGCGCTGTGGCGCGCTGAGGGCACCAAAAAGAAGAAGGCCGCGCCGGCGTCGCGCATTCATCCGCGCTGCTGCCAGGCGCTCGCCACGATGTTCTGCGGCCTCGAGTTCGCCGGCGGCGACTTCGTCCAGCCGAAGCCCGGCGAGATAACTAGGGCCTCGCCCAAATGGCAGAAGCTGAAGCCGTCGACGCGGGCCGACTATCTCAACCGCCTCAAGATCTTTCTCAATTCCTCGATCGAAAACGGCGACGGCGCGCGCCTGACCTTCGCCACCGTTTCGGTGCACGCAATCGAGACCCATCATCTTTACAACTGGTGGGAGGAGCTCGTCGAGCAGCGCGGCCACCACATGGCAAACGGCATCATCGCCGTCGTGCGGCTGCTGTTCTCCTACGGCCGACTGAAGGGCTGGCGCAAGGACAACCCGGCCAAGGAGCTCCTGCTCGAGGCGCCGCCCGAGCGGCTCGCGATCTGGCTGCCCGAGCAGACCCGCATTTTCCTCGATACGGCCGACGAGCTGGTCGACGAGCAGGGCCGCAGCCTGAAAAGCGTGGGGGACGCGTTCCTCAGCGGCCTGCACACGGGCCAGCGCCTGTCCGACGTGCTGGCCATGCCCGACGCAATCTTCGAAGCCGAGCGCATCGCGTTGACGCAGATGAAGCGCGGCGCCTTGATCGACACCAAGATGACGCCGCAGATGTCGTCCCGCGTCGCCGACATTCGCGCCCGCCAGCGCGAGCAGGACGTGCCGGCGATCGGCGGCAACCTGATCATCAACGAGGCAACGGGCAAACCGTACAACAAGAACTCGTTCAACAAACGCTTCCGACTGGTGCGCAAGGCAGCGGCGAAGAAACTCAAGACCGTGAAGCGCGATCCGCGCTGGCAGGGGCCGAAGATCTACGAGATCGCCGATTTGCGTTACCAAGACCTGCGCGACACCTACGTCACCAGGTCGGCGCTGGCAGGCAATAGCGCCGCGCACATTGCATCCGTCACCGGGCACTCGCTCGAAACGATCACAAGCGTGATGAAGCACTATCTCGCGATGACCCGCGCCATGGCCGACGAGGCCACCGACCGCGTCGTCGCCTGGCTAAAGCGGGAAGGGATTGAGGTATGAGCATCAAGCGCGTCGGGAGATTTGAACTGCACGGAAGATGGAACAGCCCGCTGCAGTACAGCGGGGTCGAAATCAAATGCGATCATTCCAACGGCACGCCCAACGAATACTTCTTCCCCAACGTGTCGACCGAAGACGCGCGCGATCTGATCCACATGCTTCAGGAAGAACTCCTCAAAACGCAGCGCCTCGAATACTGACCGTCCGACTTGGGCCACGAAACTCCCCGAGATTGACCCGTCGTCCGACTGCTAAGTCATTGATTTTACACTCGCACACTCAAATTTGTAATCAGGGGGTCGGGAGTTCAAGTCTCTCAGGCGGCACCAAAAACATCCAATACTTTCAGTAACTTAAGCCTTGCGCGCCGAGTACAAACAACGAACTTTCCGACTTTTTTTCGTCGGCCAAACGGGATCCGTCCGACTTTTGGTTAACGATCCGAATACGGAGAGACGTCGATAAGGCCCGCTGAGGCGCGGATGCGGAGTGGGCATCCGAAGCGCCATCAAGAACGTCGGGCCTTTTTCTTTTTGCCGCCGAGCGCGGCGATCGCGCCGGCGAGCGCGCGGCCCTCGGCGCGCGAGAGGCGCACCGATAACCCGATCGTCCACTCGCGAGGCAGATGCGTCGTGTAGATCGCCGCCAGCAGCGTACCCCCACGGTCGCGCACAGCGAAGCCACCATCGGTTTCTTCGACCATGTAGGGGCCAGGGTAGCGGTCACGAAAAGAGCCGTCAGCGGTCATGCTGGACGGCTCTAGCACAGCAAGAACAAAATGGGAACAGCTAGAGCAGGGCACCCTGCGGATCGGGAAGATCGAGCCGCGGATGCTCGGGCAGCTTCGGCAACATCCAGCGCGCCGGCGTCACAGGCGGTCCGGCGTGTTCGTGCCAATTGAAATATCCGAGAGCGCCCTTCGCCCGCACGAAGTCACAGGGCTCGGCATCTTTCAGCACCAGGCCGCGCGGCCCCATGAACCACGGGCTTTCGCTTTTCGTCACGACATCGGCAACGAACACCTGGCCGATGATGCCGCCGCGGTCGAGCTCCGCCGGCGGCGGACATCTGACGCCGAGATCGGCCATGAACGCCGCGGCGTCCTCGTATTCGTCCTGCGTCATCCCCTCGGCTGCGTGGATTGCTATCCGCCCGCGCTTTTTCAGGCCGTGATTAACCGCCTGCCAGCTCCGGTTCTCGATGTCCTTGCCGGCGAAAATGATCGCCCAGGCCCACGGCTGCCGCACAGAGAGGGCAACGCGGGGGATCAGCGAGACCGGGATCATCGCGCCATCTTGGCGGCGGCGCAGGCGACGGCGAGATAAGTCAGCGTCTCAACCGACGGGCTGATCGAAACGCCGACGTTGGCGACCTTGATCGCGGCCGCGACAGCCGCCACCAGGGCCACAAGGCCGAGCACGTCGCCAAGCGCCGCTTTCAATTGTGCCGTGTTCATATCACCCCTCCTTCAGTTTAAATCTGGGCACGCCCTCATCGAGCATGTCGTCATCATCCACCGGCTGCTGCTTCCACGCCTCGAGCAGCACGAGCTCCTTTTTCACCGGATGCACTGAGGCCCGCCACCAGGTGCAGCCCGCCGCCTTTGCGTCTCGCACACGATCCTCGAGCCAGAGACGCTTCTCGGACGCCAGCGCGATTTCGGCTTGCGCCATAAAATCCGGGTCGTTCGCCATCTCAGTACCTCGTCACACGCGGCGTCCACTGGTCGAGCTCGCGCACCTTGCGCTCGAGCACGGGCACGCGGCCGATCTCGGGATCGTCGATCTTGTCGACGCGCCGCTCGACGGCGACGATCCGATCCTTGAGCTCCTGCTTTGCCGCCGATGCTTCGTCCTTGAGATCGCGCACAGCCGGCGCCGAGCCGATCAGCCACCACCCCACGATCGCAACGCTGATCAGCCCCGCCGCCGTGCCGGCGACCGTGCCGCCGATCGCGCGCCAGGAGAGGCCTTGCCCCCGCTGCTTGAGCTCGGCGATACCGGCCAGCACCGCCACGTTCTGCCCCTTCACGTCGTCGACGGTGCCGGAAAGGTGGTCGAGCTTGGCGCCCTGGCGGGCCTGCTCGCGCTCGAGCGTGCCGACGCGTTCCTCGATCAGCTGCTGGCTCATCGTGCTCGCCTCCGGCAAGACCTCATGACGTCTTCGGATCCGCGTGAGCGTCCATCTGCGCCGGCGGCGGCTTCACCGGCCGCGCCGGATCGTCGACGGCCGGCACCTGGCCGGACGGACATTTCTTCTTTTCGAACTCGCGCTTGAGCTCGGGGCACACCGCAAGAATGCCCTCGTTGTTTTTGAGCAGCGCCGTCGCCGTCCGCTGCGTCAACGCGTCGTTCGGCGAGACGCAGATCGGCCGCACCGCCGCCTTGCAGACCGGAGCAGCCGTGACCGCCGGCGCCGGCTCCTCAGCAATCGCCGCAATAACGCTCGCGCAGCCGGTCAAGAGCGGTGCGCTCATCAACGCCATCGCGAGCAGCGTGCCCCTTGTCGACCAGCTCGCCGGCTTTCTCGTTTGCTTCTGCGCGCTCATTGGCGGCCCCCAGGTTGCGTTGCTGCAGACGGTCGAGCTGCCACCAGCCGAACAGGGCGGCGGCGAGCGCGAAAAGCGAGACGGCCTTGCCGGCCGTGCGTTCAAACAAGAACGTCAGCATGTGCGGCCTCCGGATCAGGCAAGGGCGCGGATGCGGAGTGGGCAACCGAAGCGCCGGCCGGCCCAGTCACAGCGCCTGTGTTGGTCATCTCGGCGCGCCACTTGCGGATCAGGTGCGAATTCCAGAGCAGCCGCGCCGCAAAATAGAGGCTCACGAAAAACATCGCCCACGGCCAGCGGTGCGAGAGGAACTGCAGGAACGAGATGCCGCTTTCGACAACGCTCTGCCAGGCGCCGAATTTTGCGGTCAGCACCTCGGGCGCCGGCATGTCGGGCGCCGGCGGAGGCGGTACCGCGTTCGGCACCGTGGTTTTGACGGTGTCGCCGCGCTGTTGGCGCGCAGCGGCGGCGATGCGGCTGCCTTCGGCTTCGACCTCCTTCGCCGTCTTGGCAGGCTCCGGCCACATGAAGATCATGTCGGCCGTGCGCTTGAATTCCTTCTCGCAGAAACTGTCGACCTGGTTGCCGCCGAGGATGAAGATGGTGCGCGCGGTCCAGGCCGTGACGAAGCCGACGTGGTGCCCCGCGAGCGATCCATCCTTGTTGTAGCGTTTCATCACCACGCCGCAGCCGACGCGCGGCTCGGCAATGCGGGTGCCGATCTTCAGCGCCGAGACCGCGAGCAGCCGGTCTTTCTTCGGGATGTGGTCGATCGAGACGCCGGATTTCTGCAGGCACCAGGCGTAAGCCGCCATGCACCAGTAGATCTCGTCCGAGGTGACATCCGTCCGGCCGATGCCGTGAAAATAGCCGATGATCGACGCGTTGGCGCGCGGCCCGCCGATCTCGGCGACGCCGGCGCCGTCCTGTTCCCACGCAATCTCGAGCCAACGCGGTGCCGTCATCGTCTCTGCTCCCTTCCCCCGCCGCCGCCATTGTTCATAGCGTCAGTGCGCCGGCGCGCCGTTGCTCTGGCCGTCGCCGGCCACCGCCTGGCGCATTCCGGCGTCACGGGCCAGCGCGAGATCGCGCTCGAGCCGCTGGCGCGCCGCCCGCTCAGCTTCCAGCACGACACCGAGCTGCGCGTTCTGCCCGATCAGCATTCCGAGCTGGCTCTGCAGGCGCTCGATCGTCTTCTGCAGCACCGCAAGCTGCGCCGCCCCCGCATCCATCCTCACAGGCTGTGGATGCGGCACAAACTCCGGCGGCCTCGCCAGGATTTGTGGCGTCGCCAGGATTTGTGGCGTCTTCACCGCCTTGACCGTCTTGCGCCCCGCCTTCGCCGTCCGCTTGGTCGTCATCGCAAAATCCCCCTTTGCTGTTACCCGGTGATCGCGCTGAACACCGGGACGTATCCCGCAGTCGTGCCGTAATAAATTTTGATGAAGCCCACCGTGTCGCGACTGGTGGCGCCCTTGAACTTGATGCTGCCGACGCCGCTGCTGTTCGCCGTCATATCGCTAACGCTGGTGAGACTGTTGGTTCCGCCGACGCCCGTGGTGTCGCCGCTCGCGCGCAGCATGGCGCCGCGGATGCTTCCGGAGGCGGTCAGAGATCCGGCCTGCGTCAGTAGTCCGGTCGAGTGCGTCAGCGTCACGTCGCCGATCGTCAGCACGCTTGATGCCGGCATGTTGAGTGCCGAGAAGGTGCCCACGGCCGGCGTCGCGCCACCGATCACCGTGTTGTCGATGGTGCCGCCGTTGATGTCTGCGGTGGTGATGCTGCCGAGATCCGCCCAGGTCGCGCCCGCGGCGGTCGGCGCGCCCGTGATCGTCGGCGTCGTCAGCGACTTGTTGGTCAGGGTCTGCGCATCCGTCAGCCCGACAAGCGTGCTCGCGGGCAGCGCCAACCCTCCATCGGCGAGAAGCTTGCCACTGGTACCGCTGAAAATCGCGATGCGGCCGCTCACGGCCGAGGCCGGACCGATGACGGCGCCGTCCAGATTGGCCTGAATGACGTTCCAGGCGGAGCCCACCGTGCCGTGCGCGCCCGAGGCGGTGCCGTCGGTCAGGCACAGCAGGATGTCACCCGCTTCGACGTTGACACCCGAGCCGCCACCGATCTTGCCGGCAACCGAAACGCGATAGGTCCAGCCACGATCGGCAGCCGGATAATTGGGGTTCGCCGAGCAGTCGATCACGCCCTTGAACACCATCGCGTCCTGAGCCGCGATAATGCCGTCGACGTAATCCTTCGTGGCCGCGTGCGAGCCGGCAGATGGCACCCCGACCACGACCGGCGTCGAGAACGAGAACAACCCCGAGGCGTGCGTCAGCGTGTCGGCGTTGGCGAAGCGCAGCACGGCTCCGGAGGCGAAATCGGCATCCGCCCACGGCAGCGACGCGGATCCAAGCGCGAGCGCATCGGCGGTGACCGGAGCCAGCGCGACATTGTCGACGCGCGCCCGGCCGACCCCGCCGGTGGTGAGGCCGAGCACGTCTGACGAAACGCGATAAACGCCGGTATCGGTGTCGGACTGGAATGAATAGGCCGGCGAAGTATCGGCACCATTGCCGGTGCGGATGCGCCCGGCGTTGGCGCTGCCGTGGCTGCCGGAGTTGCCGGAGAGATAGCACGTCGCCGTGGTCGGCGGCGCGCCGACATCCCAATCCAGGAATGCGTTACCGGAGATGACGTGCCAGTTGTCGTCGGCCAAAGTCACCGCGGCGCCGCTGCCGGAGCCACCGCGATCGCGGAACCTGCAGCCGGTCATGGTCAGGCGTCCGGCCTGCTGGCGCACGAACGGCACCGTGCGCACGGTATTGGTACCGAACGGGAAATAGGTGTCGCCAAGGATCAGCGTCGCGCTGGCCGAATTGATATCGAAAACAGGCTGATCGGCAGGGGCCAGCCGGACGATACCCGCCGTCCAAACGGCGGCTGTGTTCGCCCCTGTGATCTGGACGGCGGCGTCATTGGCTGACGCCGCCATCGTGATCTCGTAGCCGGTAACGCGCAGCGTGCCGCCGCTCTGCTTGACGGCGTAGGCGCCGGCGACCGTGCCCGCCGTTTTGTAGAGGCTCGCGATCTCGAGATGGCCGCCAGCCATCAGGATGCAGGATCGGGCGCCGTCGAGGTTGACGCTCGACATCGTGCCGAAGCTGTCCGTCGTCTCGGTTCGGCAGCCGTAGGTCGAATAGCCGGTGACCTCAAGACCGTCGATGCTGTTGAGTTTTGTCGCAACGGTATTGCCGTCGAGCCAGGCCTGCAGCCGGTTAGCATCCTCGAAGCCGAACGGCCAGAAATGCGCGCCCTCGATGTGGATGAAATCGAGCGGATCGTTGAACTCGATGCCGCAGTTGATGGCGCCGCATTCGAACGAGTTGAAGCGGCCGCCGCCGGTGTTGCCGGTGGCAAGTACGCCGTCCCATGCGCCCGAGATGCGCACCGCTTCGAACGTGACGCGCGGTTGGCCCGGATAGCGGAAGATCGGCGGATATTGGTGCATCGACGCGCGCGAAGTGGTGTCCGGCTGCGCGCAGGAAACGCCCATCTCGCGGAACGTCGCATTGCGGCCGACGCTAAAAACGCACGTTGCCGCCATGTTGAAGGTAGCGGCATCGATCAGAAAAACGCTGCGGCCCTTGCCATCTCCGTAGACGGTCTGGAATTGCCCGACGGTGACCATATTGGTCAGCAGGTAACTGCCCTGCGGCACGTACACCGAGCGGCCGGTATTGAGGGCGGCCTGCAGGGCAGCCGTGCTTGACGTGGCGCCGGTCGGATCCGCCCCCTGGAAATCCAGGAGACTGACGACGTCGCCGAGCTTGGTCCACAGGGTGCGCTGGCCGGCACCGGCGAAGGCCGCGGTATAGGTCAGCGCCGGGCTCAGCAGCGCCGGCGTGACGTTGCAGAGTTTTTCGAGGCTTTCGTCGTGGATCGCCAGGAAGTCGCCGTTGGGGTCGATCGGGCCGATCGGATCGAGGCCGGAAATATCGAGCCCGCCACCGCCGAGGCCGACCGCTTCCATCATCTGCGAATAGCTGACGGCATCCTGCGCCTCGGTGGCGTCGGCAATGTTGGTGATCCGAAGGCCGCGCGCGTCGAAATCGCCGCCGAACACGCCGACCGTCAACGCGGCATCGACCTTGCGCTGGAATTCCTGCAGCTGGGCGTAGACGATATCGAGGTCTTTGTTGAGCAGCGCCGGCGTCGACGCGCGTTCCGACACCAGCGTGCTGTCGCGGGCCGCGACGCGGTCGCCGATCAGCACGATTTCGTCGCCGTCTTCGGCGCCCGCCAACAGGCTCGCCGAGAAGGTCGTGCCACCGACGCCAGAGAGCGAATAATCGACGCCGAGCACGAGCTCCGAGACGGTGCCGGCACGCAGGCGCTGCACCGAGACGTCCGGTGCCGCGAACAGCGGCCAATCCGCCGGCAGCGGCCCGGTCTGGCCTGCTGTCAGCGTGAACGGTCCTGCCAGGCGATTTGAGAACGGGAGCGCCATGGCCGGACGCTACGCCCGCCCCCGGCAGTGGAAACCCATGGGCGAGGGTGGCTTGCGCCGAAGGCGCTTTGCGATTTACAGTCCCGCGTTGCTTAGGCAAGAGGGAGGGAGCGTCATGCGGTGGGCCGACGAATTGCCGTCCCTGTCCGGGATCTTCGCAGTCTTTGCGATAGCGTTCGCCGCCGAGGGGATTTCTTCCCTGCTCAAACGGAGCCGCTCGCCATGGAGGCCGAAAGGCGACACGCTCGCCATGCTGTTGATTGCCGCGCTGATGCTCGGGCTGGTTACAGCCGCCGCGTTGGCCGAAACGGTCGATCGCAAGGCCATCCATGTCATCGACGGCGACACCATCAAGATTGGCGACGCCCCTTGGCGGCTCACCGGTTTCGATGCGCCCGAAGCCGGCCGCGGCAAATGCAAGGCCGAGGTCGCGAAGGGCATCGAAGCGACGTTTCGCATGCATGCCCTGCTCGATGCCGCAAAATCGATCGAAATCATTCCGCAGGGCACGAGCACCGACCGCTACGGTCGCCGCCTTGGCCGTCTGCTCGTCGACGGGCGGGACGTTGGCACCTTGCTGATCGGCGAGCGCCTCGCACAAGCCTGGAACGGCCGCGGCAAACGTCCGGATTGGTGCCTCACCGCTTCCGCTTGATGACAAGGAAGACTGATGCCGAGGACAATCCAACTATTTATTTTGACGATACTCGCCTCGGCTTTGACACCAATCGATGCGGGCGCGCTCAACCTTTTTGGCTGCGATCCTCCGAGGGAGCCCTACTGCCTGGACCTGCCCTTCGATAATGAATACACGGCTCGTTCCTGCAGATTAGATACAGAGCGATTTATCGACCAGACGACGGAATATATTACCTGTCTCCGCGACAAAGCCGACGAGGCAACCAAGGCATCGAACGACGTCGTTGAAAAATACAACTGTAAATCCCGGGGAGGTCACTCCTGCCGCTAACTACCGCTTCTTTTTGACCAGCCCCTCTTCTTTCATGACGTCGGCGATATCGCGTCCATCGACAGTGAGACGCGCGCGACCGCGACCCCAGCGGTCAGGCGCATCCGTCACCTCGAGCTCGGCCTTGCCACTCCGCAGCAATTCGCCGAGCCGCACCGCAGCCTGAACGCCGACGAAACGCTCCTTGGTTTTCACCTTGCCCTTGTAGAGTTCCGGCGTGTCGTAGCCGGTCAACCGCCAGTGGTGCCCGCCCACGGCCACCGTATCGCCATCGATGACGACAAAGCGCTTGGCGTCGGTCTGTGCGATCCTGGCGCCGATCGCGAGACCAGGGCCAGCTTTCGGCGGCGTCTGAGGCGCCGCCGGCATGCCCGGCGGAGAGGCCTGCCACGGCAGTCCGCGTGGCGCCGTCTCGCCCGGCTTCCACCAGTATTCGTTGCCGTAGTTCTTTTTCTGCATCGACATGTGGCGCTCGAACACCTTGCCGGCGTCCGGATCGAACGCGAGCTGCAGTTGATTGAGAAACCACCGCTCCTTGACGAGGCGCAGATACCACAACGTCGATCCCGGCATGACCTCGCGGATCGTCGAAACACCCTCGCGACCGAGACGCATATCCTTGCCCTCGAGCCCCTCCTGCGCCGAACCCAGCGAGCGGGCGCGGATGCGGTCGCCGAAGCCGCCCACCGGACCGATCAGCACCGACGCCAAGCCGCCGGCGCGCGAAAGACCCTGAAACAGAAAGTCGCCGTAGATGCCGAGACCGCCGGCGCGCAAAAGGCCAGCCCCCCAATATTCCCAGCCTGGTGTCTCGCCGCGCTCGAGCATGGCCGCGATCACCGGCTCACGACCGTTTATGATCTCGAGCAGCTCGTTGACGATCACGCCGGCGATCGCCGCCGATACCGCCATGCCGAGCGCCATCGAAGTGCCGCTGCGAACGTTTCCGCGCTGGAACTCGTGCGCGATGCGTCCGCCGTGCAACAGCAGCACGGCGACGCCGAAACTCTTGAACTGCGCAAAATTGCGGCCGAGCTCGCCAGGGAGCGATCCGGGCCGGCCGGAGGCGAGATAGGAGCGGCTCCGCACGCCCCCTTCCGGCACCGCGTAGCGGGTCTCGCGCAGGATCATGCCAAGGTATTTCTCGGCGACATCGACGCCGGCCTTGCCTTCGATCTCGTTAGGACGCAGAAAGCTTGCTCCGGCGTGCGGCTCGTAGAGATCCGCGGTGCGGATCTTATTCCAGTCGGCTTCCGTAATCCCGTGGCGCTGAAACATCCGGCGCACCGCCGGATCGAGATCGGCGAAGCCGCGGCCGACATTGTCGGCCAGGAAGCCCTGCAGCTCGAGACCGAACGCGTGCTTACCGGCCTGCGTGATCCACGAAAGACCAGACGCCGAGATGACGCGATCGGCAATGAAGCCAAAATAGGTCGCCGTGTTGATGCCTTCGACGTAACGGGCCTGCTGGTGCATGACGTGCAGCGCGCTGTCGAGGATCAGCCCGGCGCGAACCGCCTCCCTCTTGTTGGAGCGACCGATCATCGACACGTATTCGCCAATGATGCGCAGCGTGTTCATCGGCATGCCCGCGAACTTCCGCGCGTGACGCTGGAAATTGATGTCGCCGAGCGCCGACACCGACGCCGAGCCGAGCAGCGCGCCGGTCATGACGTTGCGCGTTGCCTGCAGACCATTCGCCCATTTCGTGCTGATCGGCGCGAAGTGCGTGCCGCGGATCAGGTCCCACATTGCATCGTGGCGCGCGATCGCCACGCGCGCCTTGCTGAGCGGATCGTCGACCGATCGGAAGCCGTCAGCAGCCGCCGCGCCTGTGTCGGGGTCGATGCGGACCTCATCCTTGACGATGCGATCGATGGTGTCGGTAATTTCCTTCGCCACGTCCGGATGCTCGGCCGAAATAGAAGTGTCCGCCTGGTCGGAAAGATCGAGCTGTGTCTCGAGCTCTTCCTCGCGGGCGCGCAATTGGGCAAGCTTGCGCCGGTTTCGCCGCGACAGCCCAGTGAGCTGCCGCTCGCCTTTGCGCGCAAGACCATCGATTTCTGCACGCGTTTTCTCGAGATCGGTCGCGAGACCTGCGCGCCGCTCGGAGGCTCCCCGCGCTTCGATCATCGTCAGAGCCTTCTTGAGCTCATCGAGATCCTTCGTCAGGTCCTTGATCTGCTGCTCGACCGCCTGGCGCGGCGTCGGCGTCGTCTCCCACAGCGCCTCCCCGTCCGGACCGCGCATCACCTTTCCGTCCGCATCGAGCTTGAGAGCCTCGGAACCCGGCCGCTGCTCTTCTGCGCCCAGCTGCCGCAGGCGCCGCTGCAGGTCCGCCAGCGCGTTGACCTTCTCGGTCACGTTCGATAACCAGCCGCGCCCGACCTCGGCATCGACGACGCCGGCGAGCAGATCGGCGACGCGCCCACCCTCGGTTTCGAGCGTGCGGCCGATCGGCTTGGCCTTGGCGGCCTGCTTCAGCACGATCTGCTTCAGGTAGTTGCGCATCGTTTCCGGGTTAGGCCCCAGCACTTCCATGGTGGCGATGTCGCGCGCCATGATCGAAATGTGCCCCATCATGGCGGCAAACGGATCGCCTTCGCCGAAGTTACGCTGATACGCCATCCAGGCGTCCGGCGAAGCGAAATGCAGGAAACGATGGTGCGCATCCTTCTGCTTGCCGAGCGCACCCTTGCCGTACGGCACGTAGGAGGGGTCGCGATCGATCCACCCGTCGGTCGTGATTTTCTCCCAGATGTCGGCCAGCGCCTGGCGCAAGTCGTTATCGGAGAACGTGCTCCCGGTCGACGACACGGTACGCTGGCGATCGAGTGTGCCGGGCTGCATCATGTAGTCGACCCAGGCCGCACGCCCGGTTTTTCCGTTGAATTTGGCGTTGAGCAGCGCTTCCGCATCGTGGGTCTGCGGCAGCCCCCAAGACAAGCCATCGCGCGCGAGCTTCCGGATATTGCCGCCGGCAGCGTTGAAACGCAGCCGCAACCGCTCCGTAACCTGCCCCCACGCGCTTGCCAGCGCCTTCGCGGACGCATCGCCGCTGTCGACGCCGAACAGCTCGCGCACGATATTCTCCATACGGGCCGCCTGCGGCCCGGCTCGCCGACGGAAATCGCCGGTGATCGCTCCCTTTCTGAATTCGTCGAGTAGGCTTTCGAGCTCGCCGTGCACCCGTCCAAGGATCGTCAATCGCGTGGTCTCGATGTCCTTGACGTTGGCCTGCCCGAAATGCTCGAGCATCATCCAAAGCGCTTCGGCCGGATCGTTCTCGCCGCGCGCGTTCTTATGGCTCATCATGAAGTCGGTGAGTGAGCGGCGACGAAGCTCCATCAGCAAGCCGCGGCGCTTCCGCTCGCGCGCCTCGATTGCCAGATCCTCGGCCATGCGCGCGCGCACTTCCGGCGCCGCCAGGCCCTCGCGCAGCAGTCCGTCGACACGGTCCTGCAGGGCTTCGCCCTGCTCGCGCGTCAGACGGCCCTTGCCGATCGCATTATCGATACAGCGCAGCATCAGATTTCGCAGCCTCCGATAAGCTTCGCCATCTCGTCGAGCGTGTCCGCCTCGTCGAGCGCACGCTGCAGCGCCACGTCCGGCGCCTCGATCATCGCCTCGCTCTCCACCGCGTAAGCCCGCCGCGGGTTTTCCTGGCTCGGATTGAGCATCGCTTCGAGATCCGCGATCTGCCGCTCGCCGGCGGCGCCGGCGACGTCGTCGATCCCGCCTTTCAGCGGTTCGGCTTGCGGCGCGGTCAGAACCCCGATCATGCGGCGCGCTTCGGCAGGCGTGCGCGGGCCAGCCTGGCTCACCGTCCACAGCACTTCGTCGTGTCGGGAAGCGTCGGGCACCAGGTCCGCGACAAGCGCGCCGAGATCCGGCGCCGCCTGTCCGGCCGCCACCTGATCGAAAGCCCTCTCCGACAATGCCGCGAGCGCACGACCCTGTCGCAATGCCGCCGACGTCAGCGGCACGCTGCTGTCGAGCGCTTCCGGCGTCTCGCGCAGGATCCGCGCCGCCGCCAATGCATCCGGCGCCTCGCGCAGCGCCGCTCGCGCGACGCCTATCTCCGGCGTTGTCGCTAGCGGCCCCCACATTGCTTGGGCTTCTGCGCGTGTGACGAAGTCGCCGTCGACCGTCCTATATCCGTGCTCTGCTATCTTGAAGACATCTTCGGAGGAGCGGCCGAACTGGCCTGCTGCGCGCTCACTAGCATCCGCGTGGTTGATGCCAGTGAAAACATGATTATCGATTTTTATCGCAGGCGTTTCTGGATGATTTGGTGACAGCCACCCCATTTGAGCCTCTGGCACCGGACGTGCAGCAACCGGAAGCGGTTCCTCCGGGTTCATCAGGTGGCGCAGCGTCTGCAGCGCGCGCCCGGCGTCGTCGTCCAGATCGACGCCGGCGGAACGCGTGGCGGTCGCCGCCTCATCGTCGAGCGCTTCGAACAGCGCGCGCACTTCCGGGTTCTGATCGAGACCCGTCTCTTTCGCGACCAGGCGCAACGCATCCGCATCACCGTCCCGTGCCTTGCGCAGCGTCTCGTTGCGGCTTCGTTGCGCCGCCCGCTCGAGCGCAGCCTCCGGCGTTTCCCAGCCTGCGACGCCGCCGGCGTCGTCGAGGATCGGCACTCGGCCCTGCAGCGCACGAACGCCGCGCGAGACGCCGCGCACGCCGGCGTCGGCTCCGAAGCCGAGCGCGAACGCGGTGCCGACGTTCATTGCGAATGTCGACGCCGAATATTCGAGACCGGCCTCCTTTCTCCAGTCAGCAATGATCGGCTGAAACCCGGTCTCGACGGCGGCGTTGGCAAGTCCCTGCTTGAGACCCATCCACAACAGGCCCTTTATGCCTGGCCCCGCGCGTCCCATCGGGCCAAAAAACATAGTGGCCAGATTTGCTGGATCCTCGAGACCTCCGACAAAGCCGCCGGCGAACGACGCCAGCGTGCCGGTTCCCCACGGTCCGTCGTAACGGTCGAGCGCATCGGTGTGCGTTTCCTCCGCGGCGCGCGCCCGCGCCTTTGCTTCCTCGATCGGCGAACGTCCCGCCTGAATGATATCGGCGTGATCCGGAAACTGACGCTGCAGCCGGTCCAGCTCGCTCATGAACGCGGCGGCGTTTGCATCGCTCGACGGCACGCGAGCTCCGTTCTCAACCCGCAAAACGGATCCCCGCATGGGGTTGGCGATCTCGATGCCGGTCGCAGCCTTGATGGCGTCAATGCGCTGATCGTAAGCCTCTTCTCCTGTCGCCCGACGCGCGTTGAGGTTGTCGACGTTGCGCGCGCTGTCGATCGCCGCGTCGTACACATCGCCAGCCGACGTCGGCGGTCCGGCGGCAATGCGAGCCCCTTCGGGCGGCGGCGCCGTTTCGAAGAACATCCGCTATTTCTCCCACGGCGGCTTGACGCCGCGAACGCGCGCCACGTCATCGATCGCCTCGCCCACCGCATCGGTCGGTCGGGCCTTCCATATTTTTTCCAGCACCTCGCGAATATCTCCGCCGGTGTCGATACCGAGATCGCCGGCAATCCCTTCGAGCATGTCCCAGGAGCGCTGCACGCGCTCCGGTGCGCCCTCGCGCATATCCTCGATGTTGCTGCTCTCCCGATCGCCCTCGCCGTAATCCATTGCGACCTTCGTTCCCGATCTTGGCTCGGGTGAAGTGCCCAGATCTCGATCGGGCGGACCGCCGAGCCGCATCATGCCGGGCGGGCGCGGGTTGCCGCCGAGATAGAGATCGCCGCGGCGCGCTTTGAGCGTCGGCTCGAGCGCCCGCAGATCGAGCACGAACGCGCCGCCGTTGGCGTCCTGCAGCAGCCTCGGAGCTTCCGCGTCACCGATGTTCAGATAATAGCGCGCGTCCCCCGCCGGCATGAGCTCGGCGCGACGAAGGTCAGCCGCAGAAGCCGGGCCTTTGTCGCCGTACCGTGGCGGGTTGGCGCCGAAGTCTTCCGGCTTGATCTCGGCAATGAGATCGCGAAATCCATCCTGCCGCACATTTGACGGGACCACGACCGATCCCGAGCCCCCCCACAACAATCCCGGCCGCGTCTGAACGATGCCGCCATAGGTTTCGCCGTTGACACTGCGCTCGCCGATCAGCTCGCGAAATGTGCGCTTCCACAACTCCGGATCGAAATCTTTCCGACCCTGGCCGCGCACCTCATAAGCCGCGTTGGCGGCCGAAATCAGTGCCTGCTCGGTGGCGCCGAGCCCGTCAAAGGCTCCGCCGTGCACATCGCGAGAAAGGCCACGCGTCACCTCGGCGCCAGGCGCGATCGACCTGAACTCACCCTTTTCCTTCAGCACATCGTTGCGCAATCCAATGCCGCGCGCTACGTCCTGCGCCACCGGCGACACGCCGACATCGGCCACGTGCCCGCCGAGCGTCGCGACCAACGGCGCTTCCTGCCAGATCTCGCGCAGCATGTCTTTGGCGCGCGGGCCAGCAATGCGCGTGATATCTCCGGCGATCGCCAGCATGCGGTCGCCACCCTGAGCGCCGAGGTTGCCCAGCATCTTGGCTTCCTCCGGCCTCAAATAGCGCGGGCTGGGCAGCCGATAATGTTGTGCAACGTCTTCGGCCTGCACCATGCGCGCTTTCAGCGACGCATCGAAATTATCGAAATCGATGGGCGCCACAGTCACGTATTCGGACCGAGCCGCCCACCCGAGCGGATCGGTGGCGAGTTCGCGACGCGCCTCCTCTTCGAGCTTGCCGAGCATTTCGACGCGCGCCACCGAGGCCGGTGTCGGCCCCTTTTCGCGAATATGCGCGCGAATACTTTCCGCCTCGGCCGCAATCGCCGCCGGCGGCATCTTTCTCATCGCAACCTGAGTGTTTCGAACGTCTTCGAACAAGGCGACTGCGTCGTTGATGAACGGCATCCCGAGCGCTTCGGCGCTGGCCTTCAGGCCGGCAACTTGATCGGCCGTCGGGGCAAATCCTTTCTCGGTCATCGTTTGCAGTTCTTTGACCCGATCGCGCACGTCAGCAACTTGCTGGCGGCGCCCGGCCTGGGCGCTGACCAGATCCGAGCGCAGATGCGCCGAGATGCGCTCGAAGCCCCTCGCGTCGAAAGCAGCAGCGATACCCTGCGACTTGGAAAAATCGTCCTCCAGCTTCGCCACAAACTCTTCCTTCGCCGCCAGCCCCGGCAGACGCGAGAACGCGCCGTTGATGCGCGCCGTCGCGATCTCCTCTTTCGCGCTGGTGACCAGCTTGGCCGCATCCGTCGGCGACACCAGGCGCTCGCCGCGCGGATCCGTGCGCGCCAACACCTTGGCCAGCGACGCCACGCCCTCCGCCATCACCGCGTCGGCATCGGCATCGAGCCCGAGCGCATAGGCCTGCTGCGAAAGCCGTTTCAGGCCATCGCCGAGCTCGATGGTCATCGCGCCCTTCTGCTCAGCCGCAATGCGGGTGACCTGGGCGCGCATCGCCTGGCGGTTGAGCGTCAGCGCCGCGCTATCGAACGAAAGCTCGAGATCGGGACGGATCGCGGGATCGGCTTCCGAGAGCCAGCCGCGGCGCTTTTCGGCGATTGCCGCATTCAGCGCTGCCGGATTGGCCTGATGCTGTTCGTAGACCGCATCGAGATCGGCCAGCATGCCCTGCCGCAACCGCGTCTCGGAGACTTGCAGCCCCGCCTTGTCGAAGGCCTCTTCGCGAATGGTCAAATTCTTGGTGGCGCGGAACTCCGGATCGAGACCGGCCATGCGGCCGGCTTCCGCCCCTTCGACGGCTGCCGCATGATCAGCCAGCGCGCCGATCCTGGCGCCGACCTGGCCGAAGTCTGACTTCAGCGACGAGATTGCCTCGCCGAAGCCCGACGACGGCACGCTCGGCACGCCGCCGCGCTGGTCGATCCCGGTCGCGACGCGAAGCTGCCCCGATTGCCGATTGGGTGCCATCCGCTAACCTCGCCGCCTGAGATCAATCGCGTAATTGGCGCCGGTCGAGGCGATGTCGCCGGCGGCGCGCAGCAGCGCACCCGAGCCGCGCATGCGCAATTGCCGCGCGTTGATGCGGCCGGAGCGGATCGCCATCGCCTGCTCGTATTCGCTGTCGCGCGCAATCGCGTTCTCGACCTGGGCGCCGGAGCCGAGTTGTACCCCCGACGCCGCGAAGGCCACGCGGGCAGCGCCGATCTTCTGCAGCTCCTCCTCGCGGATGCGCGCCGCCTTGTCGCGCGCCTCGAGCTCGGAAGCCTTGGCCGCCTCGCGGCTTTCGCTGTAACTCACGGCGCCTCCGAGGCCGGCCGTCAGCATCGACGCCGCGGTCATCGTGCCCTGCAGCACCGACAGCGCCGAGGATCCGGCACCGGGCAGAAATGCCGACACGCCGGAGGCCAGTGCGCTGCCCGCCGTCGACAGCGCTGAACCGGCCGCCGTGACCGCCGACGTGGCGGCACCGCCGAGCGCCGTCATCGCTGCCACCGCCACTTCCATGCTAGCCCCCCTTGAACGCGATTTCGGCCCGCACCGCCGAGATCTCGAGCGGGACCGGCTTCGACTGCGATATTCGCCAGCGCGGATGGCGCGAGAAACCGAGCAGCCGGTCGACGAGGATCGAGCCGGTAAACAGCCGATCCATAAGCGGCAGATCCATCTCGCCGCCCGACTGGAATGGCCCGCCGTCGAATTGCCGTTCGCCGAGATAGGTGCCGGAAATCTCGCGGGGCGGGCCGCCGTTGACCGAGAGATCGAACGGACCCGATGCGATGCAACTGATCTCGATCTCGTACAAACGGCCAGGCGGCCGGAATGGCTGGCTTTCGTTGAGCTTGTCGCGGATCGGCATCGGCGCCTGCGTGCGCTCGTAGAAGCGGCCGATCTTCACATCGAGCCCCGCCTGCGGCAGCGTGCACTGCCCGCCCGCCGTCACCGTCAGCGGTCCGTAGAGATCGCCGTCGACGTAGGCCCAGACGTTGGTATTGCCGGCAAGGTGGCCGAGCCCGAGCAAGGTCGCCGTCGGCGTATCGAATTCATAGACAACAGCGGCATCGAGCGGCGTCTCCGCGTCGAAGCGCTCGAGATACTTGTCGGCGCCGTCCGACGTGGTGCGCTCGACCGTCGTCCAGACGTTGCCGGCGATATCGACCGCGGCCGACGAGAATTTGCCTTCGGTCGACCATGGATAGTAGGCGACGACTTCCTGCGTCCGCTGCGTCACCAGATGCGCGATGGTGCCGTCGGCATTGACGACATAGCCGCGCGCGCCCTGCTTGGGGTCGCGCGGCTCGAGGGCGGCGAAATCCACCGCGTCGGTGATCAGGTGCGGCGCCAGGATGTTCTTGGGCTCGGCCGCATAGGCGGCTTCGACATTGGACAGAAGCATCAGTTCGCGCATGACCCGCGCCGGTCCGCGCTCCTCGTTCGGGCGCTGCTCGCCGCTCTGCAGGTAGAGCGTGGCCTCATCGAGATACTGCACCGGCACCGACGGATCGATACCCGGCCGCGCCGCCAGCCGCCAGTTGCGCGGCTGCGTGGCATCGAGCGTGCGCGCTTCCATGAACCAGGCGCCGCTCTCGGTCAGGGCCTGCAGATGCTTGCCGACCGTCAGCTCGAGAACCGTCTCGGTCTGGTCGGTATCGAGCGTATCGATGAAAGCCAGATCCGAGGTCAGCGTCCCTGTGGTTTTGAGATCGTACAACGCCTGCCAGCGCGACGTCATGATCGTCTGCGGCGCCGAACGAAACCCGCCCATGATGTGACGCGACTGATTGAACAGCCCGCAACGCGGCCAGCCGGTTTCGGGCGAGGCGAGCGTCCCGTTGTTCTTGATGCCGCGCTGGATGATCCGCGTCGCCGGCGCCAGCACGTCGTCCGCCAGCACCACCGCCAACACTGGCGCCCAGCGGCGGGCGCCGAGCGTGCCGGAAAAAGTGACCTGCACCGTGCGCGAGGTGGCATCGACCAGAGACACCACCGGCGCGGCCGCGGCGAGCGCCGGCAGATCGTCGAGCGCGCCGGCGATGTCGGCGGCCAGCGAGCCGGTGCCGGCAAAGGTGACCGGCGCCGTCACTTCGTTGTCGACCCACAGCACGAATTGCTGGCCATTGACGATGCCGGGCAGCGACACCGTTTGCACCTCGTCGGTGTCACCCGAGAACGTCATGTCGGTCGACAGCGTCGGCTGATTGGTGAAGGTCGCCGGCTCGGCGTTCCATTCGGTGTCGAAGCCCTGCCGCTGGATAACCGCCGTGCGCACGTCCTCGTGGTAGAGATGCAGCGTATCGATCGACTGCGCCTTCTTGATGCGCGAGATCTGCGACGCGTCGACCGGGACCGCGATCGCCGCCACCCAGCGGTGGTTCTTGAAGACGTCGATGTTGCGATCGGTCAGCACCATTTCGAATTTGGTGTCTTTGTTGCGTGCGAACGCGATGACGCGGTCTGCGGACACCGCCCGCTTCTCGCGCCAGACGCGCAGGCGCCCGATTGTGAAGGCGCCGGTGCCGGTCGCCCCGTACAGCACGACCCGCAGATAGCGGGTGGAGATCATGGCTCCGCCAGGTCCGCCCGGCGGCGTCGAGAACCGGCGGGTGCGCCGCAGCGTTCCAGAGGCGCGAATATGCCGGCGAACGTCGAACGGGAACCAGGTGACGCCGTCGGAATACTCGATCGCCAGAGCGTTGTCGGCGCCGCTGGTCGCGCAGCGGAAATTCTCGACGTCGACGGCCGCGATCTGTCGTGCTGAGCCGAGATCGAGCTCGGCCAGCACGAAGGTGGCGCCCGAAACGGAATTGCTTACGAAGTCGTCGCCGGTCGCGAGGTCCTGCCCGACCAGGCGCGCGGCAACGCCGCCGTTGGCGACCGTCACCATGCCGGCGTTGAGCGCGATCGGCTCGAGCCGGCGGCGGATGCGCCGCCTGACGCCGGATGCGATGAAATCCATACCCGGCGCCAACACGGTGCCGGGACGGCGGAAGGTCGAGCCTTGCGGCCGGCTCGAGCAGTTGAGACCTTCGGATAGCCCGCTCCAGTAGTGCACCAGATCGATGCGATCGGCGATCGAGACGTCGAGCACGCCCTTGGTCTGACTGTTCGCGATTGTCGCTTTTCTCATGAGCCGAACCTCGCATCGAGCAACGGGTTCGAGCCGCCGATGTTCAGGACAGGGGAAGGCTTGGCCTGAGCGTCGATGCCCATCGCGACGCCCATCAGGCCGCCCTGGCGCATCTCGCTCGGCGTGCCGAAGGCCTGTTGATGAAGGGCCTCGCGCAAAGTTTTGTCTTCGCGCACCGAAAGCGCGAATTCCGCCATCAGCGCGACCTGGATCAGCTCTTGGAAATATCCGGCCCAGTCGACCGGCTGCGAACGCCTGTCGTGCTTCAGCCAGATGTTTTCGACGTTGGCTTCCACTACGCCGTTGTTGAGCTCGAAGCCCGTGAATGGCACGCGGCAGTCCGACGAGGCGTAGACCGCGCGCGGCGTGCCGAGCATGTCGGCCGGCTTTTCGAACTGATAGCGCCAGTAGCGCAGCGGCGGCGCCGAGAGGCGCGGGAGCTGGCGCGTGACGGTGTTCCAGCTCCACGGATTGGCCGACAGGCAATAGCCGGTGATGCTGTCGTAGATCGAGAGCAATTGGGCCGCGTTCGGCGCGGCTTCGCTCTGCATCGGCTGCGAGCCGATGCGCATCAGGGCACTGTCGATCAGGTCGATGCGCGTCGTCGCCACGGCTCATGCTCCGAAAGGGCGGCGCCGGCGGCAGGGGTACCGGCGCCGCAAGCAGCAGGGCGGGGGATACTCGGGGCCCGACTGCTGTTCGCGTGTTACTTGGCGGCGTCGCCGGCGGGCTTGGCGCCGCCCTTGACGAGCTCGAGGACGCCACCTTCCAGACCAGGCGCGGCCCGAACGAAGACGTCCTTGCCGCGCCGCTCCGCGCCGACCAGCGGCTCGCTTTTCGGATCGACGTAAGTATCGTTGACGAACACCGGCACCAGCTTCTTGAAGCGGTATTCGACTTTTTCGTCCTTCTTGTCCGTCATCTCGCGTCGTCCTTGCTCGCGTTAAATAGGGCAGTGTTTACCGGTCGCGCCCTAGATCGCGTCGGGCAGCGACACCCAGCTGGTCGGATCCTGATCGGTGAAGAAGGCGTCGATCGTAGCCGTCGGCGTGGTGCCGGTCATGGTGTAGGCCGCACGCAAATGGCGCTCGTTGGTGAACGGCAGCGCCAGTGCGAAGGTCTTTCCGGTGGCAAAAGCCGCAGCGCCCATCGCAGGCTGCTCGACCAGCGTCGCCGCCGATCCAAAGGTGTCGGCGTCGTCGGTCTGGATCGACCACTTGATCGTCGGCGTATCGGTGCCGGCGAGCCCAGTGCGGGCACAAACCACGAGCCACAACTGCCGGCCCGCTCCGACATCGCGATCTGCGCCGAGGTCTATGGTGTCGGTCGAAGGCACCAAGCTGGTGCCTGAAAGAGCCTGCTGCGACGAGACCTGCAGGCGTTTGTCGATATACATCGGGATCTCTCCTGTTCCCTGGAATTCGCGAGCAACGCAGCACACTCAAGAATGAGGCCGGCCGCGGGTGCGGCCGGTCGACTTATGCGTTGGGGACGGTCGCCTCGGTGTTGAGAAGCGCATCGACGCGCCGGACCGGCACCTCGTCGAAGTGCAGCACCTTTTTCCCTGCAACCGTATCGAGGGACAGGTTCATGTTCTTGGCGTTCTTGATCTGACGCCGCAGGATCGACCTGATCGTGCGGTTGCAGTAAAACACAGGACGCCCGACAGTCAGCGAGGGCACCAGCTCGAGCGCCTGCGTCATCAAATCGACGACGTCGGCTCCCGTCGCCGCATCCTTCTTCAACGCAGTGACGTCGATGTTGCAAATGCGGACGATGAAACGCCAGTCGCGAACGGTGAGGCCATGATCCCACTTGTAATGGGAGCGGTAGGCCTCCATGCGGCCACCGTTGCCGTCGACGTTCTCGATCGTGACCTGCCCCTTGTCGGTCATCTGCAGGCCGGCCTTCGATCCCTTCGGATAGATGCCGTAGGCACTTTGAGGCGACCAGACCGCCAGCCAAATAGAAGCGTTCGTCGAGCCGGATCCGCCTCCATCGATCACGTTGTCGCCCGATGCCGCGATCGACGGGTTGCGATTATTGAAACGAGGGGAGAAGCCGGTAAAGCTCTCCGGCAATGTTCCTTCGTTGCCATAGAACAGCGTGCGCGCAAATTTCTGCGCCATGCCTTCGATGTGAGCGCGCTCCTCCGACAAACGGAACGCCGCCGTGTTGCCGTTGAGGTCGGCGAGCGCCTTATCGGTCTCGGCATAATCTTCGAGCATGCCGCAGTTGTCGGTGACCTGAACCGTGGTCGATTTTGTCGGCTGAACGCCGCCATAGAGCTTGCGATAGGTGGGCTCGGGTATACCTGTTCTGATGGACGACCGATGTCCGGTCGGCAGGTTGCCCTCCATAAATCCGATATCGTCGAGCACCTCGTTGGTCTGGTTCATGATCTCGACGATCTGAGCGACACTGCCGTCAGGATCGAGGCGCTTCGCAAGATCGATGAGCGTCGGATTTGCCGTGGCCAGTACAGACATTTCACTTACCTCCTTTTTGCTGATCCGCTCCGGCGGTCACGACGCGCACTAAAAAATTTCAACCTTTGAACATCGACGGGTACATGGATTGCAGCGCCTTCTCGTGCCCCGTGGGGCCAGCCCCCGGCTGGCCGCCGGGCTGCACGCCCTTGACGTTGGCGAGGCGCTGAATGAACTCGATCGTCTGCACGCCCTCGACACTGTCGAGCAGGCCCGACAGCGCCATGACGCCGTCTTTCGGCAGCCCCTTGGTCTCGAGGCCGGACACAAAGGCCTCGGCATCCATCACGCGACGCGCGCCGGCGGACGCTCTCGTCGCATCGTCGCCACCAGCCGGCGCCAGCGACATCACCATTTGTTTTGGATCCGGCGGCGCGCTGATCACGCCGCTGGTCTCCAGCATGCCGTAGAATTTCTGGATCACCGTGTTGAAGGCCGCGTTGTCCATGCCGACTTCGTGGGCGATGCCGCGGAACCCGGCCAGCACCTTGTCGTCCTTGAGCTCGCCCCACTTCTTGGTGAAATCCTCACCCGGATCGAACTTGTAATCGTCGGCCTTCTCCGGCGCCTTCGGGCGGCCGGTGAGATCGGCGACGAGCTTGTCGATGGTCTCGTTGTTGTCCTTGCCGCGAAAAGCTTCCGGCAGCGTTTCGGGATAGTAGGCCGCTGGCGGCGCGCCCGGCTGTTGGCCATCGCCGCCAGCGCCCGCTCCGCCGGCGCCCGAGCCAGAGCCGCCGGGCGAATCCGGATTGTTGTTCGCGCCGGCACCCGCGCCGCCAGCGGCTGCGCCCTCGCCTTCACGCATCACGCCAGCCCAAAAATCCCAAAGTCGCGTTTTCATGCGTCACCCCCTGCAGGCTTCTGCTGATCGCCCCGCGCGATCTCAATGGTGTCCAGGATCCAGTTGACGATCGCCGCCTGGCCGGCGCGATGCGCCTTCAGCACCGCGTACTGCTCAGCCCGAAGCGGTGCGCGCTCGGCGTCCGTTTCCTTGCGGCGGATGGTCATGCGCGTAAGCAGCACGAGCACCTTCTGACCGTCCGGCGTCCCGAACACGTTGTTGAGCAGATGCGCGATGCGCTGCTGTTCGGCATCGGCAAGCGCGCGCGCCGCTTCGTTCTTAGCGTGAACAGTCGGATCGACGTTGTCGCCCGGAATACTGCCCCATCCGCCCTCGAGAAAATCGCCGCTGAGAAGCTGGTGAATGTTCATCACTGCAGACCTCCGTTGACGTATTGCTGCCCCGGCGGCGGCGGACGCTGCGCACCCTTGGCGGCAGCGGTCTGTTGCTGGGCGACCATCTCGGCCAGAAAGTCCTTGAGCTCTTTCACCTCGGTCTTGCCGCGGATGAAGCGTTCATCGTTGCCCATCCAGCGCCCGATCTCGGGCAGCATGTCCTCGACCTTCGCCGTCAACAGCGCGGCCTGCGGGCCGAACAACATGGTGATCATCTGGATCCAGTTGACCGCGCGCTCGATCTTGTCGGTGCGCTGCGCGGCCGCGGCGGGCGCCGTGACCGTGCATTTCGTCAGGATCTGGTCGATCTGGATGCGCTCCGACATGGCGCCCAAGTCTTCGAGGATCTCGACAACATGCTGCGTGTAGGGCGTGTGCAGCTCGTAGCCCATGCGGGCACCGGTGCCGCCGCGGTTGCGAGCGTACTTGCGCAAGCGGCCGGCGACCTCGGTCGCGCTTCTGACCGCGAGCTCCTCCGGCGGCAACTCGTCGTCGAGCAGCACGCGCCGGATCTGTTCGCGCTCCTCGTTCATGACGATCGAGGAGATGTCGAAATCCTGTGGCGTCGGCAGCCGCTGCACCGAAGGTCCGAGCACGCCGCCGGTTGACGCCACTGCCCACATGGCGCCCGGCTCGAATACCGCGGTTTCGGGATTGAACACGCTGTCGTTGCGGCGCAGCCAGATGCCGAGGATCGAGATCACCGCTGCCTTCAAGGCCAGCTCGCGTCCGCGGTTCGCGGTTTTGACAAAGGGCAGCGCCAGATGCGCCAGGCCGCGCCCCATGGTCTCGCCCGGCATCTTGAACATGCGCGGGATCATCCACGGGCAGGTGCGGGTCTCGGCTTCATGCAGCGGCGGAAGGTTGTCGCTCTCGCCTTCGACCCAGACCACGAGCCGCCAGCGCTTCGACTTGGCATCGAAATAGGAATACTGGACGACATCGACGGTGCTCGACGGATTATCCTTGATGCGCTGAGCCAGCGCGAAGGAGACCATGCCATCCGGCCACAGTGCCGGCAGCTCGCGCACCATGCGCTTGCGCTTCCAGAAGATGTGCCACGGCATCCCCCACGGCCCATCTTCGATCGCGATCTCAACGATCGGCACCGCCGCGCCGCGCACGATTTCGGAGCTGTCGCCCTTGGCCAGCATCATGGCGCCGGTGCCGGCGAAGTGATCGTAGAACTGCTCGAGCACCGCAATGCGCGGCTGCTCCGAAACCGCGTGCACCTGGTCCGTCAGTTTGCCGAGGCGCTCGTTCAATGTCTTTTTTTCGGCCCCATCCTTGAACAGCGGACCGGCCTCGAGCTTCATGAAATCCTGGTGCATCGGGAACCAGTCGGCCATCATCAGGCCGGCATAGTTCGCCGCGGCGGAAACGCCGGTGGCGTCGAAAATGTAATCGGTGATCGACTGACCTTCAGACGGGCCGCCGGCATCCGGCGCGCGTTCGCTGGTTGGCTGGCGCCACGGCATCATGTAGCGGTAGATAGATTTGAGATCGTTGTGATAGCGGCGGGCGTTAGTGAACGCGCGGGCGCAATCGGCGCGCATCTCCTTGAGGGAGCGCTCCTGATGCAACGGCCCGAGCTTGGCAAGCGCCTCCGCCATCAGCCCCCGCCGAAGGTTTTCTTGAGGGTATCCTCGGCGAACACCAGCAGGCCGCGGTTGGACGATCGCGCCTTGCGCTGGCCTTCCGCGGCAGCGGCGAGCTCGCGCTCACGCGTGGCGATATCACGAGCCTGGGCCCGCAGCTCCTTGCTGCTCCCGCCCCCGAATGCCTTCTGCACCTGTTCCACGCGCCAGCCTCCACAGCTCGACGCCGTCAGCGACTTGCGCTGCCGGCTCAAAGCCCAGGAGCCACGCCAGCCGCGCCCCCTCTCGCGAGCGCACATGGCAGACGACCCCATTGGGCCTGGTGACGGCGACCTCGGAAAGCCAGCGGGACGCAAGACGCGTGACGCGCACAAGCCGCCGGCCGAGGCCGCCGTTTTGGACCAGGAAGAAGATTTCGCCCGCAGAACCTGCATCGAAATCGAAACAGCCGGCGATCGCGATCGGATCGCCGGCTGGCGTCTCGCGAAGCACATAGGTCTCGCTGACGACCACTTGGCCCAGGAGGCATTTGTAGAGAGATCGCGGCAGTGGAAACCCATGGCCGCGGCGCGCGGCGGCCCAGGCCATGACGTCGATGACGCTGGCGCGCTCGACCTGCATCAGGTGCCCCATCTTCACGTGCCTGACAGGAATTTGGATTTGACGACGACGGTACCGCCGGCTTGAGCGCCGGGAAGACGGCGACTGGCCCCGGGGCCGGAGCGGGCGCCGGCCTGCGAGATCACGCCGTAGCGGCCTTTCTTGCCGAGCTTGTGGTACTGATCGGCGTCGGCGACGTGGGAATATTCGTTCTTGTGGGGTTTGGCTTCTGCCGCGGTCTTCCCGGTCGCCTTGTCGATTTTGTAGCAGTAGTGCGAGGCGTAGGCCTTGCGCAGCTTTTTGCAGCGGCGCGAAATGCGGGTGCGCGCAACGCCACCCTCCACGACCATCTCATCGCGCACGGCATCGAGGCGCAGCGTGATCTCGTTTGACGGCGCCGGCTCGATCGGGATCTCGAGTGCTAGCGACACCTGCTCCGCCCAGGCCAGCTCGCCGTCCTCTTTGTCGGCGCCGTTGAAGGTCGCAGGATCGGCATACCCGCGAGCGATGCGAAGCGGACGCTTCGCCAGAACCGAAAGCTCGGCGAGCTCGCGCTTGACCTCGGCCGCAAAGCGCTTCGCGCTCATGCGGCCCGGCACGACTTCGGCCAGCGTGACGAATTGGCCGTTCGGCAGCACCTGATTGAACACCGCTGCCGGATTGCCCAGACCGCCGTCGAGACCGAGTTCGATATCGATGCCTTCGTAGGGCACGATATCTTCAGCGGCATAAAACAGATCGTCCTGATACTCCGGAAAGACAGGTTCGCCATCGCGCGACGGCGCATACTCCGCATCGATCATCCTCTTGATCAGATGCTTGTCTTTGAGCGTTTCGATCTGGCTCGCGTAATAGCCAGGGGAGAGGTTGGCCAAATTCTCCGCATTCGGCTTCCTGGCGCCAGGCTGCTTGTAGAGCTTGAAGTTCTTCGGGCAGTCCTCCTCGAATTTTTTATAGAACCAACTGTCGACGTCGGGCGCGTTCAGGTCGCAAATGATGAAGCTTCGATAGAACGCGTCCCACGGCAGGTCCTGATAGCGGACATCAGGAGGTAGATTACTCAGCGTGTGATTTGGATATCCCTTGACTGGCGTCCGCGGGTGCAAATCGCCGACGGCCGGATATCGACCAAGTCGCAAAAAGCCCTGATCGATGCAGGTTTCTGGCAGAAGGTCGACTTCGTAAAACCAGAAGCATGTCGGTTCGAAGCCGCGCATGAAGTCTTCAACGACGTGCTCGCCGAGCGCCGCGAATACCGCCTCGAAGAACACGCGCACGCGGCGATTGCCGCGCAAGGTATCCCACTCGATCTTGTGCACCGCCTGGCGGCCGCCACCGCCGGTGAATTCGGCTTCCGTCCAGTTGGCGCCGTCGGCCGGCAGCCAGCGCTTCCAGGTCGGGAACAGGTTGCGTTCCATCTGGCCGTAGGTCTGGCCGATCACCGCGACCTTGAAGCGGATCACGCCGTCGACACCCGGTGGCGGCGGGTCCTTCACTTCAGGCATCAAGGTCGCCGCGCGGAGCAGATCGAAAACGCAGGTCGACGACTTGCCGCCACCGACAGGACCGAGGATTGCGCGAACACGATGCTGCTGATCACGCAGGAAGGCAGCGGAGACGGGCCCTGCAGGCTTGTACCGGCGAATGTTTGCAGGGAGCTCGGCGCGCGCCATCAGCGCAACTCCGCCGCCACTGAGCGCGCACGATGGATCGCCCGGTTGACGATCAAGCCACGTGCATAAGTCAGCTCGCGACGGCGCTTGTCGAGAACCCGCGCCTCGGCGTCGATCCGGTCTAGCTCCCGCGTCTCATCTGAGGTAAGTGATTTGCGGTAGTCGTGTTTCCGCCTGCGCTGTTCGTAGGTCATGACGCCATCCCCCCGACCCCCGGACCGCCGCACAAGTTTTCGCGCCGTTTTTTTTCGGCCACCCGCGAGGACTGGCTAAAAAACAGGGACGGGGCCTTGCCGGCCAAAACGGTGCGGCGCACCCCCCACAAAAACGAGCGACATCCAACTTCGGGGGACACCCCCCCTATGAAACACAGGACAAACAGCCACCCCCCCTCAGTGCAGTGAAGTGCAGAGAAGGAAGGGGAAGAAGCGCGGCGCACAGCGCCGCCCATGCGGGAAATCACAAGCAGCGCAATGGTGCCCATCAAGGCGCGCAGAGTGTGGGCGTGCCCCTGCGCTACGCTACGGGTCGGGCTCTCGTGAACCGAGCCAGCTGCGCAGTCTCGGCCCTTCGGGCTTCGATCCCTCACGCGGGTGGCGATGCGGAGAGGGGGACTACGCTCGATGGTTCTATCATAGCCGTATGCAGGTCTGGCGCTCGTCAACCCCTGCGCTACGCTTCGGGGTCGGTCCTCGAAGTCGTGATGAGTGCAGAGCATCACCACCGGCGCTATGCGCCGCCCTTCGGGTTCGCGAACCTTGACTAGCTGGCCGCACACGCTGGGGGAGGAACATCGAGTGGAATAGTCCATTTCGATGAACCGTGGAGACTTACCATGAAGCGCATCGCCATCATCCTCGCAGCTCTCGCCACCGTATCGACGGCCTACGCCCAGGAGTTCAACGGCACCTGCTCCACCTACAACGAACAAGCGGCCTGCCAGGCCACGCAATGGTGCGCCTGGCGCAAGGGCCGCGAGATCGCGACGCCGGACGGCGGCAAGGTGGAGATCAAGGGCACCTGCGCATTTCGGCCTCACATGAAGGCGGCTTGGGCAGCGAAGACGCAGACGACGCCTCAGCAATAAACCTACGGATCGGGTCTGGCACCGGAAGGTGTCAGACCCACCTTTTTTTTGTGCTCCGTCCAAGTGAAGCGGGAAGCGGGCAGCTCCTGGCCGGCTGATGCCGGCCAGGAGCTGAAGCCCTTTACTGCCGCCGCGCCACGGCCGCCGTCTGCTCGCCGCGCACCCGCCGCAAGCCTGGCTTGAGCCCTTTACTGCCCGCGTGACGCCTGATTTCAGATCAGTGGTCGCCATTGAAATCATCCTTGAATGTCAGCTCATTAGCTAGGCCGTCCGACTGGTTGCCGTCCGACTTCACGATTTCCGCGTCGCTAACGTCTTGATTTCTTTGGATTTCGATTTGCGGGGCGAGAGGCAGCGCCAGGTCGTCGCCGGCCGGCGCGTCGTCGCCTAATTCTTCGAGGATCACCAGGCCGCGCGTCGGCGGCGTGAGCTCGATCGCCTGCGGAAGCTTCTGGTGCACGTAGGGCAGCAGCGCGATCGCCGCCGCCTGCTGCATCGCCGCCGCCTCCCCCGTCGCCAGCACCGGCTGACGCAGCTCGCGCCCGTTCTCATCGCACGCCACGCGCCCCTGCGCGTCGATGACCGGCGCCGTCACCAGCTTGCCTTCGTGGAACTTGAACAGCCCGAGCTCCGCCGCCAGCTGCGCCGGCGTCCGGCTGTACATCTCGGCCAGGAACACGGCCGGCGACCGATAGCGGCTCAGGATGTGGCGCCGCCATTCCTCGGTCGAACGGTTGCGCGCGCCCTTCGGCCGGCCCGGCTGCCCCGTCCGCTCCGCCGCCGGCATCGGCATCGGCGCGTCGTCGGCGTCGGCGAACAGCTCGGCCTGCTCATCGCCACCCAGGCCGAGGTCACCCATGCCGCCGAGAAGCTCAACAGCCGTCGCCAATCCGTTTCCGCCCGTGCCCGACATCCGAATATCAGCCCAATATTTAATTGCCCCGGAACGCTCGATTTTGAGCGTTCCGCCCTGCGTTCCACTGGTAACCAACTGATATATCTAAACAAAACTCTCTTTTGGAACGCTGGAACGGGGGAACGATGGCTACTCTCGTGTGCACGCGCGCCCGCGCAGTAAGATCGCGCACACGCGCGCGTATGAGGCATTTCGAGCGTTCCAGCGTTCCACCGTTCCAGATTGATAGATTGCCCTTGTTTTTCAGACGCTTATCTGCGGAACGCTGGCCGGAACGCTTCCCCGGACCCGTTCCCAAGCAAAAAAAAAATCCGCCGAAAACTTTCACGTGATCATAGGGTCGGGGTTGGACTGGAAACCCATGGACGGAGAGAGGTCGGGAGGGGCAGCTGGCGGGTCGTCGGTCATGATGCCGCCAGGCCCGTACAAGTGGCTCAGGCTGATCAGGGTGCACTTGGCCTTGACGCCGTTGATACGGCACTGGCCCATCTGCCAGAGCGCGCCCTTGGCGCCCTGCCGAAGCGCGCCCTTCCACACCGACGCGCCCGGTTTTCCTTGCCACTTCGAGCCTTCGAGCAGCTTTCTCAGCAACGGATTGTTGTTGGGCACCGCGAGCCAATCGTCCTTGCCGGGATTGCGCTGCAGACCGAGCCCTGCCTGCCCAAGCAGGATCCGGATCTTGACGACATCGTTGTCGAAATCCTTTTCGTGATACCAATCGTAGAGCGCCTGCCCGACCGTCGATCTGTTGCCGCTTCGCCACGCTTCCACAGGAACGGACAGCATATAATCGAGGCAGTTGCGCCAGTTTTCGAGGCGATCTTCGAATTCGAACATCGTCGATGCCGCCAGTATTTCAGACCACGGCCGAATGTCCCCTTCCGAATTCGGCGCGCAGAGCCTCTCCTCGTCCCAGCCGTCGAACTCGATGAGATCGGCGCACGCGAGCAGCGTGCCGAAGGTATCGGCGCCGCGTGCATCCATGCCGCCGCGTTTCATCTCGTCGCGGAAGGCCTTGAGCGTGTACGGCAGCCGCTCCCATTCCTTCACCAGGCGCCCGAGGATCTGATCGCCGATCATCGCCAGAGCGCCTGGTGAGATCTCCGGCTCGGTCGCATCCGCGGGCAGCTTGTGAAGCTGCAGCACGCCCATGCGCGAGAGATCCTGCGGCTCGAGCGGTGGCGTATTGATCGACGAGAACAGGAACGCGCTGCGAGCCATGAACTGAACGCCATGGTGGCGATCGCCGCCGCGCAGCATCAGGCCGCCGCTGTAGGCCTGGCGCGCAAGCTTGAGCACCGCCTCGGCCTTCCGTGTATCGGCCTCGCCTTCGAACTCGTCGACCGCGATCGCAACGCAATCGTGCCCGACGTGCTGGTAGAGGCCGGCGGCCGAGGTGTCGACGGCCTGGATCAGCCACTCTCGCAAGATCATCTTCAGGATTTCCTGCAGCGTCGACTTTCCCATGCCGGCGTCGCCGGTGATGTAGATGATCGGCCGATGCTCGAGCGCGGCGCCGAGGAAGGCAACCGCGATCCATCCGATCAGCAGATGTGCATCGACGCGCGGCCGTGCCCAATTCCAGCTTTCGAACAGGGTACGGAGCAATTTTGCGGGATTTCTATCTGCCTCGACGGGTGCGGGTGCGGGTCGGGGGATTTGTGGTCGGGCCGGATAGACATAGCCGTCGATGACGCCAGGCGGCTGCGGCCGCTTGTGGCCGGCCAGCACGATGTCGTGCCCGCAATGCATGACGAGCGTATCGCCAGGTCCGCGCCAGGCACCGCGGCCACGCAGCCGCTCGACACCATCCCACGGCCCCATCGCCGTGCACGCGGATATGATCGCGTCGCGCACGTCCTCGTTCTTCCAGCCGTCGCTTTTGAAGATCGGTTTGCCGTCCGGATGCTCGCCGACTTTCTTGCACTTCGGCCACGCCCACTTCAGGAACTTGTCGCGCCCTTTGAACAGCAGCGCCGTATGCCCCTGGCCGAAGGGAATGACGTAGGCGCAGACCTGCCCAATTGGATCCATCAGCCACATGGTGTCGCCGTCGACGCCGAGCGGCGTCACCGGGCAATCCGGCGGCAGGCCGAGCGCGTTCGGCGCCCACTGGCCCGGCAGAATGCCGTTGCGCGGTTCGCCCGGCTCCGGATCGCCGTCGAACAGGCGGCGCACGCTGGCCACCGGCCGCGCAGCCTCGAGATCGGCCCGCACGCCGGCCGTGTCTGGTTTCTGATTGGCCCCCGCCATCTTCCCCTCTTTTCTTGGCGCGCTTCGGATGCCCACGCCTCGCTTCCGCTCGGCGCATCCGCGCGCATCTCACCGTCGCCAGATGCGGCGCGGCGCACTCCCGATATGCCAGCGCCCGCAGTGCCGGCACCGGTAGACCTTCAGCGGATCGCCCTTGGCCTTGCTGCGGCAGCTTCGCTTGCGCACCCGCATCGCGATGTCGCGCGTCTCGTGCGCAACCTTGCCCTCGCAGCCCCACAACCGGCGGTCCGACATCTCTCACCTCATTGTGCTGGCTTGCCCGCAGCCGTTGCCGCAGAGCGCGAGGTAATGCGCCCCGTCGCGGCGCACGCGCATTTCACCGACACCACAGACCGGACACGGTCCCACCTGTTCGTGCCCGACCGTCTCCGGCGCATGACGAATGAAGCGCTCGATCGCAGCCGAGCGCTTCAGATGCACGAGCGTGTTCGCGATTGTGATCGCCGGGCCGATTGCCTCGATCATGTCCGCCTCCCGACTTTCTTTCTCTGCGGCAGCGAGGAAGGGAAAGCGGCGTCGCGCTGGCCGCGCGACAACAGTTTGCGAAGGGTGGCGTCGAACGTCTCCACCGCGGCCGCGCACGCCGGATCGCCCCGCCAACACGCGTCGAGATCCGCGCCGCCGCTCGCGTAGCGATAGAGATCGCTCGCGCTCGCTTCGGGATGCCCTTCCACGAAAACAGCGAAATCCTCTAACGAAGGGCCAGCGAAAAACTCCCAATACCAGCCGAGCCGACCACCGGAGAGCGCGCGGAATGTGCCCTCCGCCGCCGCGCTCGCCGCGACGATGGCCTGCGCGCGGTTCATGTTGCGCTCACGGGCGGCCTGTTCGGCCGGGTCGCCTTGCTCCCCGGCTGCGCCATCGAGGCACGCGAGTACTTCCTCAAAAGATACGCAGATGCTCCCTGCCAGCAGAGCCATGAGCTCTGGCTCTTCGCCGTCGCGAGTGAGTATAATCGTCCGCTTTCCGGCCCCTGCCATCCAACCGCATTCGAGATGTGCCGACCGCCCGCAAGGCAAAACGAGCAGGCACACATCCGCCCATTTCATACCGTCGAAGTCGCTATTGAAGCCACGCTGAGCTAGCGGATGTTGAAGTTTCTCGCGATAGCCGGCAGCGCTCCAAGCCTCCCAATTTGGGTCAACCTCGGACCATCGAAACCCATTCGGAATTCCGCCAGGAGGATTTCTGAAATCATAGACTTCATGCCCCGCCTCGCGGAGCTGCTGAACGATTTCCGGTTGCAGTTCATTGCGCCAGCTCGATGCCACATAGATCTTGCTCATCACACCTTCCCCCTCAGTCTGTCGTTTGGATCCTTGCCGACGCGCGAGCTCGCGACGCGCACGTCGCGACCCTGCGCCATCAGCGCTTCGATGCCCTTGTCGAATAGATCGGCCGCCTGCGGCTTGGCCCAGTCGTTGTCGCGCCAGACAATGACGCGATCGACGCACGGCGGCAGCTTGATGTTGGCGAGATTTGCGAGCGAGCCGACCGGCCAGGTGCGATATTCTGGCGCTGCGAGCACGCTCGATAGGCCGTCCTCGACACCCTCGCTCAGCACCAACGTTTCCATTTCGCCATGCTTCTCGGCCCAGGCGTTGGCATCGGCGATCGAGCGCTTGCTGGCGCCGCGCCAGAGCCGGATCGCGCTGCCCTTGAAGCTCGGCCAGATCTTACGCTCGGGCGCATCGTCCCAGGTTCCGTCGTCTTTCTTGATCGGGGGCAGCGGCGCCTTTCCGGACCCATCGGGCGCCAGAAACGTGGCGTGCATCGACGTCATCTCGCCGGCGTCGTCGGTAAAGGCCGCGACCAGCACCGGCCAGCTGGTGCCGGTCTCGATATGATAACGGCGCGGCAGCCAGCCGAGACAGCCAGGGAGGCGCGTCAGCTGGCGAACATCGATGCCGCGCGAGATCAGATAGGTGTCGGCGACGCTGTCGATGAAGGGCTGTTTCTTTGCGTCGAGCCAGATCGCCTTAACGCGGCGACGGTTCTCGGCGAGCTTCTGCGCTTCCGCGACGCTCGCCGCCACGGCTTTACGCTGCGCCTCCTGGCTCGCGCGCTGGCGCTGCTCCGGCGTCATCGAGCCGAGGCCGAGATGATCGCGCGCCCACGCGAACATGTCGCGATAGGCCGTGAAGCCCTTGATGTGGCCGATCAGCTTGATGACGTCGCCCTTGTCGCCGGAAACGGCGTCGACCCAGGCTCCGGCCATGCCGCCGCCGAGCGTCACGTACATGCCGCCGACCTTGGTGTCGTGGGCGCGCGATCGGCACATCCAGTAGTTCCCGGACCGATGGCCCTCGAGCCCGAGCGCCCGCACCAAGCGCGGCACATCCGCCTGCAGGAGGGCTTTGATATCTGGACCGTCCCGTTGTGGAGGGTTGGACACGAGATCCTCGATCGCGAAGCAAGAGGAGGGCCGCGCCACTTGGCGCGCGGCCCTTTGGGCCATGTGCCGCTACGCGGCTAACGGCGGATGTCAGTCGGTTCGTGGAGGATGAAGGCTGACATCTTGGTCCGGGACAATGACCCAGTCCTCGGACAGCATATCGGTCTGCGACGCGAGCCATCCCATCAGGATGGAGCCGTCTGCCGTCTTCATGGTGATGCAGGGCAGAACGTTCGCCGCACCTCCCGGCTGACACTCCGCATATGCTGCGTTATTGAGCGACCAGAATTTGTCAGCCTCAATTTTGCGCCCTTCAAGCGGCCCACTCAAGCTCAGCCACATGCCCTTGCCGTTCCAGCCGACGCGCGCAACACGGATCCCGCCTTTCAGGCATCGCAACGCGATGCCGAAGTCGAAGGGACCAGCGGGCCAGCCGGCCGGCTCTTCCGGGATCTGCGTCTGCATCTGTTCCGTCATACGAACTTCTCCTTCTTCGCCAGCCATTGCGGCATGAACACCACCGCGAGGCCCTGGCGATTTGACCCCCCGATGGTGATGAAGCGACGCGGCAGCCAGGCTTCGTGCGCCCCGTCGTTGAACAGCACGGCCTTCGGCGTCTCGCGCTTGATGACACCAGCCACCTCCCACTGCCCGGCGTGCGCCGTGTCACTGTTCGAGGCGTGTTTGAAAGCCATGCTCTACTCTCCCCAGGCGCTTCGGGCGCCCGCTCGCGCCCGCGCCTGGGGCCCCTGTTAAATGTCTAGATACTCCGGAGCGTCGCAGGCCGCGGCCTTGTGGATCTTGGCGATCACCGCGCTCTCGCTTTCGCCGATGCCGATCGCGAGCGAGACCTCCTTGAGGTCGCCGTCGCGGTTCACGAACGTCAGCTTCTTGCCGCGCGCATCGACCGAGAACGCTTTCGAGCCGACGCCGCATTCGGCCATCGTCTCCTTCAGAACCTGCGGATTGAGCGTTCTCATTGCTTGCCCTCACGGCCTTGTCGGCCTCCGGGCGAGGCGGCGGACTGCCGCCGGGTCGCCTTGCTCCCGGCTGCCGCGCGCTTGCGCCGAACCGCGTCGCCGCCTAAGCGGGCGCGAATTTCGTCATCCGTCAAACGCATTTTCTGCGGAGGTCCGCTATTGCCTCCGCGCAGCACCAGCTGCTTCTCTTCCGGCGTCGGCTTGATCAAACGACGGGTATGCTTTGCTGCAAGGCGGACCACGATCGCGCCTGCTTTTCGCTCGCACGGATAATTGTTCGCGCGCAGCCATTGCTCGATAACGATCGCCTTTTTCCGCGCCTGAAAGACATGACGATCGCCTTCATCTAAACCGCGCAGATCTTCGTAGTGATCTATGCCGGCCTTTCGCATCAATTCGCTGAGGCGTGACTTTCCGCTTCCGCGCGGGCCGTAAACTTCAATTCGCGTCATTCGAACCCCCTCCGTTCAAGAAGCAATCTGTTTGGTTTGCGTCGTGCGCACGGCGACGTCGACGTAGTAGAAGGCCCCGCCGATCGGCGTCACCGGCACGTCGCAGATGCCGCCGAACAGCGTGTGGAACAGCTGCTCGTTGAGGCAGCGCTGGCCGGCCCACGCCGCATAACGCGCGTACATGTCGTCGCCGGCGACGAGGGCGCCCGCGCTCGGCACCAGGCAGAACTGCTTGAACAGCTGCAGGTGGTCGATCTTGGCCTGCAGGCCGCTCTTGTCGACCGGCGGGCCGGTCAGTAGCGGCGGCAACGCCGGCGCTTCGGATGTCGAAAGCCCCGCCGCCGGCCCAGCTTGCGGCTGTGCCTCCCTCGGCGGCAGGGAAGGTTGAGGCGCCTGGGCGAGTGCCGCACCAGGCGCCCCCGAGAAATGGTTGTGAATGGCGATCGGCGCGCCATGAAGCGTCGCGCCGCCCCTTGGGTCCACGGAGGGCGGAAACGACGGCGGCGATCCTGAGAGCGGCGGCGCCGGCACCGGCGCCATTTCCTGTGGCGCAGGCGGCGTGCGCGCGTACCCCATTTCCACGGCTGCCGCCTTTAAGGCCGCGACCTTCGGATTGATCATCACCCGATCGACAGCATCCGGGCCGAACCGCGCGGCCATCTCGTCATAAAGCTGCTGCGCACCGCCGTTGCCGAGCTGCTTCGGCCCGAAATCGAAGCGCTCGAAAAACTCATCGGCCTTTTTCGGCGCCGGCGACGTGTCCTGGCCGACGCCGGCGAGTGCAAACCCGAAATTGGCGAACGACCCGATCAACGCGACCAGGAACACGCTCCACCATTTGCGCACGTCAGACGTCTGCGCCCCGGTCCAATCGGTGACGACGGCGAACTCCGGATTGCCACCGGCGACGGCGGGCGCGGTTTCAAGTGCTTGCATGGCGGTTGCGATCTCCTTGTCGAGTGTCTCGGCCGCGTCCCACGCCGCGATCTCGCCCTTGAGCCTCATCGCGTTCGGTCCGTCGCCGTCGGGGTAAGTTTTGCTGGTCTTGCGCAGCTCGAGATTGAGCTCGGCTTGAAGCGTGCCTTTCGGCCGCTTCGGCAGCGCCAGTTCGGCGCGCTCGGCGCGCATCTGGGCCAGAGTTTCACCGGCGAGCGATGACTTGGTCGCCGCCACGTCACGTTTGGCGCCGCCGTCCGCCAACGTCACGCCGAGCACGCCCCAGCCCGAGAATTGCGACACCGCGAGGCAGCCGAGAAATGGGATGGCAAACGCGGCTCGGCGCGCCCATGCAAATCCGTCTTTGCCGCGCACCTTGAACAGCTCGACGCAGGTCCAGGCACCGAGGAACGCGAGCCCGATGAAGATCGCGCCGTAGAGCAACGCCGCCAGCGAGAACCCGGCGCCCGCCTGGCGGTAGCCGAAGATCGCGTTCATGCCGGTCTCGAACACAAAGCAGGCCAGCACCGCCCACAATATGGGTTTGGCCTTGAGCTCTGCCCTGAGACCGTTACCGCCACCGATTGCCATCTACGCTGCTCCCATCAATGCCAATTCCATGTCGTCGAGCTCGCGCTCGTAACGCGGGTCGTCGCGGAGGTCTTCGACCTTGCCCACCGCCTTGTTGACGGCTGCGTGCGACAGCCCGGCCACGCGCGCGACAGACCTGTACGGCCGCCCGAACACTGTGACCGCGAGATAGATCGCCTCGTGCCGAGCCGCCGCGACGGCTGCTATGTCGCCATCGCGCAGGCCGCGTCGGGCATGCGCGACAGCCACCTGCTCAGCCGGCGACAAACCGGCAGCGATGCGCGCGGCCGGCAACGCGCGCCGATCGGCGACGAGTGCGCAGGCCGATGCGAAGGCGGCCGTCGACAACAGATGATCGATGCCGTGCACCAGATCGGTCAGCGCCGTGACATCTGCGTCAGAGATCGCCGACGCCGACATCATCCGTTCGGCGCTGGCCGCGGCCGACACCAGCCGCTCGCTGTAGGCGCTCTTGAATGCGCCGCCGACACAGCGTGAGCGCCCCGAGGACGGCCGCGCTTTGCTTTCGATCACGCCTGCGTCCGCCATCTCAGACCCCCGCCGCGAGCGCGCGCTTGATGCGGCGCGTGGAGGCTTCGTTGGCACCGAGATGCGCAAACCGGTAGCGGCGGCCGCGCCCGGATTTGATCTTGGTCCGCGAAACGGCGCGGACGCTGCTTCGCCGGAATGGCGACACGTCGACCGGCCGAGCCTGGAGCAACGAGGTGGGCAACAGAAGCGCCGCGAGGAACGGCGAAGCGAGCGAGCGTCTAAACATCAAAAGTCTCCTGCTGGCGTTGCGGATCTGGACGCGACGCGGGACCGAAAACGCAGGGACGCAAAACGGGGAACTGAACGCGGGCGGACGAACTAGGCGGCGGGACGCGCACGATCGCGCCGGCGCGCCAGGGCGCGGCCGATCGCGGTTTCCTTTTTGTCGAGATGCCCCTCGAGCTTGCTCAGCACCTTTTCGAGGGTTTTGACCTTGGGGTTGGCATTAGGCCCCCGCATTCGCCAGAACGTGGCTTCCGAGACCTTGGCCTCGATACACAGCTGGTGCATCGACAGGTTGATCGCCCCGGCGCGCACCTCGATCTCGCGAATTCGGTTCATCCATTCCATGAGCGAAAGGAATACCTTTCATTTCTGAAATGTCAACGTTCGCTTAATAGGGCGTGCACCTCCTCGCTGTGGATAGCAAATTTTGATTCGTATCCTGCGAGTTAGAGGGCGCCAGGTGTCGAATATTGCTCACGATGACGCGCGCGAAGTCATTCGCGCGTGGTTTAACCGAGTGTTGGCAACTAAGGGCTGGACACCGCACCACCTGGCAAAGGTGGCGCAGGTGAGCCAGGCCACGATCAGCCGTGCCCTGGACGCGGATGCCGACTACGTAACGTCTACAAAAACGATCGAGAAGATCGTGCGCGCAACCGGCATAAGCGCACCGACGGGGATCGGCATGACGGGGAATGCGGTGACGGTCGGGCCTGGTGGTCTGGCTGAACCGGAAGCTATCTATATCGAGGACGCCGGCTCGGAACTCGCGCCTCTCGAGGTTAGCGGGCCGCAGGCGATATGGCAGCTCAAGAGCCGCGGCATCGAGCTGGCCGGTTATCACTTCGACGACTTCCTGCTGGTTGATCCGGCCGTGCAGCCCATGCTGCGCGATGCGATCTGCGTACAGATCTACGACCTGAAATCCGGGCGCGCCGAAACCGTTTTCCGGATTTTCGATCCGCCCTTCGCGATTACGGAGACCGCCGATCCGGCCGCGCGACGCAAGCCCGTTACCATCGATCATGAGCGGGCAAGTATCTGGGGCGTCGTCGTGAAATCGCTGCGCGTGCGGCGACGATCGTGACGTTTTCCACAGGTAGGCGCGCCGCGCTCCTTCCATTCGTGAAAGATAAATCTTGCATTAATGAAAGGTCCGTGCACACTTCGCACCGTCAACGAGGGCGTTGACGGGGCCGGCCGCGCTTCCTCCACGGGGTGTCTGCGCACCTCCTAAGCCAGAGGCCGGCCCCTCTCCATTCCGGAGGGGCAATGCGCAATCGGATCTCACGCTTCATCGCCGCAAGCCGTCACCTGGCTGCCATCGCCTGGCAGCTATGGCGCCATCGCGGCGGGCGCACGTGCGGCCCGCGCTGCCGTTGCCTCCAGGATCATTTCTGAGAGGCCACGATGGACATCACCCCCACGCTCCGCTTCCGCTATTCCGGCAAGGGCCGATGCGAGGCCCGCCACGGCGTGCTGCACGCCCTCGTCGAAACCCTCGGGCCGGATCGCCGCCCCTACCGCGCGACGCTGACGCTCGAGCGCAAGGCGATCGCGACCAAGAATTTCTCGTCGATGACCGCCGCGCAGCAGTTCCTGCGCGCCGAAACCATCCTCGCCTTGACCAGCAAAACCACGTTCGAGCTGGCCGACTGGGCGGTCGAGAGCAACCTCGAAACCCGCTTTGATCGCCGCGCCGCGGTGCACGCCAAGCGCCACGGCCTGGTCATCATCGGCATGGTTCAGAAGCAGCTGCAGCTCGAGAACCGGCCGACCATCGTTCGCACCTACAGCTGCCTGCGCAAGCGCGCCGCCCAGCCGGCGGAGGTGGCGTGATGGGAAAGCGGCAGCAGGCAACAGGCAGCGGGCAGCCGGCGGCGACAAGCGTCGAGGTTTACTGGCGCCAAACGGCGAAAGACCGTTTCGAGACCCATCTGACCGGCGGGCTGACGCTCTTCGTCGAAAAGCTCAGCGAGAAAAGCTGGCGCGGATCGGCCGAGCTCAAGACCCTGATTTACGGCGGCGGTCGGCGCGGCGGCAAGAGCAAGCCCACGCATCGGCAGGTTTCGAATTGTTTCAACACGCGGCGCGAGGCTGCTGACTGGATCTTTGGCGAAGCCTCTCAACTACAGCCGGTGCACACCTTCGGCAAACCGGAGGTGGCGTGATGGGCCACAAAGCAGACGGTAGCGAGCAGAAGCTGCAGCGCATCAAATGGTCCAAGATCAGCGACGGCGTTTTTTGGGGCGTCGCGCCGTGCGGACTGGCCTATCGGATCGAGCGCGCCAACAAGGTCGAGGGTGTCCAGCATTGGGACCTGAAGGAATTTCCCAACGAAGACGCTGAAGTTTTCGAATACGTCGACACAGGACCGTTCCGCGGCATGAAGCGCACAGCGGCATTTGAGGCCACGTGCGCTGCCGTTAATCGAGCCCGCGAAGCGGCGGAGGTGGCGTGATGTCCCGCATGAGCAGAGTGAACGCTTCCAACGCCAAGCGGGCCGCGCAGATCGCCGTCGGCGCTTGCGACGTACCGGGCTGCAACTGCCACCAGGTCACCATCGCGTTGCTCGACGCCGGCGGCCACGCCTTCGCCCTCGGCAGTGTCCGGCCCGCGGTGGCGCGCAGCCTCGCCGAAGACCTGATCCGCTACGCCGATCTCCAGGAAGCCCAGATCAACAAGAGGATCCTGTCATGACAAAGCAGCCGCTCGAGTTCGTGAAAAAGGCTCCCGGTCTCTACGCCGCCATCCTGCACGGCGTCGAGTATCGCGTCGCTCGCACCTGCCGGGGCAACTATGTGGCACACACGTTCACCCCTCCGACAAATCCCTTCGGAACGCCACGCGGATGGTTCCGCTCGGTCAAGAACGCTCAGGAACAACTGCAGCGCGTCGCTGAGGCCGCGAAGCGGCCAGGGAGCAAGGCGACCCGGCGCGAGCGCCGCCCCCGCGGAGGCGCCACGGCGCCGGGAGCGAAATCATGAGCCTTTCCCCGTACACCATCGACGACGTCGCCGCCGACTACGACCGCACCCGCGATTGGGCGAGCCGCAACTGGCGCGACCTGGTCAAGAAGGGGCGCCTGCCGCAACCGATCGAGGACACCGGCTCGCCGGTGTGGGATCGCGCCCAGGTCTATGCCGTGCGCGACAAGCCGCTTCCGGCAGCGACGCGCGCGATTGTCGCCGCCCATCGCGCAGCCTTCGACGTCGCCCACACGCTGCCGCGCGAGGCGCTCCACAGCGACGAAGTCGCCAAGGATCGCGCGCGCCTCGATCGGCATTTTTCGCGCGGCGCTTCGGACGCCAACCCCGCATCCGCGCCGGCCAACAAGCAAAGGGAACAGGCATGAACGCGGCCCAGGATCTCGATTGGGTGATCGTCGGCGCGTTGATTGCGCCGCCGATCGTCTGGACCGCGTGCAACATCGTGCAGCTGCTGCGCGCCCGCCGCAAAATGCTCCGCCTGATGCGCGAAACCAAGGGGGACGGACTGCCATGAAATCACACCTTGATGAAGCGACTGTCTTTGTCGATTACGCCGGACCGGGTGCGCCCTGCATCTACAAAGTTCTCGCAGCTGAGCGGATGGTTTGGTCTCAAAAAACGCTACACACCCGGCGCGGGGTAAAGACGACCTACTATCACCGCATCACGTCGGCGCCCCGCATTCGCGCAATACTCGCTCGCTTCGGCGCCGCTCGCGCCAGGGAGCAAGGCGACCCGCCGCAAGCGGCGCCCCGTCCGGAGGCCGACCAGGCCGTGAGGACACCCAAATGAGTTCGACCACCCAACGCCTCCACGCGATCGCGGACTATCTGCCGGCGTTCCTTCGCCCGAAGCAACGCCCCGCGCTCGTCGACGGTATGCTCGAGCTCGAGCGCGCCTATCAGATCATGAGCCTGATTGCCGACCTGCCGGAGACCAGCCAGGCGCGCGTGCTCTGGCACGTCGAGGCCATCAGCAAGGAAAATTGCGCGATCCGGCACGCGTTCGAGACCGCCGCCGAACCCCAGCCGACCACCCGCCCGAGCGCCTAGCGCTTCCTTTTTTCTGGCGCTTCGGTTGCCCAGTTCCAACCGCGTCGGGCCGAGATGACGATTCGCGTATCGCGTGTTTTAATCCCACCCACAACGCGAGGAAACGATGACGATCACCCACGAGATCGAAACTGCTCGGGAGGCCGCACGCGCCGCCGTTGCACATTTGCCTTTAGCGGGGCAACTGACCGCATTGGTTCACGCACTCGATCACACCATTGCCGCAAACCTTCCGCCGGCCGCATGGCAAAGCGCGCTAGAGCTTGCGATTGCACAGTTGATTGAAGGTATCGACCATTACCATCCCCGTCGCGGAGCCACGCAATGACGCAAGCCTATCCGCTCCCGAAAGCCGCACTCGACGATCGCCTCGCCTTTGTCGGCACGTCGGGCTCCGGCAAGACCTACGCCGCCGGCACAGCCGTTGAGCACTTGCTGCGCGCCGGCGCGAAAGTCGTCATCGTCGACCCGCTGGATGTCTGGTACGGCCTCCGTGTGGGCACAGACGGCAAGCGCCCCGCCTTTCCCGTCGTCATCTTCGGCGGCGCGCACGGCGATTTGCCGCTATCCGAGCATGCCGGCGGGCTCATCGGCGAAGCCGTCGCCGGCATGGCGGAGAGTTCGATCGTGTCGCTCGGAGGATTTCCCACCAAGTCGGCTGAGCGCCGCTTCATGCTGGCGTTTCTCGACAAACTTTATCGCCGCGCTGCCGGCGAGCCGTTCCATATCGTGTTTGACGAGGCCGACTTGTGGGCGCCGCAAAAGTCGAGCGAGCCACAATTGCAAAGCCTCATGGAGCAGATCGTGCGGCGCGGTCGCGTCAAGGGCTTCATCCCGTGGCTGATCACACAGCGGCCGGCCGTGTTGTCTAAGGACGTCTTGAGCCAGGCCGACGGCCTGGTTGCTATGAAGCTCACGAGCTCGCAGGATCGCGACGCGCTCGGCGCCTGGATCGAAGGCCAGGCCGACCGCGCCGACGAGAAGCGCATGCTGGCCGCATTGCCGACCATGCAGCGCGGGCACGGCATCGTCTGGATACCCGGCCGCGGCGTGCTTGCTGAGGCAGCCTTTCCAGCAAAGACGACGTTCGACAGCTCGCGCACGCCGAAGCGAGGCGAGACGCATCGCACCGCGACCTTGAAGCCGATAGACCTCGGCAAGCTCAAGGAGCGCATCGCCTCGATTGAGGCCGAGCAGGCGAAGCCCAAGGCGAAAGCGGCCGCGCCATTGAGCACCCCACCGGCGGCGGCGATGGACAGTAAGGCTCGCGAGGCCGTCTATGCAGCCGGTAAGGCCGCAGGCGTGCTCGAGGGCTTCCGCCAGGCTCAGAAGGACGCACAGGCAGCGATCGCCGCGCTTGGCACGCCGCCGGTGATGAAGGGGCCAATCGAGATCAAGATCGAGCCGGCGGGCTACGCGCCAGCCAAAGCCGAGGCTGCGCCGGGAGATCTATCCGGCCCGCAACGCACCGTCATCAACGCGCTGGCCTGGTGGCATGAACTCGGCTTCGCGCGGATATCCCGCCCAATGTTGGCTTTCAAGTCTGGCATCAGCCTGACTTCGTCGCATTTCACGAACACGCTCGGCAGCCTGCGAACCGCCGGGCTTGTTGAATATCCCGAGAAGGGCCAAGTCGCGCTCACCCCGGCCGGCGACGTTAAGGCCGATCGGCCCGACATGTCGCGCGGGATCACCAACAGCGTTCGCGACGTGCTGACTGGGCCACAGCGCAAGTTTTTTGACGCACTGCTGTCTGGCAAAACGATTGCACGCGACGAGCTCGCCGAGCGGACGGGCATCAGCCTGACTTCGTCGCATTTCACGAACACGCTCGGCAGCTTGCGCACGCTGCAGGTCGTCGACTATCCCGACCCCGGCCAGGTGCGCATTTCGGATTGGGTAGCATCATGAAACACTGCTACTGAGGAAACGATGAAGCTGATCGTACCCTATCTCAAGATGCGCAACGGGCGACCACGGTGGGAGCCAGGCCCCGACCTGCGCCGAGCGGGCTTCATCGGTCAGGATATCAAGGACGGCCTCGGCCAGTGGCTCGATGAGGCTGGGGCTATCGCAATCGCACGCGACCTCAACGAAGAAGTCGCGCTGTGGCGCGCTGAGGGCACCAAAAAGAAGAAGGCCGCGCCGGCGTCGCGCATTCATCCGCGCTGCTGCCAGGCGCTCGCCACGATGTTCTGCGGCCTCGAGTTCGCCGGCGGCGACTTCGTCCAGCCGAAGCCCGGCGAGATAACTAGGGCCTCGCCCAAATGGCAGAAGCTGAAGCCGTCGACGCGGGCCGACTATCTCAACCGCCTCAAGATCTTTCTCAATTCCTCGATCGAAAACGGCGACGGCGCGCGCCTGACCTTCGCCACCGTTTCGGTGCACGCAATCGAGACCCATCATCTTTACAACTGGTGGGAGGAGCTCGTCGAGCAGCGCGGCCACCACATGGCAAACGGCATCATCGCCGTCGTGCGGCTGCTGTTCTCCTACGGCCGACTGAAGGGCTGGCGCAAGGACAACCCGGCCAAGGAGCTCCTGCTCGAGGCGCCGCCCGAGCGGCTCGCGATCTGGCTGCCCGAGCAGACCCGCATTTTCCTCGATACGGCCGACGAGCTGGTCGACGAGCAGGGCCGCAGCCTGAAAAGCGTGGGGGACGCGTTCCTCAGCGGCCTGCACACGGGCCAGCGCCTGTCCGACGTGCTGGCCATGCCCGACGCAATCTTCGAAGCCGAGCGCATCGCGTTGACGCAGATGAAGCGCGGCGCCTTGATCGACACCAAGATGACGCCGCAGATGTCGTCCCGCGTCGCCGACATTCGCGCCCGCCAGCGCGAGCAGGACGTGCCGGCGATCGGCGGCAACCTGATCATCAACGAGGCAACGGGCAAACCGTACAACAAGAACTCGTTCAACAAACGCTTCCGACTGGTGCGCAAGGCAGCGGCGAAGAAACTCAAGACCGTGAAGCGCGATCCGCGCTGGCAGGGGCCGAAGATCTACGAGATCGCCGATTTGCGTTACCAAGACCTGCGCGACACCTACGTCACCAGGTCGGCGCTGGCAGGCAATAGCGCCGCGCACATTGCATCCGTCACCGGGCACTCGCTCGAAACGATCACAAGCGTGATGAAGCACTATCTCGCGATGACCCGCGCCATGGCCGACGAGGCCACCGACCGCGTCGTCGCCTGGCTAAAGCGGGAAGGGATTGAGGTATGAGCATCAAGCGCGTCGGGAGATTTGAACTGCACGGAAGATGGAACAGCCCGCTGCAGTACAGCGGGGTCGAAATCAAATGCGATCATTCCAACGGCACGCCCAACGAATACTTCTTCCCCAACGTGTCGACCGAAGACGCGCGCGATCTGATCCACATGCTTCAGGAAGAACTCCTCAAAACGCAGCGCCTCGAATACTGACCGTCCGACTTGGGCCACGAAACTCCCCGAGATTGACCCGTCGTCCGACTGCTAAGTCATTGATTTTACACTCGCACACTCAAATTTGTAATCAGGGGGTCGGGAGTTCAAGTCTCTCAGGCGGCACCACTACTTACGTCATTTGGATACGTGTGCTGGCAATTGTCGATCGACGGCAATGGGAGCCGGCCTCCATGGCTGATCGCGCTCCCGTAGCAGCTTTCACATTTACACGGCTGTCCGCCGCTCGTTTGACCTCGCTCAAGCTCCACCCCTGGCCTTCGGTTGCATACTTGCAGTTCGATTTACCCAAGGAGCCGAGCCGGCTATGGCCCTACCCCCACGATGCAATGCCTGTCCGGTACGCGCGGCGTCGCTGTGCGGCACGCTCGGCGAGGATGCCGCCCATGCGCTTTCGCGCGTCATGCACCGGATGAGAGTTCCGGCCGGGCGGGCGATCTACGGGGCGGCCGAGCAGGCGGATACCTTCGCCATCCTGATCTCGGGCGTCGTCAAGCTCGTTATCACGAAGCCGGATGGGCGCCAGCAGATCGTTGGCCTTCAGTTTCCGTCCGACTTCGTCGGGAGGCCGTTTCTCGATGGCTCCAACCTTTCGGCGGAGGCAGCGACGACGCTCGAGCTGTGCTGCTGTTCGGGGCGTGCCTTCGAAAACGTGATGCGCGAACATCCAATCATCGAACGCGTGCTGCTTAAGCGCATTGCGGCCGATCTCGACGGTGCGCGCAACTGGGCGTTCCTGCTCGGGCGCACGACTGCCCAGGAGAAGGTGGCGAGCTTGCTCCATCTCATCGCCGAACGGATGGCGCGAAGCGTCGTGCGCGGTGACAAGCAGCGGCCTTGCACGCTCGGGCTTTCGCTGCCGCTGTCGCGCATGGAGATGGCCGAGTGCCTCGGTCTGCGCCTCGAGACCGTTTGCCGCCAGATGACGCAGCTCAAATCCCGCGGCGTGATCTCGACCATGGGCCGGCGCGCCTTCGACGTGCTCGATATGGAGAAGCTGAGGGATTGCGCGGCGAACGCGACGGCGTTGGTCGCGGAAGAGTACGTCTAAAAACTTAGAACGTTTCGGCGCGCTGTGCGGGCTTCAGTTCGGCGCGGGCCCGAAGCCGAACGTCAGACGCAGTCCGGTGCGGAGATCCCACAGATCGTCATCCTGAACGTGCGATTCATATCCGCCGGCCGATGAATTGCTCGACAGATGCGCGGTCGGCACTTTCGAAAAGTAATCCGCCTCTGCGAAACCTTCGATGTTGGACGTGGGCGAGAGCTTGTATTTCAAGCCAACGCCAAGCAAGCCGCGGAAGCCGAAGCCGGAGTCGCCGTCGGATACGCTTGCGGCAAATCCGTCGGGGTCTAGGTCGGAGCTCGACCGGAACTTCCCATCAGCGTCGTAGCCGTAGATGCCCGCTCCGAGCCGCCCGACGAGGGCAAGTTGAGGTGTCAGCCAGCGCTCGGGCTCGGCCGAGAGCGAAATGCCGTACAACCACGCATCGATCTTGCCGCTGCGCTGCAGGTCGCAGCACGCCGACACGGCGGTGTGGGTCTCTTCTTCGAGGTTGCGAACGAAAGGCGCGAGCGACCAGGTCACCGTCGTGGTCGGGTTGACGGCTTGGTCGTGCTCAAGGCGCGCGCCGAATTCCCAGCTCTCGCGTTCGACCTTGGTCTTGGCGGACAGGCCGTCGGTGACCAGGATGGTGCCGTCAACCGTCTTCAGGGTCAGATCCGCCGCCGGTGGAGACGTGTCGCTCCGGCTGTCGTCTGCCTTGCCGTAGAGCAGAAAGAATTCAATGCGATGGAACTTGTCGAGGTAGGGCGTGCCGGTGTCGAAGCCAACGGTGCCCCCAGCGAAGAAGCCATCATCCGGCGAGACGAGCACATCCCGCTCGGGGCCACCGCCGGTGACAACGATACCGTGGCCGGTCACGTCCGGGCCGTCCTGGTGCAGGTAGCCGCCCTCAAACGAGAGGTAACGGCCGTTGGGGCCGACCGGAGCCTTGCCCATATCCGCAAGCGGCGCCTGCGAAAATGCAATCAGCCCAGAGGCTGCGATCATCGCAAAGCGAACGCGACGGCCCGTCATCCTATCCCCCAGCGGCTGTTACATTTTGCGCGGATCAATTGGTGCGCGCACCGCTCATCTGAACGCTTCTCACGAGAGCACGCAGACGGCGGATTGTTTTCCGCAATGGGTGATTCTTAAGCGATTCGCGCTCCCTGCGCCTGCAACTCGCAACAGGAATTTCAAAAAATTCTATGTGTATTCGCTGCGTTACAAACGAATGCGGAGGCCTTTCGGCCTCCGCAGGATCGCCTGGAGCATGATTGCTTATGTTTGAACCGCAATCACGCTCTCGTCTCTAGATCACGAAAAAGTCGGTGTGATCGATAGCCGAAGCTGCTCCGCCGGAGAAGCCGTTCAGGGTTGCAAACTGCACCTTGGCACCGGACCCGTTGCCGTCGGCATCGTAGTAGAGGGCGCCGGTATCGGTCTCGAAGATGATGCGCTGATTGGCGTTGGCCGCATTGCCGCTGGTGTTGGCCACGAATGCCGCCGCCGAGAGGGCGCCCGCCGAGAGCGTCGTGAAGATCGACCGGTCGAGATAGATCAGGTCCTGACCACCTGACGGGTTGGCATCGAAATCGTGGATCGTGTCGACGTTGGTGGCGCCGTTCAGCGGTGCGCTGAACACGAAGATGTCGTTGCCGGAACCACCGGTCAGCGCATCGTTGCCGCCATTGCCGATCAGGATGTCGTTGCCGCCACCTGCGTTAATGTTGGTGCCGCTGCTGTTGCCGATGAAGATCTCGGCATCGTTGCCGCCAGTCATCGTGTTGGAGTCGTAGGTGACGGTGACCGTCGCCGTGCGGTTGGCTGCGCCATCGCTCAAGTTGTAGACGAAAGAGCCACCCTCGTTGCCGCTGTCGGTCAAAGTGACTTTGCTCGTCGAGAGGGACACGTTGGACAGCCCGCTCGTGCTGTTGATCGCGGTGATGTCGATGCTGCTGCCTTCCGGATCGCTGTCGTTGAGCAACAGCGCCCATTTCGGAATGTCGAATGCGGTGCCCGGCGCGACGTTGGTAATAACGATGTCGTTGGTCGCAACCGGCGCGTCGTTCACGGCCGTAATGCCGATCGTCACCGACGCGCTGTGGGTCAGCGAACCGCCCGCGCCATTGTCGCCGGTATCATCGACGAACAGCGTGAGCGTGGCATTCGCCGGCGGCGTATTGCTGTCGATGAAGTAGTTGATGGTTCCGCCCGAGCCGAAGCCGGTATCGATCCCTCCGAGCAGATTGTTGATCTGGGTCTGGCTGCCGGTAATCGTGACCGTCGACGTTCCGCTGCCGCTGACGGATGCGCCGCTATTACCCGCGCTCACGGTGAGCACGCCTGCGGTGACCGACAGCCGGACAAGGATGTTGTCGTTGCCTGCGTCCACGTCGAACACCGAAAGACCGGTGCCGTGCAGGGCAAGGTTGACCTGCTCGGTCGCGGCATAACTCGGCGAGGTGATGGTGGCGACCGGCGCGTCGTTCACGGAGGTGATATCGAGCAGCACGGTATCCGTATCGCTCAAAGCGCCGCCGGCACCACTTCCGCCGCCGTCGTTCGAGGTGACGGTGAGCGTCACATCGGCCGTTGCGTTGGCGAGCGGGGTGAAGGTGACGCCCTGTGCGGACGTTGCGAGGAAGGTGTTGATAGCCGCCAGTGTGCCGGTCAGCGTCAACGCGCTAGCGGTGCCGCCAACGGTTACGCCTGCAGTGGAAGCGGCCGCGAGCGTGCCGCTGCCGTTGGGGATCGACAGCGTGACCGTCAGATTCGATGCGCCGATATCGACGTCAGTGAACGATATGCCGGTGAGCTTGGTCGGCGTGTCCTCTGCGACGGCGATGGACGACGGCACGGTGTTGACTGGCGCGTCGTTCGCGTGCTGGACCGTGATCGCGAGCGAAGCGTTCGACGCGTCTCCGTCCCGATCGACGATCGTGTAGGCGAACGCGCCTGTAACGTCTCCGGCGAGACCCTTCGGGGCAGTGAAATGCCAGGCACCGGTCGCGAAGTTAAAGGTTAGCTTGCCGCCGATCTCAGTCGTAACGCTGCTCAGAAGCGAGCCGGCAATCGGCGCCCCACCCGCACTCGAGGTGATCTGGGCACCGTTGTAGGAGTAGGTGGCTCCATTGATCTCGATCGACGAGATCCGGCCTGCGCCGTCCGCGCCGAAACCATCGTTGCCGAGGACGTTGCCAGAGACGTCTCCGCCACCGACGACACCGATCAACGTGCTGATCAAGTCGCTGAAGCTGCCGACGCTGATTGGCGCGCCGGCTCCATCCACATCGACATCCTGCAGACGCGCGGAAACGATACCGTCGCCAATGCCGATGGTCGTGACGTTGACCGGATTCACGCCGTTGACGAACGCGTTCCAGGCCGTTGCCGTGGCACTGTTCAAAGAACTACCGCCCGGTCCCGTCTGCTCGTTGGGATTGCCGTCGCTCAGGAAAAAGACCTGATTGCTCCAGCCGGCCAACGGCGTGTAAACGGCCATCGTGGTCTGAATGCCATCGGTGAAATCGGTGCCACCGTCGAACGGACGCCAGCCGCCGGCCGCTGGATTGAGCGCGTCGATCTGGGCATTGAAGGCTGCAAGACTCGTCAACGGACCGTAGGAGGCCGAAGAGGACGAGAATGCAACGAGGCGAATAGAAACATCGCCGCTGGTGCCATTGAACAACGCCTCGCCGGCCGCCTTGACGGCCGTCAGCATCTGGTTCAGCTCGCCGTTATTGATGCTGCCGCTGAAATCAAGGACGAAGGCGCAATTGAAGTTCTGTCCGTCACCTTCGACAACGGTAGCCTTATCGTTCGCCGCGACTGGGACGTCATCAATCACCGTGATCGATGCGTTGAACGGCACATTGGTGTCGCCCACGGGGCCGCCGCTGTCGGTGACGTTTACGCGGCCATTGAGGTTGATCGCGATGGCGTTCTCGCCCGCGCCCGACGGATGATCCACAGGCGCCAACAGCGTGAAGGTGTAAGCGCCGGTCGCGGCGTTGGTGAGCGCGAGCTCGAACACCTTGGTGTCGCCGGCGCCGAACGAACCGTTGCCGCCGTCAGCGTTGGTATAGCCGATCAGATTGCCGCCATCGATCGCGAAGTAGACTTGGCGGCCGCCGGAGGTCAGCGCACCGTTTTCGATGGTCTGAACAGCGGGGTTTCCGGCAAGTGCTGCAATCGCGAAACTCAAGGCACCATCAACGCCGCTCTGGACCAACGGGCCGAAACTGCCCTGATGCACGTTCGTCGTCAGTGCGAGGTTGCCGCCCGCATCGGCATCCAGATCTGGCGGGCCGGACGTCTCGTCCTCGATGCCACCCGGGAGGCCATGCTCCTCCTCGACAAGCCCCGTGACCGACCCGGAAATCACCAGCGGTTGGTTGACGTTGACGACCTCGATCGTGTGCGTCCGGACGGCACTGTCGCCGTCGCCGTCGACCACAGTCGCGCGGATGTTCACAGTGGCCGTCGCGCCCACAGACGAAGGCGTGAAGGTCCAGGTGCCGTTGCCGCCGGCATCGGGCGCGGAGACCGTGAGCGTACCTGCGGAGGTTACGATGGTTTCGCCGTCGGCAAGCTGGCCGGACGTAATGGTCTGCTGACCGGCGCCGTCAACGTCGATCACGAGCTGGCCAGCCGATATCCAATCGGCCCCTGCTGCGAATTGATAGGTGCCATCAATGGCAGCGCCGTTCTCGTTGACGCTGCTCGGACCGGTGATGGTGACCGTCGGCGTATCGTCGTCGACATCGATCGAGAGGACACCGTCCACCGTATCTCCGTCACTGTCAGTGACGCGATAGGTGATGGTGAAGCCCTGATTGTTTTCGTCGCCGCCTGGGGCGTGCAGGATGGCTGCATGCTGAGTGACCGTATAGGCGCCCGTCGCCGGGTCGAGCGTCACGCTCAACACCGTCACGGCGCCTTGCCGCACCTGCAGGCCGGATCCCGACGGAACGTAAGTGAAGCCCGACGGAGCACCGCTGGTCAGCAGCGCAATCGAACCGCCGTCGGTGCCGAAATCGTGGGCGAGCACACCGGTCGTGTTGGCGCTGTTGATGTCGTCGTCTACTCCACCCGGGTTGCCATGGGCAATCGTATCGTCGTCGAGCTGGACGAGCGCGTTCTTGCCCGCAGTCGGTGCATCATCGCGGAACGAAAGCGACTGGCCGATGTTGACGCTCGCGGATGCGGCGTCCCCGTCGCTGTCGGTAACGGTTGCGACGATGGAAATGAGCCCTGCCGCAAGCGACACGGCCTGATCAGGTCCTGCGTCCGGCGTGTGGAGGATCGCGCGCTGCTGGTCGAGCGTAACGGATCCAGTGGCGTTGACGGTGACCCTAAACGATACGTCACCAGCTGCGCTGCCGACGCGGCCGACCACGCTTCCGTTTTCAACGAAGAGAAGAATGCTGTTGCCGGTGGCCGAGTCGTCGAGGCCGGAGTCCACGCCCGCGGCGCTGACATCGAGGGCGTAGGTGATCGTGCCCGCCTGATCATTGCCGAAGGATGTCGTGAAGAGCGAAGCGAAGTTCGCCGACGCATCGACCGACAGGATCGTTTCGTCGACCGTAAGGATGCCCGGCACAGCCGCAGCGGTTGCGCGGATCGTCGGGGCGTCGTCGCGGAAGATCGACGACGTTCCGATGTCGAGCGAGGCGGTCGCGGAATCGCCGTCGGCATCGGTGATCGTCGCCGTCAGCGCAACGACGTTCGGCGCGATAGATGCCGTCTCGTCGGGGCCAGCGTTGGCCTCGTGCGCGATGGCGCGGGTCTGATCGAGCGTGACGTTGCCGGCGGAATCGACGCTCAGCCGGAATGCGACCGCGCCGTTGCTGCCGCCCACAAGGCCGACGACGCTGCTGCCGTCCATGTAGAGCAGGATGGGTTGGCCGGAGACCGAGTCGGTCAGGCCCGAGTCCACGCCTGCCGCGGAGAGGCTCAACGCATAAGACGTTCCGGCGCCGTTGGAGCCGTCGGCGCCGTACTGGCCGGTGAAGCTGCTTGCGAAATTGGCGGATGCGTTGATGTCGAGATTGGTCTCATCGACGATCAGGCTCGAGCCAGGGCCGGTGACGCGGATTTGGGGAACGTCGTCGACGATGCCGACATCGAGCGAAGCGGTCGCGGAACTGCCGTCCTTATCGGTGAGGACAACGGCGAATTTCTCGAAGAGCGTATTCTCTCCTGCGCCCGTGTCGTGCTTTTCGGCGCCGTTCAACGTGTAGGTGTAAGTTACCACGCCGGTTGCAGCGTTGAAACTCGTGATCTTGAGCGTGTTGCCGAGCGGAGTGTTGATCGTCGCAGCGGTAAACACACCGTTGGTGATCACGGCCTTTCCGCCGACCGTGAGATCGTCGAGCCCGTCAGGCGCGGAGATCTTGAAGTTTCCGGTCCCAGTCAGCTGCTCCTTGCTGGTGTCGGTGCCAGCAGGAAGATCATCCTCGTCCACGAGCAGGTCGCCGCCCTCGGCGGCCGGCTTCAAATCCGAAATCGTCACGCTGTCGTCAGCGCCCCGGATGGTGATGGTGATGACCTGGGACGCTGTGCCGCCGTGGCCGTCGTCAACGGTGACGCGGTACTGCTGCACGCGGACGTCTTTCGGGCCCAGGGGGTCGAGCACGCTGTCGGGTACGCTGAATGTCCAGCCGATGGAATCCGTGCCCTGGTCGACCGAGCCGATGGCCAGAGTACCGATGTAGTTGTTCCCAAGTGGGACAACCTTCGCGGTGTGTGTGTCGAGTGTGTCAACATCGGCGAACGTCACCGCCCCGGTTTTGACGTGGGTGGTCACGTTCTCACCCTGGGCGCCGTCCGCCACCTCGCAAACCGTGGCGGCCTGCACTGCCGATGTGATCACCGGCGCGTCGTTGGTGCCGACGACCTTGATCGTCACCTGAGTTGTAATGACGTTATTGGCGCCGTCGCGGATCGAAACGTTGTAGACCTGAACCAGCGTTTCACCGGCCTGGAGATGATCAATGGCGCCGTCCGGGAGCTTGAATGTCCAGGAGAAAGAGTCCGATTTCTGATTGACCGCGCCGAGCGAAAACGAGCCGACATAGCCGTTTCCAGCCGGCGCGAACGATACCGAGTGCGTATCCTGGACGCTGTCCTTGAACTTTATGACCGCCGAGCGGGAGTGGACGTAAGTGTTCTCCTGCGCATGGTTGTCCTTGAGCTCGGTAATACTGGCGCACTGCGGTTTCGTGGTGAAGACCGGAACAACCGCTCCGCACAGCTCCGCAAACGAAAGGACTTTGATCTTCTTTATTTTCTTTGCCACGACCGGCTCCAACATCCAAAAAACAGGCACTCCCGGTCGGAAAAGCAAAAACGGTGCCAGTGAAAAATGGGCCGCGATTTCAAATTTTATTTAGAAATATCGATAAATTTTTATTCTCCTTTTCTTTTCCCCGAAGCGTCCATTCGTTCGTTCCTCTCCCAGCCCTGCGGCGCCTCGGCGTTCGACACAGCAAGCGGTGGACACAGTTAACGGTGGACAGGCCCGGCCCATTGCGATTGGATCCGGCGCCCATCCTCACGCTCGGACGACCGATGACCTCTTCACCGCCTCGCGGCCTGCTTCCGCCCCCAATCATTACGCACGCAGGCCCGCTTCTTGAAAACTACGACGTTCTCTTCTGCGATGTGTGGGGCGTTGTGCACGATGGCGTGCGCGCCTACCCAGGCGCAACCGACGCGCTGTTGCGTTTCCGGGCGCGCGGGGGAACCGTGGTGCTGGTGACGAATGCGCCGGTGCCGAAATTCCGCGTCGAGGCGATGCTGGAGGCCCGTCACGTTCCGCCCGACGCCTATGACGCCATCGTCTCATCGGGTGAGATCGCGCTCGCACACCTTTCCGAGCGAGGCTACGCCCGCGTGCATCTGATCGGGCCACGCGGACGCGATGGAGCCTTCTTCGACAGAGTGACGGCAGCTGACGTTGCGGTGGCTGATGCGGAAGCGGTTGTCTGCACCGGCCTCGTGGATGACGTCAACGAGACCGTCGAGACTTACAAGCCGCTGCTGGAAGAGGCTCGGGCGCTCGACTTACCGTTCGTCTGCGCCAATCCCGACCTCGTGGTCGACGTGGGCGGGCGTCTGTTCCTCTGCGCCGGTGCGTTGGCCGATGCCTACGTGCATATGGGTGGCACCGTTTTCTGGGCGGGCAAGCCCCACGCGAGCGCCTACCGGACCGCTAAGGCTGCGGCAGAGAAAATCCGCGATGCCGAGGTTCGCTCCGGCCGGATCCTTGTGATCGGAGACGCCGTGCGGACCGACCTCGCCGGTGCACAGGGCGCAGGGCTCGATGCTCTCTTCATCGCCGGCGGCATTCACAGGCACGAGACGATTTCTGGCGACAGCCTCGATCCAGAAAAACTTGCCCTGCTGTTTCCGGCTGGAACGCCGGGCGCGCTCGCGGCCATGCCGGCGCTCGCCTGGTAGGGCAGGTGTAAAGCGATCAGGCCCGATCGTCGATCGAGCCTGGTTGCCGCTCAGATCTTGTGGGCCATCCGGCGCCGCTTGGTTTCGAGATAATGCTCGTTGTGGACACTGGGGCGGACAATAACCGGGATCCGGTCGACGATGTCGATCCCCGCCTCCTCGAGCGCTTCGACCTTGGTCGGGTTGTTCGTCATGAGACGAATCTTCGAAAAACCCAGGTCGAGCAAAATCTCGGCCGCCAGCTCATACTCCCGCGCGTCGATCGGCGCGCCGATCTCGATATTGGCATCGACGGTGTCGAGACCCTGGTCCTGCAGCGCGTAGGCTTTGATCTTGTTGAAGAGGCCTATGCCCCTTCCCTCCTGATAGGGCAGGTAGATCAGAACACCGTTGGGTACGGTCGTGATCCGTCGCAACGCGGCCTCGAGCTGCGCGTGGCAATCACAGCGGAGCGAGTGGAAGATATCGCCGGTCACGCAGCCGGAATGCACGCGAACGAGCGGGATCTCTCCGGCTTCATCGCCTGTGCCCCGGTTGATAAGGGCCATGGCCTGCACGTGCTCCTCGCGGCCTTGATAGGCGCGGGCTTCGAGAACAATCTCCACGCCGTCGAGTTCGATCGGCAGCTGTGTGCGAGCCGATCGATCGATGTCGAGCTTTCTTGCTTGGACGCCGCTTGCCGGCATCGGGCACTCCTCAAGTTTGGTTCCGGCTGTTCGCTGGGTTGGCGGCGACGCGTCCGATCGGCAGCAGGTGGACATGTTGTAGCACATCACCCTTTTCACAAGATGCGAATTGGACGCGGGGCGTGCTGCCCGTATAGCATGGGAGCATCCCTAACGGACAGAGCGGCTTTTCGATGAGAATCTGCATTCTTCTCTTTACCTTCGTCGTTAGCCTTGCATCGCTCCCTGCCCAATCCACACCTTCGCCCCGCCCCCTTCCGACGGGCGCCGCCGAAGCCGAGATCGAAGCCAAGATCTCCGCCCTGATCGGCAAAATGACGCTCGAAGAGAAGATCGGGCAGCTCAATTTCCCATCCTACGCCTTTCCTCGCGAACCACAGATCGAGGCCGTTACCAAGGGGCGGATCGGCGCCATGCTGAACGTGGCCAATTTGGACCACGTGCGCGTATTCGAGGAGGCCGTCCAGGCCTCGCGGCTGAAGATCCCGATGATCTTCGCGATCGACGCCATCTACGCTTTCCATATCGCCTTTCCCGTGCCGATCGCCTGGGCCGCAACCTGGGAGCCCGAACTGGCCGAGCGCGCCGCCGAGGCGATTGCCCGCGAGACGGCTCAAATCGGCGTCAACCTTACCTTCGCCCCAATGATCGACATCTCGCGCGACCCCAGGTGGGGCCGCGTGATGGAAGGAGGCGGAGAAGACGCCTATCTCGGCGCCGCCTTCTCGGCTGCGCGCGTGCGCGGCTACCGCAAGGGTGGGCTCGCGACATCGGCCAAGCATTTCGTCGGATACGGCGCGCCGGAGGGCGGGCGCGACTACAACGGCGCGCAGATCTCGATGTCGGAACTCTTCGACCGCTACATTCCGCCGTTCCAGGCCGCCATCGACGCCGGCACCGAAACGATCATGGCCTCGTTCAACACCGTCAACGGCGTACCTGTCACCGCAAACCGCCCGCTGATCACCGACGTGCTCAAGACACGACTGGGCTTCGACGGGCTCGTGATGTCGGATTTCGCGGCGATCATGGAACTCAAGAACCACGGTGTTGCCGGTGACCTCGCGCAGGCCGCCGAGAAGGCGCTTCATGCCGGCATCGACTATGACATGGAGAGCAAGGCCTACGACCAGCATCTCGAAGACAGCGTGAAGGCCGGACGCGTGCCGGTGGCCGAGATCGATGCGGCCGTGCGGCGCGTCCTGCGCGTCAAATATCGGATGGGCCTGTTCGAGGATACGCCGGGCGGTCAGCGCAAGAAGCCGCAGCCGCTCGACGAAGTGGCCGTGCGCAAGACGGCACGCGAGGTTGCGCGAGAGAGCTTCGTGCTGGTGAAAAACAACGGCGCGACGCTGCCCATCGGCCCGCAGTCCGGAACGGTGGCGCTGATCGGCGCCGCGGCTCTCTCCGTCAACGATCATTCGTGGTATGGGCCGGCCGGCCTCGAAAAGCCGCGCACCGAAACACTTCACGATGCGCTCAAGGCTCGCCTCGAAGGCCAGCAGACGTTTCTGTTTGCACCCGCCTTCGCCGACGCCTGCGGGCTTTCGTTCGAGGACAAGAGCAAGGCGGTCGAAACGGCGCGAGCCGCCGATCTCATCGTCTTCATCGTGTCCGAAGACTGCGCGGTGTCGGGCGAAGGCGCCTCGCGAGTCGATCTTGGCCTTTCGGGCGTACAACGCGAAATGCTCGATGCGCTCGCCGAGGTCGGCAAGCCGATCGCGCTCGTGGTCGAGACCGGACGGCCGCTGGTGCTGACCGACGCCTCGGAAAAGGTCGCCTCTGTCCTAATCGCCTGGCATCCCGGTACCGAAGGGCGCACGGCCCTCGCCGAGGTGCTGACCGGCGAATTCGCGCCGTCCGGAAAACTGCCGATGACGTTTCCGCGCTCGGTCGGTCAGATCCCGCTCGCGTACAATGAGCTGCCGACCAGCCGACCTTCGACGGGCGACCGCTACACGACCGGCTACGTGGACGAGAAGCCGACGCCGCTCTACCCGTTCGGGCACGGCCTCAGCTACACCACCTTCAGTTATTCCGGTCTCGCGGTCGGAAAACCTCAGCTGACACGCGACGGCACGATCGACATTCGCGTCGACGTCACCAACACCGGCTCGCGAAGCGGCCAGGAAGTGGTTCAGCTTTATACGCGCCAGCTCGTTGCGGCACGGTCGCGCCCGTTGCGGGAGCTAAAGGGCTTTCAGAAGATCAAGCTCGCACCCGGCAAGAAAAAAACGGTGCGATTCACGCTCAAGGCGTCGGATCTTGCCTATCACGACGACACCGGCGAGCCCGTGATCGAGCCGGGCAAGTTCGACGTGTTCGTCGGAGGAAGCTCCGCGGCCGACCTCAAAGGCGAATTCAAAATCGTAGCCGAATAGACTATCTGCCGAGCAGTCGCGGCCACTCGATTGCGGGGCAGCGGTCCATGACGACCGTGAGCCCGGCTGTGGCGGCTTCCCCTGCAGCCACTTCATTGATGACGCCGAGCTGCATCCAGACCGCTTTGATTCCCAGACGATCCTTCTCGCGGATCGCAGCGCGGACGATATCGAGGGCGGCTTCGGAATTGCGGAAGATGTCGACGATGTCGACGGGCCGTGTGATCGCCGCGAGGTCGGCGGCAACCGGTTGCCCGAGTAACTCACCTCCGGCAAGGCCTGGATTGACCGGAATGACCTCATAGCCCCGCGCCAACAGAAACCGGGCCACGCCGTGGCTCGGGCGGCTTGGGTTGGCGGATGCGCCCACAACGGCAAATGTGCGGGCCATGCGCAGAAGATCTGCGATCTCGTCGTCGCTCGGAGCCTGGTAGGTCATGATTTCTCGTAGGGCAGCACGACGTGGCCTGCCGCGTCGAACGGGAAGAACGGATTGTAGGCAACTTCCCAGAGATGGCCGTCGGGATCCTTGAAATAGCCGGACTGGCCGCCCCAGAACGCGCGCTCGGACGGCTTTACGATGGTGGCACCTGCCGCTTCGGCCTCCGCGAGCACGCTCGCGACCTCGGCTTCGGACCTCACGTTGTGGGCCAGGGCGATACCGGAAAATCCGGGCGCACTGTCCGAGACCTTCGCGTCCTCGGCAAGTGACGCGCGGCCGAACACTGCGAGCACAACGCCGCCAGCATCGAAGAACGTGACGTTCTCGTTCGAATCCGACGAGGCTTTGAAACCCAGCTTTTCATAGAATGCGCGCGCACGCGCGATGTTGGAAACGCCGAGCGTCACGAAGGAGAGCCGCGGCTCCAACTCAGCACCCCTTCCAGACAGGCTGCCGCTTTTCCAGGAAGGCACCAATGCCCTCGGCGGCATCGCGGGCCATCATGTTCTCGACCATGACGGACGCCGCATAGATATAGGCCTCGGCAAGCGGCTCTTCGAGCTGGCGATAGAAGGCTTCCTTGCCGATAGCGACGGTAAGCTTCGATTTTGCCGCGATTATGCGAGCCATCGCGATCGCCTCGTCCCGCACGCGCTCGGGCGGAACGACGCGATTGACGAGGCCATAGCTTGCCGCAGCTTCGGCGCTCAACATTTCTCCGAGCAGAAGCATCTCCATCGCCCGCTTTCGCGGAACGTTGCGAGACAGTGCCACCATCGGCGTCGAGCAAAAGAGGCCGATATTGACGCCGGGCGTGGCGAAAGTGGCAGTGGAGGCGGCGACCGCGAGATCGCAGGTTGCGACCAACTGGCAGCCGGCCGCCGTGGCTATGCCCTCGACGGCTGCGATAACGGGCTTCGGATTGCGCACGACCGACTGCATGAGGTCGGCGCAGGCCTGCATGGTCTCGTCGTAGAAGGCGCGGCCGCCGTCGGCATCCGCGCGATGGGCGGCGAGTTCCTTGAGATCGTGACCGGCCGAAAAAGCCGGACCAGCTGCCGCGAGTACGATGGCGGCCACCTCTCGATCACCGCCAAGGCGCGCGAGGCTGTCGTTCAACGTAGCCATCATGGCTCGCGAGAGACAGTTACGCGCGCGAGGGGCATTGAGCGTTACCACCGCGACGCCCAGCTCCGGCTTCGCGACCAGCACCAGCTCCTCGCTGCTACCGGTCGCGTCCACAGCCGATGCCGATGCCTTGGTATCGGTCGTCACGACTTCAACATGGCTCCGTTGGCGTGTTTTAAAGCCCCGCGCGTTTCCGGCGCAGCGCTTTCGGGTCTCAGGGTGCCGGACCTTCGCCATCCGCGGGGCCGCTCTCGCCTGCCTCTTCGGGGATCAACTCCTCGATGGCGGCGATGTGCTTTTTCACGACATCGACGTTGGCCGCGAACTTGAGCGGCTTAGCCTGGGCGATCTCTTGTGTCAGGTCGTCGACGGCAAGCTTCTTGTCCTCGGGCGGGATGGTGTCGTCAGCCTTGATCTCGTCGAGCTCTTTTTTCATCTTCTCGACAGGATCGGTGTACTTGCCCGACGAGCGATCCAGGCCGTCCAGCACGATCGTGATGTTGGCGCCGACGTCCTCGAAGTCGGCGAAGCTCGCGAAGCCATGCTTCTTGGCAATGTCCTCAAGCTCCTTCGTCAGCGCTGCGTCGGGCTGCTCGCCACCTTCGGCAAGCTTGCTTGCGAGCGGGGCAAAATCCTTTTGGGCGGCGATGAAGTTCGTCACGAGTTGATCGGTCAGCTCGAGCTGCTTGAACTCCTGCGCGGTTGCGCCGAATGCGCCCGCGCTTGCCAGGATGGCGCTCAGACCGATGGCCCCTGCCAGCGATCTCAGATTAGAAATGAACGTGCTCATGAAGCGTTGTCTCCCATTCGCAAAGCATGCTCGCGATCGTGTGGATCCCCCAGCATGTCGATCCCGAACCGTAGCTAAGATCACAACTGAGACGGATCTAAGAACGGTCAATGGGTCTCGATGTTCCTGGCCGGAGGTTCCCTTGTTCAATTGGCCTTCGCACGATCACGTCCGCTCAGGCTGCTCGCATCCATCCCGCTACACCGGTGTGGCAACGGCCGCAAGAAACGGTTAATTCCAGAACGGTGCCACGCTGTAAATTCCGGCGGCGATTATGAGGTATCTCCTTACCGTCTATATGGTATTTAGATACCCTATATTTCAATTATCTGATTTTGTTTGATTTTATCTTTTCTTGTGCTCATTGACGCGAGTCTGTTCGTCACGTACACACCACGCTTCGCAACGGCGTGGATTGCTCCCGCCGAATTCCACTCCAATTTGGGCAGGAGCCTGTCCCGCCATGAAGACATTCGTCGCCAAGCCGGGCGAGGTGGACAAGAAGTGGGTTGTGATCGACGCCGAGGGTCTCGTCGTCGGTCGTCTCGCCACGCTGATCGCCACGCGCCTCAAGGGCAAGCACAAAGCACTCTATACGCCGCACGTCGATTGCGGTGACAACGTCATCGTCGTCAATGCCGAGAAGGTCGTCTTCACCGGCAAGAAGCGCGAAGACAAGGTCTACTATCGCCACACCGGATATCCGGGCGGCATCAAGGCCAACACGCCGAAGCGCATCTTCGAAGGCCGCTTTCCCGAGCGCGTCATCGAGCTTGCCGTCGAGCGTATGCTGGCCCGCGGCCCGCTGCAGCGCAAGCTGATGAGAAACCTCAAGATTTACAAGGGTGCCGAGCATCCGCATGCGGCGCAGTCGCCGGTTGCGCTCGACATCGCGAAGCTCAATCGCAAGAACTCGAGGGCCTAATAGCCATGGTACAGGAAACCAAGTCCCTGGACGATCTCGGCGCCCTCAAGGGTGCTGCTCCTGCCGAAGCACCCGTGCACGTGCAGAAGCTCGACAAGTTCGGCCGCGCCTACGCAACCGGCAAGCGCAAGGACGCCGTCGCACGCGTCTGGATCAAGCCGGGCCGTGGCCAGATCACGGTCAACAAGAAAGACTTCAAGCAGTATTTCGCACGCCCCGTGCTGCAGATGCTGCTGCAGCAGCCGCTCAATGCCGCCAACCGCGCAACGCAGTTCGACATCATTGTGACGGTCGTCGGCGGCGGGCTCTCGGGCCAGGCCGGCGCCGTGCGTCACGGCATCTCCAAGGCTCTGACCTACTACGAGCCGGAGCTGCGCGGCGTGCTCAAGAAGGGCGGCTTCCTGACGCGCGACAGCCGTACCGTCGAGCGCAAGAAGTACGGCCGGGTCAAGGCTCGCCGCAGCTTCCAGTTCTCGAAGCGCTAATTCGAGACGGGCTGAATTCAAGCCCCCTTACGTGTTTTTCGTCGCAACGGCCCGCTTCCAACGGGCCGTTGTTTTTTTGTTTGAAATGGTGTTGTTCTCTGCTGCCAAAATGGAATGGGCGCACGTTCCAGCATTCCTATTTGACCTGAAAAGGCTCCGTTGATGATCGAAGAGCTGTTAATCGAGATCGGCCACCTGGTATCACCGGAGTGGTGGTATCAAAACGCTATTCCTCTCTTCAACATTCTGATCATCGATCTCACCCTCGCCGGTGACAACGCGATCGTCGTCGGCATGGCGGCATCGCGCGTCGAGAAAAGCATGCGCGCCAAGGTGATCTTCTGGGGCATCGCCGGCGCGGTCGTTCTCAGAATTCTGTTCTCGGGCGTTGCGCAGCAGATGCTGCAGATCATCGGCCTCACGCTCGCAGGCGGCCTGCTGCTGCTGTTCGTTTCGTGGAAGATGTACAAACAGATCATCGAGGGGCATGAGCACTCGATCGATCATGTCGAGGGGCAGCTTGCGGCTGACCTCCCCAAAAACCAGCAGGCGACCTTCTGGTCGGCACTCTGGACGATCATTCTCGCCGACGTGTCGATGTCTCTCGACAACGTGCTCGCCGTTGCGGGCGCCGCCGGAGACTCGACGCTCGTGCTCGTGATCGGTCTGGCGATCGCGATCGTGCTGATGGCCGTCGCGTCCACCTACATCGCCAAGCTGCTTGCGAAGTATCCTTGGATCGCCTGGGTCGGCCTCATCATCATCCTCTACGTCGCACTCGACATGATCTATCGCGACAGCCACAAGATCTTCTGCGCCGCTTACGGCATCGGCTGCTCCGAGACGATCTGGGAGGGTATCTTGCATCGGCTCGGCTTCGGGCCTGGCGGAGGCGCATGAGCAAGCCGTCTGCAAAATCCGGCGCGGGTAAGCCTCGCATCTTCATCGATGGCGAAGCGGGCACGACGGGCCTCGAGATCCGCGAACGGCTGGCGGCTGAGCCAGCCGTCGAAGTGGTCAGCATCGCCACCGATGCGCGGAAGGATCCCAAAGCCCGCCAGGTCTTGATGGCGGACGTGGATCTCGTCGTGTTGTGCCTGCCCGATGCAGCGGCTGTCGAAGCCGTCGCGCTGGCGGATGCACTCGGCGACGAGAGTCCGCGCATCGTGGACGCTTCGACTGCACATCGCGTCGCCGATGGCTGGGTCTATGGCTTTCCGGAACTCGACAAGGCGCAGGCCGAGGCCGTGCGGCAGGCGCGGCGTGTGGCCAATCCGGGCTGCTATCCGACCGGCGGCATCGCACTGCTGCGCCCGCTCGTCGATGCCGGATTGGTTCCCGCTGACTATCCGATCACCGTGAACGCCGTTTCCGGATACTCCGGCGGCGGCAAGTCGATGATCGAATCCTACGAGGTCGGCAAAACGGCGCCTGCGTTCGAGCTTTACGGATTGGCGCTCGAGCACAAGCACCTGCCGGAGCTTCAGCGCTATTCGCGGCTGACGCGGCAGCCGATTTTCGTGCCGTCGGTTGGAAACTTCCGGCAAGGTATGCTGGTCAGCGTTCCGTTGCATCTCGACACGCTGCCAGGAAAGCCTTCGGCGCGCGATCTGGAGCAGGCACTCGCTGCACACTACGCGGGTTCGAACCTCGTTCGCGTCGCGCCGCACGCCGAGACCGCCAAGCTTGGCGGGCGCCTCGATGCGCTTGCTCTCAACGGCACCGACAAGCTCGAACTCTTTGTCTTCGGGCATGACAAGAACCGCCACGCGCTGCTCGTTGCCCGGCTCGATAACCTGGGCAAGGGCGCCGCGGGCGCCGCCGTGCAGAACATTCGCCTGATGCTCGGGCTTTAGCCTTTTGACGAGACCGATGATTCACGCTTCAGGCTGTTCCTGCGCTGCCGATTCACGCCGCGTCCGATAGGGGACGCGACGATCGGAGCGCGGGGGCCTGAAGCGATCATGGTCTGTATCTCCTGTTCCCCACGGAACAGCGCCGGCTTGCATCCGGCGCAATGTTCCGCATGGCTCGGAGGAGGATTCCCAATGATCTGGCTTGTTCTCATCGTGCTGATCGGAGGCGCATTTGCAATCGCGGTGATCGCATCCGACACGCAAATCGGCCGTTCGGATCAGTCTAATGACGCGAAACGCAAAGAACTGCCACCCGACAAGGACGCCGAATAGGCTCGGGGTGGCGGGGTCAGGCTTTGCGCGCCGCGACGTGCATATGACGCACCGCGATCACTAGCAGGATCGCGGCACAGGCCTGATGCGCAATGCCGAGCCCGAGCGGCACGGCTTCCAACAGCGTCCAGATGCCGAGAGCGGCCTGACCGAGCACCCCCGCCATCAGCAACGCCGACGAGCCACGTGCTTCGCGATCAGCTCCTGAAGCAAACGTCCGCACGGCTTCGATGGCAACCAGAACGACGACGCTGTAGGCGATGAGCCGGTGAATGAACTGCGCCATCACCGGGTTTTCGAACGGATTGTGCCACCAGGGTTCGATGGCCCACAAATCGTCCGGAACCAGCGTGCCGTTCATGGTAGGCCAGGTGTTGTAGACGAGCCCACCCTTGAGGCTCGCAACAAAGGCGCCGATCACAACCTGCACAAAAATGGCCCCGATGATCAGCAGCGGCAGGATGTGCGCCGTCGTTCGCCCAGCCGCGCTTTCGCTCTCAGGAACCGTCAGCTCGAGCGCCAGCCACACGACCAGCGCCAGGATCAGAAAGGCGACGGTGAGGTGCAGCGCAAGCCGATACTGGCTGACGTCGACGCGATCGACGAGACCCGATTTCACCATGTACCAGCCGATGACGCCCTGCACGCCTACGAGAAGCCCTACGCCGAGCAGCTTCAGCGGATAGCCGGGCCGCATCACGCCCGCGTACCAGAAGATCGCGAGCGGCAAAGCCAGGGCGAGGCCGATGATGCGGCCGAGGAAACGATGGCCCCATTCCCACCAGTAGATGGCCTTAAAGGCGTCGAGCGACATGCCTTTGTTGACCAAGTGGTATTCCGGGATTTCCTTGTACTTGGCGAACGCCTCCAGCCAGTGGGCTTCGGTGAGCGGCGGGATAGCGCCAAGGATGGGCTGCCACTCGGTGATCGAAAGGCCGGAATCTGTTAGGCGGGTCGCGCCGCCCACGGTGATCATGGCCAGCACTAGGCCTGCGACGGCGTAAAGCCAGATGCGGACGGCACGGTCCCAAGGCGCCGCGCTTTCGGCGCCCGCCTCTTTGCCCGCTCCTGCCCCTTTGCCCGTCATTGTCCCGGTCGACGCCATGCTTATTTTTTTCCTCGGGTTTCGCCGAAGGTGTGATAGGGCGAACTTGCGCTCCGATCAATGCGATGATCGGGCGCGAGAGATGCTGCTTCCCTACATCGCCGTAAGGTTATGGGCCGTAGGGGTATGTACGGGGTTCGGTTGGAAAATATGGGCCGTTCATGACCCTTCGCACACGCAAGCTAGTTGGCGCGATCGCGCTGCTGCTGTTTCTCACGGTTTATGCACTTGCCGCCATGATGGTCGCCATCATGATGCAGGTCGGCGCCAGCAAGGTCGCGGAACTCGTTTACTATCCGGTGGCGGGCCTGCTGTGGCTGCCGCCCGCGATGTGGCTCGTCAAATGGATGCAGCGCCCGGACGCGTAGCCGCGGCCGGCGACAAGCTCTCGCGCGGACGTTTTTTTAGCAGTTTCCGGATCCGATCGATCGCCGTCTTTGCGGCATCGAAGATGGCGAACGGGAGACCCGTCATCATGATCGCGACGTAGTGCGGTTTCTGGTAGTCGCCGTTGAGGGAAACGCGCGGCAGACCGGTCATGGCCGCACGATGACGCGATCGCAGCACATCCTTGTGGGTCGTCACCGCCGTTTCCAGGCCGAGCGAGCGAACGATCTCGAAATCTCGTTCGCCGGCGCTGCAGGCGTCACCGTAGGGGAAGCTGAAGTGCGGGCACGGGCGCCCGAGTTCGTGCTCGATGCGTTTTACGCTCTCGCCGATCTCGGCGCGCGCGTCTTCCTCGGAGAGCTTGGCGATCGCGTAATGGCCGCGCGTGTGTGCGCCGATCGTGACCAGAGGGTCAGAGGCAAGCGCGCGGAGCTCGTCCCAATCCATGATGAGATTGCGGCAAAGCGTAGAAGCATCGTAGCCGGCGGCCTCAGCGATCCGGCGGACCGCGGCGCGCAGCTCGCTCTCGGGCTTCGCGCGTAGCGGCCAGTAGATTTCGTAGAACGCGCGATCCTTCGCTTCCGGCGTGCTGGTGTCGAAGATGCGCATGGCGCCATCGAGTGTGACCTCGAGACGGTCGACCTTGCGGATGGCTGCTTCGAGCACAAACCACCACAGATCGCCCTCGCCGTCGGCGTAGGCCGTCGGGACGTAGATAGCGAACGGCAAGCCGCGAGCCTTGAAGATCGGATAGGCGTAGTCGCGGTTATCGCGATAGCCGTCATCGAAGGTGAAGCACGCGAAGGGTCGGGTTTCGCCTTCTGCCTTCATGCGGCGGGCGGCTTCGTCCAGAGAAACGATGTCGTACCCGGCTTTCTCGACGGTCTCGATGGCCGCTTCCAGAAAGCTGGGCGTGACTTTCAAAATCCGGTTCGGCTCGAAGCTTTCGGCAGGCTCCGGGCGAACATTGTGCAGCGTGAAAATAATGCCCTTGCCACGCGTCAGCGGGGCGAGGAGCGCGCCTGCGCCCGAGTAGTGCAACATCGAGAGCGCGGCCTGCATGACGCGTGTGGATGTGCGGCCCATCGTCGTTCCGGATTGCTTCCCAAACGATGAGCTAAAGCCAAGTTCGTTCAGATCCTGTTAAATCCGAAACGTGCTGTTACGTATCAGCGTTAACAAATGCTTGCGATCAGCCGGCCCGTGCGACGCGTTCGCCACTACGCGGCTTGATGCCTTCCTTGCCGACCGCGAACAGCGCGATCCCTTCGACCTCAAAGCCCAGGAACGTGCCCGGCTCCGCGGGCGCGATCGGCTTCGCTGCCGTTTCGTCGACGAGCGTGACGCCCGTGTCAAAGCGGCCTTCGATCGCCTCGAACAGCGGACGGGCCTGCTCTGAGCGGCTTACGACGACGATGTGCTCGTAGACATCGTCCAGCGCATCCAACAGGAAATTGATGGTGTCGCTGTCGAGCCGCTCGTCTGTCGTCTCGACAGCCCGGCCGGACGGAATGAGATGGACGTCGTTGTCGCGCAGAGGACGCACAACGTCTTCGAAACGGGCCTTGCCCTCGATCAGATCGGCGAAGCCGGGGAACGACGGCTGGCCCAGCGGCTCCGCTATGCCCACCCCGTCGCAGCTCCAATCGATCATGACCACCGCCAATCCCTTGTCGGCCAGGCGGCGACAGAGACCCAGCGCTTCATTGGCCAGAGAAAACACGTTCGAGGAACCCACGAAAAGAGTTCTGACGCCGGAGCTGCCTTTCCGGCGCAAGCCCTCGAGCTTTTCGACCAGGACATCGGGCGACGTAACTTCCGCCGTGACCAGGCTCGCGGCCGCGGGTGCGATCTCGGCGACGGCCGGTGCCGGAACGGGCGGAGGAGCCACGGGTTCGGGCTGCAGCTCGGCTCGGGCCGGTTCCGGGATCGGATGCTGGGCCGGAAGCGGACGCGGCCCGGCGGCCGACACCGGCATCTCGCGACGTGGCCTCTCAGGCAACCTCGGCTGCACTCGCTCGGACTCGGAACGCTCGGCGCGATCCTGTGCGCCGGCGCGGCGGCGGCTCGGCACGCGAGCGCCGCTCAACAGGCCGCGCGTGATCACGAGCGCGAGACCGATCAGGATCGTCGCGACCGCAACCAGAAGGGCGGTGGACGTTTTTTTGGGAAACACCGGAATGCTCGCAGGACGCGCGCCGGACACGATCTGCGCTTCCACAGGCACGGCACGGCTGTCGTCAGCGCGGACGCGATTTCCCTCGTATTGCGCGCGTAAGCGATCGAGCTCGGCGCGCTTCGATTTCGCATCAGCTTCGAGGCTTCTGAGCTTTGCTTCCTCTGGGCCGGAGGAGACGATGCGGTTCTTGATCCCGCTGACGTTGCGCTGAATTGCTTCTTCGCGAAGCGCAGCAACCTTCGCTTCCTTGCCGAGACCATCGACGACGTTCGCGACCTCGGTGGCGAGCTGGGTCTTGAGCCCCTTGAGTTCGGCAGCGAGCTGGCGCATTCGCGGATGGCCCGGCAAGAGCGTCGCCGAAAGCTCGGAGATCTGGCGCTCCACGCGTACCCGACTCTGCACCAAGCTCTGGATCAGCGGAGATTTCTGCACGTCGGCCAGTGTTTCGGCGCTGCCGAGCTCCTGCATCTCGCGGGCCTGCTTGGCACGCGCTTCGGCCTCGCTGCGTGCGGCCTGCACGCGCGACAGCTCGGCATTCAATTCCGAAAGCTGCTGCTCATTGAGTCCCGTTGCCTGCTGGCCGCCCTTGAAGATGTTGGCCTCGCCGCGGAACTTCTCGACCGCAGCCTCGGCAACGGAGGCCTCCTCGGCAAGTTTGGCGATCTTGGGCTCAAGGGCCTTCTGGACGTCGTCTGTCTCAGCGATGCTCTGGCGCGCGAGGTTCTCGCGATAAGTCTCGGCGACGCGGTTCGCGACCGCCGCCGCCAACTCCGCGTCGCTCGAGGAAAAGCGCACGCCGATGAGCCGGCTTTCCTTCGGCGAGTAGACTTCGAGGCGATTGAAGTAGGCGGTGAGCGCGCGTGCCTCGTCGCTTTCGGATGCGCGCGGGGCGCCGATGCCGACGAGGCGCAGCAAGCGAGACCAGGTGTCGGGCGAGCCCTTGGCGCTGTTGAACTCAGGGAGGTCTGCGAGCTTCATCTCGCGGACGATGGTTTCGCCGAGATCGGGCGACATCAACGCTCGGACGTGAGTGTTGACGGCCTCCTTGTCCATTCGCACGCTGACGCTCTCGGAGCCTCCCGAGCGGGTCGGATCAGCGAATGGGTTGTTGGTACTCTTCGATTCGATCGCGAGTTGCGTCTCCGACTGATAGCGCGGCGCGACCAACGACAGGCCGCCATAGGCCGCAGCCGCCAGAACTGCCGCGAGCACGAAAAGGCGCGGCAGGCTGCGGATCGCGCTCTGCCACAGCGATTTCAGGTCGATATCGTCGGGGCGATGATGTGAATTGGGGGCCATTTCGGATTCGTCCGATACTTGCGTAGCTCCGACGGATACACGCCGGCGCGTTAGAAATTCCTTAAGTTTCTCAAAAAAGGGCATCTCCTTAGGTTTTCTTAACCGTGGCTCCCTAAGACTGACCGTAGATACCCAATGGTTGTGCGGTCGAGCATGCGCGCTGGTTCTACGGCTTTCATACGTCTGGTCTTTTCGTGCGTCGGCGCGCTTGCGCTGTCGGCGTGCTCGCACGATCCCGATACCGTCGTCGCGGCGGCGCTGACCAATGCCGAGCGGCAGGCCGCGCCTTACGTCTACGGCGATGCCGAGGCGCCGCACGAGGGCGAGGCTGTCGCCTGGGGCGCTCCCGCCGTTCATCCGGCCGGCCTCAAGGGCGATCCCAGACTTTCGGAAGCCGAAGGCCCCTACGTTCTCGATACCGGCGACCGCCTGCGCGTGTTCGTCTACGGGCAACCGAACCTGTCTCGGGCCTACACCGTCGACCAGGAAGGCGCGATCACCGTGCCCCTGATCGGTGCCGTTCGCGCACGCGGACGCACCACGCGTGAGGTCGAGCGCGCGATCCGCCACCAGCTTGCCGAAGACTACGTGCGCGATCCGCAGGTGACCGTCGACATCCTGCAGAACCGGCCGTTCTTCATCTACGGCGAGGTTAAGGCCGGCGGGCAATATCCGTTCATTTCAGGCATGACCGTCGAAACCGCCATCGCGGTCGCGGGCGGCTTTTCGGAGCGCGCCAGCACGCGCAGCTACCGCATCACGCGGCGGCTCAACGGATTTGTCGATCAGATCGAAGCGCCGGGCGACTATCCGCTGCTGCCGGGCGATACGGTCTACGTCAACGAGCGCTTCTTCTGAGGTTGCATCCCGTGACCGACAGCGCCTCGCAGCCGCCGCTTCGCATTCTTCACGTCATGCGCGCGCCCGTAGGCGGCCTGTTCCGTCATGTGCTCGATCTCGCCGGGGAACAGGCGCGTCGAGGTCACTTCGTCGGCATTGTCGCCGACAGCACTGCGGCGGACGAACTGACCAAGAAACGGCTCGCCGCCATCGAGCCGAACCTGCGGCTCGGGTTGTCGCTCATTCCGATGAGCCGGCAGCCGGGACTTGGCGACATCAAGGCAATAAATTCCGTCACCCGCATCGCGCGCGCCCTCGATCTCGACGTGCTGCACGGACATGGCGCCAAGGGCGGCGCGTATGCGCGCCTAGCAAAGACTGTCCTTGCGGCCAGCGGGCGTCGCGTGGCGGCGTTCTACACGCCCCACGGCGGGAGCCTGCACTACAAGCGCGGGACGCTGGCCGGCACCGTGTTCATGGTGCTCGAGCGGGTCATGGGGCTGATGACCAACGGCCTCATCTTTGAATCCGACTACGCGCGGCAAGCCTATGCGGCGCTCGTGGGCCAGAGCAGCACGCCAAGGCGTGTCATTCCGAACGGCCTTGCGCCCAAAGATTTCGAGGAGCGCCCACCCCTCCCCGATGCGGCCAACTTCCTGTTCATCGGCGAGTTGCGCGCTCTGAAGGGCGTCGACGTGCTGCTCGATGCGCTGGCTGCCGTTGTTCCGAAGATGCCGGTTCGCTGTGTGATCGTCGGCTCCGGTCCCGATGGCAATGCATTCAAAGCGCAGGCCCAGGCGCTCGGTCTCGGCGCGCATGTCACGTTTCCCGGCGCGATGCCAGCGCACGACGCGTTCCCGCTTGGCCGGTGCCTCGTCGTGCCGTCTCGCGCCGAAAGCTTTCCCTACGTCGTGCTCGAAGCGGGCGCGGCGGGCAAGCCGTTGATCGCAACGCGGGTCGGCGGCATTCCGGAAATCGTCGACGGCACGAAGACAGGGCTGATCGAAGCGGGGTCGGTTCCAGAGCTCGTCCAGGCGCTAGAGGCGGTTCTTGCGGATCCGGACGGCGCAGACGCCCGCGCTGCCGAACTGCGAGCGATCGTGCAGCGCAAGTTCACCGTCGCGGCGATGACGGATCAGGTCCTGGATTTCTATCGCGCCGGCACGCGCTGAGGCCGTCCGCCAGGCGGTCAGCCGGGCGTTCTTGTCAACGCCAGCTTGAGCCAGTCGGGCGCGTCCGTGCGCGTGCGCGAAGGCAGCTCATCCTGTGTCCAGCGGTAGGCAGTCTGGAACAGCTCCCCATGGCGATGCCAATCGAGAAAGCCGGTGCCGGCCGCGATAGGCGGCACGAGGGAGATGTCGTCGGCATGTAGCTCGCGCAGGAAATCGCGCCGGTTAGCCATCAATGCGCGCATCAGCACGGTGATGAGCCCAGGCGCGTCCGGCAGTGAAGCCCGCCGCAACGGGTTGAGCACGAGCTTGAGCAGCGCACCCCGCGACGGCAGCGTTTCATAATCGACATCGAAGCGATCGAGCTCGGGAGGCTTGAAGCTGACGACGACGTTCGGCCCGGCCTTGAGATCGTGCATGACCTTGATCGGCACGTTGTCGAGCAGGCAGCCGTCGACCAGCATGTCGCCGTCGCCGGTGTAGACAGGCGGCAGCAGAACCGGAATAGAGGCAGAGGCGCGGATTGCGCGCCAAACCGCGCCGGTACGATGGACGACCGGGCCGTAACGCGACAGGTTGGTCGAGACTGCGAAGAACGGCAACCAAAGATCCTCGATGTCGATGTTTCCGAACAAACGCTGCAGCTCGGCATCGAACACCGTGTGATCGAGTAGAGCATAGCGCGGCAGCGTGTAACGGCGCAGCGCGCGATTGGCGACGAACATCTCGCCCATTTTCGTATCGATTTCGTCCGGCGTCGCATCCAGCATGAAAGCCGCAGCGAGTGCCGCACCCGCCGATGTGCCGCCCATGATGTCGAAGGTCACCCCCGCCTCCCGGAGCGCCTTGTAGACGCCAGTGTGCGCGGCCGCGAGTGCGCCGCCACCCGCCGCGACGAGCCCGATGGCACGGCCTTCAATGAAGCGCGCGAGGCGCTCGACATCCGCCGTGCCGTCGAGCGCTACATGATGGTGCATCGCGACTCGCCGCTCCGCGAGCCAGCGTGCCGTGCCAGTGAGTTTTTTGCGTGTCGGATGCAATAGGACGAGCCGCATCGCATCCGGCGTCACGAAACGGGCGGCGAGGCGTTCGAGGGCATTCACCGCAGGATCGGCGTCATGGGGGGCAACGGCAAGAACGATATCGGCGTGGCGGATGGCCTTCTCGCTCCACGGCGTTATGTCGTCGTCCGTTACCAGCAGCAGATGATCGTGCGCGGCTTCGAGCGCGTTCAGGCGGGCGGTCGCGTCCGGTTCCTCCAGTGCGCTGCCGGCCCCCAAAAGCGCGCGGGAAGCTTCGCCATCGATCACGGCACACCGCGCGTTGCGGCCCAGCGCCTCGGCAAGCATGTTCAGGAAGCGCCGGTCGATGCGCGCGTCACCTGCCGGGATGATTGAAATCGTGCGCGGCCGGGGCGCTGCTTGTCGCAAGCTTGCGCTGTGCGACGTGGTTGCCGCAAGGCGATTGGCAAGCGTTGCGGTCAGCGTCGCCCAAATCCCAGGATGCGCTGCAACCAGCTCGTCGAACTCGGCCCGCGAAAGGGCGAGGACCAAGCTGTCGCGCATGGCGGTGACGTTAGCGGTTCGCGGGTTGCCGGTCAGGAAGGCGATCTCACCTACCGGCTGGCCGGGCCCGATCTCGGTTACCGGCTCGCGGCGCCCGTCGAGGGTGACCACGAAACGGCCCGATATCACGACATAGAGCGCATCTGCCGTATCCCCCTGGCACATCAGCAGGTCGCCGCGGCGAAGCGTGCGCAGTATGCAGCGCTCGACAAACGCTATCCGCTCCGGCTCGGACAACCCCGAGAAGAGATCGACTTCCGCGATGCCGTCCAAAAGACCGTCGGCGGGTTTCATGAAAGGAGGACCGCTTGCTGCCGCGCTCTCACTATAGGGCGGGCAGTCTCGATCCGAACCGGACTTATTGACGAGGCCGGTTAACGGCGGCGAAAAAGTGTGGGAGCCGTCCGCGTGGCCCTCGCCAAGCCCGCAATGAACAGACCGAGAGCGGGCAGAAAGACCGCGATGAAGGACAGGACGAGGGTGAGCGTTGCGTGCATACCCTCAATATGGGGGTGGATCGGTTTCGGATCACCGTCCGACGCCGTCTCTACCAAAATTTAAGCTGCGACCGCTTGTCCCTGGATGCTGTATCCCTCGGTCGCTGCGGTCAAAGCCTCGCTCATCGCGCGCGCCATCTTGTGCGGGTTAAAGCCCCACTTGGCGTTCAAACGCATGTTGGCGGCGGCTTCGAGCGCGGTCACGAGTGCTGCCTGCCCATGAATAGCGATCAAATCGTTGACATGGCGCGTGCGGGTCGCTTCCAGGAAGCTACGGAAGCGCAGCAGAACCGCCACCTTGCGAACGCGCGCCCGGGGCGAGATCTGCCAGAAATCCTGTTCGACGCGGCGCAGATCCTCGTCCGACAGCGTGACCGACGGCAGCAGCAGATTTCCGGCCGACAAAATCTTGAGAGCCAGTGCCAATTCGCGGGCGCCGACGCGCGGGACATCACTGGTGTCGACGGCGGTTTCCGGGGCTTTTTCGTTCGTCATGGCGTTTTTAGCTCCGTGTTTCGAATTGGCTCGAACGGCCAAATACGGTCCAGGGCGATCCATGCAACAGGATGATGTCCCTTGGACTATGTGATTCGACGAGGAAATCCACATCGAGACCGACCAGGCGGCCATTTGGGTTGCGGA